>ERZ773083.1802-NODE-1802-length-14027-cov-2.970799_pt1 | contig 14027 bp, 14 predicted proteins | sample MGYA00511465_ERZ773083 | MGnify/ENA primary metagenome ERZ773083 (study PRJEB29015, sample SAMEA2738001) | human oral metagenome | biome: human oral; feature: human-associated habitat; material: dental | place: China | collected 2060 ... | reverse complement strand
CCGGGAGAATCCCGCAGGAGCCGGCTGTCGGCGCCGCGACAATCTTGCCCATAGCGGCATTCGAGACAGAGGCCGACAGGGCCCGTCCGACCGCCTTGGTCATGTAAGAGCCCATCCATCCGCCCTCCGGGGCATCCGCCGCGTAGCTGAGCATCTTGTAGCCCTCTCCCCCGGTCAGACCGGAGTGAGAGCGCAGATCCCTGTCGGCTCCGCGCACCGTACAGTCAATCATGACCTGAAAGGCCTCATCCATCCTGGCAATGATCTCCTCCGGACTGGTCTCCATAGCTTTCGCCTGATCTTCAATGAAGATATCGCTGATCTTTTTGCCGGACGTCTGCGCAGCATCGACCAGTTCCTGAATTGTCTCATACTTAAACATGGCGACCTCCATCAGACAGCCCGGATCAGAAGGGCTCTTTCCACATTTTCAAGACTCTCAATCTCCTCTGTCATTCCCAGAGGGGGCATCTGGTCAATCTCAATGGTCATCAGCGCCGTCGATCCCTTCTCCTTGCGGGAGAGCTTGAAATTGCCGATATTGACGTCAGAATATTTCACCCGCATGAGGTTGGTGACGTCGGCGATGACCCCCGGCCGATCCCTGTGCAGAACCAGAATCGTATTGTTCTCGCCGGTGAAGTTGACCTCCATCCCGTTGACGAAGTCGACGCGAATATTGCCGCCGCCAATGCTGGCTCCCTGGACACAGCCTTCTTCTCCGCTGACCGTCCGGTAATGAATACAGGCGGTATTGGGATGGGCTCCGGGGATGTCTCTGGGAATGAATTCGTAGGAAATCCCCCTCTGGCTGGCGATCTCCAGAGCATCCCTTATCTCCTCAGAATAGGAATGGTATCCCATGATCCCCGCCAGAAGGGCCCGATCCGTGCCGTGCCCCTGATAGGTTCTGGCGAAGGATCCCGACAGTTCAATCCTGACCGAGGCCAGGGGCTGGTCATTGGACACCTTGTTCACTACCCTGCCCAGGCGCACTGCCCCGGCCGTATGGGAACTGGATGGACCAATCATGACCGGCCCGATGATGTGAAATACATTCATGAAAATGCCTCCGCGGCTTATGCCTGGGCGCTCTTTTCGCCACCCTGGGCAAGGAACTTATTGTAGATGGCATTGACGATCACGCCAATGGCATTGTCTCCGGATACGTTACAAGCGGTTCCGAAGGAATCCTGGGTCAGATAGAGGGCAACCATGATGGCGCAGATCGGTCCATTGGGATCGCCGGCCTCCTTGCCGAAGATCAGATAGAGGAAGGGCAGGGCCGTCATAATGGAACCGCCCGGCGCTCCGGGAGAGGCAACCATGGCCACGCCGAGAGTCATGATGAAGGGAACAACCGTGCCAAGAGAGATGGGCAGGTTGTTCATCAGGCAGACGGCTGTCGCGCAGGCAGTGATGGTAATCATGGATCCGCACATGTGGATGTTGGCGCAGAGCGGAACGACGAAGTTCCTGATCTGTTCGCTGACTCCATCCTTCTCGGCGCACTGCAGATTGACCGGAATGGTCGCCGCGGAGGACTGGGTTCCGATCGCCGTGGTGTATCCCGGGATCTGGTTCTTCATCAGCTGGAAAGGATTCTGGTGAGAGATGCTTCCCGCCAGAGTAAACTGCGCCAGCAGATAGATCAGGTGCATGATGATAACAACCAGGAATACCTTCCAGAGGATTCCAAGGATCACATAGGTCTTTCCGGACACGGTCATATCAACGAAGGTACCGCAGATATAGAGGGGCAGAAGAGGGATGATAGCCACGTGAAGAACACGGTCGATGATGGAGGAGAAGTCCTTCATTCCGTTGTAGAGAGTGTCTCCGATCTCCTTCTTGCCTCTCATGGAGGACAGGCAGAGGCCCAGCATAAAGGCCAGAACCACTGCGGAAATGGTATCCAGAAGGGGCGGGATTTTAATTGAGAAGTAGGCGTCTACTGAGTTGCCTGCTGTCGCCTGAATCTGGCTCAGAGCATCGGGCGACATAAAAGCCGGGAAGAGGGCCGCAGATACCAGATAGGACAGGGTACCTGCGATCAGGGTGGAACCATATGCCATGGCCACCGTAATCAGTAAGAGCTTGCCGGCTGACTGGGTCAGGTCCGCAATTCCCATGGTGACATATGCCAGGATCATGAGCGGAATCACGAACTTGAGCACCGTGGAGAAAATGCCGGACAGCGTCACAACGGTTCTCGAGAACCAGAGCGGCATGAACTGACCGATCAGAATACCAAGGATAATGGCAATGATGAGACGCGGGACAAGGCCCAATTTCTTTTTTTCTTTCATTTCTTTCCCCTTTTCTTGAAACGAAACTGCCTGACCGCTCTGATGGCCTCAACATCAGAAATGATCAGAATCTAACCACAGATATAGTATAACTTGAATGTACTATTTGTGGATTTAATCTTTTTGATAAAGTCTATGAAAATCTTTAATCGTTTTCTCTTAATCTTTATAATAAGAGTATCTGATTCGTTTGCGAAATCTACAAGATGCACGGAGTATCTGATCCGTTCATCAAATATCCAAAACACATGAGGCATCTGATTCCTCTGTCGAATGCACAAGGCGCAGGAAGCACCTGATTCACTCCTAAAATGCAAGGGGTGTATGAACGTCTCATGCATCCTCTGGCAGGGCTTCCGCAAATATTCTGTGTTCAGAAGAATCGAAGGTAAAAAAGGGCGGGGAAAATCTATGGAAATCCGACAACTGGTAACCTTTGAGCGCGTGGCGGAGTGTCTGAGCTTCTCCAGAGCGGCCGAACAGCTGGGCTACTCCCAGTCCACAGTCACCATCCAGATCAAGCAGCTGGAGGAGGAATACCACACCCAACTCTTTGACCGCATTGGCCGACACGTGCGTTTGACCTCGGAGGGAGAGCGCTTTCTGGCCTTCGCCAACGACATCTTAAACCGGATCTATGAGATGCGCAGTGATATGGGCAATGAAAATTTCAAGAAGCATCAGCTTCGCCTGGGGGTCATCGATTCTCTCATGGAATACCATCTGTCGGATGTCCTGCTCCGCCTCTATGAGCAGCACCCCAACTATCAGATCACCATCAAGTCGGCCCCGCCATCGGAGCTGGTTCAGGAGATGACCCACAATGAACTGGATATTATCTATCTCCTGGACCAGCCCATCTACGACAAGAACTGGATCAAGGCTCTGGAGGCGAAAGAATCCATTGTCTTCGTCACCTCCGCGGCATCCCCTCTGGCCAGACGCGAGAATGTCAGCATGGAGGAAGTGATTCACCAGCCCTTCTTCTCCACGGAGGCCGGCGAAAACTACCGCAAGGCCCTGGACCAGTATCTGGCCGCCCGCGGCATGGCTCTCTCATGCTTTCTCGAAATTCAGGACCCCGCCATCATTATCCGCATGCTCAAAGAGCACGGGGGCGTCTCCTTCCTCCCCTACTTCTGCGTCGTTGACCAGGTGACCGCGGGGCAGCTGGCCATCGTTCAGGTCGAGGATTTTCACATGCATATGCAGCGTCAGTGTATCTACCACCGGGACAAGTGGGTAACCGAGGAGATGCGGGCATTTCTCAAACTGATTCACTAAAAATCCGGGGCGCCTTCTGTCGCTCCCCGGATCCTCATTCCAAACACCTCAATCGCTCTAATATTCTATAAAGATTTTTGCAGGCATTTTTACAAATCTGTCCCTGAAAAAGAGGCCCTTACGACCGGTCTGAAATCACTCTTGGATCTGATCTGAACACATTTTCGAAGCTGTCCTGAAAGCTTCGAAAATCCGGCCTGAAAGCTCTCCTGAGACTGGTCTGACGCAAAATTCTCCTATCTCATAGTAATCTCTATCAAGAGCTCCCGACGTCCGGCCTCCTGTCCATTCAGCTCCAGCTGATAGGAAAGGATAAGACGCATCTTCCGATCTGAGAGCCTTAAGAACTGAAACCGCTCGGTAAAGACCCTTAAATCCAAAATCCCCATCGGCGTCTGATAGTGACAGCTGGTCCACTCTCCCGGGATATAGACCAAACGATTGCTGACGGAGCCCCTGCGGACGATCTCCACCTGTCCCTCACGGATATGGATGCTTGTCGAGGCCGGTCCCTCTTCTCCTTCCAGCCCGTCCTCATAGCACAAAAGGATGCTCCTCTCCCTCTCCAGAAGCCTTCCTCTGTAATCGCTTTGGCTCTCATTCACAAGGCCGTCCAGCGTCTCTTTGGTCAGAATCCTGATGTGAGCCTCTCTGGCGATGGGCATCAATGCCGGCTCTGATCGCGGATCACTCCTCGAACAGCCTCGATCTGATTGGCCAGGTGGGTATGCATGATGGCCTTGACATAGTCCTTGTCCTTGCGGCGCAGTCCATCTAAAATGGCGGCGTGCTCCTGGATCAGACGGGAATAGGTTCCCGCGTCCTTGATATACTCGTAGCGGTAGCGGTACATCTGTTCACGCAGGTTAGTGACGATGCTCTCAAGCTTAGGATTATCCGCCGCCTGGTAGATCACAGCGTGAAAGGCCTCGTCCGCCTCCGTGATCTTGCGGTAATTCCCGCTTCTTGTGGCCAGCTCGAAATCCTTCATGGCTGTCTCCAAATGCCTGAGGAAGTCCGGATCATCGCACATACAGGCGCGGGTAACCGCCAGTTCATCCAGGGCGTCCCGAATTTCAAGCACATCCTGCAGGTCCTTCTCGGTCATCTTGGCGACCTGGGCTCCCTTCCTGGGAATGGTCACCGCCAGCCCCTCCTGCTCCAGCATGCGAATGGCCTCGCGAATCGGGGTGCGGCTGACCCCCAGACGATTGGCCAGATGCATCTCCATCAGACGCTCGCCGGGCTTTAAATCCCCCCGCAGAATCGCATTGCGCAGGGTATTAAAAACCACATCCCGCAGGGGAAGATAGGCATCCATATCCAGCTTTAAATCCATATGTTCCGACTGTACCATCCAAATCCTCCAGTTGATATTCGATCTGCAAGAGATTGCTTTCCGAGCCAGTCCCCAGATCATGACAGGATCAGACTCCTCCTCGGGTATGACTTAAAAATACGCCTTCTAGACTCAGGTCTTCCCGCTGTTCCAACAGCTTCCTCCGACAATCCCGCATTTTCCCTTCCTCTGAGAAGAGGGCAAAGACCGTAGGCCCGGAGCCGGACATCATCGCCGCGTCAGCGCCATGATCTCGCAGAACGTTCTTTAACTGCCGGATCTCGGGATGAAGAGGAATCGTCACATCTTCTAAAATATTGCCCAGCGAATGGCAGATATCGGTGTATGCCTCTCTGCGAACAGCGTCGAGAAGTCCGTCAATATCGGGGTGTCGGCAGTCTGTGCAGGAGTCGAAAGCCCGATAGACCTCTCCCGTAGAGACACTGGCTGCGGGCTTGACAATCAGGGTCGGGATCTCCCGCAGAGCCGGTCTGACCGGCGTCAGGATCTGACCGATCCCCTCCGCCAGCGCGGTCCCCCCCATGAGACAATAGGGGATATCCGCCCCCAGCTGCAGGGCGAGACGCATCAGCTCTCTTCGCATAGCCTCCCTGTCATCCTGAGCAAGTCCAAAGAGCTCTGTCATTCCCAGCATCACTGCGGCTGCGTCCGCGGAGCCGCCCGCAAGGCCGGCCGCCAGGGGAATGCGCTTGGTCAGATCAATGTGCAGACCGCCTGACAGGCCGTACTGCCTTCGCATCAATTCCGCCGCCCTGACGCAGAGATTGGTCTCGTCGCAGGGCAGATCCTCCCTGTCACACTCCATGGAGATCCGCCCGTCTTCTCTTTTTTGCAGAATCAGATCATCGTGCAGATCCACCTGCTGCATCAGCATACGGACCTCGTGATATCCATCTCCTCTTCGCCCCAGGACGTCAAGCCCCAGATTGATTTTGGCGCAGGCCCTGCGTGAAATCCTCTTCATTGCCATTCCTCTGATCAGCGTCTTCTGTATTGTATACAAAAACCATTATACTGGATTTCCCGGATTCCCCGCAATGTAATCATCTTGCATCTGTTAGCTATGCATAACTTCCGTTTCGCTTCTATTAGATCACTTTTTTTAGTTTTATGCAACCAAAACAGCAGAGCCCCTGTCCATATATCCCCTAAAACCCATGCTATATTTTAAAAGAATATATACAATCAGCAAAAAAGGACCGAACAAATGCCGATCCTTTTGCTCTCGTCTCTAAAAGACAATATCTGAATGATCGGTTACTTCGCGTAATGACCACGACAGGAAACAATTAATAATTGTCCCTCAACGATATCAAAAACCAGTCTATTTTCCTTATCAATCCGCCTGCTCCAACCGGACCGATACCTCAGAGGTTCTGCCTTTCCGATTCCCTGCAGCCCATTTCTCTCAATATCCTTTATAAGCGCATTTATCTTCTTCAATGTTTTTCTATCTTGTATCTGCCAATACAAGTAGTCGTTCCAGGCATCATCCGACCACAGCTTGTCCATTCCTCAGTCCTCAATCAACTCGTGAATTTGCCCCTGTCCCGCCTCAAGCTGCCTGAAGCCACGGTCCAGTTTCGCCAGATATTGGGCGTTACGTATTTCCTTCTCCATCGCGTTATACTGCTCAAGACTAAGAACAACAACATTGCGGTCGGCCTTTCTTGTGACAATAATGGTCTCTCCCTGATCCGTCACAAGGTCACAGTAGTCCTTTAACTTATTCCTCATGGTTGTATAATTAACAGCTAACATGGCGCACCTCCTTATGTACTTATTACTGTACAATATCCTGTTCTTGTTTTCAATCGTCGAATGTATGGCCATAGACAAGTGAGCCTTCCAGAAGCAGACCATAATCATTCACCGGATCTTTATCGGGGCAGTCAAAATTCCCCAAAAAGAAAAACGACATAATCAGAAGCGCCTGATTATGCCGTCATACTCTTTAGAAAAAATCTCTTGTTGTCAACCAAGCCTGGCGACCGACAGGGTCACCTTCTCTCCGTTGATATCCCACTCCTTGGAGTAGCCGTCCACAGAGCCCTCGGCGATGGAGTCCGCCATGGTCTCCGCAGTGATCTCCTCACCATGTGCCGCGCAGATCGCGCCGATCTTCTCGTTGCCGCGGTAGGCAATGGCGATGTGATCCATGACCTCGAAGCCCGCCTCCTTGCGCATGGTCTGCAGCTTGGAGATGATCTCACGGACCATTCCCTCTTCCCGCAGAGCGTCGGTCAGGTTGGTATTCAGGACAACGGTCACATTGTTGTCCCCGTCCGTCACATAGCCTTCCTTCTGGGTCATGGTAATCAAAAGGTCATCCTCAGTCAGCTCGATAGAGGCGTCAACCTCCGGCAGAGTGATCTTGCCCTTCTCCTGAAGCTGGGCGTAGGCGGCATTTCCATCCAGGCTGGACAGGGCCTTCTGAATCTGGCCCAGGAACCTGCCGTACTTGGGGCCGACGGTTCTTAACTGCGGCTTGAAGATATAGGTCGTAAAGGCGGTGACATCTGTCACAAACTCAGCCTTCTTCACATTCAGCTCATCCTCAATGATGGCCGCATAGAAGTCATTCAGATGATTCTCCGCCTTGATGTACATCTGGGCCAGTGGCTGGCGATTCTTGATGTTGGAGGCATTGCGGCAGGCGCGGCCGAAAACAACGATCTTCAGCAGCTCCTTCATGTCGGATTCCAGCTTCTCATCAATCAGGCTCTCATCGCAGGCAGGGAAGTCACACAAATGAACGGACTCGGGCGCATCCGCATCCAGGCTGCAGACCAGGTTGCGGTAGATCTCATCGGTCATGAAGGGGATCATGGGAGCGGCGAGCTTAACGAAGGTCACCAGACAGGTATAGAGAGTCAGATAGGCATTAATCTTGTCCTGCTCTAATCCCTTCGCCCAGTAACGCTGGCGGCTCCTCCTGACATACCAGTTAGACAGGTCGTCAATGAAATCCTGCAGGGCTCTTCCGGCCTCGGGGATCCGGTAGGCTCCCAGATTCTCGTCGACTGCCTTGACCGTGGAGTTCAGGCGGCTGAGTGCCCAGCGATCCATGACGGACAGCTGATCCGTCTGCAAGCGGTACTTCGTGGGATCAAAGGCGTCAATGTTGGCGTAGAGTACATAGAAGGCATAGGTGTTCCAGAGGGTGTTGAGGAACTTGCGCTGTCCCTCCTCCACCGCCTTGCCATGGAATTTATTGGGCAGCCAGGGATTGGAGTTGGTGTAGAAGTACCAGCGAATGGCGTCCGCCCCGTAGGTGGACAGGGCCTCCATGGGGTCGACGGCATTGCCCTTGGACTTGGACATCTTCTGTCCCTTGCCGTCTAAGACATGCCCCAAAACGATCACGTTCTTATAGGGGGCCTTGCCGAAAAGGATGGTAGACTCTGCCATCAGAGAGTAGAACCAGCCACGGGTCTGATCCACTGCTTCGGAAATAAAATCCGCGGGGAATTCCTGCTGGAATTTATCCCTGTTCTCGAAGGGATAGTGATGCTGGGCATAGGGCATGGCTCCGGAGTCGAACCAGACGTCCACAACCTCAGGGACACGGTGCATGGGCTTTCCGCAGTGAGGGCAGGGGAAGGTCACCCGGTCGATATAGGGCCGATGCAGCTCAATGTCTGCCATGGCGGCATCTCCTGTCCTCTCGACCAGTTCGGCGCGAGACCCGATGCATTCCTGGTGACCACAATCGTCGCACTCCCAGATATTCAGGGGAGTTCCCCAATAGCGGTTGCGGGAAATGCCCCAATCCTGGATATTCTCCAGCCAGTTGCCGAATCTCCCCTCACCGATTGACGGTGGAATCCAGTTGACCGACTTGTTGTTCTTGACCAGGTCGTCCTTGACAGCGGTCATCTTGATAAACCAGGACTCCCTCGCAAAGTAGAGCAGGGGGGTATCGCATCTCCAGCAGTGGGGATAGTCATGCTCAAAGCTGGGCGCGTCAAAGAGGAGGCCTCTCTCCTCCAGATCGGCCAAAACCGCCGGATCAGCGGACTTGGCCCCATTTTCCATTTCCTCCTCTGTGGGCTTGCAGCGCATCCCGGCAAAGGGGGTCTCAGCCTTCATACAGCCCTTCTCGTCCACCATCTGAACGAAGGGGAGGTCATATTTGCGGCCGACACGGGCATCGTCCTCACCAAAGGCGGGAGCCTCGTGGACGATACCGGTACCATCAGACATGGTGACATAGTCATCGACCTCAATGAAGAAGGCCTTCTTGTGTGACTTTTCAACCGCCTTCGCCGCGCAGTCATAGAGGGGCTCATACTCACGGTACTCAAGATCCGCGCCCTGCATGGTCTCAATGATCTGATAGGCGGGCTGACCATCTTTGGCCAGGGGCCCAAGGACCTTATCCAGGAGTGCCTTGGCCATATAGTAGGTGAACCCGTCAACGCATTTAACCTTGGCATAGACCTCAAGGGGATTCACGCAGAGGGCAATGTTGGAGGGCAGGGTCCAGGGCGTCGTAGTCCAGGCCAAAAAATACGCGTCTTCTCCCTTGGCCTTAAAGCGAACGACTGCCGACCGTTCCCTGACCGTCTTATAACCCTGCGCCACCTCCTGCGAGGACAGGGGAGTCCCGCAGCGGGGGCAGTAGGGGACAACCTTAAATCCCTTGTAGAGCAGCTTCTTGTCCCAGATCTGCTTGAGTCCCCACCACTCGGACTCGATGAAATTGTTGTCATAGGTAATGTAAGGGTGATCCATATCAGCCCAGAAACCAACGGCACCGGAGAAATCCTCCCACATGCCCTTGTACTCCCAGACTGACTCCTTGCACTGCTCGACAAAGGGCTGGATGCCGTACTCCTCGATCTGGTCTTTGCCGTCCAGTCCAAGCTTCTTCTCAACACCGATCTCAACGGGAAGTCCGTGGGTATCCCAGCCGGCCTTGCGAGGAACGAAATTGCCCTTCATGGTCTGGTACCTGGGGATCATGTCCTTGATCACACGGGTTAAGACATGGCCGATATGGGGCTTCCCGTTCGCCGTCGGAGGACCGTCATAAAAGGTAAAGGTTGATTGCTTTTTGGAGGGATCCATCGACTTCTCGAAGATATGATGATCCTCCCAGAATTCCCTGGTCTCTCTCTCCCTCTGAACGAAGTTGAGGTCATTTGTCACTTTCCTGTAAGTAGACATGCTCTATCCTTTCTCTGGTATAAAAAAATCCCCCGTCCGCACAGGACAAGAGACTCTTGCTAACCACCCATACGAAGTACTTGATTCCTCCCGCTCGACTTCAGCTCGCTCCGTCAGACCACACCTTTTCGTCGGTCGACCTCGCGTCTGTACGATACCGGGATTCCCGCATACACGCTCTCCGTAACGGGGAGATACCGTCCTTCCTACACAGGCACATGACAAATTCCCTTCTCCTGATCCGCTTCTCCCCATTAAAAATCAAGGGAAGAGAAGATCCTCTCAAATCAGAAAATGTCCGCGCCCTTCAGTCGGCTGCCAGGAAGTGATTTTCATGGAGCTGCTAAGGTCCGATCTCTCACCAACATCGGCTCGCTCATCCGTCGCCTGCTCGACTACTCTCTTCCTCATCGCTTTGAAATATAAAAGACGCTCCTATTATAGAGAGGGAAGCCCTCTGCGTCAATCACTTCCCCTCAGCGCCGCTCTGCGTTCCCTTCAGCGCCGCTCTCAGATTTTCTTCAGGAAATTCACATCAACGCCGCTCGCCTCCTGTCCCTGCTCGAAGAGGATATTCTGCCCGGGTTGATTCGTCAGCATTTTCAAAAAGTTCGGATTGCCCGCAATTCTGACATAGGAGCCGATCAGAAGGGTCAGGGAGGCAAGCGCCATGGCAATTCCCATAATTGCCTGCCAGCGACCCGCCTTGCTCGAATAGCGAACCAGCTGAATCACCCCAAAGGCGATCGCCGCTATAGCCACTAAGACATTGAGTCCCGTCGCAAAAAAAGCCAATGCGAAGACTCCCATCCAAAGAGCCCTCATTCCATTGGTTCGGTCAATAATCCTCCCATAGGAATCCCTCGGTCTGGGGTCATAGGGAACCTGATAGCGCTTCATACCCTGCTGCTGACCGTCCCGCGGACGATCACCCCAATCCTCTGACCCCTGCTGCCAGGAATGATTTGTCTCCTTCTGGTCCGATTCATAAGAATCAAATTGCCGGTTCTGATCCATCCCAGGTCTCCTCTTCTTCCTGAAAATCTCCCCATCAATCAATTGAACTTCATAATCTTTCTGGTCAGCTGATAGGCCTTGACCGAGAGCCTGCGGCCGGTGGGGCCGGGCAGGTTCATGGCACTTCCCATAATGCCGTAGCGCACCTTCATATAGGTGCGGCGATCCTTCTGCTTCATGTAGCGCCAGAGGGCCCTGACCTTCTCCAGATTCTCCTTGTCATGGGAGAGGTAGGCCATAGATGTGGTGACCACTGTAATCATCTCCAGATAGCCCAGCATATACTTGCGCAGGTGCTTCTCCGTCACCTTCCAGGGATCCACGGAGTCGATCATGAGATAGTTGACCCGCAGCTGCTGGTCAATGCGCTTGATCATGGTCTGCTCGGCAACGGACTGTCCCTCCCTGCCGATAAAGTAGCGATAGAAGTTCACGTTCAGATAGTAGAGGGTCTTCACGTGCGGAAGGGGGATATAGACGAAGAGATTGTCCACATAGAAGGTGTGCTTGGGCAGCTCCAGACCGCAGTCGCGAAGCATCTGGGTCCGATAGGTCACAGAGTGCATCAGGATGGTAAATCCCTTGATGTTGTGCTTCATCTCATTCCAGCCGATCACCTTGTTCTGGGGGAAGAGCAGGCTGTAGACCATGCGGCGCCTGGTGTTCTCATGAACCTTCTCATAGACATAATTGGTCAGCAGCATATCCACCGGAGTCCCCTGGCGAACCAGGCGCTTTAAGGTACTCAACACCTGCACATAGGCCTCGGGATCGACCCAGTCGTCGGAGTCAACCACCTTATAGTAGATGCCCTGCGCATTCCTGAGTCCCGCGTTGACCGCCTCCCCGTGGCCGCCGTTGGGCTGATGGATGGCCCGACAAATTCCGGGGTACCGGGCCGCGTAGTCGTCCGCGATCTCTCCGGTCCGATCCGTCGATCCGTCGTCCACAATCAAAATCTCCACGTCCTCTCCGCCGGGCAGGAGGGAGTTGATGCACTTCTCCATGTAGTCCTGCGAATTATAAGAGGGAATGGCAAATGTAATAATCTTCATACGATCTCCATCTCGCGAATCGACTTCGCATACAGAAATTCCTGTCTTTGGTTCCGGGAAAACCCCTGCCGCGTCCTTCCTCTCCCGGATATCTTCATTGTAACGCTTCCGGTCGATTTGAACCGGGTTTTCAACTGCCCTTTTCGTCTGCCGATGATCCTATTGTAGCAGTCCGTCAGAACCCTGACCCTTAATCTTTCCTGATATTTTCTCTTCGCGGTCTTTGGTCTTTGTCGTCTTAGGCTGCGAATTTTACGGTCCTTGCCGATATGCCTTTTACAGCGACTCAAAGTCCCATTACTCTATCTTCTCTTTTTGGCCCCCGCTCCAATTGAATGGCTTTCGCATAGGCCGCAAACGCGGACGGAATGGCATATTTCCTGGAAATCTCCCCTATGTCCACGGACCAGGATATCTTGTCAGCGGGCATATTTTCAACCATCTCTTTTGCCAGCTCGGCATCCGACACCCGGATCTCATAACCGATCATACGCCACTCAACGTGGCTGAAGATGTGCCTGGCCTCCCCCAGTCTCCTGATCCGCAGAGGCTCATAGCCCATCTGCTCGGCATAGGCCAGGGCGGCCTCCTCACTCAAATGCTCTCTGACATTGGGAAACTCATAGAGTCCCGCCAGAAGCCCCCTGTCCGGTCTTCGGTCGATGACTACCCTTGACCCGTTTCGAACAATGAAAACCGTCCGCTCCTCAATGCGCCTGGGCTTCCCCTTTGACCGCACCGGCAGATGATCCCAGCTTCCATGTCTGTTCGCCAGGCAATACTTTCCCCAGGGACACTGCCCGCAGAGGGGATCCCCATTCGGCAGGCAGGCGGTAGCTCCGATCTCCATCATCGCCTGATTAAAGATCCCTGATCCGGACGCGGGCATCACACCCTCTAAAGCAGCCTGGGCCCGTTTTTTGGCCAGATCACTCTTGATGTCGATATCATCCTCCGAGACCCTGGCCAGAATGCGGAGCACATTCCCGTCCACCGCTGGTGCAGGCAGGTCAAAGGCAATGGAAGAAATCGCCCCCGCCGTGTAGGGGCCGATTCCGGGCAGAGAGAGAATGGCGTCATACTCGGAGGGCATCTGTCCCCCGAACTTCTCCAAAATGACCTCGGCCGCCTTTTGCATATTGCGGACTCTGGAATAATAGCCGAGGCCCTCCCAGAGCTTATTGAGCTGGTCCTGCGGACAGGCCGCCAGATCCGCGATGGAGGGAAGAGCTGCAAGGAAGCCCTGATAATATGGCTTGACCGCCTCCACCCGGGTCTGCTGCAGCATGATCTCTGAGACCCAGATATGGTAGGGGTCTCTGTCGCGCCGCCAGGGCAGATCTCTCTTATTTACTTGAAACCAGTCCATGGCCGGGGTGACCAGGGGCGACAGATCAAACTGATCCAGCATTATTTCCTCCCAAAATTATCTTTCATGCATTTATTTCAAAATAAATTGCCCTGCACATTGGTATCTTGCTGAGCTATACCATAATATAGCCTTGCCTCTTTTAAAACACAAACTGCCCTGTATGGTTCACCTATGATCCCTCAAACAGTCTCAAAGACTTGTTATATCGTCACAATAACCTATCACATGATCACAATAAAGGGTTATAAGACAAAATATAAGTGAAATATGCTGATAATCTATCCTGCAATCACAAGGATCTCTCGGACATCTCGGACATAATAAAAAAGGTGACTCTCCCAAAAAGAAGTCACCTCATTCCGCCCACAGCCCTTGCACAGCCCTTGCTCCGACTGATCAGATCTCTTTAAGCTTCCTTTCTGTAAGCAGGCCTCCTACAGCTTCTGATCCCCGAGTTT
>ERZ773083.1801-NODE-1801-length-14044-cov-8.140468_pt1 | contig 14044 bp, 5 predicted proteins | sample MGYA00511465_ERZ773083 | MGnify/ENA primary metagenome ERZ773083 (study PRJEB29015, sample SAMEA2738001) | human oral metagenome | biome: human oral; feature: human-associated habitat; material: dental | place: China | collected 2060 ... | reverse complement strand
CGCCGACGTTGCCCATTGCGTCGATGGTACGCGTCACACCGACCTCGTTAAAGATTACGTCCTCAACGGACTTCGCCTGTTTGCGTGCGATGTCCTCCGCCGTGATGATCGTCGTTGACTGCGACTCGTATTTCGCCTCTTCCTTTGCGGCATCGGCATCGACGTGAATATCAGCAGTAGATACACTGCCCCCCTGTGTACCATCGTCCGCCCACACGGTATAGGCGGGCATGGCAAGCCATGTCATAATGGCGCAGGTGAGCAGTCGGTGAAAATGTCGTCCCTTCCTTCGTGGCATAAGATACTCCTTTAATGATAAATATGATATGACAAACATTCTGAATGCAATGCGAAAAAGAATGCGTCTCAATTATATCATCATGAGAGTAAATGTCTATATCTTTGTGAATTTTATTTTAGATTGAAAAGTGAGTAATATTCATATTTTGTGATAAAAGTCACGCATGCGTGTCATTGAACGTCGACAGCCAATCCAGAGGAGCGTTCCCATGACGAGGAAGCTCACGTTATATGCGCTGTAGACAACGTGCATGGAGTGGATGCCGACGAGGTCCCATCCATAGCACCATGCAACGCGGAATACGCAGTAGGCGGCGAGTGCGGTCAGCATCGGATAGAGCGTATCGCCGAGCCCTCGGATCGCTCCGATGTAGATCTGATTGATGCCATAGAGAAAGTAAAATGGGAAGGTACAGTAGACGGCGTCAAGCGCGTTCTCTGTGACGGCAGGATCGCTCGTAAACAGGGAAACAAGCGTGGGAGCGGCGAGTCCTGTGACGAGTGCCATTCCCATTGTGCCGAATCCCGCAAGTTTCAGACTCACATGCAGACCCTCCCGTACGCGCATGAGGTCATGTGCGCCGATGTTCTGTCCGATGAAGCTCGTGAGTGCAATGCCGAATGCGAAGAGCGGATAGTAGAGAAAGCCCTCGATGCGCGCATAGACGGTCATGCCCGCCATCGCCGCGTAGCCGAAGGAGTTGATGTACGTCTGGATGACGAGGGAGGAAAGGCTCATGAAGACGGCTTGAAGTCCCGCGGGAATGCTTGTGCTGAGGATGGGCAGGAGATGCCCCAAAGCGAAGAAGGGGCGGCTAAAGCGCAGTTTCCATGTGCCGTGGAGATGGAACAGTTTCCACAGGGCGAGCAGCGCCGCTGCATATTGCGCGAGGACGGTCGCGGTTGCCGCGCCTGCAATTCCGCAGGGAATGACGATGAGCAGCACGACGTCGAGTGCGATGTTGAGCACGACAGCGGCGGCGAGATAATGAAGAGCGCTCGTCGTATTGCCGAGCGCTCTCAGGATGGCGCTCGCTGTATTGTAGAGAAGCTGTGCAAGCATACCGTAGAGCACGGTTCGCAGATAGAGGCTCGCTGCCGGGATGAGTTCGGCGGGCGTGGAGAGTGCCGCGAGCAGCTGCTCGGTCAGAACGATGCCGGCCGCCGTAAAGAGAGCGGCGAACAACGCGACGGTGATGAAGATGCTCTGTACGAGTGCGCTGAGACGCGCATAATCTTTTTCCCCGTAGAGATGGGAGACGAGGACGCTGAGACCCGCCGAGAAGCCGATGAAGAAATTGACGATGACGGAGAGGACGAGGCTCGCCGTGCCCACGGCGGCAAGCGCCTGTGCGCCGAGCACCTGTCCGACGAGGGCGGTGTCCGCAATCGTGTAGAACTGCTGCAGGAGCTGCGAGAGCAGGATCGGCAGCATGAAGACGAGCAGCTGACGCGGGATCGCCCCGCGTGTAAAATCCTGCTGATCGGCACTATGGAAGAGCAGGACGTGGAGATGGTGCAGATTGTGATGAAGAAAATCATAAGTGAGCGGATTGTGCATGCCGTAAATCCGCTCGCGATGCCGCAAAGCACGAAGTTTGCCAAGAATCTTATCCATAATGAAACATTATATCATAGAGGATAATATGTGCAAACATCATTCAGCACGAGCTGTTTCTGAGGAGGGGAGTTGTAAAATAAATTTGACAAACTTGAGAGCAGATGTTACTTTAATAATAAATGCGATTCATAAAACCATAAGATTTTCATATAAGAAGTAGAGCGGCAAGTTGCAATCAAGCGGAGAAAATAGCTTTTGCTAAGACCTTTGAGTGTGTGATGATGGGAGTATGCCATCAGAATTGGAGGGGCAATCAACCATGGAAAATTTCTTAAAGCTTTTCAACAGCGGCGGCCTTGTCATGTATCCGCTGCTCGTTCTTTCTTTCATCACAGTGACGATTGCAGTGGAAAGGTTCTTTTATTACCGCAGCAACCAGAATGGCGACAAGGCGTTCTTTCGCGAGGTAGATGCAGTCGTGCGACAGCAAGATTGGGTTGGCATACAGCAGCTTTGCAAGAAGCGTTCTTCTGCATTGAGTCGCATCATCGCGAACGGTTTGGAAAACAGCGGCTCAGAAGCCGCAATGCGAAGTGCTTTTGAGGATCGTATGTCTATGGAGTCGATTAACTTCAATCGCTATCTCGATTATCTGAGTGCCATTGTAACGATTTCGCCATTATTGGGGCTTCTTGGGACGGTCACGGGTATGATCCAGACCTTTAGTGTGCTTGACAGCGGCGGTGGGGCGGGCGCTATCACCGGCGGTGTCGGCGAAGCTCTTGTTGCAACTGCGACGGGACTTTGCGTGGCTATTGTCGCTTTTTGCTTTTATACATACTTCAGCCATCAGCTTGATTCCATGATAACGGATGCTGAGAGGCTCTGCTCTCTGGTGTTGGGCGCGAAAAGAGAAAGTTGGGATGAGGCATGAACTTCAGCAAGCATCGCATGAGAAAAAGGCCCGTTTTTATGATCATCCCGATGATCGATATTATCTTTTTCCTGTTGGTGTTTTTCATGATGAACAGCTTGCAGACCGTTGCACAGAAAGCTCTTGCCGTGCAGCTGCCGCAGGCGCAGAGCGCGTCTGCCCCCGTACAGATGCCCGTTATCATGACTTTGGATGAAGAGGGGCATATTACGATCGATAATAAGCCTGTTAGCCTCCAGGAGGCGGCTGTCATCATGAAGCGTCATATGCAGGAGAATGCAAATGCCGCCGTCGTTTTGCAGGCAGATAGGCGCACGGTGCATGGGCAGGTCGTCGTCGTCATGGATATGCTCAAAGGTGCAGGTGTGAAGCGACTCTCTATAGCCGCGGAACAGAAAAAATAGAAGGTATGGTATATGGAGCAGAATCATTCATGGCTCAAGGCCTCAATCATCGCCTTCCTGCTTCACGTCCTGGCAGCACTTTTGCTCGTTCTGTGGCTGACGCAAGTCGCTGAAGAAAAGGATCGGCAGACTTATATCATCGACCTCGCAGAATCGAATTTCAGCCAAGGGAGCGGACACGCAGGCGGCGGAGGCGGCGGAGGTTCCGTGTCCGGGGCAGCCGATTTTCCTGCACCGCTGCAGGAAGAGGAAATGGCAAAACGCGTGGAAACGGTGCAGCAGGCGCAGCCTGCTGCGATCGAAGCGGCTGCTGCGGCAACATCGGAACCAGTTCGAATGCCACCCCCGGCCAAGAGCGAAAGTCAAAGTCAAAGCCAAAGCCAAAGCCAAAGCCAAAGCACATCCCATGAGATCGACTCCAGTCAGGAAAGGGCTGTAGGCAGCGATGTGGGCAGCAGTACAGGAAAGGAGCAGGGTAGCGGCGGCACGGGCACGGGCTTCGGTTCTGGTAGCGGCACAGGTTCAGGTGAAAGCTCTGGTACAGGCGGCGGATTTGGCTCGGGCAGTGGTGCAGGTACAGGTGATGGTTCTGGTACAGGCGACGGCTCGGGTGATGGACAGGGAAGCGGCGATGGCAACGTATCGGGAACGGGAAGCGTCCCTTTTGATTTCGTGGGTTTTCGAGCGGCTATCAATGCGAACAAGGAATATCCGACGATGGCAATCAAGCGGGAGATGCAGGGATCAGTTACCATTCACTGTGTGCTGGACACTGGCGGCAATGTCGTCAGCGTTTCGCTGCTGGGATCGTCAGGGCATGACATTCTTGACGAGGCAGCGGTTTCAGCTGCTCAAGAGGTAGGCAGCTATCCGAATCCTACGGGTGCGGAAGTCAGAGTCAATGTTACCGTGGATTTCTATATACGCTGAGGAAAATGAGTGCAGAATGAATGAGATTATAAAATTATAATCTGATCTGAGTAGCTCTTCCTTGTTAGAGGATTGACAAAAAGTTATCGTTACGCTAAACTAAAAACAATGAAATCATAAAAATTGAATATGATAGGGAACAGGTGTCGCAAGACTTAATAGGGAATTCGGTATAAGCCGGAGCGGTCCCGCCACTGTAAGAGGAGTCTGCCAAGATTTGCCACTGGAGCATATGCTCTGGGAAGGTTTGGTACGGCGATGAATCTAAGCCAGGAGAACTGCCTGTTCCAACATCACCGTCGGCTTTGAGGAAACTTAAAGCCGGTACCTGCGAGCGATGGGTAGGGGATTTCGTCTATGAGTTTCGGGATAGGGCTATCTTCGGTGCGTTTTTCGCGCCGGTTTTTTTCTTTTCCGCAACTTTGTGGCCGCCTCAGCCAATCCTTTGGTTTGCAGGCGGTCTTTTTTATGGTTGGGGGCAGAATGATGCCTTGTGGATATAGGAGGTATTGTCTATTTATTCTGAATTGTAGCCATATATCCTAAACCTAGAGATGAGAGGTGTCTTTTCATGATGAAGAGAAGAGAACGGCGTTTAGCGGCAGGGGTTTTATGGATGATTGCGACAGGAGTCCTTGGCTGTCCGCTGACGGCAAGTGCGACAGAGAATGTGCAGCCATCGGAATCGGAATCCGTGTGGCAGGAATCGATGGGGATGGGAGCACAGGAAGAAGAGGCTGCACAAGTTACATCTGCCCGGGCACAGGGCGCAAAAGCACCAGCGGACTATACACTGGAGAATATCACCGTGGAGGCGAGGAGACCGAAATGGGAAGAGACGCTTTCTCCGGGTACAGTGACCGTCATTCGCCCCGAGGAGTTCAAGGGCGAGCAGAAGACTTTGCCCGACTTCCTCAAAATGGTGCCGGGTGTTCACGTCCGCGAAGTGCAAGGCAAGGGTCAGTACACAACCGTGACGGTGCGCGGCTCGACGGCGGCGCAGGTCGGTGTCTTCGTCGACGGCGTACTGACGAACCTCGGCGGCGATGCGGCGGTCGACATCTCGACAATTCCCGTCAGCAATGTTGAGCGCATCGAGGTCTACCGCGGCTATATCCCCGCACGCTTTGCGGGCACCTTTATCGGCGGCGTCATCAATGTCGTGACGAAGAAGCCCCGAGAGGCACACGGCTCGGCGGAGATCGGGCCGAGCTCATTCGGCGGCAAAAAGGCCTCCGTCGAGATTACCGCCCCCATAGGCGCTGGCAGTCTGCTTTTTGGCTACAATCACGAATCGCGCCATGGTGATTTCCCCTATCGCAGCTATGCGGCGGATCAGTTCTATACGAATACCGGAGATGGACGGCTGATTATGGAGACACGGGCAGAACTGCAAGGTTATCTCGCTATGACGCCGACAGAAAGGGCGGCATATGATGCTTTGCATGGTGCCGGCGCATGGCAGCAGAATGTAGATGATTGTATTCAGTGGCTGGAGGACAATGGGGGACGTTTGGTTTCCGCTGCGGATGATCCGCACCGCCGGCGGCAATACAACGACTACAACAATTCGGATCTTCTCGTCAAATGGCAGAATGACGACTGGATGATCAAGGGAACGTACAAAACTGTCGATCGTCATCTGCCAGACAGCCTTTGGGTCGACTACCGAAGCTATTTCGATATGATTCAGCCGGGACTTCTCGTGGATAAATACGATCTCTATAAATATGACAAGCGGCATCAAAAAATCAGTGCAGCGGAACTTCTCATACAGCGGCGCTATATAGGGAAGCGTTATGAATGGGGTTGGATGGTTGACTATCTGAGCCAGAGCAAGGATTACCGTGCCGAGAATATTCACGATGGTCTGCGATATATGATTAAGATTCCCATGCGAGAATGGAGCCGCTATCGCTCGAAGAAATACAACGTGCAGATAGACGGCACCTATGAACTCAGTAAGAACAACATGCTCGACTTCCAGATGAATTACTCTCACGAGCGCATGAATATTGACGGCGATGGGCTTGATGAAGTTATCGATGATGTGCAGGCAGGCATCGGCAATCTTTGGGCGCAGATGCGCAATCAGTTCGATCAGAACATCTTCAATGTGCAGCTGCAGGATACGATCACGCTCGATAAAAAGAAGACGTGGCAGTTGACGCCCGCTGTTCGCTACAATCGCTCACAGATCATTGGCTACAGTCAGTTTGGACGATTCAACCCGCTTAAGACGTATCGCTGGGTTCATCCCAAGGACAGCCAAGTGGATTCCAAAGTGACGTGGCAGCTTGCACTTAAGAAGGAATTCAACGAACACTTCTCCTTGCGCATGACGGGCGGCACTTACTTCCGCCTGCTCAATATGTATGAGATCGCAGGCGACGGCGCGGGCATCATGCCGGCACCGATGGACTATAAGGGGAGCGGTGCCAAATTTCCACAGCCTGAATACGGCAAGCAGTTCGACTTCAGTGCTATATGGGACGGCAAGTTCCTTGGCTCGGACAATCGGACGACGCTCACCTATTTCTGGCGCGATACGCAGCGCATGCTCTATCTTTACCGTGCTGGCTTGAACTACAGCTCCTACTTCAACGACATGCGCGGTAAGGCGCATGGCATTGAGCTGCAGACGAATTTCCACTGGAAGAAGTTTGATCTTGATATCGAGGGCACGCATCTCAATATAGCGGCGCAGCGAAGGGATTCTTCCCCAGGCGTCCATTACGACTGGTTCGAGGTGCGCCCGACCTATCAGCCCGAGTGGGAGGGCAATATTCGTTTGACGTATCATCCGACGGACAAATGGCTTTTTTTCGGCGAGGCGCACTATGTTTCACAATACTACACGCACTATGCCATCCCACAGGTCAGAGATCCAGTGGAAAAAGAACTTGCCGGCAGGCCGAGAGCGGCGTTGAAAACAATCAACTTGGGATTCAAGTGGTCGCCGCGCAAGGATATGACGCTGTCGATTGGCTGCAATGACGTGTTCGATGAGGCGTCGAAGCTGAAGGTGCACAGCGTACAGCGTTACTTGAGCGAACCAAGCTGGGTAAACATCGAGTACCCGCTGCAAGGACGCAGTTACTATATGAGCTTCCGTTATGAATTCTAAGGAGGGAAAGAAGATGAAGGAGTATTTCAGCAAGGTGCGGCGGCTGCGACTGACAGCTCTTGTCGTGGGCGGACTGCTCTACGGCTCGTCGGTGCATGCCGCTAATCTGGTCTCGGCGGTTCCTTCGGACTATGGGAACAGCGAGATGGGTGCAGTTACCGGTTCGCGTGTGACGACGGAGATTGATGCGACTCCGCATGCCGGAGTGTTGAAAAACCTCAATCGTGATCCGGCGTCTTTCGGATTCCATCAGAAGGGCAAGAGCATGATCCTGCTGAGGCAGTATACCTACAGCACGACCGAGTTGGAGAACACCAGGCTCATTGATCCGAATTCTGCGGGCGCGGCGGCGAGCATGGCGAGCGGGAAGACAACGGACGTACCGAATATGCATGCGGCCGCGGCCAGTGACGAGTATATCTATCTGACCGGTTATGATATGGGGCGGATCGGTGTCGTGCGCCAAAGCGGCAGCAAGTTGATCGAAAACAGAAGAGCCGTGGTCAACCTCAAAAATGACATCAAACAGTACTGCGGCTACAATTTCAACGAAACGTTCAAGAACCTCGACGAAGATTCAAAAGGCGAGAAGGGGCAAACCTATACTGGCGATCCGGCGAAAGCACAGGTACACGGTGAGGCGCTGCTCGTCGAGGGGCGCAGGCTCTATGTGGCGGCGTCCGTCAATCCATTGGGAGGCTATGATCCCTACGACGACGGCTTCCTGATGCAGTACGACATCCAGGATGACGGCAGCTTGAAGTTTGGCAGCTACACGCGCATCAGCCGCAACATTGACCAAGGGCGGCTCAATAAGTTCAACGATCATATCCTCGTCTCCTGCATCGGCGGTTACCAACACTACAATGGGACGGGCAATACGCACCATACGGCGCTCAACATCGCTAGGATCGATCAACGGACGGGACGACTCCTGGATACGGAGCAGCGCAGCGCCTCGATTCCGAATCATGTCAAGGAAACCGGCGAGGATATGCGCGATCTGAAGCTTCTCCCTGACGGCACCGCCTATGTCATGACATATAATCTCAGCCCGTCCGGCAGTCAGATCAATGCGCACGTCTACAAGACGACCATGTCTAATCTGATGTCAGAACATCCAGACGATTGGCAGGAAGTAGCCGTTGCAAATCAGCAGGAGGGATGGTTCGGCAAGCTCAACGCCGAATATTATACGAAGCGTCTCTGGCTGGAGCTTGGTGATACCCTGCAGGCCTATACGGACGGTGATGATAGGGCGAAACACATATGGCAGGCGAAAGATTTTTCCGACAATAAGGCATTCAGCCGTTTCAACAAGATCACGATGATCGAGCCGGACTGGGTTCACGGCAATACGGCATCCGTCGTCATGACATTGCCGGCGGAGCTGGGCGGCGGCACGACGGCGGCGACAGTGAATGAAAATGCCGTTTGGAAGAACAATGCTGCATTCAGTGATACAATCACGACGCAGCAAAGTTGGAATGTTGATACCGCTGTCAGCATCGGTAAGGATAAGCTCGGTGACAAATCGACGAATGTGCTTGCGGCTATTTCTGCAACCGGCGGTAAGCGACTTAATATCAGTGCAAAGAAAAATTCCCTACAGATGCAGGTGGAAAACACCGTGGGAAATCCGACGGGAATCTATGCCAAGGGAACGGATCTCACCGTAAGTGCAGCGAAAGGCATCAATATTCTTACGCGAGGACTTGATGGCGGCAATACGCTGACGAATGCCGTCCAGCTCGATGCACTGAAGGGTAAGGCTGCGCAGCTTACCATCAATGGGCCGCTGAACATTTCCATGATGGGCGGGCTTGGCGGCAACGGTGTCGCAGTCCAAAAGAGTGACCGTTTTAAGGAAAAATCCTATGAGGCGAGCGTTGCATCGGGGATCCGCATCAACGGCAATCTGAAGATCGCAGGCGAGCAGACGGATCAGTGGGGCATTCCGCTCAATCGTGAGAATGTATTCTCGCGCTTTAATAATGCAGGCATTCTGACGCAGGTCGAAAAGAGCACGGTGACCGTAACCGGTGATGTGGATATGACCGTCTACGGCAATGGCGTGACGACGAATGCCAAGGACAGCGGCGTACGTCTCGCAGGCGGCGGCTCCATCCAGGTGCCTGCCGGCATGAAGTACAGCTACTACGCGCTCGCCGCATATCAGGGCGCGATTTCCATGAATATGGGAGAAGATGGGACGAAGCCAGGCAACGGCAAGAAAATAAATGAGATTGCTGACGTGAAGCTCGACGGCGATCTGTTTGCACTGCCCACGGGCAGGCTTGATGTCGCCCTGTTGACGGATAAGTCCTATCTGCATGGTCTTGTTGACAACGGCGGCACGGCGAACCTTTATTTGCAGAACGGCGCAAAGTGGCTCAACGAAGGCCGCAACGAGCGCTATTATCAGGACGACGAGGATATGGGCGCCGGCACGATGGCGGCGGTCAAGACCCGAGCAGGCGGTACTGTCGGAAAGTTTTATAATGCACAGAGCCGCGTCACGAACTTCGTTGGCGGTGCAACGGAAGCACAGCGCGGTATCATCTACCAGAAGAGCATCAATCCGCTTACGATTGAAAACTACAGTGGTCATACGGCCGCAGTTTATACCCATGATGCAGCTGCGCCGACATCTTTTAAGGGCGGCGACATCATCATCAACAAGGCGACGGGGGCGGAGAATGTCTTTACGCTCTTTACCGACGGCGCCGGCGTGACAACAGGCAATCAGAACGCAGTGCTCAATGCGCTTGCCAATAAACTGACCTATAAGAGTTTTGCCGAGAGCAAGCTTTCGGGCAAGCTCTCGATTGGCGAGAGCCTGACGACCTCCTCCATCAAGGGGGACATCACCTTTGGCAACGAGAAGGGAAGCTATACGGGCGGTGCAACGCCTCCGATGCCGCCGAGCACGGAACAGACGAAGACGGAGTTTACTTCGCAACTTACACAAAAGGAAGTTGCTGAGTACAAAACGGCCAATGTTGAGCCGTCGCCCGGCAATTACAAGTTTACGAAGGACACGATAATTCGCAGGAGTTCCCACGACGGCATTATCGCGGCAGCAACGTATCCGAAACAGCCGCTTAATGTCGATGCAAGCGGGCATAAGCTGACCTTGATCGGCGACGGCAGCAACTTCATCCTCGGCGTGGACAACAACAGCAAAGATGGCATAAAGGTTACGGCAGATACGCTGAAGATTGGTGTAAAGAGCAGCAATGGCCGTGCCTTTGGCATACGCAATAATCAGGACGGCTCTGTCGTTACGATCAAGGGCGACCTCGATATCAAGGCGCAGAGCAGCCAGACTGCGCAGGGTCTCGTCACGAGCCGGGGCGCAGCGATTGAAGCGGATGGACTGCATGTAGGGCTGAACAAGGATTCGGCGGACGGCGCCTGGGCCATCAGCAACAGCAACGGCAAGGTCACAGTCAACAGCGACGGCAGCCATGAGGTGGTCATCAACGGCAATGTCCAGACGGGTGAGGAGGGAAATACCAATATCTCGCTGACAACGGGGCAGTCTGTCCTGAACGGCGTCATCCAAAAAGTGGCGCCGAACGGCGGGGAAGATGAAGACGAGGAGGAATACGGCGGCTTCAGTCTGCCTCTGCGCAGCCCCGCACAGAACGGCGCAGCAAAAGGCAATGCGCTGACATTGCAGAATGGCGCAGTTTGGACGAATGAGGACTACAATACGCAGAAGAGTGCGCTCATTGCGGCAAAGTTCACCGGCAGCCAACTGTTTTCCCTTAAGGGCGGCGATGACGCTGCCCATGCGGGGGCGATCTTCCAGAGAGACAGCAAGGACATCACAATTGACAACTACAGCGGCCATACGCGTGTATTCTATGCGCATGACGCTGCAGCGCCGACGACGATAAAGGGCGGCGCCCTGAAGATCGGCAAGGCGTCTGCGGACAGCAGCATTACGCTGACGACGGACAACAGCGGCCTGAACACGGAGGCAGCATCGGGCGCCGATAAGAAGCTGGTGGACGATACGCTCAATGCGCTCGCCAACAAGCTCTGGTACACGGCCTATACGACGGGCGAAAGAAACCTCTCCGGCAAGGCAGAGATCGCCGAAGGCCTAACCGCTTCTGCTGCCAGCAAGCGCATGGAAAATATCACATTCGATATGACGAGCGGACAAGGCAGCTATACACCGGCTCCGCCAACCCCTCCGACCCCGCCGAGCGGGGAGCAGACGAAGACGGAGTTCACGACGCGTCTCCTCGGTACGGATTCGGATCAGGAATACATCGATGCGAATGTTCGTCAGGCAGACGGCACGTACCGCTTCACGAAAGATTCGAACATTCGTTACACCAATACAGAGGATGAAGATGCTGGTGTCATCACTCCAACGAAAGATGTGAAGATCGATGCGTCAGGTCATACGCTTACCGTTGAAACAAAGGTGGATGGAGCACAAAAAGCGGCAGCCATCAAGAATGTGGGCAAAAAGCTCAATATTGCAGCAGATACGCTTCGGTTGTTCACGAACAAAAACGAAGTGAGTGATGCCGGATATTCTTGGGGGATTCTGAATGAGAGCGGGACGACCAATATTTTGGGACTGGCAGAAATAGATGCGACAGGATATGAATCGAGTCGTGCTGTGGAAGCAACCGAAGGAACCGTAACTCTTGAGGGGCTGAAAGCAAGGGTGGCAGCTTACAACGATGCGGTGGCTCTCTTCACAGGTACAACGGGACAGATTTATGTCAACGCAAAGGATGGCAGTGCAGGCAGCAATACGGTGAAGCTCGACGGCAACGTCGGCGCTATGGGGGAAACAAGCCGTATCGATGTCGCTATGGTGAATAAGGATTCGGGAGTAAACGGTCTTGCCTTTGGCAAGGGGAAGATTAACTTTTGGCTACAGAACGGTGCTGTTTGGAACAACGAACAATATGGTGGCACAGTGCCGGATAAAGAGAATAATCAACTTGGTTATGACTATGATTATACCTTTGCCGGCAGCCGTCTTGTCTCTTTGAAAGGCGGCAGCAATGCCAGCAATGGGGGTGTGATCTTCCAGAAGAACGACAAGGACATCTCGATTGACAACTACAGCGGCCATACGCGGGTATTCTACGCGCATGAAGCGGCAACGCCGACGACGATGAAGGGCGGCGACTTCCGCATCAAGAACGCAGCGGCAGACAGCGCTATTACCCTGACGACGGACAGCACGGGTCTCAATACGGAGTCGACGAAAGCGGCGGACAAGAACCTTGTCAGCGCGACGCTCAATGCGCTGGCCAACAAGCTCTGGTATATGGCCTATACGACGAGTGAGAGGAATCTCACGGGCAAGGCGGAGATTGCCGAAGGCCTGACAACATCGGCGGCCAGCAAGCGCATCGAAGATATTACGTTCGATGGAACGACGGGGCAGGGCAGCTATGTCTATACGCCGCAGTCCGAGGTGACGACCGATCCGATTAAAGAAGCGGAAACGCTGACCTATGATCGCCAGGCGCTTGCTACACAGCCGAATACCAAGGGCAACCGCATTGTCTCCGCACTCTATACGGATAACACCGCGTACGATAAGCAGCATCCGATGGTTGTCGATATGAACGGGCATAGTCTGCACCTTGAGGCAAACAGTAAGAACCAAATTGCCAGTGCCATTCACGGTGGCAGCAACAAGAGCATCCGGATTGTGAACAGCGGCGAAGAAAAGACGCTGACCATCAAGGCCTCGAACACGGATACGCGTGCGGCGAACGGCATCCAGACGGAGGCGAATGCTCATATCTATATTCAGGGGCCTGTTACCATCGAGGACGTTCATACAAAAGGATACAATGCGACGGCGATCCAGACGAATGGCACCATCGGCTCCCCGAGCGATGTTACGATCGACGGCGATCTCACCGTGCAGTCTGTGCGGGCTGACCGCGTGGATACGAAAAACAAGGGCGCGGACGACGGACGCAATCTGGCTGCGCTCAAAACGACGGCGGATGAGTCCAAGATCACGGTCAAGGGCAATGTCGATATTCAGAATATCAAAGGCAGCGTACTGAAGACGATCGGCGCGGACAGCGTGATCGATGTCGGCGGTGGTACGCTGTCGGCTGCCGAGGACGCTGACCACACGAAGCAGTACCATGCTGTTCATGCCGAAAAGGGCACGGTGAACATCAATACGCCCGAAGGCGTCAGCGGGAGCAGAAAGACGAACATCACGGGCGATATGTATGTCACGCGTGAGTACGGCAAGAAGACAGTCGAATACAGCGGCGGTCAGCTTGTGGATTTTGAATCGAAGGGCGTGCTGAATGTCTCGTTGACGACGGCAGATTCTTCCTGGACGGGCGCCGCGACGTATGACGTCAATCGGGCAGATTTCCAGAAGGGCGGCTTCACGGCGCATGATGTGGGGCAGTTCAATCTGACCCTGCAAAACGGCGCGCGCTGGACGAATGAACTGAAATCCAGTGTCACGGACAAGTGGCTGGGCAGCCATCTCGCCTCTTTGAAAGGCGGCAGCAATGCCAGCAATAGGGGTGTGATCTTCCAGAAGACCGACAAGGACATCTCGATCGACAACTACAGCGGCCATACGCGTGTGTTCTATGCGCATGATGCTTCTGCGCCGACGACGATGAAGGGCGGCGACTTCCGCATCAAGAACGCGGCGGCAGACAGCGCCATCACCCTGACGACGGACAGCACGGGTCTCAATACGGAATCGACGAAAGCGGCGGACAAGAACCTTGTCAGCGCGACGCTCAATGCGCTGGCCA
>ERZ773083.1800-NODE-1800-length-14046-cov-19.910514_pt1 | contig 14046 bp, 14 predicted proteins | sample MGYA00511465_ERZ773083 | MGnify/ENA primary metagenome ERZ773083 (study PRJEB29015, sample SAMEA2738001) | human oral metagenome | biome: human oral; feature: human-associated habitat; material: dental | place: China | collected 2060 ... | reverse complement strand
TTACTTCTGATACATTTGAGCGTGCAGAAGCTTTATTTGAAGCAGGTGCAGATGCCATTGTCATTGATACAGCACACGGACATTCAGCGGGAGTACTCCGGAAGATTGCTGAGATTCGTACACATTTTCCGGAAAGAACATTGATTGCAGGAAATATTGCTACAGCAGAAGGTGCACGTGCATTATATGATGCCGGAGTTGATGTTGTAAAAGTCGGGATTGGTCCAGGTTCAATTTGTACAACTCGCGTCATTGCTGGAGTTGGTGTACCTCAAGTGACTGCAATTTATGATGCGGCACAAGTGGCGCGTGAATACAGGAAAACAATTATTGCAGATGGTGGGATTCAGTATTCAGGAGATATCGTGAAAGCACTTGCTGCAGGAGGAAATGCAGTGATGCTTGGTTCAATGTTTGCTGGTACAGATGAGGCACCAGGTGAAACAGAAATTTTCCAAGGCCGTAAGTTTAAAACATATCGTGGGATGGGGTCCATTGCTGCTATGAAGAAAGGATCCAGCGATCGTTATTTCCAGGGTTCTGTCAATGAGGCGAACAAGCTAGTTCCAGAAGGTATTGAAGGTCGTGTAGCTTATAAAGGTGCAGCGGCAGATATCGTCTTCCAAATGATTGGTGGGATTCGTTCTGGTATGGGTTACTGTGGAGCAGCTAATATCCAAGAACTACATGATAAGGCGCAATTTATTGAAATGAGTGGAGCTGGTTTGAAAGAAAGTCACCCACATGATGTACAAATTACAAATGAAGCTCCAAACTATTCTGTACAATAAATTATAAGAAAACTGCACTCCAAAAGTTGGATACAACATCTAAGAATTGGGGTGTTTTCTTATAAAATTAATTGATGCTGAAGATGGATTTATAAACTGAAATAAGACAGAATTTCACATAGTCAGTGACACTATGTGGAGCTCTCTAACCTGAAATATATGATACAAGTTGTGCAACTTGCTTGCATATCTCAATTACTGGTATCAGTGAAACAACTGCTATATCTATTATTGGAGATAAGGCGACATTTGTTGTGTTTAATCTGCTGATCAAAATAAGGCTTTTATCAATATTGACTTACGACACTATGAATCTGGAGATTTGATGGTCAAGGAACGCATTACGAAATACTGTTAGAAGGATTTAAGTGCATTTATACACTGTTTCTGCTAGTTATAGCAATCTCTGTCATATCGCAGATTTCCATAAGAACTGAAAAAGATAGTTACCAGGCACTTCAACACGACTACATACAATCATTTCCATGTATCGTTTTAGCAGTATGACATATTACGCAGAATAAGTTTTACGATTACGATTTGATACAAAATCTTATGTATGTTCATTCTAATACCTTATTCATGAAATAAGGTGTTGTTTTTTGTGTGCTTTGGGTCTATCATAGTAAGAAAAAAGACAAGGGCTCTAGATTTACCATTGTCTCAAAAATAATTTTTATTGAAAATGTTGGTATTAACAAATGGTAGAAAAGGACTTAGTCCTATCCACAACAGAGCTAAACCCTTCCAATAATTATTTGTCAAACTATATAGAGTACAGAGTTTTTATAACGAGATTGACATCCTTGTAAACTATAACAACAGTTACTTTACACTTGATTTTCCATAAAATGTCCATCATGAATTGAGAAAATTTTAATATCAGAAGGCAAATGTTTCAGATGTTCTAAAGTTGTTGTTGTAATAAATGTTTGTATATTTTGAGAGATAGTTTCAAGCAAATTCAATTGACGATTGTTGTCAAGTTCGCTCATAACATCGTCAAGTAGAAGAATTGGTTTTTCTTTGGTCACAGTTTCCATAAGTTCAATCTCTGCCAACTTAAGAGATAGGACCATACTTCGATGTTGTCCTTGACTGCCAAAAGTGGCATTCATGTTATTAATATAAAAAGCGATATCATCTCGATGGGGACCAATTCCAGTATTTTTTTTAAATAAATCTCTACTACGGCTTTGTCTTAATGCAATTTGGAAAGATTCTTTCAATTTATTGGGATCTGAAAGTGGAATAGAAGAGCAATACTTAATGGTTAAGTTTTCTAAATTACTTGAAAGCTCTAAATGTTTTTGTTGACCAAAGTGTTCTAGTTTTTTGAGAAACTCTATTCGATGTTGCATAACACGGCAACCAAACTCTACTAGCTGATCATCCAAGACAGTTAAAAAAGTCTCATCTATTTTTTTTGCTGCCTTTAGATAAGCATTTCGTTGTTTTAAAACATGATGATATTGTGATAAATCAGATAAATAGATTGGTTTAATTTGCCCTAATTCTATGTCGATAAATTTCCGTCTAAGAGCTGGTGTCCCTTTAATCAGTTGTAAATCTTCTGGAGCAAATAGAACAACATTCATATTTCCAACATAATCGGATAATTTACTTTGTTTTAAATGATTAACCTTTGTCGTTCTTCCTTTAGGGGTCAAGTCAATTTCTAAAGAGATATTCCCAGTTTCTTTGGCAAGTTGTCCAGAAATTTTTAAAGAATCGTTAGAAAAATAAATTAAATCTTTATCTGAACGAGTTCGATGACTTCGTGTCAACGCAAGAAAATAGATAGCTTCTAAAATATTTGTTTTTCCTTGAGCGTTTTCCCCTAAAAAAATATTGAGACCAGGGTGAAAATCTATTTCAGTTAATTTATAATTGCGAAAATATTGAATTTGTAAGTTTTTTAACCACATATTAAAGACCTGGAAAGCGAATTAGAGCTTTTTTCTCATATTTATTGGCTTTTAGATTGGCTGTTGTTGACTTGGTTTTTTTGATATCTTTGTTCATTTCTTTTACAAGAGAGGCAACTCGCTTTTTTTCTAAAAGCTCCTTATCGTGTTCAGCTCGTTCTTCTTGATTTGGTACAGTCAGAAGTATTTCTAATTTTTGATTTGGAAGAGTAATGATGTCACCAATATGAATTTTTTTCCGCGTCGTGTTTCTAGTTCTCCATTAAAATAAACTTTATTTTTTTGAAGAAAACTTTTAATAGCACCACCACTTTGAATGATTCCAACTTCTTTTAGTAACGCTTGTAGAGTAATATACTCATCAAATAATTTGTATTTCATAATTTACCTCAATCTTTGTCATTATATCATAATTGAAAGAAAAGATGATATCAAAATAATTAAATTATATTTTGAAGAAAACGTTTTAAGTTAAAAAGAGTAATGTTTGAATGAGAAATTGGCCACTGTTTCGTGATATAATAGAAGTCAGTATTAAAAGAATATGAGGAACGCTATGGAGCTAGTTTCTGGAGTGGATTTCCATTTTATACCATCCAAAAAATTTAAAACCAATCGAATAAAGATGAGATTTTCAGCTCCAATGTCTATGAATATGATTGCAGGGCGTGTACTGTTGGCAAATATGCTTGAAACAGCTAATGAAATTTATCCCACGCCACAAATTTTTCGTGAGCGATTAGCAAATCTTTATGGTGCAAACTTTTCAACAAGGTTATCACGAAGAGGGTTAACTCATTATGTAGACTTAGATATCTCTTTTATTAGTGACACATTTTTAAGTCGTAAAAATACATTAACAGGGGAGATACTTGATTTTTTGAAAGATAGCTTGTTAAAACCTTTAGTAGATGGAAAATCTTTTAATCAGGTTATTTTTGAAGTTGAAAAGAAGAATGTACTCAATGATTTAAGGGCTGAAATTGAAGATCACTTTTATTATGCCCATCAAAAATTGAATAAATTATTTTATACAAAACCGGAGATGCAGATTCCTTCTTTTGCTACATTAGATCTTGTAAAAAAAGAAACATCAGAAAGTAGTTTTGCCATTTTTCAAAAAATGCTTCAAAATGACAAGATTGATATATTTTTTATAGGTGAATTTAATGATATTGAAGTCTGTGAGCATTTGAAAAGTTTTGCTTTACAACCTCGTCAACTTATTTTACAACCACAATATCATCAAGAATTTTCTAGTATTTTAAAAGAAGGTTTGGAACGAAATGATGCTCATCAATCCATAATTGAATTAGGCTATCATTTTTCAATTCAATATGGAGATAAATATCATATCCCTCTGATTGTATTGAATGGACTTTTAGGTGGTTTTGCTCATTCAAAATTATTTGTAAATGTTCGCGAAAAAGAAAGCTTAGCTTATACAATTTCTAGCACTATTGATATTTTTTCAGGTATGATGCGTATCTATGCTGGAATTGATAAAAAAAATCGAACCAAAACAGTAAGTCTCATTTATAGACAAATTGGAGATTTAAAAAAGGGTCGCTTTACAGATGAAGATTTAAATCAGACTAAAAAAATGCTACGAAATACTATTCTTTGTTCCTTAGATAAGCAAAATACATTGATGGAACGAGCTTATATGGCATCTGTTTTTCAGACAAAATTTATGCCAATTGATATTTTGTTAAATACTTTAGATGCAGTTAGTCGAGAAGATATTATTGTTGTTGCAAGACAACTTAGTTTACAGGCAGTTTATTTTATGGAAGGAAACTAATGCAACCTTTAAAAATAGAGAGGAAGGATTATCCTGCAGTTGGAGAAGTAGTCTATCAATCTACTTTACAAAATGGTCTAAGAGTATTTTTTTTACCTAAACAAGAATTTAATGAAGTCTATGGGATTATGACTGTAAATTTTGGGTCAATTGATACTCGTTTTATTCCGCATGGCGCTAATCAAGTTGTTCAATATCCTGCAGGAGTTGCTCATTTTTTAGAACATAAATTATTTGAAGATGAACATGGTCAAGATATTTTACAACAATTTGTTGAATTAGGTGCAGAGAGCAACGCTTTTACAAGTTTTACTAAGACTAGCTATCTTTTTTCAGCGACAGACAATGTTTTAGAAAGTGTGAGTTTGTTGCAAAGTTTACTAGGAAATGCGTATTTTACAGAAGAATCCGTTCAACGTGAACAAGAAATTATCCAGCAAGAAATTGATATGTATAAGGACAATCCAGATTATTGTTTGTACTTTCACACTTTAGCAAACCTTTATCCGGATACTCCATTGGCAGAAGATATTGCAGGAAGCATTGAATCAGTTACAGAAATAACAGTTGAAGATTTGGATAAAAATTTTGAAAGTTTTTATTGTTCATCTAATATGAGCTTACTGTTGATTGGCGATTTTGACTTAGAAAAGACCATTACTGTTATTCAAGAGCAGCAGGAATGTTTAGAGTCTTTTGCTAAACAAGATTTTATTCAACGCTTTCCACTTACATTAAATCCCGTTATTTCTACAGGAAGTGTGCGAATGGAAGTGGCGAGTTCTAAACTCGCAATTGGATTACGTGGGAATCAATCCTTAGTAGGAATTAATTTATTTCGTTATAAGATTAGCCTAAAGCTGCTGTTTGCAATGATGTTTGGTTGGACATCTAAAAGATTTCAATCACTTTATGAACTTGGAAAAATCGATAACTCACTATCATTAGAAGTTGAGGTTGAAAAAGATTTTCACTTTGTGATGCTGACGATGGATACTAGTGAACCAGTTGCTCTCTCTCACCAATTTCGTTCGGTAATTTGGAATTTTGAAAACGATCCTGATGTGACAGAAGAACATCTTGATACCATAAAAAGTGAAATGTTTGGTGATTTTTTGCATGGGCTTAATTCATTAGAATATATTGCAACTCAATATGAAACTTTTGTAGAGGGTGAGAATTTATTTGATTTACCCAAAATATTACAGACAATCAGTTTAGTCGACATAGTAGAAATAGGGCATCATTTTATTGATTCTTGTGAAATGGTTGACTTTACTATTTTTCCAAAATGATTTCATGTTTTAGCGAAATTTGGTAAAATAGTGTTTAATAGAAAGAAGGCTAGAGCGTATGAGAAAAAAAACAATTGGTGAAGTCCTAAGATTAGCTCGTATCAATCAAGGGATGAACTTAGAAGATTTACAAAAGAAAACAGATATTCAGTTAGAGCTACTGGAAGCTATGGAAGCTGATGATTTTGATCGTCTCCCTAGTCCTTTTTATGCTCGTTCTTTTCTAAGAAAATATGCTTGGGCTGTTGATTTAGATGAACGGATTATTCTTGATGCTTATGAAGAAGGGAGTATGATTGCTTATGATGAAGTAGATGTTGATGAGGAAGAGAATTTTAGAAGTCGAAGAACAAGAAAACAGCGAACTTCCTTTTTACCATTGTTCTATTTGACTATTTTAGCACTAGCTATTCTATCGTTTGTTAGTTATTATGTTTGGACATATGTTCAACACAATTCATTACAAACAACCCCTTCGTCAAGTTATAGTATTGTAAATAAACAGACAACTAATTCTTCTAGTTCGTCTACTTCTAGTGAATCATCTAGTAGTTCAAAAACAAATTTGATTGTATCTGGAAATGGTGATAAATTGACAGCGACATTGACAGGTGTTACAAACCCTGTCAAGTTAAAATTATCTGTTAGTGGTACAAGCAGTTGGGTAAGTGTTACAGGTACAGACTTGGAAGGTGGGGTTACATTAAGCCCTGAAAAAGAAACTGTGTCAACTGTCATTTCTCCTGGAACCACTTCAACAATTACTCTTGGTGTGGTGAAAGGTGTAACCATTACAATTGATAATCAACAAATTGATACATCAGGCTTGACAAGCTTGACTGGTACGATTACACTTATAGTAAAATATTAAGGAAATAAAAATGAAAAAAGAAAATATTCCCAATGCTTTAACTTTGTTACGGATTGCTTTGATTCCGATTTTTATTTTAGTATTGTCCTTAGGTCATTCTATTAGAATGCATGTCTTTGCAGCAGTTATTTTTGCAGTAGCTAGTATTACAGATTACTTGGATGGCTACTTAGCTCGTAAATGGAATGTTGTAACGAACTTCGGGAAATTTGCTGATCCAATGGCAGATAAGTTATTAGTAATGTCGGCTTTTATTATGTTGATTGAAATGAATATGGCACCTGCTTGGGTTGTTGCAGTTATCATTTGCCGAGAGTTAGCTGTTACAGGTTTGCGATTATTATTGGTTGAAACGGGGGGGACAGTCTTAGCTGCAGCTATGCCGGGAAAAATTAAAACATTTACACAGATGTTTTCCATTATTTTTCTGTTACTGCATTGGACATGGCTAGGACAGATTTTACTATATATTGCTTTAATTTTTACGATTTATTCCGGGTATGACTATTTCAAAGGAAGCGCCTATCTTTTTAAAGATACATTTAGATAATATGAAAAATATCATTGAAGTTCAGCATTTAAAGTACAAATACGATAATCATGCAAATAATTATATTCTTAAAGATGTTACGTTTCACGTGAAACAAGGAGAATGGCTATCTATTGTTGGGCACAATGGCAGTGGTAAGTCTACAACAGTTCGTTTAATAGATGGTTTATTGGAAGCAGAAAGCGGTGAGATATTCATTGATGGAGATAAATTAACTCTTGAAAATGTTTGGGAGAAGCGTCAGCATATTGGAATGGTTTTTCAAAATCCAGATAATCAATTTGTGGGGGCAACCGTTGAGGATGATGTTGCTTTTGGTTTGGAAAATCAAGGGGTTGATTACCAAACAATGTTTGATAGAGTTCATGAATCATTAAGTATTGTTGGAATGCAAGATTTTAAAGAACGTGAACCAGCGAGACTTTCTGGTGGTCAAAAGCAGCGCGTAGCCATTGCTGGTGTGGTTGCTTTGCGCCCAGATATTATTATTTTAGATGAAGCAACTAGTATGTTGGATCCAGAAGGGCGTTTAGAGTTGATTCAGACAGTTAAAAAGATTAAAGATCAGCATGGTATGACTGTTATTTCTATTACACATGATTTGGATGAAGTAGCCCTTAGTGATCGAGTTTTGGTGATGAAAGAAGGACAGGTAGAATCAACTAGTACACCGAGTGAACTTTTCTCACGAACAGATTTAGAAGACTTAGGTTTAGATGAACCTTTTACAAACCAAGTAAAATCAACTTTGTTTAAATTAGGTTTTCAATTGCCAGAGCACTATTTAACGGAAAAAGAATTGCAGGATAATTTATGGGAATTACTTTAGAAAATGTAAGTTATGCTTATCAAGCAGGCACTCCCTTTGAGGGTCCTGCCCTTTTTGAAGTCAATTTAGAAATAAAAGATGGCTCATATACTGCTTTGATTGGTCATACAGGTAGTGGAAAATCAACTATTTTACAATTGTTGAATGGGCTTTTAGTCCCAACTGAAGGAAGTGTAGTGATTGATGAAATCAAAATTACTTCTACGTCTGTAAACAAAGATATTAAGCAAGTACGTAAAAAAGTGGGATTGGTGTTTCAGTTTGCAGAAAGTCAGATTTTTGATGAGACTGTTTTAAAAGATGTTGCTTTTGGACCACAAAATTTTGGTGTATCAAAAGAGGAGGCGGAACGTTTAGCACGTAAAAATTTAGCTCTTGTTGGAATCTCAGAAGAATTATTTGAACGTAGTCCATTTGAATTGTCTGGGGGACAGATGCGGCGAGTAGCTATAGCTGGCATTCTAGCCATGGAACCAGATATTCTCGTGTTAGATGAGCCAACAGCAGGTTTGGATCCTGCTGGACGTAAAGAATTGATGAGTCTATTTAAGCAATTACATAAAGCAGGGATGACCATTGTTTTAGTGACACATTTGATGGATGATGTTGCTAATTTTGCAGATACTGTCTATGTAATGGAAAAAGGAAGAGTAGTAAAAAGTGGAGATCCTCGGCAAGTCTTTCAAGATGTAGTGTTTATGGAAAGTATTCAACTAGGAGTCCCCAAAATTACAAAGTTTGCACAAGAATTAAAAAATAGAGGACTAACTCTTCCATATCTACCTATTACATTAAAAGAATTTAAGGAGTTACTACATGGATAGTATGATTTTAGGACGATATGTTTCTGGGAACTCAATTATTCATCGATTAGATCCTCGCAGCAAACTTTTGTCAATGTTTCTCTTTATTTTAATTATCTTTTTGGCAAATAATATTGTAACTAATGGCCTATTATTTGTCTTTACAATGTTATTGGTTAGACTTTCCAAAATTCCTTTAGGATTTTTTCTTAAAGGATTAAAATCTATGGTCTTTTTGATTGCTTTTACGACTTTATTCCAACTATTTTTTACATCTGGTGGCTCGGTGTTATTTCAATTTGGCTTTATAAGAATCACAGAGGTAGGTTTAGCTCAGTCAGGCATCATTTTTAGCCGCTTTCTTTTAATTATTATTTTTTCTACTCTCCTGACTTTAACAACAATGCCACTTAGTTTGGCAGATGCAGTTGAATCATTATTGCAACCTTTAGCGGCATTAAAGATACCTGTTCATGAAATAGGTTTGATGTTATCAATGAGTTTACGTTTCGTGCCTACTTTGATGGATGATACAACACGAATTATGAATGCTCAAAGAGCACGTGGTGTTGATTTTGGTGAAGGGAGTATTGTGCAAAAGGTAAAATCAACCATTCCTATTTTAATTCCGTTATTTGCTTCTAGTTTTAAACGTGCGGATGCTTTGGCGACTGCCATGGAGGCAAGAGGTTACCAAGGCGGTTTGGGAAGAAGCCGTTATCGACAGTTGAGGTGGAAAAAAGAAGATACATTCTCTATTTTTACTATATTTGTTTTAGCTCTGATGTTATTTTTCTTGAAAAGTTAAAAGTTATATTATTGTTAGCAAAAAAACGCCTTTTAAAGCGTTTTTTGCGTATAAAATCAATATTTCTGTAATCTTTGTAATACAATTCTAAGATTACAGAAATATTTTACGTGTAATATAGTATTATACGAAAAAAGGAGAAATTAATATATACATGAAAACAATGAAATTAACGCTATCAGGAATTTTTACTGCAGTTGCTTTTTTTGCAACAGGAACTATTGCAAGTGCTGAATCTTATACTGTTAAATCGGGTGATACTTTATCAGAAATTGCTAAAGAAAAAAATACATCAGTTGAAAAGCTAGTTGAACTTAATAAAATTGAAAATCCTGACTTCATTAAAGTTGGACAAATTTTAGAACTTGATAAAGAAAAGCGTTCGAAAATTTCAACAACTACAACTTACAAAGCTGCGACATATAATGCACCTGCTACGACAACTACTTATTCACAACCAGCTACAGCAAACCGTTCTTCAAATGTGGTTCTTCCTAATGGAAACACTGCTGGTACTACAGGAGCTTATGCAGCTGCTCGTATGGCAGAATTGACAGGTGTTCCAGCGTCAACTTGGGAACATATCATTGCTCGTGAATCAAATGGGCAAGTAAATGCTTACAATCCATCAGGAGCTCGTGGTCTTTTTCAAACAATGCCAGGTTGGGGTTCAACAGCTACAGTAAATGACCAAATTCAAGCTGCTTATCGTGCATATAAGGCACAAGGATTATCTGCTTGGAATTATTAAGCGGAATAACAATAAATGAGTTAATTAAAAGATGAGTAAATCTGTACAGATTTACTCATCTTTTTTGGATTTTTGTGACTTTCAGTCTATCTCGCTCTGTTAGGTGTAAGGTGTGAGATAAATAAACCACCCACTATGTAGGTGCGTAATGTTGTAAACTACGTTTACAAATTGTGTCAAGCCTTATTTATCAATGTTGTTAAAAGATTCTGAGGTGAATCTGAGATAAAATCTGCTCCATTGATAGTTAATTCATCTTTCTTTCCAAATCCCCATAAAACTCCTAGAGTATTAATGCCAACAGATTTCCCACCTATCATATCGAACTTTGTATCTCCAACAATAACAGATTGTTCCAGAGTGGCGTGAGAATGATTTAAAGCGCGTGCTAAAACATCTGCCTTATAGTAAGAATTTGGAAGTGAACCAAAAATACCATTGAAATAATTATCAATTTTTAGATATTGTGCCATTTTATTAGCCATTGACTCATTTTTACTAGTAGTGATGTAGATGTGGTAATCTGACTTTTCCAATTCTATTAAAAGTTCTTTTATACCATGGTAAAGTTGAGCTTCAAACACACCTTTATTTTTATAGTATTCTCTAAAATAAGAAATAGCTTGATTAAGATCAGTTTCTGGAACAGTAGAAGCAAAGCTTACTTCTAAAGGTGGTCCAATGAAGGTATCTAGTTTTTTGCTTTCTGGAGTTTTTATATGTAATGAAGTGAATGCATAATGGAAAGCGTTTTTGATTCCTATTGAGCTATCAACAAGAGTTCCATCTAAATCGAAAAAAATATATTTAAAATTTTGCATAGTCTATATATAAGAGAGGAGGTAGTTCGTGAGAACGATAAAGATAGTGAATGGAGGAAGTAGAGTTTTTGTTGAAAATACTTTTCTGGGTTTAAAAAGTGAATAGTGATAGAACTTCCTTGACAAGCTCTATTCTATCTATGGCCTCAAAGCAGTGTTTCAAGTATAATTAGCTCCATTTATTTTGAAATTGGAGACTAGTACACCAATATTTTGTGTAAAAGAAGTTATTCACCAAAAATTTCTTTGGATAATTTACGACCAGTAGGTGTAGCTGCCAAACCTCCTTCAGCAGTCTCGCGAAAGGCAGTTGGCATACTTGTCCCAACTTGATACATTGCATCAATCACTTCGTCAACAGGAATTTTAGATTCAATACCTGCTAAAGCCATATCAGCAGCAATGAAAGCATAACTGGCTCCCATAGCATTTCGCTTAACACAAGGGACTTCGACTAAACCTGCAACAGGGTCACAGATTAAGCCAAGCATATTTTTAATAACAAAACAAATTGCTTGGCTAGCTTGAAATGCTGTACCACCTGCTGCTAGAACAAGTGCTGCTGCACTCATGGCTGCTGCTGAGCCAACTTCAGCTTGACAACCACCTTCAGCTCCTGAAATGGACGCATTATTAGCGATAACTAGACCAAAAGCTCCAGCAGTTAATAGAAAGTCTAGTTGTTGTTTTTCAGTAAGTTCTAATTTTTCAATAGCTGATGTGAGAACGGCAGGTAAACAACCAGCACTTCCAGCTGTTGGTGTTGCACAAACTAGCCCCATTTTCGCATTGTATTCATTGACAGCAATAGCATTTTTGGCTGCTGTTAAGACCGTATAATCCGAAAGCGCCTTTCCTGATTGAATATATTTGTGAAGTTTGGCTGCATCGCCACCTGTCAATCCGCTCCGAGATTTACTTTCGTCCAATCCCATAATGACAGAACCTTTCATAACGTCTAGATTTCTGGTCATTAACCGTAAAACTTCGTCACGTTTACGCCCTGTCAGCTCGTATTCAGTAGCAATCATAAGTTCGGCTACACTACCTTGAAAGTCTAAATCAGCTTGTTCTACTAATTCTTTGATTGAATAAAACATGAGTTCTCCTACTTGAAGAAATTGACATTGTGGAGGTGGGGTATTTTGCGGATTTCTTCTACTGCTTGGTCACAACTACGGCTATCCACCTCGATAATCATAATTGCCTTTTCACCAGCTTTTTCTCTTGTGACATTCATTTGTGCAATATTGATGTGGTAACGAGAGAGTGCTTCCGTGACATGAGCAATCATTCCAGGGATGTCCTGATGAACGATAATAATTGTGGGAGTGTTCATGCTGAGTGAAACAGAGAAACCATTTAACTCAGTCACTTGAATATTTCCGCCACCAATAGAAATACCCGTAACACTAATCGTTTTACGATCATTTTTAATGGTGATTTTAGCTGTATTTGGATGTGGAGCATTACTATCTTTTTGAATCGTCCAGATAATTTTAATGCCTCTCTGATGAGCAATCTCAAGGCTGTTTGGAATTTTAGGATCATCTGTATTCATTCCCAGAATTCCCGCTACCAAAGCCAAGTCTGTACCATGCCCTCGATAGGTTTTTGCAAAAGAATTAAATAGTTGAAATTCGACTTCAGTCGGCTTATCATCAAAAATGGATGAAACAATTTTTCCAATACGAACAGCACCTGCTGTATGACTACTAGATGGACCTATCATCACAGGTCCAATAATATCAAAAACAGATTGAAATTTTAGTGAGTTCATCATAACTCCTTATAGATTCATTATCTTCATTATATCAAAGTTCAGTATATTTTTCTGCCTTTTTAGGTGATAAAGGGAAATTGGATTAAATTTAGACTTGCTTTGAGGGCAGTTTTCTTATAGGAAGCTTAAAACAAAGAAATAGAGGGCGAATTTTAGCCTTTCCTCAATTTCTTTGTAATATTTTTAATGGAAAACAAAAAGAATAGTAATAATTAAGGTATATGATAGTTCTATCACAGGAAAGGAGAATTTAAATGATATTGAATTTAAATAATACGAGCAAACGAACAAAAGTGGGTTTAATGACCTTAGCTGTAACAGCAATCTTTTTTCTTCCTACATTTGCAAATGCGGATAGCTATACAGTGAAATCTGGAGATACCCTTTCAGCTATTGCTACATTACATAATACAACAGTTGATCACATTGCTCAGAAAAATAAGATTAGTAATATCCATCTGATTAGTGTTGGGCAGGTCTTAAAGTTGAATGATTCAGTTGCAATGACTACCACTGCCGCATCATCTGGTTTGAGTGCTGAAGATGCATCAGCAAAAGAATGGATTGCACAAAAAGAATCAAGTGGTAGTTACACAGCGCGAAATGGCCAATATTATGGCCGATATCAATTGAGCTTGTCTTACTTAAATGGTGACTTATCAGCAGAAAATCAAGAAAAAGTAGCAGATACTTATGTATTAGGTCGTTATGGTTCTTGGTCAACTGCTAAAGCTTTCTGGCTAGCAAATGGCTGGTATTGATACATATAAAAAGTGATTGAGGTTGGGACAAAATGTCTCAGCCTGTTTTTTCTAGGTGTAAGCCTTTAATGTAGTAGTTGATTGCAAAAAGGACCATCATTTTTAGCGACAAGCTAGAAACCTAGTATATCAAGTTTTGAAAAACTCTTTTGAAGGAATTTCCATCTTTCAATCACTATCTCAATAATTTGTCTATCACATTTTTAGTTTACAGCGGTGTAAAGGTAGAACTATTTGGCTGTTGAAATTTG
>ERZ773083.1799-NODE-1799-length-14048-cov-75.846137_pt1 | contig 14048 bp, 9 predicted proteins | sample MGYA00511465_ERZ773083 | MGnify/ENA primary metagenome ERZ773083 (study PRJEB29015, sample SAMEA2738001) | human oral metagenome | biome: human oral; feature: human-associated habitat; material: dental | place: China | collected 2060 ... | reverse complement strand
ATGGAAGATTATGAGCTTGACTGGATTATCGGGCAGGGGCCGGGGGCGCGGACTGGGTCGAGTTCATGGCGCGGGCCCTCTCCCTCGAGAGCCTCGAGGCCATGACCAGGGAGGACAGGCGCCCGGGCACCACGACGCCCTTCTGGACGGCCAGGCTCCTCCTCGTGCCGGGCGGAATCCAGGACGGGGTCGTGCCGTCCGGCGATGCCCGGATCGACGAGAGGCCGCGCCCGCTCGCCGCGAGGGACCGCGCCGGCGGCAGGGCCGGCATGGGCGCCCACTCGAAGGACGGGACCTGCATAGCCGTCGGCTGCGACGACTCGGGCGGCGGCATCATGGTGCGCGCGGGCCTCGGCAAGCTGAGCAAGGGGCGCCGCTGGGACGCATGCGGCGCGCACATCGCGCCCGGCTCCAGGCTCGTCCACGACATGGAGAACTCCCACTCGGTCCTCGTCGAAAAGCTCGGCCTCGTCAGCGAGGCATGCAGGCCTGCGGACCCCAGGGGACTCGACGACGAGCACAATCCACTCTCGCGAGTCAACCACACGCACTTCCTGCCTAAGGAGTTCATGCACCGCCACCCGGGCTTCGACCGTGACGACATCGACGACCGGCTGAACCTGTTCTCGGTGATCGTGAACCCGCCGGAGGACCGCCTCGAGAAGGCCGCGATGGTGCTCGATCGGGCAATGTCCATCCCGATTTCGCTGCGTTACAGGGACTACTACGAGCAGAAGGGCAGTTCAGGATAGTGATCGACTCCCCCAGTAGCCACATTCTGCAAGAGGGGATTTAGGCCTTATTACTGGGGTGTGGCCAGCAAGTCGGAGGTGGAGTTCGTCTTTGAGACCACAAGTGGTCAGGTTGTCCCCGTGGAGGTCAAGTCGGGCAAGAACACGGGCGCCAAGAGCGTGCGCAGCTTTGCAGGGAAATACAGGGTGCCCTATGTGATCAAGGCCTCGGCCAAGAACTTCGGTTTTGAGAATGGAGTGAAGAGCCTACCTCTATGCCGCGTTTGCCCTGAGCGAGGAGGCCTGAGGCGGGGCGTGGATGATCCACCCCTGCACCACCGGCGGCTGGGCCATGCCCAGCGTCACGTCGTAGCCAAAGACGGCCAGGCCCGTCTCGTAGACCCCTGAGAAGAGGCCGGTAACCACCGTGATCACAGCGGAGGGGATGCTGGCCGCCAGGCTGCCCTCGATACGGGAGCCAGGCTCGTGCCCCACGGCGTCGTTGGCCAACCCGAGCGGCAAGATAGGAGCGCGTCATGATTGTTATCGAGGGCAAGATGACGGAGGTTCCCGTAAAGTCAATCCTTGGAAACGCCCGCAAGGGAGCTGTCCTGGTCAAGGCTCCTGACCGCTTCAAGGTTGATGAGGAAGCAACTGCTGCTCGCGCGAAGAAGCTCAGCAAGAAGACGTCTGGGTTGTTTGCCGACTGATCGCCTCTCCGCCCGCTCGCGTAGAGCTCCGGATACTTGAGAGCGGTGCGACTCGTACCGCAGCGAGAAACAGCGTGCGTGGTGCAGAATGCGGTCTGATTGCCGTCGTAAGCACTTGGTCGCCCATGACGTGGCTGCTATTCAAAGCGGACCCTGAATCGCACCAACCCGGTCAGGCCCGTCCAGCTTTGTTAGGTTTGGCCTCTGAATCTCACAAAACTGGTCAAACGGTGGCCGGGATGTCGAAAACATGCGTGCTGCGGCACGAAGCGGCACCTTTCGTCGGTCGGCACCGTCTCGGCAGCAGGCACATTGCCCCCGTTCGGTACCGGCCGATTGCGATTTGCTTCCTCGCACGCATTCAATGCCGAGCTGGTGCATTCCATCCCGCCTTTCTTTCCTCGCTGTAGCCGGATTAGACGCACCCTGTCAGCCACGGGGACATCACCCCTGGGGCTGCGCCCCATTCTCCAACGGAGCGACCTTGCGCCATGCTGCGGTGATGTTCTTGCTGCCATACAGGGCACCAGCAATGAGCAACTCCCCACCCACTCGGATCGCCACGATGGAACCTTGGCTGCATGCGACGGCAAGCACGCCGTCCCACAGCGCCGCCTCGGAGCGGCCAGCGTCGAGCGTCGACGGCACGCTGCTCTCGAGCCGGATGCGCCCATTGCGGGTGAGTCCCACCACGTAGCCGCTATCCACGTCGATGGCCTCGATGTTGGCCCAGCTCGTGCAGGCACTCCGTACGTCCTTGGCATCCCCCGCAAACAGCACGCGCCCTTCCTGCGTGAGACCGACCGTACAGCGGTCGGAGGACGCAAGCTGGATCACGCCCTGCCACGTGCAGTCGCTCCGGAACACGTCGAGCGCGAACAACTCACTGCGCGAGCACGCAAAGCGCACCCGGCCATCCTCCATCAGGGCGGCCACGTGGTGAGCGCCACAGGAGATGTCGCGTACCCCCTCGAGCTCCTCGACCTCCGCCTTGAAGGTGCACGATCCCCGGACCGCCACCCGCCCAGTGCTCAGCACCACGTACGTGGTGTTCTTGTCGGCAAGTACCCTCGTGGCACCCGTGATGTCGCCGAGCATGAGCTGTCTGTCATCATTGTCGCCCGTACCGTAGACGGTCCCGTCCTGCCGTAGCAGCACCGTATGGCGCAGGCTCGCACTGGCTTGCATGATGTCCGTAGCCTTGCTCACGGAACCGTAGCCATCAATCTGCCACAGCACATGGTCCTGTGGGTTCACAAACAGTAGTGTGCCCCCGCCTAGGCCGAGACAGCGCGCCTGGCTCAGGTGCCTGCGAGTTTCCCGCTGCCGCTCGTTCGCATGGCGGTGCGCGGACTCCAGAAAGACGCGTTCGCTTTGCGGCCCCGCACACATCCGGACGGACGCCAGCAGAAACCCACAGCGTGGGCAAGCCCGCACGTCCCCACCCTGCCCAAAATCGAAGCGTTTGTGACATGCTGGGCATATGCGCTGCTGCACACTCGTCTCGTTCGCTAGAGCCATACTCAGCCCCTCTCTCGCGTGTCGACGCTAACGCATAACGACACAAAGTATTGCCAGAAGTACTCAATCGGGTGGAAATACGGGATACTATGCTCGCCGTCCACCACCGCGCCTCTGAGGACGCCGATGGTCCGCCCGTCGCGACGAGAGAACACGGGTGCCCCGGAGTCGCCTGGGTAGGCATTGCCGTCCATGTAACACTTGGTCGGCTCGCCATCTATGACCTGTACACTCGAGACGGTCCCGTCATGCTCGAGAGCCGCGACGGCGTCGAGGTTTTCGTTGCTCACAGAACTGGCTAGTGCGTAGCCCACCAAATGGAAGGCCTCGCCCTTCACGACTGGATCGTCCCAGCGCCGCAGCCGCACGGTGGGAAAATTCGCGCGACTCGCTCGAATCTTGATGAGTGCCATGTCGCACTCCTCATGCATGGGCTCGAGCACATCGCATTCGAACCAGCGGAACGCCTCGCCCACCATGGAGCCAAGCGCGACCCGGACCTCCACTCGGCTCATGCCTTTCACGACGTGTGCGCAGGTGAGCACATGCCCTGCATGGCTCACGATGAAGCCGCTGCCCGTACCCGCGAGCCGCTCCTGCGTGCCAGCCTTCTGGTACACGCGCACGATGATCACGCTCTCGCGCATCCGCGAGCACTCGTCGCGCCACGCCCCCTCTTCCGAGAAATCTGCACCACCGGGTGCCACAGGCGAGGTGTCCAACATCGATAGGTCAATGACCGCCGGCTGTGCCTTGCGGTGCCGCACGATGTCAGCATAGCGAGAGGGAAGGTCGCGCGCCGTCACCTTGCTGGCCACGCCCGCAGGCACCTCGCCCTCGATGCCGTACTCCTCGTCAAGACGCGCAAAGAGCGCCTCTCGTACCTCGACCAGGAAGTTGCGCACGAATCTTGCGTTGCCGGACGTCTGGTCGTGCTGGCTGACGGTATGCTCGAAGACCGTGAGCGCTGCCTGCCGAAACTCTTCGTCGGACGCATCGAGCACGATACCCAATTGCTCGAGCTTGTCGCCACGTGCAGCCATCCCATCCATGATCTCGAGCAGCTCGGAGGCGCTGTAATCCTCGAAGTTGATGATGGCCTGATCGGTGTCGAAACGCGACGCGAGGCCTTGGTCGAAGTCGAGCAGGATCTCCATCTCCTGAGGGTAGCCCGCGAGGATGATGCAGGTGTTGCGCAGCACGTCAACGTCTTCGACGATCGGGACGAGCTCCTTGATGACGTGCCGGCCAACGTCACTATTGAGCAACTGATGTGCCTCATCGATGAACAACACGCCGTTGCGCGCGAGTTTGACTGCCTCTGCGAAGCCCTGGGGGTTGTACACCAGCTGCCGTGCAGTGCGTGCGACGACATGCCCCTGTTCGAGAATCCCCGCCGCGCGTAACACTTGGCCCATGAGACGCGCGACCGTCGTCTTGCCAGTGCCAGGGTTGCCGAGGAAGCAGTACAGGCCTGGCATCGCCGCACCTGCCGGCATGCGTCGCATCCGGCGTTCCGCGGCGCGCACAGCACGCTTCACGCCCGTCATGCCCGTGAGCTTGTCGAGCTCGGCCATGGCGTCAGCCGAGACGCTGTGTGCCGAGAGCAGGTATCGTGCGTAGTCGCGACCAAACATCCCCCGCGTGACCACCCGCAGGAGCCTGCCCGCAACGGTCGTCGTGCGATGCCGTTCCTCGTTGTCCCAAGCCTCGCGCAGGCTCGATATGAGCCGATCAATCTCGAGGCCGTTGCCCCATGACGCCGTCATCTCGCCGAGACCGCCGCGGTCGCCGACCCAGTTGATGAGGAAGTCGTCGAGCAGATCGCTCACCTCTTCGTCGAAGGCAAGCGAGGCTTCGCTTGCCTTGGCACGCAGAATCTGCCCCATCTGTGCTGGCGTGAAGTCCTCGAAGCGGAACTCCCGCGCGACCATCGAGCGCACGGTCGGCATCGCGCGGAAGAACGCCTCCATGCCTTCCAAATCGTCAATGAGCACGAAGGCGGTGTCGATACGATGCTCGCTCATGCAGGACACAAGCTGGCCCAGTGCCTCGGGGCCGAAGGTATGGTCCTGCGCGTCTCGAGCAAGCATGGAGCTCGGAGCAACCACAGAGAGCGTCGCCCCGGCGCTGCGGTCCACGACCTCCCGGACCTTGGCAGCCGTCTGTCCGACGTATCCTGCCTCAAGGTCGCCCTTGCCCACATACGTCACCTCATCGCGCTCGATGAGGTCATGCTCGTGCAGTGTCCGTGAGATGATGCGGGCCGAGAAGCTCTTGCCTGTGCCCGGCGGCCCAACGATCGTGTAGATGAAGCTGGAGACACCGGACACGTCGAGGAAACCGTTGTCCCCTGCGCCATCGCAGCGCCTGCGTAGGTAGGTGGTGACCTCCTCCTTGCCTACCAGCGTGCCAAACGACGAGCGGGCCGACTCGAGGAGCTCGTGGACGTCGATGTTCAGCGGCCCTGCCCATGCCACAAAGGCGTCGGGGATGTCTGCCGGTGTCAGCGTGAGCCTGTCCGCCGCAGGTATGCTCTTGAGCTCCTCCGCCCCGAGGCCGCGACTGCCGTATGTTGCATCGAGCCTCGCGGCGAGCTTCGTGCGCGACTCGGGCAGGTACACGTCACGGATAAACCCACCGTTGCCGAAGTCCTTGTGCCGCGTCTTGAGGTACTCGGTCAGGGCGAGCTCACTCCTCAGCAAGTACTCGCTCGTCTCGAAAGAATCCCCGTCGTAGCGCATCGCATCCGGGGACCGATCCTGGTCGATCATCTGCTGCAGGATGAGCGTCAGCTCATGGGCTGTGTAGTCGTCGAAGCGTATGCGTCGGCTCTGGGGGAACCGCCGTTCGAGGCCGCTGTCCACCTCGAGGAGGTGCTTCATCTCCACCGTATAGCCCGCGAGGATGAAGCACGTGTCCGCCCGTATCTCGGGGTCCTCCACGATGGGCACGAACGCGCGTATCACCTGGCGGCCGACGTCGCTGTCAGCAAGCTGGTGCGCCTCGTCAATGAAAAGCACCCCGTGCCGTGCCGAGCGCACGGCATCCCGCAGTCGCTGTGGGAATTCCTGTGTTAGGAGGTCGGACGCCTTGATCTCCCGCACCTGCCACCGCGTGAGCACGTGCAGCTGGTACAGGAGCTCGCCCATGATGCGTGCCGTGACCGTCTTGCCCGTACCAGGCGAGCCATAGAAGATGTAATTTCCGGGCACCTTCCCATCAATCCCGTACAGTATCTCATTCGCGCGTCCGAGCAGGTAGCGTTTGACGTTTTTCAGCCCTATAAGGGAGGTGATCCTCTGTCGCGCCTCCTCGAGGCTCCTGCTTCTCGGCTCGAGGAAGTGTCGCAGCTCGGGAGGCAGATCTTCGGGGCCAAGGACGATCTTGTCTCTCGCCGACTCGCCGTGCTGCCGGAGCAGTAGGTGATGCTGGCGCTTCATCTGAGACACGAGGTTTTGCGCCTCGCCTGCATTGCCCCACGGGTAGGTGCTACCCGTCCAGCCCTGGCAGAACTCCCCGAGCGATGCTCGCATCTGGTCACTCAGGGTCACACCGTCGGGATCGATGGCGGCGAAATGCTCGATGAGGTCGCGCATCTGGTCTGGCGTGTAGTCGGGCAGGTGATACTCGATGGGAAACCTTCGTGCGAGACCGTCGTTGGCATGCATGAACTCGTCCATGGGGTCCTTGTAGCCCGCGAGCACCACGGCGAACTGTCCCGAGTACGCCGACATGTCGGCGACGAGCTGGTTGATGGCCTCCTGTCCGAACTGGTTGTCGGTAAGGGCGTAGGCCTCGTCGATAAACAGCACGCCACCGAGCGCTTGGTATACGAGGTTATGAACGTTTTGGGCGGTGCCGCCGATATGGTCGCTGATTATCTCGCCAGCGTTGCGCTCGATTGTGTGACCTTGCGGCAGCAGCCCCGCCTCGTAGTACAGGCGGCCGATTAGGCGCGCGACGGTAGTCTTGCCAGTGCCCGGCCCGCCTGTCAGGCGACAGTTGAGCTCGTGACCGACGGCATGGCGACGCGGTCTCTGCGCTGGTGTGAACCTGCTCGCATGCATGGGATACACATGCGCAACGCGAGCGCCCCGGGCGTCGTTCAGGAACTGCAGCAGCCTGGTTTTTACCTCCTCCATGCCGACGAGGTCGCCTATTTGGTCCTCGATTCTGCGATCAACGAGGGTGGCACCTTCCGCCCCCACGATCTCGCGCCAGTCGTCGTACACGATTTCGTGCCCGGGATGGCCAGCCACGAAATGTTCGAGGCGCAGTAGCACGTACTTGAGCCCACGGTTCTGGGCGGCACACGCCCGCGCAAGCCGCTCCGAGAGCCTGTGCATATCCTGGGGCCGTATGGTGATGGGGCAGTTCTGGCGGAGGCGCACGTACTGCAAGGCGCAGCGAATCTCCAGGGCATTGGGCGACCCAAGGGAGACCACGCGATTGTCCTCCTCGTCCGTGCCCTCAATGCCAGGGGCTATGATCGTACCAAAGAAGGTGTTCCAGTTGTTCCACGAGCTGCGAATGATATTGGTCAGGGTATTGCCCTTGAAGAAGTACACGACGATGTTGTGCACGTACGGGTTCGCGTCCACCTCCGAGAGCGCCTCGATCGCGCTGGGGGTGAGGAGCTGCTCGAGCGAGAGCATGTTGGCGAGGACAAGCGCGACGCGATGGGTGGAATAGCGCAATATCGTGCCGAGGATCGTCCAGGCCTGGTCGATGTACAGACCGCGCCTGCTGTAATGCGCCGGGGCGTCCGGCGCAGCTGCAGGAGCGTCGGCGTCAGGCTGCTCGCCCCCCTGCGCATCCTGACGCCGACGCCGGCGCCTGCCGCCCGAAGGACCGAGCGCGGAGATCCGGCCTGCCGCATAGGTGCCGGTCACCGTCCCTGTGGCGGGGGCAGTCACCGTCGCGCTCGTCGCACCGCCAGTCGCAGCTGCCGACGCGTTCACGTCCTCGTTCAGGATCTGCCAGGAGGTACGGTCGTAGCAGTAGATGGAATTGCCGAAATTGAAGAAGAGCACAGCCTCGAAGCCCTGCTCTCGCAGGTGTCGCGCAAGCTCCTGCTCCGCGCCGATGACATGCAGCGACTCATCGCAGAAGTAGTCACCGGTATCGGTCGAGCCACCCACCCGACCTGTCACTACGAAGTGCGGGTTCAGACAGTTCTCCGGGGTGAAGAGCGTCCTCTCGTTGCCGCGCACCCTCATGCTCCTCTCTCATCGACGCACCCGCCGCTCGCGTCACCTACGACTGGTTCACGGTCCTGCCGCGTGTGCCCGTCGCCGCGCTCGGGGATGGTACGCGCACCTGTTGCGTCTGCCATGCCTGCATGTCGGCCCGCCGATGGCAGGCTGCCTGGCCTTCTGGCCGCGTCCCGCCCTCGCTTTGGCTGGCTGTCCTCATACCGAGCGAAGCGAGCACATGGTCGATAACCTTGCGAGTCTGGTCGCGCTTATCCGCCGCGTTGGCACCCTGGCCCCAGTCGAGCACGTCTACCGAGACGTCCTCGATGTAGCCGCCATTGCCGTCGGGCACCGGCTCGCTCGTGACGACGACCTCCATGCCAGTGGCGGGGTCGGTGAGGTGCGAGCGCATGCCGGCGCGCTGGTCCTTGCCCTGGTAGGCCGCCTCTATCTTACAGAGTCCGAATATGCGCGACAGCTCCCCCGTGAGTCTGTCGACAGTATTGGCACGGTCATCGCTGCTGATGGCCGCGATGCCTGCGAACGTCGCGGCCTCCTGAGCGTCGGTCCCGATCTGGAGGGCCTCCTTCGCAAGGTCGTCAAGCTGCGAGACGGTGAGATTGTCGCAATCGCTGAGTTGCTTCTCCAGAGCCGCGAGTCGGCCCTCCGCCTTGCCAAAGTCACCATTGGACCAAAGGTCGGCGTCGACATCGATGTCCTCCACCTTCATCTGGCGCACGGTATCGATCTGCGACTGCGCGAGGATGCGCGCCTGCTCCGCCATCTGGCGATGAGTCTGCCACACCTGCTCGGCGGCCGCGAGCTCCTCTCGCAAGCGCAAAGCTCCCTCGAAGGCGTCCTTTGCCGCTGCACGTGCCACCGGTGCGCTGGCATGTGAGTTCTCGCCCTCGGCCGTGGCAACCACCTGCCTCGCACTCGCACGATCGGCCTCCGCCTCGGCGAGCCTGCCCGGCAGCAGCAGGTCGGCGCGGCCGACCGTGCGGATGTCTTCGAGGATGGCCTGCGTCTGTACGTCGTATTCCCGGGCCATACTCAGGCTCGCCAAGAGGTCCTGGCCGAGGTTGGCAATCCTGCCCTCCACAGTACCCAGGCGACCGTGGAGCTTGTCAATCTCGGTACCGATGCGCTTGCCCATCTCGCGCATCTGGCTCTGGAGCTGCGTCGCCGTCTGGGTGATGGCGCGCTCGATGAGGCGATTGTTCGCCTCAATCGCGTCGGCGGTATCCTTGCGTACGGACGCGATCCCGGACTGGAAGGTCTTCTGGGCGTCCCTGATGCGCTGCTCGTTGGCCGCTGTCGCCAACCGAATGCGCTTGTCGCTCTGCTGCACCACATCCTGCAGCTCACGACGGAGGCTGGCGTTCTGCAAGGCTGTCTTTTCTATGCGTGCGCTCAGGCTCGAGACGCGTACTGTTAGATCCTCGTTGCGCTTGACCGCCTCCTGGAGCGAAGCCTGCATGGACTGCTGGAAGCTCTGGCTCTGCTGCGCCTCCCTCTGCGCCTCCTGCAACTGCCTTTGCATGCGGTCGCGCTCGGCCCCCAGGTCCGCCGCCTGCCTCTGATAGTAAGAAACACTCATAATCGACCCTCATTCCGTGTGTTCGTTCGACATTGGCGCGAGGCCACTGCCCCTGTTGCCTGCCTATGCGCGCGGTGGCGGCCCTAGGTGGTGACCGGTCGCGTGCTCATTGGGTATGCCCACCACGCTCATGCCATCGGCGTGGAGATGTGGCTCGCGCTCGCGAGGGCACGCCTCAAGCGTCGCCACGTCTTGCGCGTAACGCTCCGTGAGCGCTATGAGCCGCTGATTGGCAGAGCCCCGCAACCCCACGCCGTCGTCAAGCGCCTGCACGTAAGGCCCATCAATGAGCAGGTCCGTGCAAGCGAGTAGGGACTCAGCGGACGCCATGCCCCACAGTTCCTCGATCGTGTAGCCCGTGTAGACGATGGTCCCAAGGTCGCGCCTCTCGCGCACCTTGCCAACGAACTCGGCAAGCGCCGCTGCCTGCAGGAAAGGCTCCCCACCGCTGATCGTGATGCCCTGTGCCCCAGACAAGATGACCTCCCATGCCAAGGCACCCGTGTCGATGAGCTGGCCGCCGTCAAGTGGACGCGACGTGGGCGATATGCAACCCGGGCACGCACGCTGGCAGCCCTGCACCCACAGGCCAAAACGCACCCCCGGGCCCAGCGTCTCGATGTGCGACTCGCGCAGATACACCCTCAGCTGCATGCTATCTGACCTTTCTGAGCAGCGCCTCTTGGTCGAGCTGCGCCGCGCGGACGCAAGCCGCGAGCAGACGGTCGAGCTTTTCGATGGCCTCACTCGCCTGCCAGGAGAGTTCCTGCACGCGACCGATGGCGCTCGCGTTGAGCGTATTCGCGAGATTCGCAGCGTCCTCAGGCGAACCCCGCGCAATCACCTCCTGCATTGCCTCGAGCGGGCTGCGAGTGCTTTCAAACCAGTCGGCATAGTCTGCGCGCATCTTCAAGCACTCGGCAAGGCTCGCGCTCAGTGCGTCAGCTGTGCGTTTCGTCCCTAGGAGCCGATCGCGATGCCCCTCGAGCACGGGGGCAAGCTGTTCGATCGATCGCTCAATCGTCTCGAGGACGTCGGTGGACAGAGTCTCCTTCTGCTCGTCAAAGCTTGTTCGGGTGGTCTCGAGCTCCTTGAGCCTGCTCTGGAGAGCCCGCAGGTCTCCCTCCAGCTCGTTGACGCGCGGCTGCAGCTCTCTGATCTGGCTCTTGAGCTCCTGTTGTCGCTCCTCACTGCAGTTCGCCTCGGCCTCGCGCAAGTCCGTCAGTCGTGCCGAAAGCGCTCGGAACTGCTCGAGCAGCTCGGCGTTGCGCGGCGGCAGCGCGTCGATGAGGCTTTGCGTCTCGGCAAGCTTCGCCCTGCGTCGCTCGTATTCCTCCTGCAGGCCTGTGAGCTCCGCCTGTGCGGAGGCCAACGCGCTCTCGACCGACGTCAGCCGTACCTGGGTCGCGCTCGCGGCGGCCGTCGCCTTCGCCAGGAGGGCACTCGTCTCATCGTGCTTCTGTTGCAGTGCAGCCGCGCGTGCGGCTTCGTCCCCGAGGCTGCCCGACAGCTGCGAGACATCCGCCTCAAGCGCATCGTTGTTCTGCTGAGCACTCGCGAGATCGGCGCGGAGCTTGTCGATTTGTCCGCGCATCTCAATCGTCGAACGTGACTGGTCGGCCAAGCGCTGCTCGATGTCGCCCTTGAGCTGCTCGGCCTCCTGCTTGGGAAGGCACTCACGCACGCGGTCGCCGAAGTCGTCGACCTGCTTGGCCACGCCCTCGTAGCCGGCAAGCATATCGAGCAGCTCGTTGTGGCCGTAGACTTCGAGGTGCGTCGTTTGGGCTGCCGCCTGCTTAAGCAGGGCATCGCAGGCATCCGTGATCGTCAAGACGAGGTCGATGCCCTTGCTCCCCTCGATCGTCGACGCGAGACTGGCAACCTGTCGACTCAGTTGCAGCGTGTCGGAAGCCATGCGCGTCACCTCCCCTCCTCGAACTGCGCCACCGTGTAATCGAACGTCGTGCCAGCGCTCACATCCGTGATTCGGACGGCCAAGGAAACGCCCTCCTTGAGTGCCCGTGCCTGGAACACCGCCCCGCCCTGCGACGGGCACACGATGCCCGTCGGCAACCATTGCCTCTCCTGGCCGTCCACAACGAGCCGCACCGCATCTCCCTTGGCCAAAAAGAAGGGCTCGCTCGTCCCGCGCGACCCGATGCTGCTGCGCGCATCACCCTCCTGGACCAGAAGGAAGCGGACGTCATCCACGGCAGCAGGCGTCGCATCCGCGGCGTCGCCAATCGCATGCAGCAGCAGCTCCACGCTATGCCCAACCGTGACACCGACACGCGCGCGACCCTCGTCGAGATAGCCGAGCCCGCGCTGCACGACGCCCTCGAACGCCTCAGTACACACGTCCTGAGGAAACCGCGGGTCGGTGAGCGCCGGGTCGCTGCCCATCGCCTTGTAGGCACGCCGCAGAGCCAGCACGCCCGCCGCATGCCCCGCAAGCTCGAACGTCACCTGCTGCTCGTCGATGCCCTCGCCCTTGAGCGCTTGACGTGCCGCTTCTAGCAGCAGGTCCAGCGCGCCTGCCGTCGTCTGGTCAAAGGCGCGCTCGACACCCGAGCAGCTAACCTCCCAAGCGGACCCTTCGCCTATCGCGTCACCCATGGGCCTGAGGGTCAGGCACGCCGGATCTCTGGCGCCATGCGAGCGGAAGTAGCGCTGGAGCACGCGAGTCCTGCCCGCCCTTCCCTGCGCCAGGACGCGGTTAAGGTCGTCTGCGCTTACAACCGCGTCCGCGACGTCCGCCTCGTGCGCCAGCGCGGCAGCGAGGCCTGCGGCGGCGTCACGACACGGTGCGTCTCCACCAGCGAGCGCCACCTTGGGCACCACACCCTGTACACTTCCGTCAGCACCGCAGGCGTAGATGCCCACCACGCACTCGTCGAGGTCGACCGTCACGACGGTACTCTGCACGTCGTGCTCGCACAGGGCGCATGCCGCGATCGCCTCAGCCCTCGTTGGCCGCCTGCTTGCTGCCATCGTCGCCTCCCTCCTCCCCGCGCTTGTCGTCGCCTAGGCCCCTGAGCTTCACGTTGGCTTTGATCACCACCATGCGTTTGCCATCATCGGGGCCGACCCGCTCGATGCCAGGCTTGATGCACGACTCGATGACGAGGTCATCCGTCTCAGGCTCGTCGTCATAGTCATAGGCGTGACGGTACGGGTCAAAGGCGTCGCCCGGCTGCGGCATGAACACGCACAGCCCGAGGTCGGCCAAGGCCTTTTCCATGCGCCCGCGCAAGGTCTCCACGCCGTCGCGCTGGCGGGTAAGCTCCGCGGCGAGCTTCGGGTCGATACGGTCGCACCACTCGCACTCGAGCTTGGAAAGGAAGCCGACGCGATCTCGTAGGTCTAGGTAGGAGTAGGCAAGCTCGCGATACTCCCCGCAGTAGAGCATCTTCTGCCAGTCGTACATGTTTCGGTACAGATCGTCGCGAACGTTACCGAGCTCTGCCAGGGTATTGTTGATCTCATCTAGTCGCTCGCGGAAGGCGAGGTTGATGGCGTTCACCTGATTGGCCATCTTGTCGCGAATGTCCTTGGAGTTGTTGGCGATGCGGTCATACTCCTTGTTGAGCGCGCGCCTTTCTTTCTGCTGCTGCTCCTCGAGCTCGCAAATGCGCTCATCGAAGTAGTCCTTCGTACGATCGCGTGCCTCCTCCGCAAGTTCCTTCGTGCGTTGTTCCTCCGCAAGTTCCTTCGTGCGTTGTTCCACGAGCATCCGGGCTTCGTCCTGCTCGCTTTGTGCTGCCTTGAGTTCGTCGTTAAGTCTACGGACCTCCTCAACTTGCTTATGAAGATTTTCGTTTTCGGTACGGAGGTTCTCGCTTGTCTCCTGCTCCTTTCGCAGGGCACTCATCGCGGCGGTGATGTCCCTCTCCAAGTCCACGTACAGCTGTACGAGGTACTGATTACTCTTGTCTAAGCTGTTGCGCTTAGTGATGAGTCTCCTGTAGCGATTATGCAGTGTCGGGTAGGTGCTGCGCCACCAACTGTCATCATCCTGCCCGGTGGTCGCCTGCCCGCAGGACTGAGGGGCGTCGCCAGTCCGGTAGTCCGTCGCCGACCCATTGACGCGGGGGGCACCCTCCGGACGGCCGGTGCCCGGCCCGCTGGAGTCGGAGCCGCCCTGTATCGGAGTACTGGGCAGACTGTCATAACCCTGCCCCTGCAAGGGGGCCACCTGTCCGCGGGACTGAGGGGCGTCGCCAGTCCGGTGGCCCGTCGCCGACCCATTGACGCGGGGGGCACCCTCCGGACGGCCGGTGCCCGGCCC
>ERZ773083.1798-NODE-1798-length-14051-cov-22.953558_pt1 | contig 14051 bp, 10 predicted proteins | sample MGYA00511465_ERZ773083 | MGnify/ENA primary metagenome ERZ773083 (study PRJEB29015, sample SAMEA2738001) | human oral metagenome | biome: human oral; feature: human-associated habitat; material: dental | place: China | collected 2060 ... | reverse complement strand
CCAAGTTCTTTTTGGAATTTTTTGAGCAAGTTCAAGACTTGGGCACGCACAGAAACGTCCAAGGCTGAAATGGGCTCATCCGCAATAACAAAGTCTGGTTGCATGACCAAGGCACGGGCAATACCGATACGTTGACGTTGACCACCTGAGAATTCATGAGGGTAACGAGTCAAGTGCTCAGCAAGAAGACCTACTTCACGGATAATATTTTGAACTTTCTCTTTACGTTCTTCTTCATCCTTGAACAGATGATGATTGTAAAGACCTTCAGAAATAATATAATCAACAGTCGCACGTTCATTCAAACTTGCGGCAGGGTCTTGGAAAATCATCTGGATACGACGAATCAATTCCGCAGCTTGTTCACGCGATTTCTTACCATTAATCTTTTGACCATCAAAAATGATATCACCATTACTTGTATCATTTAGACCAATAATGGCACGACCAATAGTTGTTTTCCCACTTCCTGACTCACCTACAAGCGAAAAAGTTTCTCCCTTGTTGATAAAGAAGTTAGCATTTTTAACCGCCACAAACTTCTTACTTCCTTCACCGAAGGAAATTTCTAAATCTTTGATTTCTACTAATTTTTCAGACATTTCCTTCCTCCTAGTCAGCCAGATGGGCAAATCCCATTTTTTCACGAATCTTATCATGGAGATTTGCAATCACAGCTGGTTTTTCTACTTTTGGAGCATCCTCATGAAGTAGCCAAGTTTTAGCCCAATGTGTCTCTGATACTGAGAATTGAGGGGCTTTTTGTTCGAAGTCAATCTGCATTGCATAGTCTGAACGCAAGGCAAAGGCATCCCCTTTCAGGTCAGTATAAAGTGACGGAGGTGTTCCTGGGATTGAGTAAAGATCCCCTTTATCATCAGCAAGCTGAGGCAAGCTAGACAAGAGACTCCATGTATATGGATGGCGAGGGTCATAGAAGACTTCCTCAACAGTTCCATACTCAACGATTTCTCCTGCATACATAACCGCTACCTTATCCGCAATACTTGCTACCACACCAAGGTCGTGGGTGATAAAGATTGTTGTGAAATGGTACTCGTTTTGTAAAGATTTTAGCAAATCAATAATCTGTGCTTGGATAGTCACATCCAAGGCAGTCGTTGGCTCATCACAGATCAAGACATCAGGTCGGCAGGCAAGGGCAATCGCAATAACGATACGTTGACGCATTCCTCCAGAATATTGGAATGGGTATTCATCAAAACGTCTATCTGCGTCTGGAATCCCAACCTTATTCATGTAGTCAATCGCCAATTCTTTCGCTTCTTTAGCTGTTTTTCCTTGGTGTTTTACAATAACTTCTGTAATCTGACTACCAATTGTTTTAATTGGGTCCAAACTAGTCATTGGATCTTGGAAGATAGTCGCAATCTTAGCCCCACGAATTTGTTCCCAATCTTTATGAGAAGATAAAGCTGTCAAATCTTGACCACGGTAGTCAATACTACCTTGGGCAATGCGACCATTTTCTTCAAGCATACCTGTGAAAGTCTTTGTCAAAACAGATTTTCCTGATCCTGACTCACCTACCAAGGCTAATACTTCTCCTTCAACTAGTTCAAGGGAAACGCCTCGAATGGCTGTCAATACTTTGTCACGAACGTCAAATTCCACGACAATATCGCGAGCAGTCAAAATTACATTTTTTTCTTTTGTCATTTCTACTCCTATCTATGTGTACGTGGATCACTAGCATCCGCTAAGTTTTGACCAACTACGAAAAGGGACAAGGATACCAAGACAAGAGTTGTCAATGGAATCCAGAACAAGTAAGCATTTGTTGTTACGTTCTGTGAATAATCTGAAATCAAACGACCCAAACTTGGCACTGTAATTGGTAATCCAAGACCGAAGAATGACAAGAAGGCTTCGTATGAGATAAAGCTTGGAAGCATTTGAGTCATGGTTGTCACAATAACAGATACCAATTGTGGCATGATATTTTTGGCAACAATCTTCAAGGTTGGTGTTCCCAGAGTACGTGACGCCAAGTTGTATTCCAAGTCACGATAACGCAAGATTTGCACACGGATCATGAAGGCAATCCCAATCCATGTCGTCACACTCATGGCAAAAATCAGATTCCAGAATCCAGCTCCGATTGAGTAAGTCAAGACAATGACAATCAAAAGAGATGGGATGTTTGAGATGACGTTATAAACTTCCATCATCACGCGGTCAACTGATTTTGAAATTCCCCAAATACCACCGACAAAAACACCGATAACCAAGTTAATTACTGTCGCAATCACAGAAATGAGGATAGAGTTACGAGCTCCGAACCAGACACCGTCAAAAAGAGATTTACCGTTACTGTCTGTACCGAACCAATGCTCAGCATTTGGCTTGATATAACGAGCACTAAAGTCGTTTACCTTGCTGACATCATTGAAATCAAACTTAGAAAACATTGGGTAGATGAAACTCATCAAAATGATAGCTACCAAGATTCCCAACATGACTACAGTTGATTTCTTCTTCATAAATTGTCTAAACACTGAACCCCAGTATGAATAGGCTGGCGCATCAATGGCTTCAGAGGCAAAATCGTCACGTTTTACGAACTGAAATTTTTCTTTATCGATTGTAGACATTATTTGCCTCCTTTCTCAGTCAATTTAATACGTGGGTCAATAATAGTCATCCAAATATCTCCCAAAAGAAGTGAGAAGATAGAAATACATGTAAAGATGAAGACAAGACCTACGACCATAGAGTTATTAGATGCTTTTACAGAGTCAATCAACATTTTACCCATACCTGGGAAAGCGAAGACTGTTTCAGTAAGGGTTGCACCACCGATAACCCCGATAACAGCACCAGGAATTCCTGAAACCAGCGGAACCATGGCATTTTTAAAGATGTGTTTGTTTGAAATTTCTTTTTCAGACAAACCTTTTGCACGAGCAAAACGAACAAAGTCTTGTGATTGTAAGTCAATCATGTAACGACGAATCCAAATAGCTGTACCAGGAGCACCCAATAAACCAAGGATAACTGCTGGTAAAACATACGAACGCCAATCTCCAGCACCCAAGATAGGGAATGAATCTGGAAGACCAATTGATGATCCAATCAAACGAACAATGTAAACCAAGGCAATGGTTGGAAGGGCCATCAAGAAGGTCAAAAACCCTGTTGAGAAGCTATCAATCCAAGTATTCTTGAAGCGAGCCATAGCTGAACCAAGTGGCACGGCAATCGCATAAGAAATCACCAAACCAATCAATCCAACGACTGCAGAGCTAGCAATCATAGAAGGATATTGGTAGTTGCTTTCAGTTGCAGTATATGGGTCATCTTTCCCATAGTTAGCTACTTCACGAGAATCAGCCTGACTAGGCGATTTGTAGGTTCTTGAGTAGATATTAACTGAAGATGTTTTCTTACCAGTTGGGAATTGCACTTCTGATGTCTTAGTTTGACCTTGTCCTTGTGTGATAACTTGAAGCACAGGAGTATTAGCATAAGTTGGATATGAATCACCCAAATTCAAGTTCACAAAGTTTTGGTGAACAAATGGGAACTGACTATTGAAGTACAAGAGGTACTTGTGTTTAGTCCCTGAACCTACCAGAGACCAGCCGATAGCGGGATCATTTTCAAAACGCAAATAACGCTCCAAATTTGGATTTTCTGGGTCCTGAATCTTGTTTGTGTGGTCGATATCAAGCAAGTTTGCATAGAATTTAAACACACGTTCAAAAATTGGAATTTCACGTGTAGCGTAGAATTGGCCACTTTCAGTAAATTCTCCCAGGGTCCAACCATGACCGATTTGTTTGATGTATTTTTCATAGATAGCCTTGTTGGTATCATTGGCTTCAACTGTTACAGAAGCATCCATCTGGCTAGCTTTTTCTTGCAACTCTTTGGTATCGTAGTACTCGATATAGCCCATACGCTCATAAACGGTATTCTCATAGTTATCACGTTTATCAGCAGTTGTCGCAATCTTGTTATAGTTGGTATCCTGTTTGAAAATCAATTTTCGAGGAACCATTGTATAGATAATCGTGTAAGTCAAGGTTGTTACTAAGAAGATAGAAACCAATGACCGCAAAACACGCATAAAAATATATTTTTTCATATCATTTCCTTTAAAAATCCCAAAAGAACCTTCTCCTCATGGAGAGAAAGTTCTATTGAAAATTATTTACTTCACATGACTTGCCAATTCTTTTTGAGCTTTCTCGTTTGACTCAGTCTTTTCTTTCAACCATTTTTCACGAGCTTTTTCATACTCTTCTTTGGTGATTGCTTTTTCACCAACTTCAGTATACTTCAAGTATCCTGCATTTTCACCTTTAAGACCAGCTACAGAATATGAAGAGCTAAATGGTAGAACTTTTGAAACATATGAAACGGCTGTTTCTTTTGGAGAAGCCATTACTGGAATTGTCAAAGCATTGTCAGTCAACCAAGCTTGTGCTACTGCGTATTTTTCATAACGTTTTTGAACATCTTGGTTTTCGCTGTTTGCGTCATCAAGTAATTTTCCATAGTCAGCTAAACCAAGTTTGCTTAATACTGATGCATCAGTGTTTTGGTCAATACCAAGGTAAAGACGAGTACTTCCTCCCTTAAGGACGAACTGATCCAAGAAAGTAGAAGGATCTTGATAGTCAGGGTTCCATCCTAGCAAGGTATGGATATCCCAGTCTTGTTCTTTAGCTGTTGGAGCACTAAATGAAATTGGTAAAGCTTCTGCTTGAGTCATTTGTTGCAAGTCTACAACAACATTATCTGAACCCAATACTTTTTCAATTGATTGTTTCAATGATTGAACACGGTTTACAACCGCTGTTGATTCTTGGATAACCAGGGCATCCAAGTGGATTGGGAATTCAACACCTTCAGCTTGTAGACTTGATTTGGCTTTAGCAAAGACTTCTTTCGCTTTTTCTTCATTGTAAAGGCCATTTTGAGAATCTGCTAGAGACACGTTTGACCAAGTAGAAGAATTTGTCTTAGCCAAGCTATCTTGTACCAATTCACCAAATGTTTTCTTACCAACTTGAAGATTATAAGGTGCAAACGTATTACGGATGGCTACTGCAGCTCCATCAGTACCATTTGTTTGAGCTGAGTAAGAATTGCGATCGACAGCAAAGTTCAAGGCTTGACGGAATTCCTTGTTTAGCAATGCTTTCTGAGTAGATGTCTTTTGGGTATCACTTGTTTTGGCAGTGTGGTTATAGGTTGTACGGCCATAATTCAAGCTGACAGTTGCAACACCCGCTCCTGGTTCATTAAAGTAAATGTTATCTTTAAAGTCAGCTGCATATTTTTCATATGTAGAACTTGTAGGGAAGATACGAGCCTTGCTATATTGACCATCAGCAAAACCTTTAGCAATCACATCTTGGTCCTTACCATCCCAGAAAGTGAACTTAACGTTCTCAATTTTTACATTTTCTTTGTCCCAGTAAGCATCATTTTTAGCCATCTCGATAGATGATTTTGGAGTTACAGATTTTAAGACAAATGGACCGTTATAAAGAATAGAATTAGCATCGGTTGGGGCACCAAAACCTTCCCCTTTTGAAGTTAAGAATTCTTCATTAACCGGCATCAAAACACCACTAGTTGTCTTGTCATTCCAGAAAGTTTCTGGCTGGTTCAAGGTATATTCTAGTGTTTGATCATCGAGTGCTTTTACTCCAACGGTTGAAAAATCACTTGTTTCACCCTTGATATATGCTTCTAATCCTTTAATAGAAGAGCTAACGATTGAAAGTCCTTTTGATTTTCCATCTACGGCGTGTTTCAAACCAGTAACGAAGTCTTTAGCAGTTACAGGAGCGTATTCTTCTCCCTCTGCTGTCACCCATTTAGCATCCTTACGGATTTTATAGGTATAAGTCAAACCATCTTTTGAAACTGTCCATGATTCAGCAATAGAAGGAACCAGGTTACCATATTTATCATTAGCCAACAAACCATCTACAGCATTTGTTGTGACGAATGATGTAGAATCGATATTGCTGACGATATAATCCAAGGTTTCTGGATCTGTTTGATAAACATATTGGTAATCTTTTGCTAGTTTAGCATTATTTGAACTAGTGTTTGAACACGCAGCTAGAACTCCTGACGCTAATAAGGTAGCTCCCGCTACAGCAAGCACTTGACTTTTTTTCATTTATTTACTCCTCTTATAAATAAAGTATAGGTTATCATCAATTATATCATAGATTTCAAGAAAAGTAAACGAATTTTCAGAATATTTAGGCTTATTGACACAAAAAATCTGAAAAAGCTATTGACTGAAAATCATTTTCAAGGTATAATAATAAACGTTAAGGCGGTATAGCCAAGTGGTAAGGCACGGCTCTGCAAAAGCTTGATCGTCGGTTCAAATCCGTCTACCGCCTTCTATAACTTGATTTTTCAAGTTTCATTTAAACAGAAAGCCCAGTTTAAAGGGCTTTTTTTATTTTCTTCGGATAAATACATATAACTTACAAAAACTTTTGGGGTGAATTTGGGGCAGACTTCTTTTTAGGAGACAATCTTTTGATACTCAATGAAAATCAAAGAGCAAACTAGGAAACTAGCCGCAGGCTGTACTTGCGTACGGCAAGGCGACGTTGACGCGGTTTGAATTTGATTTTCGAAGAGTATGAAATCAACTGAAAAAAGCTTCGTCACGCCTGGTGACAAAAGCCTCTAGTTTACTCTGTTTCTTCTTCTATTTCAACTTCGGTAATTTGGACTTTTACCTTGGTAACACGTCCATTTTTTACTTTATCATTGGTTAGGATAAGCTGTTTGTTTTGGCTGACTAATTCATAACTGAGTTTCTCAGTCGTTGGAATGGTCCCAACTCCTGTCAAATAGTAACCAGCGATGGTATCAACGTCATCACTTTCCAGTTCAACATCAAAGTAGTCATTAAAATCATTGAGATTCATGGTACCTTGAACAATATAAGTATCTTCTCCAATTTTATGAACTTCGATTTCAGCCTTATCTGTTTCGTCATCGATTTCCCCAACGATTTCCTCTAAGAGGTCTTCCAGGGTCACCAAACCAGCCATCCCACCGTATTCATCTAGCAAAATCGCCATTTGTCTTTGGGTATTACGCAATTCTTTTAACAAGTCATCCACAAAAATAGTTTCAGGAACAAAAAGTGGATCTTGTAAGATTTTCTTCCAAACAATATTGTCAAAACCGTCCACAAAGCCCGCCTTAAGGAGACTCTTGGTGTGAATGATCCCAATCACATTGTCCTTATCCCCATCATAGACAGGGATACGAGAATAATTTTGTTTTAAAATACTTTGGATGATGGTTTGACTATCATCCTGAATATCGACCATGAAGGCATCCGTTCGAGGAACCATGACTTCTCTGGCCATTAATTCGTCCAGTGAAAAAATCCCTTGTAACATCTCAATTTCGTCAGCATCTAGTGTTTCTTCACTATTGGTCAACATGTACTCAATTTCATCACGGGTCATTTTTTCGTCAGCATCGTCAAAGGTCATCGGAGTCAAGCGACTCAAGAGATTGGTAGATGCAGATAAGAGCCAAACAAAGGGACTAACTAGTTTCCCCAGCCCAATGATAACTGGCGCTGTACGAATCGCCAAGGCATCCTTTAGATTAAGAGCGATTCTCTTAGGGTACAATTCCCCAAAAACGATGGAAATATAAGTCAAAAATGCTAAAGATAGAAAACTTGCAACGGCATAAGCTGTTTCGCCATTTCCAAGCCAAGAAGCGATCTCTCGTCCCAGAGTTTCTGCCAAACTCGCCCCAGATAAAATCGTAATCAGGGTAATCCCTACTTGAATGGTTGATAAAAAGTGGTTAGGATTTTCTAGTACCTTCAGTAGACGGATATAACGTCTATCTCCTTCTTCTGCCTTTTGTTCAACCCGCGCACGGTTTAGTGACACCATGGCCATTTCTGTGGCTGAGAAAAAAGCATTTAACACCGTCAAGATAAACAATAAAACAAATTGTAGCAACAAATTCTGACTACTTGGGTCTTCCATAGTTCTTCTCCTAAAATAGTATCTTATCCTTTATTATATCACAAAATTTAGTCCAGTACATATTATTTTTTTCTCATACTCTTCGAAAATCTCTTCAAACTACGTCAGCTTCACCTTACCGTAGGTATGGTTACTGACTTCGTCAGTTCTATCTACAACCTAAAAATCATGTTTTGAGCTGACTTCATCAGTTTCATCTACAACCTCAAAACAGTATTTTGAGCAACCTGCGGCTAGCTTCCTAGTTTGCACTTTGATTTTCATTGAGTATCCGTGTCTATTGTAGCCCTGCTAAAACTAGTAAAAAAAAGAATTCCTACATCCACAAGGGACATAGGAGTTTATTTTATCTTTTACTGAGTAACAGTCACTTCTCCAGTTCGGTAATCCAGTTGAAGTCCCTTTTGAACATTGGGAACTAGAACATTAAATTCTAATTCTCCGTCTGAAGACTTGGCTTCAATCTGTGAAGCTGAAGGAACTAAGTCCTCATTTGAAGCGTAATAAAGGGTCACGCGGTAACGGACGCGCTTGTTTTGGTCCAAGGCTTTACGCACCATGCTTTCATAGTAGTTTTGACCAGTCGAATCCTCGGCTTGCGCCTGATTTGCCCAGGCTGTTTGAACAGCAATGTTTTTAGGATTGCTTGTCGAGGCATCAAAACCATCCAAGCCACCGATTAATGCATAGCCTAACAAGTGACCTCTATCGACCGCATGGGTATAAGTACCCTTTAGATTCTTAACCTGATGCCAGCCTGGAGGAGTCCAAGAAGTCGAACCATTCCCAGTTTCTTCACGATTCTTGTACTGACGAGTAGCCTTAGACAAGAGCGCATTAGCTACGGTTGGTACCGTTTCCTTGCCCACTGTCTTTGTTTTATTATCAGCGTAGGGTTTACTTGAAACCTTGGCATCTAGATTTGTTTTATTACCATTGACGATAAAAGCACCTGAGCCATTCCACTCCAAGCCCCCTTTCATTTGACTCTTGACTGCGTCTGTTAAGACACTCTCTGCCAATGCTTGACTAGGAGCTTCAGACGCTTGTTTTTTCTGACTAACCTTTGTTTTAGGACTATTAGCTGTCGACTGCATCTGCTTGATATAATAGCTTCCCGCAGATAAAAGCAATAACACTAGCAGTCCGATCAGTGTCTGTCTTGTTTTTTTATCCATTTTTCTCCTTATCTCTAGAAAAAGACTGGTTCTCCAGCCTAATTTCCTGTAAATTTATGAATCAATTCCTGCCATTTTGCTGGAGACAGGATAGCCCATGGATCTTGACCCTTGCCCAAGATTCCATAACCTACCATTAAGCCGATACCTAAGGCTAGAGCACCTAAAAACAGTACCAAAATGACTAAAAGTAAACGCTTGATTACGTAGCTTGATCTCTTATTCATCTTCATCACTTGCCTCAATCCGCTGAATCTTAGCACCTAGCTGTGCCAACTTCTCATGAAAACGGTAGTAACCTCTATCCAAGTGAACCAATTTGCCAACTACAGTTTCTCCTTCTGCTACCAAGCCTGTCAAAATCAAGGCAGCACTGGCACGAAGGTCAGTTGAAAGAACTTCTGCTCCCTGCAAAGGCTGTCCACCAACAATACGAGCTGTATCACGGATAATCTCAGAGTGCAAGCCCATGCGACGCATTTCTTCTAGATGTTGGAAACGATTTTCGAAAACTGTCTCCACCATAGTTGATTCCCCTTTTGCGACGGTCATCAAGGCTGTAAATTGAGCCTGCATATCTGTTGGAAAACCTGGGTGTGGCAAGGTTTTCACATGAACAGCTTTTAGATTTTCTAGTTGAGAGCGAACTCGAATCCCTTCAGTCTCCTCTGTCACTTCCACTCCCATTTCAAGCAATTTGGCAATCAAGGGACGGTTGTGCTCCCAGACAGCGTCTTTAATCAAGACATCACCACCAGTCATGGCAGCAGCTACCATAAAGGTTCCTGCTTCGATACGGTCTTGGACTACATTGTGAGTTGTACCATGAAGTTTCTCAACACCCGTAATGGTAATAGTCTCTGTACCAGCACCTTTGACCTTGGCTCCCATTTCATTGAGGAGAATGGCTAGGTCAACAATCTCAGGCTCACGCGCAGCATTTTCAATCACTGTCACCCCATCAGCTAGAGTTGCTGCCATCATCAAGTTCTGCGTAGCGCCAACACTCGGGAAGTCCATGTAGATATGAGCACCCTGCAAGCGGTCTGCCTTTGCTTCGATATAACCAGCAGTCTGACTAATCTTAGCCCCCATAGCTTCCAGACCTTTCAAATGAAGGTCAATAGGACGGCTACCAATCGTACAACCGCCTGGCATAGATACCTTAGCATGACCTACACGAGCAAGAATCGGTCCCAAGACAACAATAGATGCGCGCATCTTGCTGACATACTTGTAAGGAGCTTCCTCAGTGATATCGCCAGTCGCGTCCACCTCAACAAGATGAGCTTCTTCATTAAAGTCCACCTTGGCATTCAAACCACGAACCACCTGATTCATAGTGAAAACATCTGACAAGATAGGAACATTCTGCAAGACGGTCTTTCCTTCACTTGCTAGAATAGTCGCTGCCAACAAGGGCAAGACTGCATTCTTTGCTCCTTCGATCGTAACACTTCCTACCAGACGATTATCGCCACCTTGAACCACAATTTTTTCCATACTTATTTCCTTTACTCTTGATTTTATAATAATCCTCTAAGCGCTTCTTGCCACAGTTGATACAGGCTGATAAAGAAAGAACTCATGATGTAGCCCATTAAAATACTGAAAAGAGCAATCAATAAACGAACTTTTCTTGTATTCTCAGCTGTCACTTTTAAAACCTTTTCCCATCTAACAAGATCCTTTAAAAGGTAAAAACTCACATAAATAAAGAGCATGTGACTGCTTAGAGTGAATAATAATTGAACCATTTGACTATTATACCATCTTCTCTGTTTGTGCGCTAGTTTGGAAACTTCACTTAAAAATTAGGGATTGTTTTTCAAGTAATCAATTGCATCTTGTAGGGTTTTAACTGGCACAATTTTCATATCTGACTTGATTGTTTTAGCAGCTTCTAGGGCTGTTTGGTAGTTGTTTTTCGCATCTGGATGCGCTTTTTGTTCTTCTTCGCTAACAGGATTATCTGGGGCAAAGAAAATCGCGGCACCTTCTCTAGCCGAAGCTACAACTTTCTTATCAATACCTCCAATGTCCCCCACATTACCATCACGGTCAATGGTTCCTGTACCGGCAACGATACGGCCATTACGAAGTCCAGGGTCAGCTATTTGGGTATAGATTGCCAGACTAAACATGAGACCAGCACTTGGCCCACCAATACCAGCCGTTGAAAAGCGAATTGGGACATCACTGGTCACTTCTGTACGGTCAATCAAGCCGATTCCAATTCCATTTTTGCCATTTTCCAAGGTGATAATCTTTCCTTCTGCAGACTTGGTTTGCCCATCCTCTTCATAGGTTACTTTAACTGAGTCCCCTAATTTTTGAGAATTGACGTAATCAATCAAATCTTTGGAACTGTCAAAGGTCTGATCATTGACTGCTGTGACCGTATCAGAGATGTTGAGAATTCCTTTAAAGGTTGAATTATCTGTCACAGTCAAGACATAAACCCCAAGATATTTGAGTTCAATATCCTTACCAGCTGTTTTTAACCCTTGATACTTGGCCATATTTTGCGATGTTTGCATGTAGAATTGATTGATCCGCATAAATTCAACATCGGAAGAACCACCTGTAGTCTCCTGAGCACTACGAATATCTGTAAAAGGCGTCAACCATGCATAAATCATATGAGCTAAAGTGGCATGCTGGACACCAACCGTAACGAATTGATAGGCACCAGCTTCCTTATCTTCTGTGTCATTTACTTTAAGGACTTGGCGAATATCTTCTGAACCGCCTGGAACCTCTATATAGTAGGGCAAGGGCACTACAAACGCCAAGAAAGTCACAATCAAGGCCGCAATGACGTATAAGGGCCATCTAATCTTTTTTTTCATTTCTTATTTCCTCCAAAATACTCTCAGGAACATAGCAAGCAATATCCTGACCAAACTTCAAAAGTTCTCTAACACCTGATGAACTGATATAAAGATGTTCAGGTCGGCTATGTAAATAAATGGTCTCTATATCAGGAGACAGCTGATGGTTGTAGTAATCAAAACTGGCTTCGTATTGCAAATCCGACGCATTTCTCAAACCTCGCACTAGGCAAGTAGCCCCCAGTCTTTTTGCGACATCAACCACCAATTCATCATGAGAAGACACAACTTCAACATTTTCCAAATGTTTCAAAGTCGTTTCTAACCCCCGTTTACGATTTTCGATAGGAAGAAATCCTTGTTTGTGGGGATTAAAAAAAATACCGACATAGAGCTTATCAAAAAATCTGCTAGCCCGTTCAATGATATCCAGATGCCCATTTGTCATCGGATCAAATGAGCCTGTGAATAAGCCAATCTTATCTGACATAGACTGTCACCTTACTAATTCCATAAATCTTTTCCTTCCAGATGCCTAGACAGGCAATTTCTTCTGGAAGTTCAACGGCCTTATCCGTCTCACACACGACCATGACATCTTCAGAAAAAAGCTCCCTCTCAGCCATTTTTTCAATATCTGCTACAATTTGTTCCTTGGCATAAGGAGGGTCTAAGAAAATGAGGTCAAATTCCCCAGATACCTGTTCCAATGCCCTTTCTGCATCCATCTTGAGGAGTTGAAATTTTCCAACTTCCTTGGTCATCTGAATATTTTCAGCAATAATAGTCTGCGCCTTACGGTCTCGCTCCACCAAAACAGCGCTAGACATGCCACGCGATACTGCTTCGATAGATAAACCACCACTACCCGCATAAAGGTCCAAGACTCGTCCCCCTTCAAAGTAGGGACCAATCATGTTAAAAATGGCTCCCCTAACCTTATCCGAAGTAGGTCTTGTCGTCTTTCCTTCTAGTGTCTTGAGGGGACGTCCCCCATAGATTCCTGATACGATTTTCATACCGTTTATTATACCAAATTATGGGCGAAAAGAGAAAGAAAACCGAACCTTACGGTTCGATTCTCTACAAAATATTTTCGTAAGTATCGCGAACTTCTTGAGGCCAAACACTTGTTTGCACCTCTCCGATGTGTTTCTTGCGAAGTAGGAACATGGCCATACGAGATTGTCCAATTCCTCCACCGATTGTCAATGGGAATAAGCCATTCAACAAGGACTTGTGCCATTCCAATTCCAAGCGGTCTTCATCACCTGTGATTTTCACCTGACGGCGAAGAGTTTCTTCATCCACACGGATTCCCATAGAGGACAACTCAAAGGCTCCACCCAGGGATTCATTCCAGACAAGAATATCACCATTTAGACCCTTGTAGCCATTTTCAGACTCACTTGTCCAGTCATCGTAGTCTGGTGCACGTCCATCGTGCGGTTTACCGTCTGGTAATTCACCACCAATACCAATCAAGAAGACAGCACCAAATTCTTTACAGATAGCATTTTCACGTTCTTTCGGTGTCAAGTCTGGGTAGCGTTCTACCAACTCTTCTGTGTGGATAAAAGTGATTTGTTTTGGCAAGATTGATTCGATGTCATAGCGGGCTTCAACAGCTAGCTCAGTCAGGCGAATAGCCTTGTAAATCTTCTCAACTGTTTCTTTGAGATAAGCGATATTCCGTTTACCATTTGGGATAACCTTCTCCCAGTCCCACTGGTCAACATAAACAGAGTGGGTCGCATCCAGAGAATCTTCGTCTGGACGAAGGGCCTTCATGTGGACGAAGAGACCCTCACCCTCACCGAAACCAAAACGGGCCAAAGTATGGCGTTTCCATTTAGCAAGGGAGTGCACCACTTCATAAGTAGCATCAGGGATTTGGAGAACCTTGACCGATACGGCATTCTCCACACCTGATAAGTTGTCCTGCATTCCGTCACCGACCCTACTCAAGATAGGACCTTGAACTTCGACAACTTCTAACTTATCTTTCA
>ERZ773083.1794-NODE-1794-length-14069-cov-3.157414_pt1 | contig 14069 bp, 8 predicted proteins | sample MGYA00511465_ERZ773083 | MGnify/ENA primary metagenome ERZ773083 (study PRJEB29015, sample SAMEA2738001) | human oral metagenome | biome: human oral; feature: human-associated habitat; material: dental | place: China | collected 2060 ... | reverse complement strand
CATGCCCGTTCCCTCAGGGATATTGGTGCGCCCCATAAAGCCTTTTTCCATCTCTCGGCGTGAGCGGGCAAGCTCTACGTTAATGGGGATGGTTTTGCCGTCAAGATTGGTAATTGTCAAATCCTTCTTTTCAAATTCGATTTCAGCTGTCGAACACGCGTTGAAAATGGCGCAGCACAACACAACCGCTACTTTCAGCAACGGCTTTGCAGACAGTTGTAAAAGCTTTTTTGTGGATGATTTTTTATAAGTCGTCATATCATTCATTGTTTGAGGGTTTCTATTTTATGGTGTTGTGGATAAGTAACGGCCTATCCGATGACAAAGATAATCTATTATTTCGAAAAACAAGACATGGGTTTAATTTTTTCTTGGTCGTTTTTTCTCTCGCTGAAAGTAAAAGTGTTGTTTATGGTATGCTCTAATAATTCTCCGCAAAAGTTCCCCGCGTTGTCCGAAAAGTGCATTTTGGCTTTTCATTTCGCCCGAAAACTCCTTGCCGGCGATTTGCAATGTTCGCCATAGCTGGGTTCGAGCAAGGTCGATATTGTTGATTTGGCTTAATGAAAACGTTTAGCCATTGTTCCTTGCATTGCCCTTCACAGCCTTATTGCTTTTATCCGTAACTTGTCGTTTGCTTGTGGGCAGCTTGCCTATCGCCCTCTTTCTACGCAGCCCCGCTACGTCTTTTTACAGGACGATAGACACTCTGGCCCACAATCAAACAAAATCTGTATAGGTGCTAAGAACCGATTGGTATCAAGGAAAGTTCTACATTATCCTCGCAAAGGTCCTCTTCCCCTTCCTCGAAAAGCGCATCGTTACGGGCGAACGCACGGCCTTACATCTTTTCTTTTCCCAGCAACACCAAGGCCTTTTGCACCACATGGTTGTTTTGGTTCATGATGTGGAAGTACTCCGACATGTCCCATAGGTCGCGTGCCACCAACGCTTTCAGCTGTATCTTGATGCTTGCCAAACTGGTTTTCAGCTCCTTTTGGTCTTTGGCTTTAACCTTTTGCTTTTCGCCTTCGGCCACAATCTCGTCTATAAGTTCTTGTGGCACCTGATACTTTTTGTTGAACTCCGCAAACGAGGGATACTTCTTTTTCAGTTCCTTGCGATGCTTGTCCATGTATTGTATGTTGGCGTTAACGATAATTCTCTTGGCAGCCAGCTCGCGATTGTAGCGCGAAAACTGCGTGGTGTCTAGCGGAACAAAGTAGTCGGGCATGATGCCACCACCACCATATACCGCGCGTTTGCGGCGTAAGGTTAGGTATTTCAGCGAGTCGTTTAGGTGAATGCTGTCTGCACTGTAAAGCTCGCCATTCTTAAAGCGGTTGTCTAAGTCCTTTTCGTAGTTGGCATTGTCGCCCTTGGTGTAGGGTTTCTGTATGCACCTACCCGATGGTGTGTAATAATGAGCCACGGTTAGGCGCATCATACTACCGTCGGCAAACTCGATAGGCCTTTGAACTAAGCCTTTGCCAAATGAACGACGGCCCACGACGATGCCGCGATCTTGGTCTTGCAAGGCCCCCGTTACGATTTCGGCAGCCGATGCCGAGAACTCGTTAACCAGTACGAACACCCTGCCCGTAAGCATTCCGCCATCGCCTTGCGCGCGAAACTCCTGCCTGTCTGCATTTCGTCCTTGGGTATATACGATGAGATCGTTGCGGCGGAGGAACTCGTTGGCAACGCGCACTGCCGCTTGCAGGTAGCCGCCGCCATTGTCTTGCAGGTCGAGTATCAGGTCGGTTGCGCCCTGCAATTGCAGTTTCATCAACGCCCGCATAAACTCTTCGTAGGTGGTGGCACCGAAACTGCCGATGCGGATGTAGCCCACGCCCGGCCTGATAAGATAGTAGGCATCGAGCGTTTCGATGGGTATTTTATCGCGTTTTACATGAAAGGCAAGCAGCCCCTTGATGCCAGGGCGCACGATACCCAGCTTAACGATGCTGCCTTTGGGGCCTCGCAGTCGGCGTACGATGTCTTCTTGCGACATCTTCACCCCAGCAATGGCCGTGTCGTTAACGCTTACAATGCGGTCGCCAGCTAGTACTCCCACCTTTTCTGACGGGCCTTTGGCAACGGGTTGTATAACGAGCAGCGTATCTTTGGCAACGTTAAATTGTACGCCGATGCCCTCGAACGAACCTTGTAACGATTCGTTCATGGCCTTTGTTTCTTTCGCAGTTGAGTAAGACGAGTGGGGGTCTAGCTTTTCGAGCATACCCCTGATGGCATCCTCTACCAGCTTGTTTTCGTTAACGGTGTCGACATACAAGTTCTTGATTGCCATTTCGGCAATCTGCATTTTTTGCTGCGGACTGTCTTTTCCGATGGTTGTCCGCAACTGTGCTTGTGCAGCTAGTGTGGCGAAACAAGCTGCAAGAATTAAGAATTTCTTCATATCTGTACGTATTTACTTTGGTTGGGTTGGGAGGGGTGGTAACAACAATGGTACAAGTCGGGCTGGTTGTATGTGCCGCGACAGGTTAAAAACAGTTCTAACTGATTTTATGAAATCAATCAATAAAGCCTTTTCATCATCCTCTCCAATATCCCTAATTCTCTCGTTCAATCTTTTTCGTTCTCTCTTTCACTCTTTTCTCTCTCTATTCTCTTTGTTCTCTTAGGTGCTTTCTTCTCCTTTCTTTAACGTGTTAATAAATTATACTTCGGTGGTTTCTTCTTCTGTCGGGCCGTCGGTTTCCACCACCAAGTTGTCTATAATGAAGTTTTGGCGCTCCATTGTGTTCTTGCCCATGTAATACTCCAATAGCTTATGCACTTGGTCGTTCTTGTGCAAGGTAACCTGTTCCAGTCGCATTTCGGGACCGATGAAGTGCGTAAACTCTTCGGGCGAAATCTCGCCCAATCCTTTAAAGCGCGTAATTTCGGGGTCGGGACCCAGCTCGGCGATGGCCTTTTGCCGTTCGTCTTCGTTGTAGCAATAGCGCGTGATGAAGTCGTTTTTGCGTTCGCCTTTCATCAGTCGTGCATCGGCAGCGGCAATCACCTTCTTGCTCTTAATCTTTGTTCGGCGGTTTCGTACGCGGAACAAGGGCGTTTGTAGCACGTAGACGTGGCCTTTCTTCACCAGTTCGGGGAAGAACTGCAAGAAGAAAGTGATGATTAGCAGGCGAATGTGCATGCCGTCTACGTCGGCATCGGTGGCCACGATAACCTTATTATATCGCAAGGTGTCGAGTCCTTCTTCGATATCTAGTGCCGCTTGCAGCAGGTTGAACTCTTCGTTTTCGTACACCACCTTCTTAGTAAGCCCGTAGGAGTTGAGTGGTTTGCCGCGAAGTGAGAACACGGCCTGCGTGTTTACGTCGCGACTTTTAGTGATGCTGCCGCTTGCCGAGTCGCCTTCGGTGATGAAGATTGAACTTTCTTCCTTGCGATCGTTCTTTGCATCGCTGAAATGTATGCGGCAATCGCGCAGCTTTCTGTTGTGCAGGTTGGCCTTCTTTGCCCTTTCGCGTGCAATTTTGGTTACGCCCGCCATTGCCTTTCGCTCTCTTTCGCTCTCGTCTATCTTGCGTTTAATCTCTTCGGCCACGTCGGCATGTATGTGTAGGTAGTTGTCTACCTCGCGCTTAATGAAGTCGCCCACGTACTTGTTAACGCTTTCTCCGCCAGGACTCATCGTCAGCGAACCCAGCTTAATCTTGGTTTGGCTTTCGAACATGGGCTCTTGTACGTTGATGGCGATGGCAGCCACCAGTCCGTTGCGAATGTCAACGTACTCGTAGTTCTTCGAGAAAAAGTCCTTAATGGTTTTGGCGATGTGCTCTTTAAACGCGCTTTGGTGCGTGCCGCCCTGCGTGGTGTGCTGTCCGTTAACGAACGAGTAATACTCCTCGCCGTATTGGTTGGCGTGGGTAAAGGCAATCTCGATGTCTTCGCCCTGTATGTGGATGATGGGATACAGCCCATCGTTGGTCATGCGGTCGTTCAGTAAGTCGGCCAAACCATTGCGGCTAATGATGCGCCGCCCATTGTACATGATGGTTAAGCCGGCGTTAAGGTAAGTGTAGTTGCGGAGCATTGTTTCCACGAACTCGCCCTTGAAACGATAGTTGAGGAATAAAGTGTTGTCGGGTTCGAAGAAGATGAACGTGCCGTTCTCTTCGTTGGTGTCTTCTGTGTTGTCGCTAATCAGTTCGCCTCTTTCGAACACCACGCTGCGTACCTTACCCTCGCGATACGACCTAGCCTCGAAACGTGCACTCAATGCGTTGACGGCTTTGAGGCCAACACCATTTAATCCCACGCTCTTTTGAAACGCCTTCGAGTCGTATTTGCCGCCCGTGTTGAGCATGCTCACGGCCTCTACCAGCTTTCCTTGCGGAATGCCGCGGCCGTAGTCGCGCACAGATACGCGCAGGTCGTCTTCCAAATCCACCTCGATACGCTTGCCGGCCTGCATCTTAAACTCGTCGATAGAGTTGTCAATCACCTCTTTCAGCAGTACATAAATGCCGTCTTCGGCTTGTGTTCCGTCGCCAAGTCGGCCGATGTACATACCAGGGCGCGTGCGAACGTGCTCCATGTCCGACAAGTGCCTAATGTTATCGTCGGTGTATGCCGTCTGGTTGTTGTCTTGTTGGGTGGATGTGGGCGTGTTGTTTGCGTTCGAACCTGCCGCGTTGGCAGGCCCGAATGTCATCTCTTGTTGATTATTAGGTGTTTTTTTCTTATTCATCTTCTTTTGTGGTGTCTACTAATTGGCTCATTTGTATGGTGCGCCCCCGCATTAGAACGTCTTGATGTAACACTTCCGTCTTTTGTGGATGCTAGCATCCAGCCATTCCCATTGGCTTTGTACTTTCGAGTTGGTTTCCATCTCCACCTGTGTTTCTCCCCATTCAAATCCGTACTTTTGGTAGCGCGGAATAAGGTCGGCGAAGAGCAACGAGTTGACGCCTTTCATGCGATATTCGGGCAAAACGCCGATGAGCAGCAGGTCTACCACCTTTGTTTTGTGGTATTTGATGGCCCTTAGCACGTGCCACCAACCGAAGGGCGTTAGTCTTCCGCGGCGGCATTTTTGCAAGGCGCGCGTTAACGAGGGGATGGAAATGCCCAGTCCTACGAGCTTATTGTCGGCCGCCTCGTCTTCAACAAGGGTGATGAGGTCTAGGTCGGCCATAGGGAAGTACAGCTTTACGTACTGGTCCATCTGCTTTTCGGTAAGTTCCGAGTAGCCGTATAGGTGCCCATAGGTCTTATTCACGAGGTCGAAGATGCGTTTGCCGTACCCACCTTTGAATACATCGTCGCGTGTAAGCTTCTTTATTTTTAGGCTATAACGCTTTTGTATCATGTCGGCAATCTTGGCGAACTTCTCAGGAACTTCGTTAGGCACCATCAGCTTGTACTCCACATAGTGATTGTCCACCTCAAACCCTTCGATGCTTTCCATCAGTTGGGGGTAGTACTCATAATTATATATGGTGGGCATGGTGCCTAGTTGGTCGAACCCCGTTGTGAGCATACCTTCTGGGTCCATGTCGGTAAAGCCCAGCGGACCCACGATAGAGCGCATGCCCTTAGAACGCCCATACTCTTCCACGGCTTGAAGTAACGCCTCTAACACTTCTCGGTCGTTGATGAAGTCTATCCATCCGAAGCGCACGCTTTTACGGTCCCACTTCTTGTTGGCGCTGTGGTTGATGATGGCAGCAACGCGCCCAACCAACTTTCCTTCTTTGTAAGCGAGGAAGTATTCGGCCTCGCAGAAGTCGAAAGCCGCGTTCTTGTCTTTGCTCAACGTATTCATCTCGTCGCTGAACAGGTTTGGCGCGTCATACTCGTTACCCTCGTATAGGTCGTAATGTAGGTCGATGAACGCCTTTAAGTCGCTTTTGGTGCAGACTTTCTTTATTATCACTGCAGACATGTGCTATGTATATTATTTGCTGTTTTTGTTCTTTTTGCCTTTTCTCAACAGCCTTGGCCGTGCGGTTTGGGGCTTGCTTGCGCGTGGGCAAGGCTATAAAAAGGATGGTTTAAGCCGAACGTATCTGTGCTTTAACTTGCAAATGTACAATAAAATGCGCAGACTTCAAAGAAGTTTTTGTAAAATGCTCCTTTTATCTCGCATCTTTTTTGTTACTTTGCGGTAAGATATGACAAGTATGGAATAAAAGAACAACAGATGTTTGATGGCGTATGGAAGGGGAACAAGGCTATTTATCGCGGTGTTAAAAATGCGTAACGCACCGCAGTTTTGGTTGCAATAGCTTTTGTACTCGGAATAAAACGCCTACTTTTGACCAACGTTTGACAGTAATCTTATAACAAATTTAATACACAAATGGTATGCAAAAAACTCTCTTGCTTTTGTTTTTTCTTGTGTTATGGACTAGCCTTAATGCACAGATAAACATTACAGGCCTAGTTCAAGATGAGGCTGGTCATCCCTTGGAAGGTGCCGTTGTGAGTCTCGTCTCGGATGGAACAAAAGAAAAACAAAATGCAATCAGTGATGCAAATGGTCGTTTTGGTTTAGCCGTTAACAAGGATAAACACTTCGACAACCTTTTAATAACTTATCTTGGCTATGCCGATTATCATGTAAGATTGGAGAATGTAGTCCATGATTTGTATTTGGGTGAGATAACCATGCTGCCTGTTGAACGCACGGTGCAAGAAGTAGAGGTGGTGGGGCAACGTGAAATACAAAAGATAGATCGTAAGATTATCATCCCTTCCAAACTCCAATTGAAAGCTGCTACCAATGGATTTGGACTATTGCGAAACATGCAATTGTCTGGAATTAGGCTCAACACCATCGATAATACTATACGTACATCTACGGGCGAGCCAGTTCAATTGCGCATCAATGGCGTGAAAACAACTGTTGCAGAGATAAAGTCCATTCGCCCACACGATGTTCTAAGGGTGGAATATTACGATATGCCCGGGGCACGCTATGCAGGTGCGGCAGCCGTTATCGACATTATCGTTAAATATAAGGAAAGGGGAGGCAATGTTAGTGGCGACTTAACCAACGGCATTTCGATGCTGGGCTTTGGCGAATATCAGCTGTCTGCCAACTATCATGAAGGCAAATCGGAACTGAAAGCGATGGCATGGTGGAACAGACGTGACCTGAAATGGATAAGGGAAAATACCGAAACATACCACTATAACGACCGAACTTTAACCAACAGAGAGATAGGCGACCCCACAAAGGCTAAGTTCAATAACTTTGATTTCTCTCTGTGGTATAGCTACGCGGTTAACAAAAGCGTGTTCAGTGTTATATTCCGAGACAGGTATAACCACGTGCCGAACTCCACTACCGATAGGATTAGCACTTTATATACGGAGAACAAAACCTATCGCATCAACGACTTTATGCGCACGCACGACAATTCGCCCTCGCTAGACCTGTACTTTCATACCATGCTACCTCACCAACAGACTATCTATTTCGACCTCGTTGGCACTTATATCGGCAGTGGAAGTAATCGTAAATACACCTTGTTTGAGACGGGACACAATGATCAAGACTTTGTTTCCGAAACAACGGGACGTAAGTATTCGCTCATCGCCGAAGGTATATACGAAAAGATGTTCAACCGCAGCAAGCTTTCTTTCGGTGTTAAGCATACGCAGATGTACACCAAAAACAGTTATAGTGGGACAATAGAGAACCTAGTTAAGCTGAACACATCGGAGACTTACCTTTATACCGAGTGGCTTTCTAAACTGGGGAAACTAACTTATACCTTGGGATTGGGGGTAATGCGGATATACAATAGTCAGGCAAACAACAACCTTAGCTCGCTAATCTTTCGGCCTAGGTTATCGCTTGCTTACAATGTGACAAACAGCTTGGCGATAAAATACACAGGATACGTGTCGGGTTATGCACCTTCGCTCTCTAACATGAGCGACGTTTCGCAAGACATTGACATTTATCAGCTAAGACGTGGAAACCCAAATCTAAAAGCAGTTACTTTCGTATCGAACAGTCTTTCTGTAGATTGGGCGACGAAATGGCTGAATGTTGGCCTGTACGGAAGGTACAGCTACGATCACAAACCCATTATGGAAGAAACGCTATTGGAGAACCAACGCTTTGTGCGAACGATGAACAATCAACGCGGTTTCCACCGTATTAACACCCGCATTGATTTTAAACTCCACCCATTTGGCGATTGGCTTTCCCTTCAAGTAACACCATTCTTCAACCGATTCATTAGCAATGGTAACCACTACACCCACACTCACGCCAACTGGGGAATGCGCGGGCAGCTGCTAGCCATGTATAAGCAGTGGCTTTTGGCTGCCGAAATGGAGACGAGCCAGCATAGCTTGTGGGGCGAAACGCTAGACAAAGAAGAGGCTAGCCATAATATAGCTCTTGGATATAACAAGGACAAATGGGCGGTACAGTTGGTGGTGGCGAACCCATTCACCACCCTTTATACCACCGAAGTGGAGAACCTGTCGCGTATTGCGCCTGCAAATAAACTGGCGTATTCCAGAAATCTGCGGCGCATATTGATGATAAATGTGTCGTTCAATCTCGATTTTGGCAAAGCCAAGACCGCAGGAAACAAGCGCATAACCAACACTGATGAGAATACGGGCGTGCTGCATGGCAGATAATGCCCTTTAATTTAGATAAGCCATAAACAACAGCCGAATATGGGAAAAGGAAAGAAAGGAGGCAAGCGCCTCACCAAAAAGCAGGTGGCCGAAAGGCTACAACAGTTTTTCGAGCAACATCCGGGGAAGACTTTCAGCTTTAAAGAAATCTTCAAGAACCTGAAACTCGACACGCATCCGCTCAAGATGTTGGCCATCGACGTGATGGAAGAGATGGCTTGGGACGACTTCTTAACCAAAGTGACCGACAGTTCGTATCGACTGAATCAGGCCGGACAGGTGCTCGAAGGCCGTTTCGTGCGCAAAACCAACGGCAAAAACTCGTTCGTTCCCGACGATGGCTCATTGCCCATCTTCGTAAGTGAGCGAAACTCCAAGTCGGCACTTAACGGAGACCGTGTTCGCGTGCAGCTGATGGCGCGCCGCAAACGACATATCAAGGAGGCGTTGGTTATCGAAATACTGAAACGCGCCAAAGACCAAGTGGTGGGTAAACTGCGGGTTGAACGCGACATGGCGTTCCTCGTAACCCCCGAAAACCTATACGTACACGACATCTTCGTGCCTAAACGTAAGCTTAAAGGCGGCAAAACGGGTGATAAGGCCGTGGTGAAAATAACCCAATGGCCCGATGCCGAGCACAAGAATATCATGGGAGAAGTTATTGATGTGCTTGGTCCTACGGGCGAAAACGATGCCGAGATGCACGCTATCTTGGCCCAATACGGCTTGCCCTACACTTATCCCAAGGCGGCAGAAGAGGCTGCCGAACGCATTTCGGCCGAGATAACGCAGAAGGATTACGACGAACGCGAAGACTTCCGCAACGTGTTTACCTGCACCATCGACCCGCGAGATGCCAAGGATTTCGACGATGCGCTGTCTATTCGCATGCTCGACAAGGGCCTTTGGCAGGTGGGCGTGCACATAGCCGACGTTAGTCATTACGTTACCGAGGGCAGTATCATCGACAAAGAGGCCATGAAACGCGCCACAAGCGTGTATCTTGTAGACCGCACCATACCCATGTTGCCCGAACGGTTGTGTAACTTTATCTGCTCGCTTCGCCCCGATGAAGAGAAGTTGGCTTATAGTGTAATCTTCAACATGGACGATAACGCCGACATAAAGGCTTACCGCATCGTGCACACCGTGATAAAAAGCGATAGGCGATATGCCTACGAAGAGGTGCAACAGCTATTGGAAGACAACGGTGTTGTTGACGGAATGGGCGACCCTGCACCGCCTGCACCGAAGGGAGGATATAAAGGTGAGAACGCCGACAGCCTGATTATGCTAGACAAGTTGGCCAAGAAACTGCGCGAAAAGCGATTTAAGAACGGGGCAGTAAAGTTCGACCGCGAAGAACTTCACTTCGATGTAGACGAGCAAGGCAAGCCCATTCGCGCCTATTTCAAGCGTTCGAAGGATGCCAATAAGCTGATAGAAGAGTTTATGCTTTTGGCTAACAAGACCGTGGCCGAGAGTGTTGGCAAACCCAAAGGCGGCCGAACGCCCAAAACTTTGCCTTATCGCGTACACGATAATCCCGACCCGCAGAAGCTCGAAAACTTGCGCGAGTTCATCATGAAGTTTGGTTATAAGCTGAAAACAACAAGCACTAAGGGCGAAACCTCGCGCTCGTTGAATAAGCTAATGGACGAGGTGGCGGGCAAACGCGAGCAAAACCTCATCGAAACCATCGCCCTCCGCGCCATGATGAAGGCCAAATACAGCATCCATAACATAGGTCACTTCGGCTTGGCCTTCGATTATTACACGCATTTCACCAGTCCTATACGCCGTTATCCCGACACGATGGTGCATCGTTTGCTTACGCGTTATGCCGCAGGAGGCCGCAGTGCGAACAAGGAACACTATGAAGAACTGTGCGAGCATTCGTCGGAGATGGAGCAGGTTGCACAGAATGCGGAGCGCGATTCCATTAAGTATAAGATGGTAGAGTTTATGGCCGACAAGCTGGGCGAAGAGTATGATGCGCACATCAGCGGCATTGCCAGTTATGGTATCTATTGCGAGATAGACGAAAACCACTGCGAAGGCATGGTGCCCATGCGCGATTTGGACGACGATTACTACGACTTCGACGAACGAAACTATTGTCTTGTAGGCAGGCGACGCCACCGCAAGTACCAGCTTGGCGACCCTATTCGCATACAAGTGGCTCGTGTAGACCAAGAGAAACGTCAGCTCGACTTCACCGTGGTTGATAAATAAAACCTCACCCCCTGTCCCTTTTCCCTTTGGAAAGGAGGCAGGGGTGTGCTTTATTCATCATCTTTTCACGGCTTTCTCCATCCTTTCATCCTTTCACCCTTTCACCCTTTCCCTCTTTCCCTCTTCCACGACGTTAGCCATCTTTTCACCCTTTCACCTTTCCACCTTTCCACCTTTCACGGCGTTAGCCATCCTTTTCACCTTTTCACTCTTTCACCTTTTCACCTTTAAAAGGCGTTAGCCATCTTTTCACCTTTTCACCTTTTCCCCTTTCCATTCTTTCCCCTTTTCAATTTTTCACCTTTTCACCCTTCCTTACTCCCAAAGTTTTCATACCTTTGCATGAAAAAGATGAGAATTACCACCGTGATACTCGACTTTGACGGCACGCTAGGCGACTCGCGCCGCATCATTGTCGACACACTGAGAGAAACCCTACGGCTACATGGCTTGCCACAAAATAGCGAAGGCCAATGCGCGGCCACCATCGGGCTACCCCTTAAAGAGGCTTTCGTGCGTTTGGCAAACGTAGACGATGCAACGGCCACAGCCTGTGTAACAACCTATCGCAGCATTTTCGACATCAACAATGTTACGGGTGCGGTAAAGCCCTTTGCCAACGTGGTGCAAACCATTAAGCGCATGCACGATGCAGGCCTAACGCTCACCATAGCCAGCAGTCGTGGGCGCGACTCGCTACCCAACCTCGTGCGGAGCATCGGCATAGGCCCATACATCAGCTATATTGTGAGTGCCGACGATGTTACGAACGCCAAACCCCATCCCGAACCGGTGCTCCTTACCCTCGAACACTTTGGCGTAAAGCCCGAAGAAACGCTCGTTGTGGGCGATATGGCATTCGATATCGAGATGGGGCGCCGCGCCAACACCCTTACTTGTGGCGTAACCTATGGCAACGGCACGCCTGCTGAGTTGGAAGAAGCAGGTGCCAATTGGGTGATAGACGACTTTGCCGAGCTGCTCAACATCATTTAATCCCCTTAACCCCACCCGCGCAACACCCACCGCACTTCGAAATAAAAACCCATAAAAAACGATACTTATGCAACCAATCATCAACCACTTTACCGACAACGATGCCTACACTTTCAGTTGCCAGTACTACATTTTGCAAACCTATCCGCGCGCCGAAGTGGAGTACACCTTCTTCGACCGTAACCACACCGTGTACCCCGAAGGCTTTGCCGAGAAAGTAAAAGAGCAAATTAACCTGATGCAGAACGTGCGAATAACCGAAGAAGAGATAGCCTTTATGCAGCATCGCATGTATTATCTGCCCCAATGGTACTTCACTTTCTTGCGCGGTTACAAGTTCAATCCGGCCGAAGTGCATATCGAACAAGCCCCAGATGGGCAACTCGCCATATCCATTCGCGGCAAATGGTATTCCACCATCATGTGGGAAATGCCCGTACTGTCTATCGTTTCCGAGTTGATGCACCTGCATCGCGGCGACTTAGAACGCTATGATGCCGCCGTAGAGTACGAGCGAGCTGTCGATAAAGCTAGGCAAATATTGCGCGGAGGGTTGATTTTGGGCGACATGGGTACACGTCGCCGACTGTCGTTTGTGCATCACGACAACGTGATACGTGCCATGAAAGCCACCGCCGATGCAGGCGGCGAGCAGGTAGACGGCGTTTTCGTGCCGTGGAAAGGTCGCATCGTGGGTACAAGCAACGTGTATCTGGCCATGAAATATGGGTTGGTGCCTATGGGAACGATGAGCCATCAGATTATAGAATTTGAAGAAAACGTCAGCGGTATCTTCGAATGCAACTTCAATGTGATGCGTAAGTTCAGCGATGTTTACGATGGCGACAACGGCATTTACCTCTACGACTGCTTCGGCGACAAGGTTTTCTTCAACAATCTATCAAAGCGCATGGCCTTGATGTTCGTTGGATTGCGTGTAGACAGCGGCGTGGAAGAAGAGCAAACCGAAAAAATCATCGAGAAATACAAGCAGCTGGGCATCAATCCGGCCACCAAGCAGGTGATATATAGCAACGGCTTGAACATCGAACGCGCCTTAGAGATACACCGCTTTGTAGACGGACGTGTGCAAGACAGCTACGGCATGGGCACCTTCCTCACTTGCGATGTGCTGGGATGCAAGCCCATGAACATCGTGGTGAAACTCACAAAGTGCCGCATTACCGAGAAACGCGAATGGCACGACTGTGTAAAACTATCGTGCGATAAGGGCAAAACGCTGGGCAATCCTGAGAAATGCGCTTATCTGTTAAAGCAGATAGGGTAGGGCGAAGGATGTAATCCGTAGTCGTTTATATATATCAGGCAGGGCTACACAGCTCCAAAAATAGAGATAACAATAGCCGTAAAAGGCATAATCCAATGCGTAAAAAGCAAGCACGCTGGACAGGTGTTTACGCCCAACTTCATGGTTGAGGCGATGCTCGATTATTGCGGTTATCGTGGCGAATTGGTTCTCAAAAAACACGTTATAGACAATAGTTGTGGCGACGGGGCTTTCTTAAAGGCGGTTGTTCAGACATATATTCTGGCTGCAAAGGCACAAGGTCTGGGGCAGGAGGAGATAAAACACCACCTAGCCACATACGTGCATGGTGTGGATAATGACAGGGAGGCGTACCTTTCTTGCAGAGAAAACCTCTGCCATTTGGCGGCAGAGCATGGCATTGACAATGTTCAATGGGACTTACGCCATGCCGATGCCCTGTCTTTACACGAATTTGACGGGCGAATGGACTACGTGCTAGGAAATCCCCCATACGTTCGTGTGCACAATTTAGACACATCGTATGAGGATGTAAAGCGTTTTAGCTTTGCTAATGGCGGTATGACCGACCTTTATTTGGCATTCTTCGAGTTGGGCTTTCGTATGTTAAGTGCAGATGGGCAGTTGTGTTACATCACCCCCAGTTCGTGGCTTAATAGTCTTGCTGCGCACAATATGCGTCAGCATGTTTTAGCTCATAGAATGCTTGTAAGCCTTACAGACCTAGGCCACTTTCAGGCTTTTGATAACGTAACGGCCTATACTTTAATATCGCATTTTAGTAAGCAGCACACCCAAACGCAGTTCGAGTATTACATTTATAACGGAGATGCGCGCCAAAGGACGTTTGTTGCCAATCTAAATTTGGCGGATGTGTACATAGACGGCTACTTCTATTTAG
>ERZ773083.1791-NODE-1791-length-14095-cov-2.789031_pt1 | contig 14095 bp, 10 predicted proteins | sample MGYA00511465_ERZ773083 | MGnify/ENA primary metagenome ERZ773083 (study PRJEB29015, sample SAMEA2738001) | human oral metagenome | biome: human oral; feature: human-associated habitat; material: dental | place: China | collected 2060 ... | reverse complement strand
CGTGGATTATGACAGACCAGCAAATCTGTTTACCTGCCATTCGTGTAAAAATTTTTTTACTTCGCCGTCTATGAAGGTTATTTGTACTTATTGTAAAAATACCTTTTCGACGTCCCAGTTAATACCATTCAATATTTATGAGTATGAATTTACCGTTAGCGGTATAGAGGCTATAAGACAGGGAAACCTCATTTTGTAGAATAATTTCTATATAATTATGGAACAAGTAATAGATATATTCAGGTCTCTTGGGGACTATTTTTCGACAAATATATCGTGGCGGTCTTTGGTTGGTACATACTGGTATTTATTTGCAATAGAGATACCGAGATATTTTTTGTTGGAATTTTTGATTATAATAGGAAGGGTATTTACAGGTAATAAACGTCGAGAGCGTAAAAAATACGAAGCACGTCTGAGATTGTATATCGAAAATCCTCTAATAACAGTGCTTGCTCCAGGCAAAAATGAAGGGAAAAACATATTTAAACTTGTGAAATCTTTACAAGAACAGACATATAAAAATTATGAGATAATAATCGTCGATGATGGTTCTGATGATAATACGCCATTTATTTGTACAGATTTGGAACATAATGGGTATATAGATAAATATTTACGAATGAATGTACGGGGAGGCAAAGCAAGTGCTGCCAACTATGGGGTTTATCATGCAAAAGGAAAATATATAGTGCACCTTGATGCCGACTCGTCGCTCGATAATAATGCAATAGAAAATATCCTTATACCGTTTTATTATGACGATAATATAAAGGGTGTCGGAGGGTGTATTAAAGTACGCAATACCGACGATTCGTTATGTTCTACAATGCAGGCAATCGAATATTTGCAGACAATACAGGTTGGACGTATGGTATCCAATGCATTAGGAATATATCATATAATATCTGGGGCTTTTGGAGCTTTCGAGGTGGATGCTATCAAGCAGGTTGGATGTTGGGATATAGGACCGGGACTTGATGGAGATATTACTCAAAAATTGCGAAAAGCAGGTTATGGTGTATATTTTGCAAACGATGCTATTTGTATGACGAATGTCCCTATTGCATGGCATGTACTTTATAAACAACGGTTGCGATGGTCTAAGTCTCTTATTCGATTTCGATCGCGAAAACACAGAAATATATTTTTTGCTTGGAAGAATTTCTCTTTTCTCAATTTTTTCTCTAATATGGAGAATATTGTTTTCGACTGTATATTCAATTATCTCTGGTTATTTTATATTCTTAGTCTATTATTTTTTTATACTGAAAATGTGTTAGAACTGTTTGTCATCGGTTGGATAATACGATATATACTCGCCATCATTTCATTTGTTATGGCTATGTGTCTATCTGAGCGAGCGAGACAAGAGCGAAAGCTGTTTATTTATCTGCCTCTGAAAATATTTTATACAGGCTACTTCTTGCGTATAACAAGACTTATTGCTCATACGATAGAGATTTTCTTTTTCTCATCATATAAAGACCCCTGGAACCCAAAGAAAACTTCTGAACTCGCTCAAATAGACAGAATTTAACAATAATACTAGGTTGGCAGAAGAATATTTCTGTTAGCCTAAATCACTCAAAATGAAATTAATAATGTAATTCAAGATAGCTTCACTAAAGAAATACTTTTATAAGTTATTTTGATACAATGAGAAACAAATATATAAAAGTTATGAATATTTCAGAGTGAATAATTTATCTTCTGAATATTACTTCGAAAAAACTATTTGTTACTCATTGTTTTTTATTAGTTAGGTAAAGATTTTTCTTTGCCTAACTAATCTTGAACCTTATTTCAACAATATGCCTGAGTCTGTATCTTTGTTGTCGGTTTTCTTTTGTGGTGGCTGTACGTTTCTGCCGAAGTTGAAGTTATAAATAAAACGAATATATACCATATTGGCATAATCTCTTATCTGCGTTGTTGTAGCATTTTGCACCAAAGCCGACGGGTGAGTCTCAGTACCCTCTTCGTAAGCGTAGAAGAACGGATACCTCCAGCCGATACCGGCGGTCATACCTTTCAGTGGGCGGTAATGCAACTCTCCATAAGCCGCACTCGGCATCCTTCTGAGGAGTTGACCCGATATCATCTTTGAGGTTGTCTGATAAAATAGCTCGACTCCAAACTTTTTCCAGTCGAGATTTGTCCGGAAGAAAAGACGGGCACTATTTTGTGTCCAGCTATAATCATAACCGACGACATTGTATTTATAGAGCATTCCCGTCAGAGTAAACGACAATATCTTGGATTTGAAAGGATACCACAAAATCTCTGCAACAGCCTCGTATCTCTCCGATTTTTTCATATTGGCATAAGTCTGCACGATAGCATTATCGCCTTTTACGAAATAGGGTAAAATGTCGTTCGGCGAATTGTAATATATCAGGTTCATAGCGAAAGTTAAGCGAGGCAGATAATAGTATGCCCCCAACAAGAAATAGTGAGTCAGGTATGGCCTTAGGTCGGGATTGCCCTGATATACGTATTTATTATCTATCCAAACAGGTGTTTGGCTCAACATAGAGACGGTCGGCGAAACGGTATTAAGCCTGTAGAAGGCAAACACTTGCATATTGTTGGCAAATAAGTACCGCAAACTGATACGCGGATGCAGGTAAAAGGAGGAAAAAGTTTTCGTATCCTCTACCCGAAAATAAGAATGCTCTACTCCCAAACTCGCTTTATAGTAGAGTTTTTTGTTTAGATGCCCGCTGAGGTCGCCAAACACATCTATTCGGTTCGATAAGGTATAGCTTTCTTTATCTGTCGCACCCTCTGTGGTGATATTCTGTAAGTTATACTGCAAGTAATCTCTGACACCCAAAGAAAGAGTACCTATCTTCATCGAGTGCGAATACTGGGTTTCGGCTATCAACGATGGCTTTCGGCTCGTTATATCGGAGTAACTCTTGAAATACTCCGTCCCCGTATTATGTTCCGTCTCCGAATATGCCGATAGCAGACGGCTGTCGTAGTATGTGCCCGTTATATTTATCAGAGCTTCGTTGTGCTCGTCGAACTCTCTATTATAGTACAAGTCGAGGTAATAGCTTTTCTGAGAGTTGTCTATCGTATTCTGTGATAGAAAAGTCTGTCCGTCGGAGTATCGGACATTCTGATAATGGTTTCCGTTGCGTCTGTTGGCTTCTGCATAACCCGTTACATTGAACTGATAGCTATTCTGACGGCTATTCATATACCCCAACCGAATTTTCGTTCCTGTCGGAGCGAGAGTCTATGCCTTCTTTCTCTTTGATATACTCTTTACCTTCGAACTCATAAGCAAGTCTTTGCGATAGTCTGTCTTTTTTTATTCGACGAATGGTATTATCATAGCTGAAGCTCCATCGCGATTCACCCTTATTGTAGCTGACACCCACGGTATTTTCTCCGAATATGGGTCTGAAAGCGTCGCGTAAATTAATACCGACAGAGCCGCCCGTTATATTCTTTTTGGTAATGACATCGATAACGCAGGTCAAGCCCATAGCAGCAAAACGAGCGGGAGGTGTATCATAGACTTTTATCTCGGCTATATCGCGGGGATTGAGTGCCGCTATTTCGGATTCGGTAGAGCTTACCCCGTTCAATAGAATTTTTACAGAACCCATACCCATATACGACAGCTTATTGTCTATACCTACCAATAGCATAGGTATCTCGCTAAGTGCATGTAGAAAATCGGGATACCTGCCCATCTGCTCTTCGGAGAGGTGGTAACTCTTGTGTGTCGCAAATTGTTCCATATCCTTGGGGCTTACCACCACTTCGTCGAGGTTGTAAGCTCTCTCATCGAGTATAATGTCGCCAAGGTCATCGGCTTCGGCACGCATACTCTTAGGAGCGTATGCAGAGTGGTCGAAACTAATCAGATACGGACGCACGTCAGACATCAAATTGAACTTGCCATCGGTATCGGTTGCGACCAATTTTACGAAAGTCGAGTCCGTCTTGCTCAGCGTAACGAGTACTCCCGCTATCGGCTTTTTGTCGGGTGTCATAACACTGCCCTTCTGTGCGCTCGATAACAGAGGGAATAATATCGACAATAATAAGATTAGTAATTTTTTCATACAAAAAAGCTAACTCTTATAAATAGTATAAAATCAATATATAAAATACCGACAAATAGCCATTTCTCGTTACAGTCTTCTTATTTCTTCTTCGGCAGCAGTTTCATTCTTGTGTCGTTTGTTGTAATTATTGAAACGCCATACTACATTCAAAGTAAGAGAACGTAAGTCGCTGTAATTATAATTATTCGCGTATATGTTATACATTGTACCTGAGGAGACATCTTCATTTTTTCCTAATATATCGTTTGCAGATAGATTTACGTATAGTTTTTTATCAAAAAATGTTTTACCTACCTTAATATTAAGCAGATGACGAGCATTGAAATAAACGAACCCCGAAGGTGTCTGACTCATATAATCGTACTCTATATTTAGCAAAAATCCTTTTGGAAGCTCAAAACTATTATCAAAATAGACATTCCAATAGGGTTTATTCAACATTTCGTGCCCTCTGTACGTGGGTAACGACTCGAACCTCTGCCTATATATGACACTGAGCGAAGTAGTATAAAAACCCCCAAACTTATGCTTTAGATTGATACCTGCCGATACAACCTGCGATTTATCGAAGTTGTCGATATAACTCTTTATGGTCTTCGGAGACGTCGGCGTCAAATAATAAAAAATAGGATACTGCCTGTATTCGTATGATGCCATAAAATATATGAACCTATACATCACGGCATACCTTATATTGTGCGAAATCTCGGGGATTAACCTCGGATTGCCCTCCTGATATAGAAATCTGTTCACATAGAACGTATTACCGTTGAGTTGCTGATAGTTAGGACGTCTGATACCCGAACGGTAGCCAAGACTCTGCGACACCCGACCTGTCTGATAAGATACCCTGAGGTTTGGAAACACATTGTTGTATGTTCTGTGTATATTGTTTGTGCGGTCTACAATATCTTCGAAAAGATAATTAACCCGTTCGTAACGCACTCCGGCACTTAGACCGAAGCCTTTTTGACTGTTGAAGTCGTAGTTAAGATAAGCGGCAAATTTATTTTCGGCAGTCGTGCTGCTTTTGTTGTCAAATATACTTGGAGAATAGCTCAATTCGTTTTTTGCCATAACATTGACATATTCCGCCCCGAACGAAAAACTGTTTTTGTCGCTGATAATATAGTTGAATTTAGGGGCAATGGCAAAAAGAGTATTATCGCCAGATGTGTTTATATTAATCGTTCTGCTGCCCGAATCCGTAGAGTTTTCATCTGTAAGTTGATGCAATCGGTTATTGCTTTTCAGAAAATCCACGAAAAGCTCCGTCCTTAACTTCGTACTCCATCCGCCTCTGTAATATACATTAATATAGTGTGTTCGGTTGGCTGCGTCTTCATCTGTTTTGCCAAATATTTCGGTGTAAGGGTTATCGTTTGCTTTCATCGAGAACGATTGCTGCGTTTCTCTATACTTCGCTCCATTTTCACCATCGTATTTGATGCCTATTTCATGTTTTTCGGTCGTATAATCCATACCGAGCGAATACTTCAATCGACGTCTGTAATTGTCGCCCCCGTGCAATTCGGATACACTATGCCACACCGTATCGGAATTAATGATGTCATTGGTAACATTTTGATATTTTTTGAACCTATCGTCACCAAAGCCTATTTGCCCGAAAAACTCAAATTTACCTTGCTTATAATTGATTTTAACATCATTGTTGTGAGACCAAAAATGATTTCGCTGCAACATACTGTTTACCTGTACTGCCAACCCCTCCAATCTTTTGTGAGTGGTTATCAGCAATACTGCTCCTGTCGAGGCATCGTATTCGGCACCCGGATTGGTATTCAATTCTACGTTCTTTATATTTTTTACGTCGAGTTGATACACCTCCGATACGGAACGCACTTTTTTACCGTTGATATAAATGACGGGATTACCGTATAAAAAAGAAGATAGTTCGCCGTTTCTTACAGTCATACCCGGTATTTTTCGCAATATTTCCATTGCATTTACCTCGTTTTCCAGTATCGTGCCTGCTACGTTTGCTACCAGATTACCTCGTTTCATCTCGAAAGCCTTACGTTCGCCAACTATCGACACTTCACCGAGCATCTGATTTTTGTATTTAAGCACAACAGTTTGTCCGTTTACAGGTACGACAGTTGCGGTCTCGTACCCTGCCAGCGATACTTTTATTACACTATTGGACAATTCAGGGATATTCAGAGTAAATACTCCGAGAGAATCGGTTATCGTACCTGTAACTAAAAGAGTGTCGGGCAGAGCATACACCTCTACATTAGCAAACTCCAACGGCTGACTTCGCTCGTCCATAACACGCCCTTCGAGGGTCTGTGCCCAAGCCGCCCTACAAAGACAACAAAGCAAAATAACGGTAAAAATCTTAGCCTTCATATTTCATTTCGATGGTTTAGTTTTACGAGGTTAACCTACCTGTCTGTATCGCTCGTACTTGCTGCAAGTAAGATCTCTCTATTTTTTTCTGTATGGGTGTCCCACAAAAGACTCAATCAAGTCGACAATTCACAAAGCTATAAATAATTTCTAGAATAAAATGCCTATGAGAGTGTATTTTTACAAACATATTTTACTACCTTTGCAGGACTTTGGTCTAAGTAAATAAACACAATTCTACTTTATATCGTGTATTATCTATGAGGAGAGTATGCAGCCGATTAGGTAAAACGTAAATGTATTTTTGTCGATATTTTACCGATTTTAAGTAAACACAAATAAGTATGGATTATATTGAAATAAAAGGATACAAGTCTATCAAGTCGGCCAAGATAGATATTGCCCCTATCAACATCCTAATAGGTGCTAATGGTAGTGGAAAAAGCAATTTCGTTTCTTTCTTCGAGTTGCTTCACAGACTGTGCGGACGCGTATTAAGCGAATACGTGGCCTTAAAAGGGGGCGAAGACAAGATACTTTTTCAAGGCCGAAAAGCAACCGAAAAATTCTCATTCCATATTGAATTTGACGGTGGCCAGAATGGATATGCGGCCGAATTGACGGCAGGCGACGATGGTTTTGTATTCACCCACGAGCAACTATACTATAAGGGCAAGCCAAAAGACATTACCCATCATGGCAAAGAAGCTAACCTTAGCCTTACCGACAACCACAGAGCACCATACATATTGGGGTACATGGCTAAGTTTAGAAAATACCATTTCCACGATACCAGTGCCAATTCGCCATTCACAAAATACAGCAATACATCAACAGACACTGCCTTTCTATATGCCAATGGTGGCAATCTTGCGGCTTTTCTCTACAAGATACGCAACGAACAACCATTGGTTTACAACCGAATTGTAGCCTGCATCAAGTCGGTTGCCCCTTATTTCTCGGACTTCTACCTAGAACCCAATGAAGAAAACAACCTAAGACTACTTTGGCAAGACAAGTTTAGCGACATGACTTACGGCGCAACCGACCTCTCTGACGGCACCTTACGTTTCATCGCTTTAGCCACATTGTTCTTACAACCCAATCTTCCCACCACCATTATTATAGACGAACCCGAACTGGGACTACATCCCTTTGCCATCGCTAAGCTGGCAGGGATGATCAAATCTGCATCGAAACGCAATTGCCAAGTGATTGTTGCCACGCAGTCGGCCGACCTAATAGCACATTTCGAGCCATCAGACATCATCACCGTAGACCAAGTTGGCGGTGAAACACACTTCACACGACAAAGCGAAGAGATGCTAAAAGCATGGCTCGAAGAGAATTATACGATAGACGAACTATGGAAACGCAACATGATACAGGGCGGACAGCCCAACTACGAGGGATGAATAGGATTATAATTATTTGTGAAGGGCAAACCGAACAAGAGTTCTGCAACACCCTGTTACAGCCACATTTCAGCGCGAACGGCATCACACTACAAGCCCCATTGATTAAAAAAACGATGGGCGGAATAGCCAATTGGAACGTGTTGAAACGTGAAATAGAAACCTATCTGCGCCGAGAAAAAGACGTTTTGGTCACTACACTGATTGATTACTATGGCATTAAGGATAGTCACGGCTTTCCATTGTGGGCTGAAAAACAAGCAATTGCCGACAAAAACCAACGCCTTGACGAACTTGAAGCTGCCATGCAAGCCGATGTGGACGAAAACTTGCGCCCACGTTTTGTGCCTTATCTGCAACTACATGAGTTCGAAGGATTGCTGTTTAGCGACAAACAAGCCTTCTATACAACCTTTAAGGAGGACGAATTGGCGAGAGAAGACGAACTTAAACAAACGTTTGCAGACTTCAATAATCCCGAAATGATTAACGATGGTGTTGAAACATCTCCCTCGCACAGGCTCGAACGCATCATCAGTGGTTACGAGAAAGTGGTTTACGGATGCTGTTTGGCAGAAGCTATTGGCCTTGACAAGATGAGGCAAAAGTCGCCAAGGTTTGACAATTGGTTGAAAAGACTTGAAACAAATATTGCCATAACAAAGCCGAATAATCCATAAGGCAACAATGTGCACTTAGTGAACAAGGTAGGTAAACCATTTCATCAATGTCCATAACCTACCACTCACCCTACAATAGCTGCGTTTGTCCAAACCATTTTCGGTTCTTACCCCCACAAAATCCCTTAGTCCTTTACAACGCCTTAGCAATAAGATAGCCGCCACCTAGCAACCAACAATATAGCAGGGCGGCAAGGAGGAAGGGTTTGGCACCAGCCTTTTTAAACTTGTCGATGCTGGTTTCGGCACCCAAAGCGGTCATCGCCATTGTGAGAAGAAAGGTGTCGAAGGTGTTAATGGCATCGTTAACAGCGGGAGAAAAGAGGTTTAGCGAGTTGAAACCAATAACCACCAAGAACAAAACGGCAAACCAAGGGATGGTTATCCCCTTGCGTTTTGTTTGTGTTTCGGCATCGCCCTGCTTGCCGTGTGCCACAAACCAACTCACCACAAGCAACACAGGAACCAACATCATCACCCTAATCATCTTTACAATGATGGCTATATCAGACACGCCTTTGCCCATTGCGTTGCCAGCACCCACCACATGAGCCACTTCGTGTACGGTGCTGCCCGTCATAATGCCCATCGATTGGGGCGAAAGGTCTAGCACACCATTGCGATAAAGCACGGGATATAGAAACATGGAGAGTGTTCCGAAGATAACAACAGTAGACACGGCCACGGCTGTTTTGTAGGGTTTGGCATTGATTGCGCCCTCTGTTCCCAACACGGCAGCCGCCCCACAGATGCCTGCGCCCACCGAAATAAGCAGCGTTATGCTGCGGTCGAGTTTCAAAATTCGGCCGATAAGCAACCCTCCGCCAATGGTTACGCACACCACAATGGCGTCAACCACGACGGCAGACAGCCCTACGGCCGTTACGTCTTGCAGCGTTAAGCGGAAACCATACAGCACAATACCCACCCTAAGCACCCTTTTGGCACAGAAAGTGATGCCCGGAACCCACGTCGGCGGCAGATTGTTGCGTAGGCTGTTGGCATAAATCATGCCCAACACGATACCGATAATCATCGGACTAATAGAGAAATTCTTAGCCCAAGCCATGTCGCCAAGATAGAAAGCGGCAAGCGAAAAGAGGGCTATAAGCAAGATGCCGTGCAGCATACTGCTGCGTTGTTCATTTAACATTGTGTGAGTTTATTAGTTTTCTGAGTTTATAAGTTTATGAGTTTTTAGAGTTTTGGAGCTTATTAGTTCTTTAGTTTATGGTTTTATACTTTCTACTTACCACTTACAACTCTAACACTTTTTCCCTACTACATACAACTTACTACTTTACTACCTACTCCTTATTACTTTACTACTTACTCCTTATTACTTTTATAACTCCTTACTCCTCCCCCCCTTCTGCCATCAAGCTCTCCGCCACCTCGCACAATTCGGCGTACCATTCGCGCCCGAACCGCTCGGTTAACGGCCCTTCCAAGAAACGATAGAGGGGTAGATTTAGTTCGCGACCTTTCTTTACGGCCGGTCTACACACATCCCAGCGGTGGTAGTTAAGGCCTACAAGGTCGGCATCGAAACGCTTTTCGCGAATGGGATAGAGTGCACAGGATATGGGTTTGCGAAACGTACAGAGCCCTGCCCGATGCGCCCGGTCGAACGTACAAAGGCAAAGCCCCTTGTCGTAACAAGTAAAAACACAGTCTTTGCCGTTAACGATACTCGTCACCAGGTCGCCCTCGCGGTCGTTATAGGCCACGCCCTGCTTGTCGATAACGGTCTGCGCCTGCGCCGACAGGTCGTTCCACACGATGTCCAATGCGTCTTCCATAGCCGCAATCTCATCAAGTGTAACGGGTGCTCCTGCATCGCCCTCAATACAACAAGCACCTTTGCAGGCATCGAGGTCGCAACAAAAGCGTTCGGTGATGAGGTCGGAAGAGATAAGTACGTTGCCCACTTGCATAATGGGCGGTATGTTGTTGTTCATTGTTTACCAATTGATGGGCGTTAGTCCGCGCGAAGAAAGATAGGCGTTGGCCTGCGAAAAGTGATGGTTGCCAAACCAACCGCCACGATTGGCCGATAGCGGCGAGGGGTGAACCGATTGCAAGATGCAATGCCTACGAGCATCGATAAGCGCGGCCTTCGAGCGCGCATAGCCGCCCCATAGAATAAAGACAAGTCCCTCGCGCCCCGCATTTAGCCGCGCTATGGCAGCATCGGTGAACGTTTCCCAGCCCTGCCGTTGGTGACTGGCAGCCTGATGTGCACGCACGGTGAGCGTGGCGTTAAGCAAAAGCACGCCTTGTTCGGCCCAGCGCGTTAGGTTTCCGCTTGTAGGAATGGGCGTGCCAAGGTCGTTGTTAATCTCCTTAAAGATGTTTTGCAGCGAGGGCGGAAAAGGCACGCCATCGTTAACCGAAAAGCTTAGACCATGCGCTTGTCCGTCGTCGTGATAGGGGTCTTGCCCAATTATCACCACTTTCACCTTATCGAAAGGGCATAAGTTAAAGGCATTGAACACCAATTGTGCAGGCGGAAAGCATTGATGCTGCTTGTATTCGGCATGCACAAAGGCAGACAAAGCCTTGAAATAAGGTTTCTCGAACTCATCAGCCAATTGCTCTTTCCACGAAGATTCTATCTTTACATCCATGCTTATTGTTTGTATTATCAGTTGACAAGTTGACCTGCTAACAAGTAGATAAGGTGGTAAGCTTACCTGATTGTTAACCTGTGCTTGCGAATAACGTTGTTTTTTGACATACAAAGGTATGAAAAAATGCGCATTTACATAAGGCCTAATGCCCAATTTGGGGTTATTGCTTACCAATTGATGGGCGATTTCCCACGCTCACGAAGATACTCGTTAGCTTGCGAAAAGTGTTTTTTACCAAAACTACAACCAAAATTAACTGCCCGCGGCGAGGGATGAGCCGATGTTAAAACGAGATGCTTGTTAGAATCGATACACCTGCCTTTCTTGCGCGCCTTTACACCCCAAAGCATGAAAACAAGTCCTTCGCATTCATCATTCAACCGCTTAATAACAACATTGGTAAACCTTTCCCAACCTTTTCTCTGATGACTTGCTGGCTTATTTGCCTGCACAGTGAGTATAGAGTTGAGCAAAAGTACGCCCTGTTCGGCCCATCGTGTTAGGTTCCCACTGGTTGGAATGGACGTTTTGAAATCCTCGCTTATCTCCTTAAAGATGTTATTCAGCGATGGCGGAAAAGGCACACCATCTTTAACCGAAAAGCTTAAGCCATGCGCTTGCCCCTCTCCTGGATAGGGGTCTTGCCCGATTATCACCACTTTTACCTTGTGGAAGGGACACAGATTAAAGGCATTAAATAAATCTTTTTCAAGTGGAAAGCATTTATTCTGCTTATACTCGCCATCTACAAAGTTAGACAATTCCTTGAAATAAGTCTCTTCAAACTCATCGGCCAGTTGCTCTTTCCACGAGGATTCTATCTCTACGTTCATTTTTACAGTTTGTGTTATCAGTTTACAAGTTGACCTGTTAACAAGTAGATAAGGCGGTATGCTTACCTCACTGTTGACCTGTGCTTGCGAATAACGTTGTTTTTTGACATACAAAGGTATGAAAAAATGCGCATACTCACTTGCGAGTTTAGGTAAACTATGCTATATTTGCAACATTATCACGAATTATTTCAAACTTATATTACTCATGCTTATGAAAATATTAGCCTACGTGCTTTTCGCTTTCTCCGCCCTGTTGGCCTCGTGTCACCGCGCGCCCATTGTGGTTAATGCGGATGAAATAGCAGCCACCAAGCAGTTGAATGAGAAATATCACGACCTGATTGTGGGACATTGGCATCATTTCAGTCAGACAGAATTAACGGAAGTTACTCAAGAATTCGTCTTTAAAACCGACGGAACTTATACCGGACACATATTATATAGGTCACGCAAACAGGTGATGGTTGGCGGTAAACCCGTGCTAACCGACTGGACAAAGCAAATTGATGAAGATCTGGAAGGCCAATGGGGGCTGATGTATAGCAAAAGCCAAAGCCGAAATCTACTACACCTAAATAGCAAATCTCATTTCATCGGGGTGCGCGTTATAGAGTTTTTCGACGCCAACCAATCGAAACTAATCATCGAGTCGCCTCTTGCGATCGAGAGTGGGCGTATTGAATTCACCCGCAAATAGAGCGCAAACACGCTTGGAAAGTTACAAGATGACGAGTAATCCTCAAAACAAATTGGTTTTAGAATTTCGTCAATCAACAAAGACTTTACCATCAACCTGCCGGAACAAGCCACTAGTACTGCGGCTACAAACTATCGGTAGTGGCACTACCAACCGTTAGTAGTGCCACTACAACTCGCTTGTAGCCGATAAGGGAGTTAATAGCGTATCATCCAACCCCTACTCCATCCCTCTTAATCGTTCGCGGCAACTCTCCAAGATAGCAATTAATTCTTCTTGCTTGTCGGCCCGCAACATCGCTATGCGCGTTTGCTTAAAGTCGGGGATGCCCTTAAATATAGGACTTGCTGCCAGATGACGGCGCGTGTGCAGTATGCCGCGATACTCGTCAATACGCTCAATGTTGATGCGCAGTTGCTCTTCCAGCAAGTCAATCTTTCGGTCGATGGTGAGCGATGAGTCTTCGGGCAAGCCTTCAAGATGGTCTTTCATCTCCTTAAACACCCAAGGCCGACCGAATGTGGCACGCCCAACCATCACCGCATCAACGCCGTAACGGTTGAAAGCCTCTTTGGCTTGCTGCGGCGTACAAATGTCGCCGTTGCCGATAATGGGGATATGGATACGCGGGTTGGCCTTCACTTCGCCGATATAACGCCAGTCGGCCTCGCCCGTGTACATCTGCGAGCGCGTTCGGCCGTGTATGGTAAGGGCTGCTATGCCACAATCTTGCAGCTGTTCGGCCAACGTGGGGATGATAATTTCTTCGCAATCCCATCCCAATCGCGTTTTCACCGTTACGGGCGTACGCACCGCGCGCACCACTTGGCGTGTTATCTCCAACATCAAGGGCACATTTCTCAACATGCCCGCACCAGCCCCTTTGCCTGCCACTTTCTTCACGGGGCAACCAAAGTTGATGTCAATCACATCGGGACGGCTTTGTTCCACAATGCGGGCAGCCTCTACCATCGACTCCACATCGCGCCCGTAGATTTGTATTCCCACAGGGCGTTCCTCGTCGCTGATGGTTAGTTTGCTCACGGTAGACTTCACCGAGCGCACCAATGCCTCGGCACTGACAAACTCGGTGTACACCATTGCCGCGCCAAAACGTTTGCAAAGCAGGCGAAATCCTATGTCGGTGACGTCTTCCATCGGGGCGAGGAAGAGCGGATAAGCATCAAACGATATGTTTCCTATTTTCATAAATGCAAAGGTACGAAGACTTAACCAATAAACAAAACATGCAGATAACAGGGCGGCAGGCACGCAAACGAAATGCGAAGACTTGCACATTTCTTGACCAAAAAGGCCGTTTTTTCGTTTTTTCTTTATATTTTTGTGGCACGAACCCTTATATCGACATG
>ERZ773083.1790-NODE-1790-length-14095-cov-21.708903_pt1 | contig 14095 bp, 12 predicted proteins | sample MGYA00511465_ERZ773083 | MGnify/ENA primary metagenome ERZ773083 (study PRJEB29015, sample SAMEA2738001) | human oral metagenome | biome: human oral; feature: human-associated habitat; material: dental | place: China | collected 2060 ... | reverse complement strand
CTGTGCCGTGGGCGAAGGCCGACGCCGCCGCCTCCGATTTCGTCGCCCGAGAGCTGGGGACCGGGGCCATCTCCCAGCGGATCTCCCAGACGGTCGCCTCCGTCGACGCCGCGCGCATCGAGGAGGCACTGCACGCCGACCCGCACGCCGCCCCCGCGATGCTCGTCGCCGCCCTCGGCCTTCCGTCAGAGATCGCCGACTTCCTCTCCGGCCTGCTCAGTGCGACCGCCATTCCGGGCGCAATCGTATTCGAGCCGAAGCCCCTGCCTCAGAGGATTCAGACAAGTGTCGCCTACGGATCGGTCGGGGAATCGAAGTCGAAGACCGGGTACTGGCAGGCGTATCGCAGGCTCTTCGTCGACCGTCCGCGCGTGACGGAAATCGTTTCCTCGATTCAGGCAGGAGTCGGCTCGGTCCTGTTCGCCGGCGGCCTGCGCTCGTGGCGGCGAACAGGCGGGAAGGTCGCCGCGGCGATCGGAGGCGCCCTCGTGGTCAACGCCGCAGCTCGAATCCTCACGATGCAGTGGATTCAAACCGCCCTGGAAACCGAAGGCTTGACGGTCAAAAGAGCGGGAGCCGAAAACGAGGCAGCCGAAGATGCGGAAGTCGAAGATGCGAAAGCCAAGGGCTTGGCGGTCGGGAACCCGACAAACGCATGCCCGTAGGAAGAAAGCCCCGCGAGCGCAAGCCCCCAGGTCAGACGATCCAACGCAGAAAGGGATCCTATGAGCAGGAATGACAGCGAGGCCGCCGGGCGGGACGACGTCGACCCCGGCCTCCCGGCGGAAGGCTCCGCAAGCGACGCCGCCTCGGACTGCGGCAGATCCTCGAACGGCGGAGCCTCTTCGGACCGCAGCCCCTCGGCGGAAGGCTCCGCAAACGGCGCCGTCCCCGAAGCCGAAACGCAGACGGAGCTCGAGGCATTTTGGACGCGCGCACGCAACGTTGCCGGGATTGCCCCGCTGGAGGCCGTCCTCGGCCAGGACGACGCCGCGTCCCTCCGGCCTCCCGCCTTCGCCTTCGGCGACAGCCCGGAGATGTCCGACCGCCTCGCCAAGCTTGTGCTCGATGGCGAAAAAAGCGCGACCTCCGCGTGGCTCGCCTCCTACGAGGCGGAGGGAATCGACATCCCCGAGGTCGGCGACCTCTCCATCATGTGCGACGGCGCAGACCGGCCGCTCGCCCTGCTGCGCACCGCGGACGTGCGCAAGATTCCCTTCGCCGACGTCGGCCCCGAGATCGCGCGGGCCGAGGGAGAAGGCACCCTCGACGAATGGAAAGCCGAGCACCGCAACTTTTTCGCGCGAGAATGCGCCGCGCTGGGAATCGAGTTCGACCCCGAGGGCGACGTCGTGGTCGAGTTCGTCGAGGTTCTCTACCGCCGCGACGGCGCCTGAGCCTGCCGTTCGCGATAGACCCTCTCCAGAAGCGAGCACAGGGTCGAATACTCGCTCGGGGACAGCGCGGCGAAGAACTCTTCGCGTTCGGGCGCCAACTTTGCGTGCAAGCGGTTCAACAGCTGTGAGCCGAGCCGCGAGATTCTGAGTATCTTGGCCCGCCCGTCCTCGGGGTCGGGCCGGGAGGCGACCAAACCTCGCTTTTGAAGCGCCCCGATGACGGCGACGGCGTTGCGCGGATCGATTCCTGCCCTGGCGGCGACGTCCGACTGCCGCAGACCCTTCCGCGCGGGAAGAACCGCCAGAACGGCGAACTCGCTCTGCGTCAGCTCGTGGGCCTTCAGGTGACGATTCCACTGCCTTTCTGCCAACCCGCCCAGCCGGGCCAGAAGGAAACCAGCGCTGCGACGATACTCGGAGAAGCCGCTGGAAGCTTCGCCGTCGGCTGTGATAGACATGAAATATGTCTATCACAGATTCCTATGTCGTCAATCTCGACCGCTGTGACGTCTTCGTTCGCGACGTCGGGCCCAAAGGCGCACGGCCCCTGGTGTTCCTCCACGGTTGGCCCGAGGACCATTCGGCGTGGAATGCGCTCACCGACCTGGCGCGGGGGTCGTGGCGGTGCCTGAGCGTCGATCTGCCCGGGATCGGGCGCTCGCGGACGGAGGCGCCAAACGGCGATTCCCTGGCTCTCGCCCAGGCGATCCACGGCCTGGTCAGCGCCTTGGAGCTGGAAGAGCCCACGCTGGTCGGCCATGATTTCGGTGGAATGGTTGTCTACTCCTACCTGCGGGAATACGACGACGTGCACTGCGGCGCGATCATGAACACGGTCATACCGGGCGTCTTTCCGTGGCAGAAGGTGCTGGCGAACCCGTACCTGTGGCATTTCGCCTTCCACTCCATTCCCGACCTTCCAGAGACGCTGGTCGCGAACCACGTCGATGCGTACTTCGATTACTTCTACGACGCGATATCCGCCGACCCTTCGGCGATAACGGCCGAGGCGCGCAAGGCCTACGCCGCCAGCTACAAGAGGCCGGAGGCCCTCGCCCAGGGTTTCGCCTTCTACCGCGGGCTGTGGGGCGACGCGGATCGGAATGCGCGCGACCTGAAGGAAATCTCGACGCCCGTCCTCTACCTGCGCGGAGAAAGAGAAGGGGGTGCGCTCGGCGACTACGAGAAGGGGCTGCACGAGGCCGGCATCAGGAATCTCGTTGCGAGGGCCGTCCCCGGAGCGGGGCACTACGCTCCCGAAGAGGCTCCGGCCGAGGTGTGGGCGGCCATAGAATCCCGCCTGGCGGGGCTTTCCCGCTCCTCTCCCGCGTCTGGCCCCACGCCTGCCTGAGGACGACAGGTCCGCCGGCGGGGCGAACGCGTCCGGCCGCCGACATGTTCTACGCTAGATCGGGCGCCCCATCGGGTGCCCGCGACGCGACGGGAGAGGACCCCATGGCTTTAGGTTGGAAACTGCACGGAAACGGCCGCACGATCAAGCCGGGGGAGGTGGTTCCCCCTGAGGAGCGGCTCTCGTGGCCCCGCACCGTCGGCATCGGCGCCCAGCACGTTGTGGCGATGTTCGGCGCGACCTTCCTGGTTCCCATTCTCACGGGCTTCAACCCTTCCACCACGCTCTTCTTCACCGGCGTCGGCACGATCCTCTTTTTCCTCATCACGAACGGGAAGCTGCCGAGCTATCTCGGATCCTCCTTCGCGCTCATCGCGCCCATCGCCGCCGTGACGGGGTACAGCTCAAAATCGGGGATCGCGATCGACTCTCACAAGATGGCGCTCGCCCAGGGCGGCGTGATAGCGACGGGCCTGACCCTCGCCGTCATCGGCCTCGTCGTGCACTTTGCCGGAACCCGCTGGATCGACAAGCTCATGCCGCCCGTGGTGACCGGGGCGATCGTCTCGCTCATCGGCTTCAACCTGGCCCCCAGCGCCTGGAACAACGTCAAGGAGGCCCCGGTCACGGCGATTTCCACGATCGTCGCGATCCTCCTGTTCACGGTCTGCTTCAAGGGGATCGTCGGTCGCCTGTCGATCCTGTTCGGCGTCCTCTTCGGATACGTCGTTGCCTGCGTGCGCGGCGAAGTGGATTTCGGCTCGATTTCCGGCGCCGGATGGCTCGGGCTCCCCGAATTCCACGCCCCCGCCTTCGACGCCGCCCTGCTGGGCCTCTTCGTTCCCGTCGTGCTCGTCCTCGTCGCCGAGAACATCGGCCACGTCAAGTCCGTTTCCGCGATGACGGGCAGGAACCTCGACGGCGTCACCGGGCGCGCCCTTTTCGCCGACGGCGTCTCAACGGTCCTCGCGGGCAGCGGAGGCGGCTCGGGAACCACGACGTACGCCGAGAACATTGGCGTCATGGCCGCCACCAAGGTGTATTCGACGGCCGCCTACGTGGTGGCCTCGCTTTTCGCCCTGGGCCTGTCGTTCCTCCCGAAGTTCGGAGTGGCGGTCGCGACGATTCCCGCCGGCGTCCTCGGCGGCGCCGCAACCGTGCTCTACGGAATGATCGGAATGCTCGGCGTTCGAATCTGGGTTCAGAACAAGGTCGATTTCTCCGACCCTGTCAACCTCAACACCGCGGCCGTAGCGATGGTCGTGGCCATCGCCAACTACACCTGGGTCGCTGGGGACATGGTCTTCGAGGGCATCGCCATGGGCTCGTTCGCCGCCATTGCGATCTTCCACAGCATGCGCCTGCTCGCGTCCGTGTGCGGAACGCGTCAGGAACCGGCGACGCCGGCCTCGGCGCCCGCCGGAGCCGAGCTGGAAAAAGGGGCGCTGCGATCGGCCCGAGCGCAGCGCTAGGGCCTTTCCGGGCCGACGCTGTCACTTGCCGTGGTTGCTTACCTGCACGCAGTCCTTGGCCGCCGTCAGCTTGCCTTTCGGATTCTTGCTCTTGACGTCTTTTGCTTCGAGCACCTTATCGTAGCCGACGCCGAGCACAACGGAGATCGTTTCGTCGTTTATCGAGGGATCGTAGTGGACTACGGACTCCGGGATGTATTGGGCCGTCGTGTAAGCGGCGTTGATGCCGCGAGGGCCGGTGACGATCCGAGCGGACTCTTTGATCGCCGTCTCGCCGCCCCAATTCTCGGTTTGCGCCACGCTGAAGCCCGACGTTTTGAGAGATTTCGCGACCTCGTCCGCGATGCCCGTGCGGTTCGTCGCGTTGTAGACGTTGACCGTGATCGAGGAAACCTCGGTGGCTTTCGAACCGTCGGCTATGCACGGCGTGACCACCTTGGTGGGGTCCTCGTCTCTCGCGAAGCTAGGCTCGAAGGGCAATGGAATGACTTTCGTCCAGATGAGCATCGCTATGACCATGATGACGGCCAAAGTGGCAGTCAACGTGCTGAAGAGCACCGTTTGGCGCTGCTGCATCTTGCGCCGGTAGGCGGCGCGTGCCGAATTGTCCTCACTCACAGGTTATACGGTAGTCCAGCGACGCCGAGGATGCATATGCGGGAACCGAATTGAGGCTTGGAGGTTCGCCACGTCGGCGTTTTCGCGATCAGGCGCGACTGGCTCCCCGATTTAGGCGCGACTGGCTCTCCGAGTCAGACGGGACCGGCGGCAGTGTGAGAGCTCCGCAAGGGGGAGGCAGGGTGAGGTCAGTGTGAGAGCTTCGCAAGGGGGCGGTGCGAGACAGTGCCAGAGCTCCACAAGGGGCATTGCGTGATCCCCGCAAGAGGGGTTGCGTGGGAGTCTCGTGTGAGCGCCCTGAAGAGACACTTCACGCGACCACCGCCCGACGCAGGTGGTGTGACGGATGCAACTAACGAAGTCGTTAAGTTGATTGTCGTGGGGTGGGTAACAGGTTTCGTTTCTTTGCGGTTCGACGGCCGACGGTCGCCGCCGCGATGGGAACGCCTTGAAAACGGCGTCACGGCACCGATTGGTCGCAATGGCGCGAAAGGGGCGAAGGTTGTGCGGGGGAGTGCACGATGTGAAAGCTGTGACGAAAGCAAATGTCAAGTTGGGCAAGATGGGTTGGAAGACCCATGCTTTCGGCGTGCATAGTTGAACTTCTCCGCCTACGCTCATGTTATCGAAACGTTATAAAGACTGGTGGCGACGTTCGGGGTGCGTCGAAGGTCGTCACCTGTGGCGGTGAAGTCCACCACCGCCACATTCGGTTGGTCCTGGAAGTACATCGGCTTTGCGCGAAGCTGATTAGTCACCACGACCGCCATCCACGTCTACGAGGGCGTGAAACCGGGCCCGGGGGAATTCGTGTGGGGGTTCTCCCGGGCCCCCTTTATGTGCTGGCCGCTTATCGGCTGATTGGCCTCCTTCGGTTTGCGTGACTTTGAGTTCCCGATCCGCCTGCGGCGGACGGCTCTCGGTTTGGGTTTGTGCGCGACGGCTCCGGCCGGGTGCGGGCCCGGTTCCGCGGCGGCGCGCGTCCCGCCGCGTCAGGCCCAGCGGACGATCTCTTCGAGGTCGCGCCTCGAATGCGCCGGCTGGCCGCCGGCTCGGTACCCCAGAGCGAGCATGACCACCGGCGAGGAGTCCGTGGGGTCAATAAGGCCCCGCTCGGTCAGGATCTCGCGCACTCCGTCGATCGAGAACCCCTCGATCGGGCAGGAGTCGATTCCCCGCTCCGCGGCTGCCAGCATCGCCCCGCCGAGCGCGATGTACGCCTGGCGCGCGGCCCACTGATGCACGACGTCGGCCGTTATCAGCTTGAAGTCCCGCTCGGCCCACTTGGTCCAGAATGCCTTGAAGTCGTCCGCTTCGTCGTCGTCAAGGCCGCGGACGTCCCGCAGGATGTGGTCGATGTGGCCGCCCTTGCGAGTGATCTGCAAGCCCGTCTTTGCGGTGAAGATGAGGAAGTGGCTGGCGTCGAAGCGTGCGGCGTTGTTCCCCGCGAATGCCTTGACTGCGTTCCTCAGGTCCTCGCTCTGGGCGATAATGACGTTCCACGGTTCGAAGCCGTAGGAGCTGGGGGCGAGGCGAATCGCGTCCACGATGAGTTCGACGTCGGGGTCGGGTATCTTCCTGCTCGCGTCGAACGCCTTGCAAGCGTGGCGAAACTCAAGCGCGTTCGCTATCTCGCTCCGAGGGATGTCGGGTGTGGTCATAGGATCGTTCTTTCGCTTGGCTGGTGTGGATTCGGTTGACTGATTCAGTTGGCTAAACGCCCCCGCGGATCTCAAGCGGCAGGCCAGTGCGCCTGAAACGCAGCTGTCGCGTGTGGTGCGTGAAACACCGCCGTCGCATGCCGGCTGCGCGCGTAAGCGCAACTACTTTTCTTGCCATCTACCCTACCTTAAATTGTGGGTGAACCTAAGCTCATTTCTGAGAGGCGCGCCATGCCCGAGGCCGCCTTGGAAACCGAAAGAAATCGGACTTGAGTACCACAATGGGTCAAGCCGCAAATACGATAGCATTGTGCAGCGAACTTGAGGACGGCGTCGTGAAAAGGCCGCGCCCCTGTGGGAGTAAGATGAGACCCCCTCGGTTCCCGACTGCCTGGTCTTCCGATGTCGGCGCGCTTGTTTCCCAGTGTTGCGCCTCAACCGTTTGGCGTGTGGGCGCGTCGTGCGGGGGAGGTACGACGACGTCGCCATCCGTTGTCGTTCGGCGCCCCGGGAGCCTTGCTCCCTCACGCGCCGACGTCCGCAGGGGCCGCGTGAACGACGTCGGCGGCGGCCGCAATCAAGAAAGTGGTGTATGTCATAGGTGTATTGGACTCGGTTGCGCGCATCGAAAGAATTGAGGGCGGGGCAGGGTATTATGCAGTTGGCACGCCTTCACGCACGGAGTGCCGACTTTAGAGGCCTGCGCCTGCGGCTCCTCTCGTTGCCGGGACTTGCTTCGCTCATATTCAGTATTCGGGGCGCTCGTGTTCGGGATCTGCTTCTGTTCGGGACCTGCTTCGCCGGCGCCTGCGATTTGCGCCGCTCGTGCCTGCGACTCATTTGGCCGCCGCGCATCGGCGTGCCTCGCAGTCTGCCTTCGGAGGCGTTGTTCAAGGCGCCTGTGAGTCTTGTACGGGCGTCCGCGTGCTGCGGCGACTCGCGGCTGCGCTTGTCGCTGCGCCTCCGCGCACTTGCCGCTTCGAACTGGGAAAGGCCGCCCGGGTGGGCGGCTCCGACGAAAGAAGGTCCAATGGTCCGGGGACGCGCCCTTGAAACCCGATACGGCAGTCTCGAAGCTCGAGGCCGCAGCCTGGAAGCGCGCCGCGGCCTCGAAGCGCGCAAGGCAGGCGAGCCCTTTGCCGCCCAGGTCGTGGATGTCCTCGCGGCCGCAGCGGCGAGCGTCGTGTGGGATTGGGCGAAGGTCGCGCTCGTGGCCAACGCGGACGGCGCTCTCCCCGGAATCCAGACCTATGCCCTCCTGATTTGGGACGGACGCGGCTTCGAAGGGTGGATGCCCGCCGAGGCGGTCGAGGACCTCAATCGCGTGCTCGCCCGGTGGCGCGCGGGGCTCGAGCGCTTGTCGCACCCGAGGTGGACGGCCCTCTTCGTCGGCGTCGTCAACGACGGCGGGCGACTCCGTTCTCGCTGGGTCGTCGCCGACGACGCCGACTTCGACGCCTGGCGGATCCGGCTGGGGGAATCCAACGTGCCGATGGCCGAGAGGGGCCTCGCCGGACTCTGAGAGCCGTGAGCCTCTGAGGGCGTCGTGTCAAGATCTGTGCCCGAAGGCTGTGCCGAAAGCCGATCGTGCCGAAGCGCGGCGTCGAAAGACGGTCCCGCGGAAGCGTTGCGTCGAAAGCGCGTTGTGCCGAAGCGTTGCGTCGTGCCGGGCCCGGGGTTTCCGCGGCAAGTCATGCAAGGCGTCGGGTGGTCCGAGTCTCACTGTCAAACTTCGTCGCACATTGTTCGGCAAAATTTACATTCGATAGTGTTGTTTTAAATCAAAATGACTTATTAATAAGTTTGCAATTCTAAACGAAGGCCACCGTTAAAATTCGGGATGAACTCCCCTTTCTTGCAGGGTTGTGAAAAGGGATAATTGAGGTGCGGGAATGGAAGATGAGAGGCGAAAGAACGCGCATTTCGACTAGCTCCCCGACGTTGCATATCCTCACACGGCAAAGGAGAAATATATGAAGAGAAGGTATGTCGCACTGGCTGCCGCAGTCTGCGCAGCATCCATGGTCTTTCCGGGCGGCCCCGCGAGCGCCGCTGCCGGCTCCGCCCAAACTCAGGTGCGGCCCGCGGAAAACGGCGAGCCCCCTTACGGGAAGGCGCCCACGCTCAGGTGGGCCGGGCGCGACTGGTACGTGCGTGACAGCGCTTGGAACGACGGCGGCCCGATGCGGACCGATGAATGGTCCAAGGACAACACGTCCGTTTCGGGCAATGATCTGGTTTTGAAGCTCAACTACAACCGCGGAAAGCGTTTGATGACCGGTTCGGAGATCGTCAGCGCCGACGCCGTCGGCTACGGAGACTACACCCTTTCTTTCACATCGAACGTTCGTGAATTCGACGAACACTCAGTATTCGGCGCTTTCACATATGACTGGGGCTCGAATGCCACGAAAGGCAATAGCGAAGTCGACCTCATCGAGACTTCGCGGTGGCACGAGAAAGACAACAAGATGCGGGCCAAGTTCACGTATTACAGGGACAGCGACAGCAAGGCGTTTGAGATTGGCCCCTACGTGATGCCCGAGGCCACGCGCACCTATCACATGGACGTCAAGTGGGAGCCCGGGAAGGTCACCTGGCGTCTGTGGAACGGCAACCGCACCAGCCTTCTGCGGGAGGGGAGCCGCACCGAAAACGTCCCCGCGCCGACGGCGACCACGCGCATGCACCTGAACGCCTGGTGCTCGTGGCCGCAGACTGGAAACAAGGACGACGACGAGAGGCTCCTGCACAGGGAGACCAAGCCCATCACGGTCAAGGTCCACGGCTTCGACTACACGCCGAAGAGGGCCGCTGACCCGAGGGAGAACTCGGGCTCCGGCTGGCACCGCCTGAGCAGCTGAGGCAGCTGACCCCGGGCGGCTCGGCTTGTGCGGCTGAGCCGCCCGGGGCGACTGTGCGCGGCCTCGTGCTGCCAAAGTGTGGATTAAGCGCTCATGAATGCCTGGTTCATTGTCTGATGGATGCCATGTGCCGCACAACGGAGCCCCTCCTGAACGATGCAGAAGCGTAGGTGCGGCCGGAAAGGGACGACATGTCTGAGCCGCTGCTGGCGACGCTCGATACGATCCGACGGCGCTCGGGAATTCTCGCTCCAGGGCCGATCGTCAGGGAAACCAGCGCCGATGGATCGGAAGTCAGAATCGTCTACAGTGCGTGCCCCGAGTCTGCGCTGCCGGACGCCATCGGCCGCGAGATCTCTTTAGCGTGTGAGAGGGGCGCGCAGTTTGAATGGAAGCTCTACGGCCATGATCTTCCCACGCGGCTCCCTGCGGCGCTGCTGGAGGCAGGGCTGGTCGCCGGGGACCGGGAGACGGTTTTGGCTCTCGACCTCCGCCAGCTCCCGGAAGCCGTGAGAGCTGGGATGAAGGCGGCCTTGCCGGCGGTTCGAGCCAGCGTTGCCCAACTCGCCGACTACGCTCAGATCTCCCGGGAGTGTGGCCGCAGCGGAGTCGACGCTGAATGTAGCCGACTCGCCGCCGCCATGGCCGACGAGCCCGACCGCCTGCAAATTCACATCGTCTATGTCGACGGCTCGCCCGTTTCGGCCGGCCGCCTTCTCGTGGACCGGCCGTACGCGGCGGCAGAGCTGGTCGGGGGCCGCACCGCCCCCGCGCATCGACGGCGCGGACACTTCACCACGACGGTGCTCAGCCGCATAGCGGCTGCCATCGAGGCGGGCGCCGAGACTCTTTGGGTGGACGCGCTGCCGACATCGGCGCCGATTTTGACCAAGCTGGGCTTCATCCCAGTGACCTGGACCCAGCCCTACGCGGTGGACAGCGCCGCAGGCTTGGAGTGATCGCCTGTGTTCTCCCGCCGGCACGAGGTTCTGGCTCGAAAACGGCCTTCAAAGCCCTAACGCTGCTTTGCCTCCGCCGCCGCTCCAACCTTTCCATGCCCCGACTGCTTGACACGAGAGGCCAAACCAAAATAACACCGGACCCAGCCACCGCCGGACAACCAAGCCCTGCAAAACCCAGGGTCCGACACCGGTGGGAAGGGACAACGGGAGTTAAAGGGACAACGGAAGTTAAGCTGGCTGGAATGGCATTAGAACTGCTTTAAACGTTGTAATGAGGTCATTACCCGTGAAACAGAAACGGCGGAGGATGGGGGATTCGAACCCCCGAGGGCTTGCACCCAACACGCTTTCCAAGCGTGCGCCATAGGCCACTAGGCGAATCCTCCTGGCGCGCAATGCGCCCCACAAGCATAGCCGAAATTCTGGACATGCGCCGAATCATCGACGTGACCTCGAACGCACCGCGCGGCGCCTCGCGTTATAGCGGGTTCCGCATTGAGGAATGGGCTCGTTGTCGATTCCTGGTTGTCGCATTGGCGTCTGGCTGCTGCGCTGAAAGGCGGTCGATGCTCTGACGCCTGGAACGGCGTCGATGTGCGGTCGGCTGCCGCGTCTGCGCATTGCCCAGGTCGGCGTGGTTCGTCGCCCCGGGGTGATCCGTTGCCCAGGCGCGGCCCGTTGCTGCACTGGTGCCTTCCTCGTTGGCGCGGATGTCGGTTGTGCCGTAGACTTGGGCGCGGCTCCTCATGCGGCGTCACCTCGCAAAACTCCCCCAGGGCTGGAAGGCAGCAAGGGTATGCGGGCTCTGGTGGGTGCGTGGGGAGTCCTTTGTTTTGCCCAATGCAGGGGGCGACTGGGTCTTGAGCGGGCGCACAGGCAATCCCGAGAGGCGAAGAGACCCGGGCAGGATGCCGTCCAATGCGGAGAGGCGATTGAACTGAACGGGAACCGCGCTGCCTGCAGGGCGTTGAGGCTCGGAGGCCTGGCGGCGCTTCAAGCGGAGCGAAACCCGATGCGTCCCTCGGGTCCTCGCCTCACTTCACCTTTACGAGCTGGACGTAGCTGTTGGTGTCGGTCGTGATGAACTCGCCCTTGCGCAGTTCGATCGTCGCGGTGTTCTCGTTGCGGGTGCGGCCGATGTTCGTGAACCAGTAGGTGATCTCAGCGGAGTTGGAGACCATGACGTCGTAATACCCCCGCTCCGTCACGGTCACCTCGTAGGTTCCCTCCGGCACGTCGCTGCCGACCAGCAGCGAGGAGCGCGTCAGCTTTGCGACGTCGGCCTTCGGCTTGTCCGCGGGCACGAGCTGAAGCACCGGCTCGCCCCTGCCCTGCTGGTGATAGCTGGCGCCGGCGTTCAGAGCCTTCGCGTCGACGTTCACGCTCTGCCCGCTCACCAGATGGACGTCCGCAAGGTTCTCGCGGGGGATAGCCGAGCGGTCCGAGTTCTCCACGAGGATCCTTCCCAGCGCCTGGCTTCTGTCCTTGTGCATCGTGAACGTCAGGCTGGCCAGCTGCTCAGGCGCAACCACCTGGATCTTGTAATAGCCGGGCGGGATCCGATTGCCCACTTGGTAGGTGTCCTTTGAGTTGAGCGGGATCGCCGAGCCGCCCGCCCTCTTGGGCGCGGTGTCCTTCCAGCCGAGCGAGGAGGGCGACGCCGTCGCATCCGAGGCCTTGGCGAGTGTGATATTCGCCGTCGGCGCGGAGCTCGGGTCCCCAGCGATCGGGTTGTAGGCGAGGACGTCGCCGTCGTCGAGCCTCTGCCTGACGGGGGCTTCGTCCTTGCGCCCCAACACCCCGCGGAACGTGCGCGAGCCGTCGGCCTTGTAGATCCTCGTCATGGAGGGGGAGGAGGCCTTGATCTTGTAGCTTCCCGCGGGAAAATCGACGCCTGCCACCCATTCGCCGGGGAAGGCGATGCCGTCGCGCTTGGAGGTCATCTGAGGTCTGAACAGCAGCTTGGCCCCGCCCTTGACGTTCACGGTGATGCGTTCGTCTTCGGAGACGTCCAAGGTGTAGGCCGCCACGTTCGGCGCGGACACCGCCGTCTGAGGTATTTCGAAGTTCTGCGAGTAGAAGGGCCGGGCCTCGGAGACGTCCGGGCGGGAGTCCAAAACGTTGATCGGCTCCTGGGGGCTGCCGCTGACGAAGATTCCGTACCTTCCCGGCGGAATGTCCGTGCCGCCGTCGATCCTCACGGGCTTGCCGTCTTGCGGCAGGTCGAAGCTCCTCTGCCTGGCCTTCCTGTTGCCTCTGTCCTCGACTTTCATCTTCGGGCCGTCGGCCGTGGTCGACGGCGAAGGGGCGGGCTCCGAGTTCAAAGTGGCCTGAAGACCGCAGCCTGACGCCGCGCACAGTGAAGCTAAGGCCAAAGCCATGATGCTGCGGATCCTCATTGTGTCCCTCCGATGGTCGATGAACCCGTGTTGTGGCTGATTACAATCTTGCCGCATGCGGGCGTCGACGACCATACGCATGCGCAGGGCGCCACACTTTCTTTGCGAGGGCGGGGCGCCTTCGGTCTGCCGGGCGGCGCGGGCAGACGCAGACCGGCCGGGCGTCAGCTTGGGAAGAACGCTCCACGAAATGTCGGAGGGCGCCCGTAGACTTATGCCGTGAGCATGGCACTGTACCGACGCTACCGTCCGCAGACCTTTCAGGAGGTCATCGGCCAAGAACACGTGACGAGGCCGATCATGGCCGCGCTGCGCGCCGATCGAACGGCCCACGCGTACCTCTTCTCGGGGCCCCGCGGATGCGGCAAGACGACGTCGGCCCGCATCCTGGCCAGGTGCCTCAACTGCGCCGAAGCGCCGACGGACACGCCCTGCGGGGTCTGCGAGTCGTGCCGCGAGCTGTCGCTGGGGGGAGGGGGAAGCCTCGACGTCGTCGAAATGGACGCGGCGAGCCACGGCGGCGTCGATGACGCCCGCGAGCTCATCGAACGCGCCGCTTTCGCCCCCGCGCGCGACAGGTACAAGATCTTCATCATCGACGAGGCGCACATGGTCTCGAATCAGGGGTTCAACGCGCTCCTCAAACTCGTGGAGGAGCCGCCGCCGCACGTCAAGTTCGTATTTGCCACGACGGAGCCCGAAAAGGTCATCGGGACGATCCGCTCGCGCACCCACCACTATCCTTTCCGGCTCGTCCCGCCGGAGACCCTTGAAAACTACATGGCGGGCATCTGCGCCGAGGAGGGAATCGAGGTCGGCGGCGGCGTGCTGCCCCTCGTCGTGCGCGCGGGCGCGGGATCGGTGCGCGATTCGCTTTCGGTGCTCGACCAGCTCATGGGCGGAAGCGAGGGCGGAGAGCTCGACTACGCCCATGCCATCGCCCTGCTCGGATACACCGACGGCTCCCTTTTGGACGACGCGGTCGAAGCCATAGCCGCGAGGGACGGATCGACCCTCTTCGCGGTTGTCGAGCGGGTGGTCCAATCGGGGCACGACCCGAGGCGTTTCGTCGAGGACATGCTCCAGCGGCTCCGCGACCTCATCGTCATCGCTCTGGCGGGAGAGGGGGCCGACGACGCCCTCGTCTCCGTTCCCCGCGACCAGTATCAGCGCATGGTCAACCAGGCCGAGCATCTCGGGGCGCGGGGGGCGTCCCGCTCGGCCGACCTGACGAACGAGGCGCTCAGCGGGATGGTCGGGGCTACCTCGCCGCGACTCCAGCTCGAACTCCTGTGCGCGCGCCTCCTCCTTCCCGGCCCCGAGTCGCCCGGCGCTTCGGCCGAGGCGGGGAGCGAGGGAGGGCATGCCGAG
>ERZ773083.1784-NODE-1784-length-14123-cov-23.281206_pt1 | contig 14123 bp, 9 predicted proteins | sample MGYA00511465_ERZ773083 | MGnify/ENA primary metagenome ERZ773083 (study PRJEB29015, sample SAMEA2738001) | human oral metagenome | biome: human oral; feature: human-associated habitat; material: dental | place: China | collected 2060 ... | reverse complement strand
GGCCGACGCGGAATCCCGCGAGGCGGCGCTCGGCTCGCTGATCTCGATGTGTGCCGTCACAGGCGCCGTGCTGGGCGTCGGGGCAGTGACGCTCGCGGTTCCGGCGCCCGCGCGGCGCCGCGTGATTCTCAACGCGATGGCGCCTATCGCGATGAGGGCTGCGACGCTGGCAATGAGAATGGCAAGCAGCACGAAGCCTCCCGAATAGGCGTTGACCTGGGCCTCGTCGGCGAACTCGGCCCGCATGGAGGCGATGATCCTCTTGCCGTCCGCGGATTGCGGACTGGTCTGGGCACTAAAGAGGGCGGTCGCGACCTTCGATCGGAAACCGTCCATGTGATCGGTGGCGTACGACTTGCCCAGGTGCGTCGCGTAAGTCGAGAGGATCGCGACGCCGAAGGAGGACCCCACCTGCTGGCTCGCGTTGAGCGTCGCCGAGGCCAGGCCGATGTGCGACGGGCCGATGCCTCGCGTGCCCGTATTGAACGCGATGGGCACGGCGACGCCCATGCCGAGGCCGAAGACTATGAGGCCGGGAAGGGCCGCTTGTGCGAACGACGAATCGACGTCCATGAGCGACAGGATTCCCGCGCCCGCGGCGGAGAGGCCGAGCCCGAGGGGGAATGCGGCTTGCGCTCCCAGGCGCGGCAAAATCAGCTTGCCGGAGATCGCCGCGGCGACGACGATGCCGGCGACCATCGGGAGCATGGCCACGCCCGTTTTCATCGGTGAGTATCCGAGGTGCTCCTGCAGGTAATACGTCATGAAGACGGCCGTGCCCATTTGGGCCGCGCCGAAGGTGAACTGCGTGCCGTACGAGGCGCTGCGCGCCGGATTCGCGACGATCCACAGGGGCAACACGGGCTTGCGGGCCGTCGTCTCCCGGATGACGAAAAGGACAAGCAGGGCGCAGCCGACGCTGATGAACGTGACGGTCGATGCCGAACCCCACGATGTGCGTTCGGCGCGGTCGAGGCCGAAGACGACGCTGAAGAGTCCCATGCACCCCAACACGAGGCCGAAAAAGTCGTCCGTGATCGAAGCCCCGGAACTGTTCTTGTGAGTAGGCGGGAGCGTCTTGCGGCTGGTGACGAGAGCGAAGGCGGCGATGAAAATGTTGACGAACATCGCCCATCGCCAGTTGAGGAGGTCGGTCAGCGCCCCTCCCAGGAGGAGGCCCACTGCGGCGCCGATCCCTCCGGTGGCGCCTATGAGCGCGAAGGCGCCGGCGCGCTCCTTGGGATTGACGAAGGAGTTGTTGATGAAGGCCAGAATGGTGGGGGCGAGCAAGGCGCCGAAGACGCCCTGGGCGGCGCGTGCGCCGGCCAGCACGGCGAAGGACGGCGCCAGGCCGCCCACAAGGCTGGCTATCGAGAATCCCATGAGGCCGATCGGGTAGGCCCGTCGGATCCCGATGATTCCGACGAGGCGCCCGCCGAAGAGCACGAGGCCGCCGAAGGCCAGCGTGTACGCTGTGACGATCCACGGGCGTTGGGCGTTGGTCATGTCGAGGCTGCTCTGCATGCTTGGCAGCGCCACGGCGATGATCGTCATGTCGAGCACGATCATCAGCTGGGTTGTGATGATGCTCGTGAGGATCGCGGCTTTGTTCTTGGTTTTCCCGCCGCTTGTGGCGGTGGACTCTTGAGTGATGGCAGACATGTGAACGCTTTCAAATCGAAACGATCGTTTTACTCATGCGAGCTTACGCCGCATGCAGGCCGTTAGCAACAACGCTCGTTTCGATTTACGGGTCAGGGTACCCTTGAAACATGCCCAGAGTCAGCGCCGGCCACCAGAAGCGCCAACGCGAGCGGATAGTCGTGGCCGCGGAAGCGTGCTTCGCCGAGAACGGCTTTCATGCGACCTCGATGGACGACGTCGTCGACGCCGTCGGCATGTCCACGAGCACCGTCTACAACTACTTTCCGGGCGGAAAAAACGAGCTGATCGTGACGGTGTGCAAAGAGCGAACCGACGCCGTGTTTGCGAGAATCGCGATTCTCGCAAAACGTGAGAATCCTCCCTCCTTGAGGGAGGTGTACGCAGAAGTCGCCTTGGCTTTCTGGCAGCATATGGAGAAGGTGGAGCGCGAAAGGTTTCGAAGTGACGAGGAAGACGCTCCCGACGAAGGCGAACAGACATCCGAAGAGGGCAGGCAGAGGCCTGGCGAAGGCGGGCGAGCCTCCGGAGGCGAGGACGTCGCCGACGACGTCCACACGGACGAGGCTTTGCGGATATTCGAGGAGATGGGCCGGACCGACGGCGCAGAGCCCCCGGAATGGATGCTGCGCTCGGTGCGTTTGGCAGTGAACGCGTGGGCGGAGACCATTCGCAACCCCGGCCTCAACCAGGACATGCGGCGCAGGCACTCGGAGTTTCGGAAAGCTCTCACCGTCCTGGTCGATCGGTGGAAGGCCTGCGGCGTCGTCGATCCGGCGCTGCCGACGGCCGACGTCGTTCGCCTGCTCATGGACAGCTACTTCGGAGCGATCGTCGATTTCGTCATCACCGGCGAATCCAGGTACGAGCGTTCGACGGCGGCGCTCGAAAGGGTGCTGTCCCCGCGCGAAGGGTGAAGGCTGCGTGCGTGTCATGTTGCCGTTCACGAAGACAGTGCTGTCCCCGCGCGGAGGGCGAAGGCGCAGATTTGATGCGCGCCGGCAATGCCGCGCTGTGCTGTCCCCGCGTGAATGGGGCCGGCCAACCGTCCACCGCGCGTCATACCCTTGGCGTGCTGTCCCCGCGGGAAGGGCGACGGCGGACGGCCAGCTGCGCGCCTTGCCCGGGCTCGCCGCGCGGCTTTAGGGTTGACGAATGGCGGAGCAAATCGATGTGCTGATGGTCGAAGACGAAGCGGCGCTTGCGGCCTCGACGGTCGAGTACCTCAATTTGTCGCAGATCAAGGCCCGCGCGGTGGGCAGCGCCGAGGAAGCCCTCGCGGCCGTGTCGAAACTGGATCCGCGGCTCATACTGTTGGACGTCAACCTTCCGGGGGCCAGCGGATTCGAGTTCTGCCGCAGGCTTCGCAAAGACAGAGACACCCCGGTCGTCTTCATTTCGGCGCGCACGGGCGAAGACGATCAGATTCTCGCCCTGACGCTGGGAGGGGACGATTACATCGTCAAACCCTATTCGCTGGCCCTCCTCGTGGCGAAGGTGCGGCGGGCTCTGGCGAGGTCGGCCTCGGGCTCTGCGGGCGGGCGTGAGGCCGGCGTCTACGACGACGGATGGCTCGCCGTCGACCTCGAATCCTCCCGGGTGAGCGTCGACGGCGCGGAGATCCAGCTCGCGGCGATGGAGTTTGACCTGCTCGCCTACCTTGTGGCCAACCGGGGGAGGATCGTCGAAAAACGGGAGCTGTTGAACAAGGTGTGGGGCGGCGCCGTCACGGGCGACGGCACTTTGGCGGTCCACGTGCGCCGCCTCCGCAGGCGAATCGAGCCCGACCCCGAAAATCCGGCGTACATCTGCACGGTGTGGGGGAGGGGATACCGTTTTCGCGAGGGCGGGGCGTCCTTGAAGGCCGGAGAAACGCCCGCGAGAGCAGGAGAAACGCCCGCGAGAGCTGGAGAAGCGCTGTGACGACGCGAGACGCCTCGGCGATTCCGGCTAGGCGGGCAGGCGGCCGAAGTAGGAAAGGCCTGAAAGCGAACGGCGGGAAAGGCCTGAGGGCGAACGGCGGAAAGAGCCAGGGAGCGGACAGCCGGGGAAAGGGCGGCCGATGAAGGGCGCCGTCGCCGCTGTCGTCGTCGCGGCAGCCGCCGCTCTTGCGATTCTGTTCGGTTCCGAGCCCGCCAAGGGTTTCAAGTCCGACGTCGTGCCCGCCAACGAGCTCGTCGAAGCGGTCGAAAAGTCCTGGCCCGACGCCCGCGCGGCCGACGCCCGGACCGGTCGGCGTTTTCCCCGGGTCACCGTCGTTGGAGACGACGGATCGCTCGTGTACTCGCGCGGCAGAAGGATCGACGGCGATCGCGACGCTATGCGGACGGGCGCGGTCGGTTTCGAGCTTGTCGCGGGAGGGAGGCACGTTGGGCGCATGTGGATTTACAACGGATGGGTGGAAAAGGAGGAAGAGGCCCGGAGGGCGGCGCTCCGGCTGGCGGGCGGAACGATCCTCGCAGTAGCCTCGTTTTGCCTTCTCGTCGTCGCAGTGTCCAGGCGGCGCCTTCTGCGGCCCTTCAAACAGTTGAGTTTCTTTGCGCGCGAGGTGGCACAAGGCAATCTCGACGTCCCCTTGCGGATGGATCGGAACAACGTGTTCGGGCCGTTCACCGAGGCGTTCGACATCATGCGCGACGAGCTCGGCCGGGCGCGCAGGGCCGAAGCCGCGGCGAAGGAGTCGAAGAAACAGCTCGTGGCCGAGCTGGGGCACGACATTCGCACGCCGGTCGCCTCGATCGCCGCCACCGCGGAGCTCCTCGCGGCGACGGAGGCCAGCGAATCCAAACGTGAGAAGATCGAGGTCATTCGTCACAAGGCCGGTCAGATCGAAGAGCTCATGGCGGACGTCGCCCGGGCCAACCGCGAGGAAATCGCCTCCCTTCGGGTCGCCCCCGTTCCTGTCGGCAGTGAGGACGTCGAAAGGTGGCTGAGGGCGGCAGACGCAGACGAGGCGATGGCGGACTTTTCCCTGCCGCACTGCCTGGTCTCCGTCGACCGGCTGCGCATGCGGCAAGTCTTCGACAACGTCGTCGCCAACTCGCGCAAGTACGCCGGCACGCCCATCGAGGTGACGGCAAGCGTCGATGAGCACTTCCTTCTCATCGTCGTCCGCGACCGCGGCCCGGGCGTGGACCGCGGAGAGATCGAGGCGATCTTGGGCAAGGGCGTGCGGGGTTCGAACGTGAAGGGGGTGCCCGGCGAGGGACTCGGCCTCTACACGTCAAGCTGCCTCATGGAGCGCATGGGCGGGGCGCTTTCGTGCCGCCTGGCCGACCCCGGCTTCGCCGTCGTCCTTGAAATCCCGCTCGCCAGGTGAGGTCTGCGGGCGGGGCGCAAGGTTCGGCTCTGCCGATCGAGCGGCCCTTCTCTCCGGGCGCAATGGCAAGGCGCGCCGAAGTATAGGGCGCGCGCCGTTCAGAATCTTGCCGGCAGAGTTAAGAAACAGTTAAGAATTGCGAAAAGGCTTCGTAATCGGTTGTTGCGTACCTTGGAAGCATGAGCGCAACAGAGAACCGCAATGCGGTACGCGAAAAGAACAATGACACGGCGCAATCTGAGAGGAAAACGTCGCACTCCAAGGACGTGATTGTGACGAAGAAGCTTTCGAAGACTTTCTCGCACAAGGGGACCCAGCAGCATGTGCTGAAGAACCTTGACCTGACGATCCGCCGCGGCGGCTTCACCGTAATCATGGGGCCCTCCGGCGCAGGAAAATCCACCCTCCTTTACGCGCTTTCGGGCATGGACAAGCCGTCCCTGGGAAGCGTGGTGTTCGACGGCGAGGACATCACAGAGCTCAGCCAGGACAAGCTGGCGGTCTTCCGGCGGACCCACTGCGGCTTCGTCTTCCAACAGATCAACCTTCTCGACTCGATGTCCCTCACGGACAATGCGATGGCGCCGGGGCTGCTCGTCGGCAAGCGAAAGGCCGTGGCCGCCCGCGTCGATGCGCTGTTTGACCTCGTGGGCGTCGACGAGGCGACCAGGAAGAAGTTTCCGGGGATGGTTTCGGGCGGGGAGGGCCAGAGGGCCGCCATCGTCCGGGCCCTTGTCAACGAACCCGACGTCGTCTTCGCCGACGAACCCACCGGGCAGCTCAACTCCGAAAACTCGCTGCGCATTCTCGATCTTTTCAGCCGAGTCAACCGCGCAGGCCAGACGGTGGCCATGGTGACCCACGACCTCAATTCGGCTTTGCGCGGAGACCGCATCCTCTACCTGCGCGACGGGACGATCCAGGGCGAATTGAACTTGGGCGCCTTCGAGACCGCGGACAAGGACCGCCGCGACCGTCTCGCCGCGTTCCTCGAGGAAATGGGGTGGTGACAATGCGCCGCATGTTCCTCAAACGAAGCCTGCGCAGATCGGCCGGACAGTTCGTCATCGTCGGCCTGCTCGTGGCCATCGCGTCAGCGATGCTGCACCTGGCGGCCGTTCTGATCCTCCAGTATCCGGCGACTTTGGACGACGCCACAGCCAAGCTCAACACCGAGCATATTTTCATCCTGCTCGAGAACGAAAAAGGCGCCCGCGACGCCGAGAGAATCGCCAGGGAAGACGGCCGGGTCAAGGATCACATACTTCTTCAGACGCTGCGGGCAGGCGCAACCTTCGAGTACGACGGCAAGGAGCAGATCAGCGCCGTTACGATCCTTGAACAAGACAAAGACACGCGCATTGGGCGAAGCGGAGTTGTGGCCGAGGATTCCAAGCGTCACGCCGACCCCATATGGCTGCCGTATTCCTTCAAGACGGCCGGAGGATACGAGCTCGGAGATCCCTTTGCGATAACCGTAGGCGAAGTCAAACATCGGTATCACATTCAAGGATTCCATCAGAATCCCGTGAGCGGCGTGCTGGGCTCGATCCAGGTCGAGTTTCGGGTGAAAGCCTCCGAGGCCGCCGCTTTGGCGTCGGCTCCGGGAATGAACCGCGTCTGGCAGCTGAGGGCGCTCGTTAAAGACGTGTCGCAGGCGGACGACGTCGCAGCCGAGATCTCTTCGAAAGTGACGAAGGCTGCGGTGCAAAGCGGGACTGCAAGCCCGGTTCTCGTGAGCGTCGGGTGGAAGCTGCTTTCTTCGGTGCTGATGATCCCCGCCAACGTCCTCATTTTCTCCTTCATTCTTTTCGCGGCGATCGTCGCCTCCGTGGTGGCGGTCATTGTCAGATTCGCCATCCGCTCGGTCATCGTCCGCGAGATGCCCGCGTTGGGGACGCAGAAGGCCCTCGGCTTCCGTTCTGGCCACATTGCCCGGCTGCTCGCTCTGCCCTTCGCGATCGTCGCCTTGGCGGCTTCCCTTGCGGGGGCCGCGGTCGGCGTCGCCCTCTTCCCGGCGATACGCCAGCTGGTCGAGTCCCAGTCCGGATTGCAGTGGTCTCCGAAGGTCGGCGTTGTCGGAGTGGGCGCGGCGGCGGGAGCGATGCTGGCGGTCGTCGGCGTCACCGCCCTCGCTGTCGCCAGAAAGGTGCGAAGGATACCTCCCGTCGAGGCCTTGCGCGGCGGGGAGGCCACACACTCGTTCCACTCCAATCATTTGCCCCTGCGAAAGGCCCGCGGGCCGCTGACGCTGGTGCTCGGTGTGAAGTCCGCTCTTCAGGCCCGGGCTCAGACGATCATGGTGGCCATTGTGATCGCGATGGTTGCTTTCGCCTCCGTCTTTTCCGTGGCACTGTACTCGGCCCTGTTCAAAGATTCCCGCAAGGTGGTCGGCATTTTCATCGGGGACCGGCAGGACGTCACCGTCTCGGTGCTGAAAGGCCGCTCGGTCGAGGCCGTGCGCAAAGACCTGGGGGCGATGCCCGGAGTCGAGCGTGTTCAGATCTTCGACAACACCAGGAACGCCGACGTGTCCGGGCGCACGGTGTCACTTTCGGTCGCCGATTCCTATCCCTCCTCGAAGGGCAGCCGGTCCGTCTACAAGGGCAGATATCCGAAGTCCGCCAATGAAATATCCCTTGGCGGCAAGTTCGCGAAGAGCCTTGGCGTGGACGTCGGCGACGAAGTGACCGTCGATTTTCAAGGAGGGAAGGCGACTTACCTCGTGACGGGTTTGACGCAGACCGTTGTGCGCATGGGCATGGTCGCCTCGGTCACCATCGACGGCGCCAAGCGCATGAACGCCGCCTACCAGCCAAAGTACGCGACCGCGGTCCTCAAGGAGGGTCAAAACATCGACGCCTTCGTCGGCAAAGTGAGAACCGAGATGAAGGGGCGGTACGACTACGTCGTCAACTCGTATGCGATCTCCGAATCCTACGTCGCCCCCTACCTCGCGATGAGCAAGACGATGTCCTTCGCGATCTTCGGCGTGGCAGGGTTAGTGACGATGCTGGTGATCGGCCTGGTGGTCGGTTCGGCGATGGTGCGCTCGCGGCGCACTTTCGGAGTGCTCAAGGCCGCGGGATTCACCAATGCCCAGCTCATGCGCCAAATGCTCGCCTGCTATCTTCCGCCCGTTGCAATAGGCGGCGCGATCGGGATCGCGATCGGAAGTGTGACCGCCATTCCCTTATTCGAGGGTTTGCTTCGGTCCCTGGGAGTCGAGCGGCTGGATGCAGAGATGCCGGTCCCCATGGTCGCCGGCCTGGGCATGGCGCTGCTTGTTATAACCGCCCTGCTCGTCATGGTCCTGGCTCGCAAGACGCGCACGGTCACATCGAGGGAGCTGCTGACGGAGTAGGGGCGGTTGTCGACGAGTGCATGCTTCGGGGAGTTGCTGGTCGGATGGGCCGACGTCGAACTCACCGAACGCAATGGAACGGCTCGCGACGAAGACGCGTCGCCTCCGCCTCTGACGAATGGCGCGGGGCGCCGAGCGGATGCGGTTTTCCCGCTTGGCGCCCTGCCGCGCTGGGAAGGCGAATCCGCCGACATTTGACGGCGCCCGGGTGCGGGCCATAATGCGGCTCGACAACCGAGACGCATCGAGCGAAAGAATTCTTGAATAATTCCAAAGTTGCGAATCTGTCGAGATGCGCGTCATGGGCTCCTTGAAATTACGGGAATCGGAACAGTGATTTAGACCGGCTTTGAGAGGGCGCTCTTTAGAGGGGGGGCGAGACGGAATTAAATTCCACAGATTGGTTCCGTGGTTTCATATTGTGAAATGTTGAAAACGCTCCCTTCCTCTTGCGGGCTGTGGCATACTTAAGCCAAGCGACTTTGCCATAGCCGAAACATCACGCATTGGAAGGAAAACAGGTCCATGGTCTCGTTTCACGAACTCGAGCGGTGGAGTGGGGCGCCGCTGGATAGCGCCGCCTCGGAAGCGTCTGGGCTGGCAAAGAGATACAAAGATGTGGGTGATCAGATCCTTGACATCAACAACGCCGATCTCTCGGGGGAGTTCGTCGAGGCCGAAATGCGTAGGCGGAGGGCGCTGGCCGACGATGCTTCGGATGTGAGCGCGGCGTACCAGAAAGCGCAGACCGATTTCGAGCAGCTTGCCCAGGCGGTGTCCAAGCTCGTCATCCAAGCGAAGAAGGTTTCCTCCATCATTCACGCAGCAGGAGGAGTTCTCACATCCGACGGCAAAGTTCGCAATATTGACCCCAATTGTCAGATCAACCTCGACGAACTCATGACCAGCGGAGCGAGTTTGTTGAACGAAGAAACCGATCCGGGGCGCAGGCTTCAAAGGTTCGTCAATGTCTGCCTCCAGAAAGGGAAGGACCTGCTTAACGCGGCGGGCGATCTATACGACAGTCTGGCGCACATTAAGAAAATGGCGGTGGGGCCGAAGCCTGAGATCTTCGGGTGGGGCGTGAAGAAACCCAATTCGAAATGGGGCGTTGAGGAGGTCAACGACTGGTGGACGGCGATGTCCGTGGAGGATCAGAAGAAAATTATCAAGGAGCACCCCGACTGGATTGGCAATCTCGATGGCATTCCAACCATGGCTAGGCACAAGGCGAATGTTCTTCGTCTGGAGGCCGAGCGGGATGCGGTCAACCGCAGGGTCGAGGAGCTCGAGCGCGAACTAAAGGAAAAACAGAGAGAGGAAAGGAAAGCTGCCAAAGAGGTCAGAGACAACAGCCCGTGGAACCGGCAGGGTCCTCGGCATGAGCTGAGCGAGAGCGATCCTCTAAGCCCTGATCGGCGCAGCAAAGAGCTGCGGGCGTTGCTCCAGCGCAGAGCTGAGCTCAATGCTCTGTCTCTGAAGTTTCCCTGCCCTAAGAGCCCCGCCGAACTGGATGCGCTTCTTGACAAGAGCTCGGCCGATTACAGCCTCATGGCTTTCGATTCTCCCAAGGACGGCCACTTGCGGGCTGCCGTGGGCATTGGCGACGTCGATCATGCGAAGCACCTGCAAGTGCACACTCCGGGCATGAACTCCAGTGTTTATGGAAGCATCGTCCAAAGTGACGGTCGATGGGGCGGAGGAATCAGGGATATGGATACGGTTCTCAAAGCCGCGAGGGCAGAGACGGCAGCTGACCATGGTGAAAGCGGTGAGGGCGTTGCAGGGGTCTACAACCTCAACTACGATGCGCCGTCGATGGGAGAGTCCTTGAATCCCGATCGAAGTGTTCTGGGGTCGAAACAAGCGGATATCGGCGCGCGCAAGCTAGCAGGTTTGTGCGATGGGCTTCAGGCGACTCATGCAGGCGATCCCCATATGGTCGTAACGGGTCATTCGTACGGATCAACGGTAGCGGGGAAGGCCCTTAGGCAGACTACCGCTCCAGATGACTTTATCGCCTACGGATCGCCGGGATTCGAGGCGGTGACGAACTCGGAGCTCAACATGGTTCCCGGTCACACAAGCATTGGCGGTGCAGAAGACGACAAGGTGGCGTGGTCTGGATGGCATCAGAGCTTCGGCCCGTCCACGCCGGAACCTCATAATAACCTCAACTACGAGCATTTCAGCACAGACAAAGCCACCGATGCTGACGGTGTGCACTATTCCGGATCAAAAGGGCACTCTGAATACATGAACAATGCCGAAAACGGGCAGATGCGGACCTCGGTGAAGAATATCGCCAGCGTTGTCGCGGGCAACGGCATCTACTTCCCGGAGCGTTGACGATGCGCCGTGTTCCGTCGACAGTTGGCGGCCTTGTCGGGGCTCTTATCCTATTTTTGTCTTCCTGTGTCTCTGGAAAGGATGAGAACGTGAACAGCGATGTTACGCCCACGCGGGTGAGCAGTCTGTCGATTGTCGAGGAACGGCGTCAGACTATCGGCCTCCTGTTGTCGTTTTACGACATGCTGTCGAAAGAGTTCGGCGTCGGCGAATGGAAGCCGATGAAGGTTCAGGCGCAGGTTGAGGAGAGTCTGCGGATGAACTGTCCAGTGGGGTACTCGTCTGAATACTATGCTCTTGCCGTTGCTGGGCCGTTGGCACCGGAGAATTGGGATGCTGCTTTGGCTCGGATGGAGGCGTTGGCGAAGCCGTTGGGTTTCGGCCCTGCGAGGAAGGATCCGCCGGGCAGAAATGGGGGGCGGTCGGCCTTCTTCACCCGCCGTGATGGAGCACGAATTGAGATCGGATATAAAACTAATAGTTTCATCCGCATCGAGACCGGATGCGCGAAAGGCGAAGTGTATGAAGGGTGGCCAGCTGGGACGGAGGCTGTCCCGGAGCGGCTGCGAACCACTGGGCGGCATGAGGATGGCAATCCGCCCGAAACGTGGGCCCCCTACTCCCCGCCTGGTTCGCCCAGCGCCGCCCCGACAAGTTCTTTTGTCGCCACTCAAACCAAGGGAAAGGAATGACTATGGTCGATAGGCTCCGGTACGACCCTCAAGTCGTGGATTCGATGCTGTGGAAGTTTGACTCCGCCGTCGAACAGGTCCGCGAATCAAAAGGCGAAAGCGAGATCGCTGCGAGTGCAGGCGCCTTCGTGGGCGGCGGTCTGGAAGGCAAAGCGGAACAAGCGGCACGGAGCGTCGCCGAAGGTCGATCGGACTATCTTCTGCGGCTCGGCGCTTACAAAGAAGCCCTTCTCAAGGTGAAGAGCAAAGTCGAAGGCGCAGACGCCGACTCTGCTGACGGCTTCAAGCGGCCTCCGCGTTGGCGCAACGAAATCGTCTAGCTGCGGCTCGGACGGCGACCGGGTCTAAAGAGCTCACAGCCAAAGGATTGCAGTCAAAGAAAAGCCTGTCGCCTGATCGGGCTCCCCGGGCAACAACGATGCCTGAGTACGCCAAAGCGGTCGTTTGAGGGTATTTGCAAGTAATCGACGTGGACTTGCGCCGTAATGATTTTTCTAACTAGTAGGTTGTGTGAAAGAGACAATTGCGTCGTTCCGAACTTTCTGATGTGTTAATAGATGCAGTCGTAGAAACCGTACCGAAAGATGTGCATATAAATAACGAATATTTCGATCGATATTCAGCTCTTACTTCCGATCAAAAGTGGTATCCCGCTCTTAGCGAAACGATGTCGTATCCCGATTTTTCCTTGTGTTCCAGCTTATCCTCTACCTAGGACTTTAGTCCCTTCATCCATTTTCCGATCCATGAAATGGTTGAAGTCCATGAGCCGCCTTGCGGTAGGCCAAGTAAATCACGATCTCACGCAGGTAAGGCTGAAAAGCTCACCACCATCCTTTGAACGGAAGGCAATCTACATGAAACGCAGGATTCGACATGTGTCCGCGATCGCCTCTTTCCTTTCCCTGATCTCCGTGGCCCCCGCCGTCGCCGACGTCGGCGCTTCGGGTCCGGTTTCTTCCTCCGCGGGGAAATCCATCGGTCTCCGCGTAGGCGAGGATCCCACGCCCGCTCCGGGAAACTCGGGGAGCTCGGCAGGCTCGCCCGGCGATTCCCAAGGAGGGGCCGATGGATCCCAAGGCAATACGAACACTCCCAAGAGGTCCTACGGCGTGAGGGGATATTTGGTCACGAGGAAGGCCCCCGCCCGCTCGATTGCGGGTTTCAAGACCACGCGGGATTCTTACCGTTTTGCCATTGACGGGAGGGAATACACCCTCGAAGCGACCCCGCAATACACGAACCCCTCGGCGGCTCTTGCGCGCTTTAAAACGACACATGCAGCCTCCATTGCAAAGATCCGTGCGCACTTCAAGCTCCCGGACCTTTCGGAGCAGACCGCCACGCAGTACGTCAATGCCCTTTCGGATCAGGTCATGGCTGCGAACACCCCTGTGTCTTCGGATGAGATTTTCGCCGTCGCCGATTTCTCCTCCACCCTTGCGGCTCCCGCCGACAACGCGAAGACGGAGCAGGTGCTTCCCAAGCTCGTTTACGCGACGAAGACCAAGAACGTCTCGGCGATCATCCGGACCGGAGGCATTCTGGACAGCACGATTCCGGCGGCTTCCAAGAAGAACGTCGCTCTCACCCAGAAGCTCGACTCGATGACCGGCGGTCTGAAGATGAACCCTGGAGGGTCGCAGCCGAGCCCGAGTGCGACGCCGACCAGCCCCGATGGAAGCCAGCCGAGCCAGAGCGCTTCGCCGACCGCTCCGAATGGCGAGCAGACCAGCCCGAGCGCGGCGCCGTCCAATCCCGATGGGAGCCAGCCCAGTCAGAGCGCTTCGCCGACCGCTCCGAATGGCGAGCAGCAGCAGACCAGCCCGAGTACAACGCCTGCCGCCCCAACGCAGCCTCAGACGAAAAAGCTCACGGTTCCCAATGTCGATGCGGCCGTTGCCTACGCCAAGAAGTACGCCTTCACGCCGAACACTCAGCAGTACAAGTACTTCGAGCACGCAGACTGCACGAACTTCGCCTCCCAGATTCTCGCGGCCGGCGGGCAGCCCACCGACGCCTACTGGCACCCGCACCCGTGGGGCAACTCCACCAGGCACACCTACTCGTGGGCTGTGGCCAACGCCTTTGCCCGCCACTGGGGTCTCAACCAGGGAACCACCAGCTGGACCGAGTTTGCCTCTCGCGTCCACCGCGGATCCTTCGTGGCTTTGGCTTACTCGAACGGCAAGGTCTACCACACCGCATTCGTGACCGAGCAGGCTGACGTCGTCAGCGACGAGTATGGAACGTACCGGACCTTCGCCATCGCACAGCACACTCGCAACTACGAGGGCTGGGTCCATGGCAACGGCCTCGCCTCCGTGTGGAAGCAGCGCGGCTACTGGATCACCGCCGAGGGCGACAGCAACGGACAGTAAGGGCGAAGCAACAGACAGCGGCGGCCGCTGAAGCGCCTCCGCACTGAAACGCAGCGTCCGCGAAAGGCGGGGCGCGGGTTTTGCTGGAAGGCAGCCCGCGCCCCGTTTCTTTGATCCCGTTTGCGCGACGACGACGCGCATCAAGTCTGCGAGGACGCCATGGGTCCGGAGGCGTCATGCGTTTTCTTGCGAGGCTGATGACGGCGATTCTGTCCTCGCTTTCAATCCCAATCTCCGCGCGCGGTCGGTCTGCGGACGCACGCGCAGTCGGCCTGAAGGGGCGCATGCGCGGTCGCTCTGTGGGCGCGTGTGCGGTCCGTCTGTTCGCCGCCTCCGCTCGCTCAGCCGGCGAATGC
>ERZ773083.1783-NODE-1783-length-14126-cov-11.669178_pt1 | contig 14126 bp, 2 predicted proteins | sample MGYA00511465_ERZ773083 | MGnify/ENA primary metagenome ERZ773083 (study PRJEB29015, sample SAMEA2738001) | human oral metagenome | biome: human oral; feature: human-associated habitat; material: dental | place: China | collected 2060 ... | reverse complement strand
GCATCTAGCATTGTTCCTCTTTCTTCAAAGGATTCCTTGCTGACGACCTCATCCTTGACCAAGGTGACATTGTAGACTCTGTTTGCCTTGCTGCTGAATGTGTCCTTCACCCTCATTCCATTATAGTGGTAACCGGTAATGGCATTTCCGTTGGTTACATTGACATCACTGAGAACATTGGTCAATCTTCCAGCATGCTGTTCCTCATTAGTTTTTCGATCCCACAAATAGCCTGCTACTCCCGCGACTCTACCAAAGTGCTTGGCATTGTTAATATCGCCTTCAGCATAGCTATCTTGGATTTGTGCATCCTGATCTACTAGACCTGCAAGACCACCCACTGTCTGATCTGAACTATTTGTGTTGGACGAAATGGCTACTGTCGCTTTTGACTTAGTAAGTAAAGCCTTGTCACCTGTCAAATGACCGACCAGACCACCGATATTATAGGCAGCAGTCGTCTCATACGTGTTGATAATTCTTCCCTTGAAACTGCTCTCTGTGATGCTTGATTGATCAGCCTTAGCCAGCAAACCACCGATACCACGTTCACCTGCTAGAACACCATCGACATGAACTTGTTTAATCTTTGTGCCATTCCGGGCTTCATAGGCCAGTGAACCGATGTCATCTTTCCCTGAAATGGAGACATTTTTTAGGCTCAGCTTTTCTACTGTGGCGCCACTCAAGGTTTCAAACAGAGGCTTTTTCAAGTTGTAAATAGCATACTGCTTGCCATCTTTTTCACCGATCAGCTGACCAGTAAAGGTACCCTTGATGTAGGATTTAGCTTCAGGCTCTAACTCCACTTCGTTGGCATTCAAACTAGCTGCTAAATGATAGGTTCCAGAGAGATTCTGATTGATAGCTTTGACTAGGTTGCTAAAGGAAGTAAAGGTTGTCGTTTCCTCTGTAGCCTTCTTAGCTAGGTAGAAGGTGAAATTATCAACATATTTATTTTCTAGCTCTTGCTGGAGTTTCTCAGCCTTGGCTGTGATTTTATAAACTGGCTGACCATCTTTCGTTTCTGCCGTTATTGAAGTGACTGGTAGATAGACATCTTTAAACGACGAAGATTTAACCTTGACAAAGTAAGTGTCTGGATTACTTGGGACACCGTCTAAAGAAACATGTTGTTTGTAAGTACCATTGGTCTGACTATACAACTCCAAATCCGAAACATTTCTTAATTCAAGTGTTTTTTCTGGATCTTTTTCTTTGGGTTTTTCTGTCGGAGCTTCCGGTTTTACTTGCTCGGTATTGCCAGTATATTCTGGAAGAGGAGTGACTTGTTCCGGTTCAACGACGGCTCCTGCTTGCTCACCTTTATATTCTGGTAAGGAAGATTGAGTCTCAGGTTCCACTATCGCACCTGATTGCGTATCTGTATGCTCTTGTGTCGGTGGCACCTGTTCCGGTTCTACGATTGCTCCAGACTGCTCGCCTGTATAGTCTGGTTTGTTAGTCGTTTCTGGTTCCACCAAAGCCCCTGACTGGACGCCCCCAACCTCTGGCACAACTTTTTCCGGTTCAACAATGGCACCAGCTTGAGTTCCCTGATACTCAGGCAATGGAGCAACTTGCTCGGGTTCAACGACTGCTCCTGCTTGGGTGCCTGTATATTCTGTTTTTTCAGCTGTCTCTGGGGCTACAACCGCTCCCGCTTGCTCGCCTGTATATTCTGGTATTGGAGCCTGCATCTCAGGTTCTCCTTTTTTTGCAGACTGAGGTGCTTCACTCGGAGTAACTGCCTTCTTAGTCCCTTTCTCTACTATACGTGGCAGGGCTTCTTCTACTTTAGTTGATAGAACTTCCCGAGAAATTTCTTGGTTTTCAACAGTGAAAATGCGAACAAGTTCAATCTTCTTCCCAGCACGACCTTCTTGTTTGACATGGATGGTTCCCTCTGTTAGTTCTGGATTTTCTTGAACCGCTTCTGGAACATCTAGTTTGGTTACAATCGCTTGGTCTTTGTATAGGAGTTCTGGTTTGTTCACGCGACCAGCCAAGACTTCATCCTGAGGATCCACACTCGCAAGACCAGACGGATTTTGATTGGATGAATCTTGAGAAGGGATTGGTTTTTCAGCAGGGAGTGTAGGAGATGGAGCTTTCTGCTTATCTCCTGCCTTTTGCCCACCCTCATTGGTCTGGAAATGAGGTTGAACCGTATAGTCAAGTTTCTGATCCCTAGCAACAGTTTCTTGCTGATTAATCTCTTTGTCTTGCTTAATATAACCTAGGTAGGTATAACCCGATAAGGCGCGTGGCAATGGCAGACTATCTCCTTGAGATAATTGATATTCTTGATTGTACTGGAGCAAAAGTTGATTTTCAATAGCCTGAACTGAAGAAGCCAAACCGCTACCCATCCCTGTTACCAAAATCACATTCAAGAGAGCTTTCTTTTTGCCTTTCTTTTTCGATACGACAAAAATAAGAAGGCCAATCGAAGCTAGGACTCCACCTGATAAAACGCTAGTAAGGCTATTCTGCCCACCTGTATTGGGCAACTGACCTAGCTGGGCTTCCTCATCCATACGGTAGACTAGATAGTAAGTGCTCTCACTATCTTCAGCAATCTTCGGAATATCCTTGACAATCAAGTCCTTTTCTTGCCCACTCAGCTCCGTATCCGTCACATATTTGTAGTGAATAGCTACATTTTCTTGAGCAAATACGGTTCCACTACTCGCAATGGACACAAAAAATAGGCTTGAAATCGAAGCTGACACAAGTCCAATTGCTAATTTTCGTAAGGAGAAACGATGCTGCTTCTCTCCAAAAAACTTTTTCATTCTAAATCCTCTCAACTTTTACCTTCTATCAAGAAATTAACTAGTATTATATTTTGATATAGGTATTTCACATCAACCATTATACTATAAAAATACTTCCTTGTCTCAAATAAATACTTTGAATTTTATGAATGTAAAAGCTTATTTATCCTGTCAAATTTACCCCTGGTTGATGACAAAAAAAGAAGGCTAAGCGCCTTCTCTTATTTGAAAATATTCCTAACAAAAAGTCATTATTCTTGAATCTCGAATTTTTTCAAAAGTCCAAAATAGAGGGATCCACCAATGATTGTCAGAATTCCTCCTACCCAGCCCAAGAATGGGATCAATCCAACAGAACCACCCACGATAAACAAAACAGACGGTGCAGGAGTCACACGCTCATCGTCCTTGTAATAGACAATAGACACAATTCCTAAAACCAAGACAGCAATTTTCACCAATGAAAAAATAATTATAAAAATCCTCAATATACTATCTGTTGCATCAGGGTCTTCCGTCACTGCAGCAACCCCGACAGCTATCATAAACATAACAACAGGCGCCAACAGTAAAACAATACCTGCGATAAGACCAAAAATCGCGTTTACGCGAGCAAGTGTATTTGTTTTCATCTGAACCTCCTTAAAAATTTTTACTGCTATCATTTTATCATATTTTCATGAAAAACAAAAGAAATTTCAAAACGAGTATACTAGATGGTGAATGATTTCAAATTTCTATCCAGACATTTAGACTAAGAAATAGGTCCTGTATTAATTTGTTTGTAAGTTATTCGTCTTCTCCACTAAGCAAGCAATTCCATAGAAAAAAGAAGATCACTTAGATCTTCTTTTTTCATGTCTATCTTTGCAAGATGCTTATCTTTTAAAGATAGACTGTCTGAAGTCGTCTGTCTCACGAAGATATGCGTTGTAAATCTTCTTCTTGAGCAGGTTGACCCAGCTAGCTTCGACACGGCTAGTAGCATTGGTAATGTTGCGTACATCCTCTGCCACGGCTGCATCCATCAACTGCTGCATCTCTGCATAAGAACGAATGGTTACTTTCTTAGTACTGTTTAGATTTCTGAGTTCGTACTCAATGGTGATTGGCTTCAACTTGGTCAGCTGATCAATTCGCTCCTTGTACATGGCCTTCTTGAAGGCTGCCCAAGAGGTGTATTCACCCTTAAATACATTTTCCAAGACTTTCTGGTCTGTCACGAGACCGACATCTCTTCCAGACCATCCGTCCCACGTTTTCTTCCCTTCATTGAAGGCTTCCTGAGAGTACTGACCAGAAACATAAGGGACAAATCCGTCATGATAGCCCTTGGCTGCCAGTAATTCATAGGCTGTGCGACGGAACATAACGTCACCAGGTGCTCCATTTGGATTGCTCAAGGCTGAGTAAATCGGTGAGAAGAGGCTGAGACTGAGGTAGCCATTTCGACCATATTTCCCACTTTCCTTGTTCTCCCGACGAGTGATCACATCATTTTCAATCAGGGAGTCAAAGGTCTTCAGCTGCTTGATTTCCTCAGCAGTGAAACTTCGCGTCTGGTTACCTGCGTGGGTCTCCTTACCATACTTATCTGTAATATAGTAATTCTCCATCTTCCTGAACCACTGTAACTTGGCAGCATCACTCTGCTTCAGCATAGAAGTACCTTCTAGATAGTCCAAGGTGTAGATCATGTCAAACATACCATGGACATAGTGTTGTAGGTCTGCTGCATTTTGAATGCGTTCCTTGAAATTATAGGTATGCATACGTGTCTTCGAATCCTTGTCCACCTTGAAGAGAGTATTGAGCGTAATGGTTGGTTCATCTGGGCTTGGCGAAGATTGCAAGAGTCCGCGAGCATAGAGTTCCGCACCTAGTCCCTCACGACGACCATAACCTTCAAAGTAAATTGCACCGTCAGAGTTATGGGTCATCTCATGCGTGTAGACTGAGTTACCATAGTCTTCCAACAATTTAGCAGCATCAAAGTGAGTTACACTTCCCGTAGCATAGGCATTGTAACCCTTGCTTGGATACCACTTGCCGGCAGGTCCAAAGAATTCCTGCATGGCCTGTGATTTTTTGTCATTAGCTGGAGCCCAATAGCTTTGCCCTGCTTTGTCAGTCAAGAAGAACCCATCATAAACCAGAACCGAACGGAAGAGCTTGTCCTTGCTTTCCGGATTCAGAATCTTGTACCAGAAATCATAGTGGTCGCGCTGGTATTCAGCTGTTTTTCTCACTCTGTCTTCGACATATTCAACTAGTTCTGCGTCTGTACGCACTCTGTTATTGGCATCCAGGCGGTAGCGATCATAAGCTCCCATAGAGAGGGTAGACATATTAGAGATAGCATAGACACCTTTCTCCGTCATGGTCAAGAGTGGCAGGAGCATGCCCTTGTGTTCCCAATTATCTGCTGTAATCTTATCATAAACACCGACAGAGTACTTGCTCTTGCCCTCGGCTGCGTCCTGAAGCTGTCTCGCTTCTGCTACATCGGATTTAGCCTCAACGATGTAGGCTTTTGTATTGGTCTTGAGCCATTCATTATTGGTCTTGTATGGCAGGAAGAGCTGACGGTAGCCTTCAAGGTAATTGAAGAGTCCTCGCTTGCCAGTTGCTTCAGAGAGCGAATTATCATACGCTGTATAGTTGTTCTTAGCCTTGAGATTCTCAAGTCCTGATTTTCCTAAAGCAATGATTGTATCAAGAACCGAAACGTCATTCTTACCGTAGAAATCCATCTTGTAAGCCGATAGATCCTTAACATTAAAGGTATCATAGTTGATATTGTACCAACGGTTAAGGTAAGTCAGACCCAATAGAAAAGCTTCTTTATCAGCAAGAATCTTCTTAACAAGATAATCCTTAACTACTTCTCCTTCAGTATTGATAGCCTTATCCATAGCCAGCACTTTGCGAAGCTCACCTGATAGCTTGCTTTTCACCTGCGTAAATGCAGTGTCTAAGTATAGTTCATCCAAAGAAGTATCTGCGGCTACTCCGAGAGCTGTACGCATAGCTGGTGAATCAAGAGCGACCTTGTTCAGCTCTGGCAACACTTGATTTAGAATACTTGTATAATCTGATACAAAGGCTTCTGGAGTATAAAGAAGGTCTAACCCCTTCATCCTATATTCAGCAATACCTTGGTTGACGAAATCTCCCTGATAAGATATTTCTAGATAGTCAATGGTATTGTCCATGTAGTGAAGCATCAAACGATTGATTGCTGTTTTATTGCTATGGATATCAGTGATAATCTGGTCACCCTTCATCGGAACAACATCCAGTAGGTACTCCTTGTTCAACTTATGTTCTTTCGGAATCTTGTTAGCAAACGAAACAATGGTTTCTTTATTGTAGAAAGGAAGCAGTTTCTCCACATTTGCATAAGAATATCCGCGGTCGAATTGAGCATTGTTTACCTCACCATAGTCGACATAACGCATATTTAGATTCGTGTCATCTAGGCTAGTCGTGATGTCCATAGCAGTCAGTTTTTCTTCCATTTCTTCTTGAATAATAGTAGAAGTAACAAACTGATCGTTTTTCAAGGTTTCACTCTTGGCAACTTTATATGCTTGCGTAATACGGTCGTTTTTGTAGCCCTGATCCCCGGAAATACTGTAAACATTTGTACCGCTAACATTACTAATCACATTATCAACCAAACCATTAAAGTAGTTCGAGCCGACCACTCCACCGATTTGACCATTAGTGGTTGAATTATATAATTTTCCTGTCACATAAGATTTGGTGATTCGAGCGTTGTTTTCTAGACGTCCAACCAAACCACCGATACGTTGTTCATTTGACCGAGCACCACTAATAATCGTTACATCTGCTTTACTTTGGCTAAGAAGAGATTCTCCCCCTTTAAGGCTCGCAACCAAACCACCTACATTATAAGCTTTGATGTGTTGACTGTTAGATAGGATAGTTCCCGTAAAGGAACTATTTGTAATTTTCGTATTGGTTCCATTAACTACTAGACCCGCTACGTTAGAGGCGTTGCCTACTACCGATACTCTCCCCTGAACAGAAACATCTGTGATTCGCGCATTCTCCGCATTGCGTGCCAGCGCAGCCGAGTCATAGGTACCCACGATATTTACATCTTTAAAGTCGATATTGGTAATAGAAGATCCGTTCTTGAGGTTTTCAAATAAAGGTTTGGCTAGATTGTAAATCGCATATTGCTTGCCATTTTGACTACCTGTCAGACTACCGGTGAAGTTCCCTTTGAGGTAGACATAATCCGCAGGAGCTAGGTTGACCTCACTCGCATCCAAATCAGCACCCAACACATAGTTTCCTGCCATATTTCGCTTCATAGCTTCTACCAATCCAGCAAAGCTGGTGTAGACATTTTGCTGACTTGGGACTGCCTTACTGATGTAGAAGTCGTGCCCAGACTTGTAGCCCGTTTCACTTTCTTGGACGAGTTCAGGAAGGGTTACATTAACCTTATAGACTGCCTTGCCATCTTTCTCTGCTTCAGAAATACTGTGAACTGGTAGGAGAATTTCCTTGGATTCACTTGATTTGATCTTGACGAAGTAAGTAGACAGATCCGTAGGCATAGAGCTCATTGATACAAAGCGCTTGTATTGGTCGTTTTCTTTATGATAAAACTCAACAGAATCAATATCACGGAAGGCAATCTTCTTGTATTCTAGCTCAAAGTTACGACTGTCTGTTTCAAACTCAGTAAAGCTGCCATTATCCAGTTCATAAGTCAACTTGGTTTTTAGAGTGTAGCCTGTGTAGTAGTCTAGGTCACCAATTTTCAAGCTGCCAGCGAAGTTGGTAATTGGAAGAGTGCGAATCAGCTGGTCTCCCTGGTACAATTCTGCAGTCGCTGAACGGAAGGACTGGGTCTGGTCTTCCAATCTATATTGGACCGTCACCGACTTATCATCAGCATTCTCAGTCAGACTTAGAATGGAAATAGTCGGCTTGACTTTAGGCACTCCATTTAGAGCTTCTTTGGATGCTGTCAGGCTAGCAAGAACTTGGTTGACCTGTACTTGTGTAGCAGTCTGATTGTTCAAAACTCCCTCTGCCTTGGTCAATTCGTCAGTATAAGCTGTCTGCTTTTCTGAATCCGCATTCTTATATTTAACCGAAGTTTTAACCGTTGGATTTAAATCGTACTCAGTCTGAAGAGCCGTTTTAACAACTTCAAGTCCACTTAATTGCGCCTTGGCTTGATTGATTTGTTCCACCAGTTGGTTGACTTCTGCTTGGCTGGCTTGGGATTGACTCAGAATCGCTTGACCAGCCGTCAAAGCAGCATCATAGCTAGCTTGATGACTCTGACTATCGTTGAAATAACGGGCCTGAGCTTTAATCTGATCCGCTTCTGCCAAGAGATTATGCAGTGAAATTAAATCGAACTCCTCTAAAGCGTCTGCTTTCGGAGCATCATTTGGTATCATGGTTGGTTTAGCAGTTCCGACTTTGACAATTTGCGTTACGGAAGCCAAGGTTTCTTCATTCAAAAGTTCTTGACGGTCAACAACTTGACCATTGGAACTGTAGACACGGGTCTTGATCGTGCGCTCTCCCTCAACACCTGGTGTTATGATCTGGCGGGCATCTTGAACCAATTCATCCGTAGTTTGCTCTTCAATGTTGAAGGCTATTTTCTCAACCCGAGTTTCGTCAGTATAAGTGAGTGGATACTCTGGCAAAGCGTCTGCTTTTGGCGCATCGCTTGGTACCATGTTTGGCTTAGCTGTGCCGACTTTGACGATTTGTGTTACAGGAGCTAGTGTTTCCTCGTTAGACAACTCTTGGCGGTCGACAACTTGACCGTTGGAACTGTAGACACGGGTCTTAATCGTACGCTCACCTTGGACTCCTGGAGTTGTGATTTGGCGGGTATCTCGAACCAATTCATCCGTTTCTTCTTCACGAATGCTAAAGTTGATTTTCTCTACGCGCGTTTCATCCGTATAAGTCAACGGATATTCTGGTAAAGCCTCTGCTTTCGGTGCTTCGTTCGGTACCATACTTGGTTTAGCTGTGCCGACTTTGACAATTTGAGTTATAGGAGCTAGAGTTTCCTCGTTGGACAACTCTTGGCGGTCGACAACTTGGCCGTTAGAACTGTAGACTCGAGTCTTAATCGTGCGCTCACCCTCAACACCTGGAGTTGCAATCTGACGAGCATCTCGAACAAGCTCATCCGTTTCTTCTTCACGAATTGTGAAGTTAATTTTCTCAACCCGAGTTTCGTCAGTATATGTCAACGGATATTCTGGCAGAGCATCTGCCTTCGGTGCTTCATTCGGTACCATAGTTGGCTTAGCCGTTCCGACCTTGACGATTTGTGTTACAGGAGCTAGTGTTTCCTCGTTAGACAACTCTTGACGATTAACAACTTGACCATTGGAACTGTAGACACGAGTCTTAATGGTACGTTCGCCTTGAACTCCCGGAGTCGCAATTTGACGAGCATCTCGAACCAATTCATCCGTTTCTTCTTCACGAATTGTGAAGTTAATTCTCTCAACCCGAGTTTCGTCAGTATATGTCAACGGATATTCTGGCAAAGCATCTGCTTTCGGTGCATCATTTGGTATCATGGTTGGTTTAGCAGTTCCGACTTTGACAATTTGCGTTACTGGAGCCAAGGTTTCCTCATTAGACAATTCTTGACGGTCAACAACTTGACCGTTAGAACTGTAGACACGAGTCTTAATCGTACGCTCACCTTGGACACCTGGAGTCGCGATTTGACGAGCATCACGAACCAATTCGTCCGTATGTTGCTCCTCGATGTTGAAGGCTATTTTCTCAACGCGAATTTCGTCGGTATATGTCAGTGGATACTCTGGCAGAGCGTCTGCTTTTGGCGCCTCGCTCGGCACCATGGTTGGCTTAGCCGTGCCGACTTTGACAATTTGCGTTACGGGAGCCATGGTTTCTTCATTAGATAACTCTTGGCGATCGATTTCCTGACCATTGGAACTGTAGACACGAGTCTTAATCGTACGCTCACCTTGGACTCCTGGAGTTGTGATTTGGCGGGCATCACGAACCAATTCATCCGTTTCTTCTTCACGAATGCTAAAGTTGATTTTTTCAACGCGCGTTTCATCTGTATAAGTCAGTGGATACTCTGGCAGGGCCTCTGTTTTCGGCGCTTCGCTCGGTACCATGGTTGGTTTAGCTGTACCAACTTTGACAATTTGCGTTACTGGAGCCAAGGTTTCTTCATTCGAAAGTTCTTGACGGTCAACAACTTGACCGTTAGAACTGTAGACACGAGTCTTAATGGTACGCTCACCTTGGACTCCTGGAGTTGTGATTTGACGACTTCCTTCTGGAATCTCATCTGTATATTGCTCGTCAATAGAAAAATCAATCTTTTCTATTCTAACCTCATCATTTGTAGTCAATTCCAACTCAGAATTCTCATGAATAGGAGCTGTATCAGGAGTTGTGCCATATTCCGTCAGTTCTGGGGTCTTACGAACTGGAGACGTCTCAGGACTAGTCCCATATTCCTTCAATTCTGGAACTTCATGAACTGGGGCTGTATCAGGATTTGTACCATATTCTGCCAATTCTGGAACTTCGTGAACTGGAGACGTCTCAGGACTAGTTCCGTATTCTGTCAATTCTGGTGCTTCATGAACAGGCGCTGTTTCAGGAGTTGTACCGTATTCCGTCGGTTCTGGAACTTCATGAACTGGGGCTGTTTCTGGACTGGTGCCATATTCTGCCAATTCTGGAACTTCATGAACTGGAGTTTCTTTGGGTATCGAGTTAGTTGGAGCTGTTCCAACTAAAATAATTTCAGAAACAGGTTCAAGCGTCACTTGATCAGAAATCATTTCGCTTTTTACGATTTCTTGATCCTTACGAAAATGACGAGTCACTACTGTACGTTGACCTCGAACACCTGATTGTATAACTTTTGATTGCCCTTGAGCCAATTCATCGGTATATTGGTATTTTGTCTGATAAGGAAGTTCTTGAATTGACTCCTGCTCGCTAATTTTTAGTTCTGGCAAGTCATAAACGGTGCTTAGACGAGCAGACTCTCTTTCCTTAGCAGCTATAGCTTCTCTTTCTTCCTCAGTTAAAGCATCCCCCTTATCTGAAACAATCTCTTTCATATCAAGATTTGTTTCACTCGGTTTAAGTTCACTTCCCTTCTCTTTCTCCCAGTCAAGTGTCGGATTTTCCTTCAGAGCAGAATGAGCTAAATGACTATCATTTTGTTCTTCATTCTTTAGATAACCGATATAGTCGTAACCGTCAATTTTTAATGGTGCTGGCAGTGCATCTCCAAGACCCAAGTTAAGACTTTGATTATATGTCGCAAGTTCGATATTCGTCACTGCTAAGACTGTTGGAGATAGCAGCATGGATCCCATTCCAGTTACCAACAAGATCGAAGATAAATACCTCTTCCCATTTCTGCCTCTAACAACTACAAGCACTAGTAATGCAAGACCCATCGCTGTAAAAGTTGATTCCCAAAGACCGGAATGACCTGTTTTAGGTAATACTCCAGACGAATCCGCTTGAGTAGTCGGACGATAAACTAAGTAATAAGTCTCTGAAGCATCCTCAACATGCTTTGGAATCTCCCTGATCAAGGCACTCTTCTCTGCCTCCGTCAATTCAGACTCCACTACGTAGTGGTATTTGACCTGAGCAGACTGCTGACTTTGAATTTCTGCTGCCTTCACAGAAGTCAAGCCCTCAGCCATTTGCCCATTCAAAAAGAAGCTTCCAATAGTCGCCGAAACGAGCCCAACGGATAACTTTCGGAAAGAAAAACGCTGTCGTTTTTCTCCATAAAATTGATGTTTCATTCTCAAAATTCCCTCTTCAATATATTATTCAATCCTTTCTATTCTACCTGATTTCACTTGATTATTCAAATTATTTGTCGCGATTTTTAGAAGCAACACATGCTTTTGAAAAGTACCGAAAAACGACTCCTCTTTTTAAAAAATCTCAAAAAATCAACTTAAAACTCTCCCTAAAAATGTTGAATTTCTACATCTTTGTCCTAAGCTTTTACCAGCAAAAAAAAAGAGAGAAATGACTTTCTCTCTTTTACCTTTCCTCTCATCTTAAACTATGAGAAGACATATTTCTAATCTGATTATTTCGCTTCAAATCCTTCTGCAACTGCATCCGCAAAGTTTTCTTCTACGATGCTTGCACAGTGGTCACAGATGACTGCATGGTAGCTACGTTCTGCAGTAGTTGGATCGATACGACGGCAACGGTCACATACTTCACCTGTAGCGCGTTCAACTGTGAAGGCGACATCTTCGAAGCTAACTGCACCTTCTGGAGCTGTACCTTCAGCGATGGTCAATTCTGACACGATCAAGAGTTGAGCCACATTGCTATCCACCGCTCCAAGAAGAGTTTTCACCACTTCATTTGGGTAAACTGTCAAGTGAGCCTCAAGTGATTTACCGATAACTTTTGCATTACGAGCTTCTTCCAAGGCTTTTTGAGCCTGTCCACGGAATTCCATGAAAGCTGCCCATGTATCCAAGATTTCTTCTTGGTTGGCAAAAGTTTGAGCCTCTGGCAATTCTGACAATTGAACGAAGTCTTCAGCTTCAAATTCAAGATATGACCAGATTTCTTCCGCAGTGTGAGGAAGGATTGGTGTCAAGAGTTTTGTGATTTTCACAAGAATATCATAAAAGACAGTCTGCATTTGACGACGTTCAAGTGATTTGGCACCTTCGATATAAACCACATCTTTGGCAAAATCAAGGTAGAAGGCTGACAAGTCAACATTGATAAAGTTCACCAAGGCCTTGTAGATAGTCAAGAATTCGAAGTCAGCATAAGCATCAAGAATCGTTTTCACAAGCTGATTAAAGCGGATGGTCATGTACTTATCAACAGAACGTAGTTCTTCGTAAGCTACTGTATCCTCAGCTGGGTTAAAGTCAGAAGTATTGGCAATCAAGAAACGAAGAGTGTTACGGATCTTACGGTAAGTTTCAGAGACTTGGCTCAAGATATCCATAGAGATACGCACGTCGTTGCTTGAGTCAACACTTGTTACCCAGAGACGCAAGATTTCCGCACCAAATTGTTTTTCAACATCACTTGGAGCAATGGTATTCCCAAGAGATTTAGACATCTTCTCACCTTTACCATCAAGGGCAAATCCTTGTGACAAGATTTGTTTGTAAGGAGCAACGCCATGGTTAGCAACAGATGTGATAAGTGATGAGTTGAACCAACCACGGTACTGGTCAGAACCTTCAAGGTATAGATCTGCTGGGTATTTAAGTTCTGGACGGTTGACCACCACTCCATTCCATGATGAACCTGAGTCAAACCATACGTCCATGATATCTGTTTCTTTCTTGAACTCGCCATTTGGTGAACCTGGATGAGTAAATCCTTCTGGCAAGAGGTCCTTAGCATCACGTTCCCACCAGATGATAGAACCGTGTTCCTCAAAGAGTTGAGCTACATGTTCAATCGTTTCAGCTGTCATGATAGCTGTACCATCTTCTGCGTAGAAGATTGGAAGGGGAACTCCCCAAGCACGTTGACGAGAGATTACCCAGTCACCACGGTCACGAATCATATTGTAAAGACGAACTTTCCCCCATTCTGAGTGGAACTTCACTTTTTCAATTTCATCCAATATTTCTTGGCGGAATTTAGATACAGAGGCAAACCATTGTGGAACAGCACGCCAGATGATTGGTTTTTTCGTACGCCAGTCAAATGGGTATGAGTGAGAGATTTCTTCTTGAGCAAGGAGCAAATCGCCCAGTTTTTCGATAACAGTCGGCACAACCTTGTCATAGAACTGACCCGCAAATTCAGGACCAGCATTTTCCATCATAATACCGCGTTCGTTAACTGTTACAGCAACTTCAAGGCCGTTGGCAACACCGACATTGTAGTCGTCCTCACCAAAACCAGGGGCTGTATGGACAATACCAGTACCAGAGTCAGTCGTAACGTGGTCACCAAGGATCACCAACTCATCTACAGCTGTATCCCATGGGTGGACTGTCACAATGTGGTTCAATTCTTGACCACGGTAGGTCGCCAAGACTTGCACATCAGCCCAGCCAAATTTCTCAGACAAACTGTTCAACAATTCTGAAGCAACCACAAACTTACGAGATTCACCAGCTGGTTGTACCAATACATAATCAATATCTGCTCCAACTGTCAAACCACGAGATGCTGTGATAGTAAATGGTGTAGTGGTCCATACGACAATATAAGTATCTGTATCTAGCACACCTTTTCCGTCTTTGACGCGGTTAGCATAGTAAAGGGAAGTTGAAAGCAAGTCATGGTATTCAA
>ERZ773083.1782-NODE-1782-length-14139-cov-12.371343_pt1 | contig 14139 bp, 7 predicted proteins | sample MGYA00511465_ERZ773083 | MGnify/ENA primary metagenome ERZ773083 (study PRJEB29015, sample SAMEA2738001) | human oral metagenome | biome: human oral; feature: human-associated habitat; material: dental | place: China | collected 2060 ... | reverse complement strand
CTTTTGGAACAAAAGATGGTCCTGGAATAAGATTTGTAGTTTTTATGCAAGGTTGCCCTTTAAGATGTTTATATTGTCATAATGTAGATACTTGGGAACTGAAAGATAAAAACTATATCTACACTCCTGAGGAAATTTTAGCTGAATTAAATAAAGTTAGAGCTTTCTTAACTGGTGGAATAACTGCCTCTGGTGGTGAACCTCTTTTTCAAGCCTCTTTTATATTAGAGCTTTTTAAACTTTGTAAAGAAAATGGAATACATACTGCACTTGATACTTCTGGTTATATTTTTAATGATCAAGCAAAAAAGGTTTTAGAATACACAGATTTAGTTTTATTAGATATAAAACACATAGATAAAGATATGTATAAGAAACTTACCTCTGTTGATTTAGAGCCTACTCTTAATTTTATAAAATATTTACAAGAAATTAATAAACCTGTTTGGATAAGGTATGTTCTTGTTCCTGGTTATACTGATGATATAAAAGACTTAAATGATTGGGCTAAATTTGTATCTCAATTTGATGTTGTAAAAAGAGTTGATATCTTACCATTTCATCAGATGGCTATTTATAAATGGGAAAAGACTAATAGAGAATATAAATTAAAAGATACTCTTACTCCTAATAAAGAGCAAATTCAAAAAGCAGAAGAAATTTTTAGAAAATATAATTTACCTTTATATAAAGAAAGAAGCTAGGGAATCCCTAGCTTTCTTTATTATTCTTTTAATTCTTTATAAAAATAATAAAAAAATACTTGACAGTTGAGTATATATTCAATTATAATATAGTTGAATAAGTAATCAATTATTATATAAATTTAATTGATATTAAAGAGGTGAATTATGAAAACAACTAAAACTGTAAATTCCTGTGACTGTGATAGTGTAAATCAAGAATTAGTTGATAAGGTAAAAAAGAAATTTCCAGATGATGAACTTCTTGGAGATTTATCTGATTTCTTTAAGGTTATAGGAGATGGAACAAGAATTAGAATACTTTGGGCATTAGATGTAACTGAAATGTGTGTTTGTGATATAGCAAATGTTTTAAATATGACAAAGTCAGCAGTATCTCATCAATTAAGAGCTTTAAGAGAAGCTGATTTAATAAAATTTAGAAAATCTGGAAAAGAAGTTCTTTATTCTTTATCAGACAACCATGTAAAAGAAATTTTTGAACAAGGTTTAATACATATACAAGAAGATAAAAAGGGAGATGAATAGTTATGAAAAAAGTATTTAAATTGGAAGGATTGGATTGTGCTCACTGTGCAGCAAAAATTGAAGAAAAAGTATCTAAATTAGAAGGAGTAAAATCTGTTGTAATTAATTTTATGACAACTAAAATGACTCTTGAAAGTGTTGATGAAAATATTGCTGATGTGGTAGAAAAAGTTAAAAAACTTATAAATGAAGTTGAACCTGATGTTAATATGATTAAAGCATAGTAAAAATTAAAATGAATGGTTGGTGTAAAATGAAGAAGAAAAAAGAAGTAATAATTATTATTTCTGCTATGTTATTTGCAATAGCATTATTTGTGAGAATGTCTCAAAATTTGCAACTTATTTTAATGTTAGTAGCTTACATATTACTTGGAAAAGATACTGTCTTAAAAGCTGTAAAGAATGTTGAAAAAGGAGATTTTTTTGATGAAAATTTTCTTATGACAGTAGCTACACTAGGAGCTATAATAATAGGAGAGTATCCTGAAGCAGTCGCAGTTATGCTTTTCTATGAAGTTGGTGAATTATTTCAAAGTTATGCTATCAATAAATCAAGAAAATCTATTGCAGATATGATGGATATTAAACCAGAATATGCGAATGTTATTAGAGATAATAAATCTATAAAAGTTGATCCAGATGAAGTACAAATTGATGAAATAATTGAAATCAAACCTGGTGAAAGAGTTCCACTTGATGCCATTATTATAAAGGGTGAAACTACTCTTGATACTTCAGCTCTTACTGGAGAATCTATACCAGTTGAAGTGAGAGAAGGAGCAAGTATATTAAGTGGTTGTATAAATCTAAATGCATTAATATTGGCAAAAGTTACAAAAGAATACTTTGATTCGACAGTCAATAAAGTCTTAGATTTAGTTGAGAATGCTGCTGCTAAAAAATCAACATCTGAAAGATTGATTACAAGATTTGCAAAAATATATACACCAATAGTAATAAGTTTAGCAGTATTGCTAGCTATTTTACCACCAATCATTAGTGGAGAATATAATTTTAGACTTTGGATATTTAGAGCTTTAGCATTTTTAGTTGTATCTTGTCCTTGTGCCTTTGTAATTTCTGTTCCTTTAAGTTTTTTCAGTGGAATAGGAGCTGCTTCAAGAGCAGGAATTCTAATAAAAGGTGGAAACTATTTAGAAATATTATCAAAAGTTGATATAGTAGTTTTTGATAAAACAGGAACATTAACTAAAGGAGTATTTAATGTTCAAAAGGTTGTAGTTGTTGATAAAAGTATAAAAGAGGATGAATTTATTTCTCTTGTTGCTATGGCTGAATCAGGCTCAAATCATCCTATATCAAAGTCCATACAAAAATATTATAATAGAGAAATTGATAAAAATTCTATAAATAGTATTAAAGAAATTTCTGGTAAAGGTATAGAAGCTCTTATTAATAATATGAAAATACTTGTTGGAAATGAAAAATTAGTAAATATTCCTAGTAATCTTGTTATTGATGATATAGGAACTATTCTTTATGTGGAAATAGATAATAAATTTACTGGATATATAGTCATTTCTGATGAAATTAAAAAAGATGCTTCTAAAGCAATAAAAGGTTTAAAAGATATAGGAGTTAAAAAATCTATTATGCTTACTGGTGATATTGAAAAAGTAGGTAAAAAAGTTGGAGAAGATTTAGGACTTGATGAAATTTATACTAATCTTTTACCACAAGATAAAGTAAGTAAATTTGAAGAAATTATAGAAAATAAAAAATCTAAAGGAAATATAGCTTTTGTTGGTGATGGTATAAATGATGCTCCTGTACTTGCAAGAGCAGATGTTGGAATAGCTATGGGAGCTATGGGTTCAGATGCTGCAATAGAAGCTGCTGATGTTGTTATTATGACTGATGAACCTAGTAAGATAGTAACTGCAATAAAAAGTTCTAAAAAAACTATGAAGATTGCTATGCAAAATATTATTTTAGCCTTTGGTATAAAAGTTATTGCACTAGTTTTAAGTGCTTTAGGTATTGCTGATATGTGGATGGCAGTCTTTGCTGATACAGGTGTAACTATACTTGCAGTTTTAAATTCCTTTAGAGCCTTAAAAATAGAAAATAATTAAATAAAAGCTATTGACAAATTTTTGTTTTTGATGTATCATTACTCAAAATAACAAATCCATAACCATCGAGAGAAACTGAGGGACTGGCCCTATGAAGTTTCAGCAACCTGTCATCAGATGTGGTGCTAATTCCAGATAGATGGAAGTCAATAAAAGGCTTTTAACCAATCTCTATTACTCGATGGTGATAGAGATTTTTTATTAAAATTTATTTTAGAAGGGAGAACTAGAAATTATGAAAAAAATATTATTACATTGTTTTACTTGGCTTTTGATATCAGCTAATATATTTGCAGGAACTTTGAAGGTAGGAGCAACTCCTGTTCCTCATGCTGAGCTTTTAAATTATTTAAAAAGTGATTTAAAGAAAGAAGGAGTAGACTTAAAAATTATTGAATTTACAGACTTTGTTACTATAAATGAAGCTTTAATTGATGGAGAACTAGATGCTAACTACTGGCAACATTTACCACATTTAACTTTGATTATGCAAAAAGAAAAAAAGACTGATTTAGTTGCAGTAACTAAAGTACATGTTGAAACAATAGGACTTTATTCTACTAAAATTAAATCTATAAAAGATTTAAAAGTTGGAGCTAAAATTGCTATTCCAAGCGATTCTACAAATGAAGGTAGAGCTTTAATCCTATTACATAACAATGGAATTATAAAATTAAAAGACCCTAAAAATTTACTTGCTACACCAGTAGATATAGTATCAAATCCTAAAAAATTAAAATTCCAAGAATTAGATGCTGCTTTATTGCCAAGAACTTTGGATAGTGTTGATGGAGCTATAATAACTGCCAACTATGCTTTACAAGCAGGTTTTGTTCCAAGTAAAGATGCAATTCTTTTAGAAGATAAGAATTCACCTTATGTAAATGTATTAGTTACAAGAAAGAAAAATCAAAACAATGAAGATATTAAAAAATTAGCTAAGGCTTTAAATAGTGAAAAAGCTAGAAAATTTATAAATGAAAAATATAATGGAGCTGTTGTTCCTGCATTTTAAAATATTATTAGGAGGTAAAAAATATGTCTATAGATAAGAAAAATTTGGAAATAGAAACTCAGTTAGTACAATCATTAGAAGAATTTGAAGAAGGAGAATCAAGAACAGTTCCATTAGTTCAAAGTACAACTTTTAATTATACTAACCCTGACACATTGGCAGAATTATTTGATTTAAAGAAATTAGGATATTTTTATTCAAGACTTAGCAATCCAACTGTTGCTGCTTTTGAAAATAAAATGGCTATACTTGAAAAAGGTGTTGGAGCTTTAGCTTTTGCTTCAGGACAAGCTGCTAACACTGCTGCAATACTAACTATTTGTAAGGCAGGAGATCATATAGTTGCAGTATCTACTCTATATGGTGGAACTATAACTCTTTTAGCTTCAACATTAAAAAACTATGGTATTGAAACTACTTTTGTAAATCCTGAAGCTAGTGAAGAAGAATTTAAATCTGCATTTAGGGAAAATACAAAAATCTTATTTGGAGAAACATTAGGAAACCCTGAAATGAATACTTTAAATTTTGAAAAAATAGTTAAGATTGCAAAAGAAAAAGATGTTCCAACAATAATTGATAATACTCTAGCTACACCATATCTATGTAATCCTATTTCTTATGGAATAAATATAGTTGTTCATTCTGCTACTAAGTATATAGATGGACAAGGAAGTGTTTTAGGTGGGGTTATTGTTGATGGTGGAAACTATAACTGGGATAATGGAAAATTTCCTATGTTAGTAGAACCTGATGTAAGTTATCATAATATGAGCTACTATAAAACATTTGGGAATCTTGCATATATTATAAAAGCAAGAGCAAATATTCTAAGAGATATGGGAGCTGCTTTAAGCCCATTTAATGCTTTTATTCTATTAAGAGGCTTAGAAACTTTACATTTAAGAATGGAAAGACACAGTGAAAATGCTTTAGCATTAGCTACTGCTTTAGAAAAAAATCCAAATATTTCTTGGGTAAAATATTCTAAATTACCTAGCCATTATGCTTATAAAAATGCTGAAAAATATCTACCAAAAGGTGGTAGTGGAGTAATTTTAGTTGGTGTTAAAGGTGGTAGAGAAGGAGCTGAAAAATTCATAAAAGGCTTAGAATGGATAAGAGCTGTTGTTCATGTTGGTGATTCAAGAACTTGTTTATTACACCCTGCAAGTACTACTCATAGACAGTTAAGTGAAGAAGATTTAATTAAATGTGGTGTACTTCCAGAAGCAGTAAGAATCAATGTTGGTATTGAAAATATAAATGATATTATAGCTGATATTGAACAAGCATTAGCAAAATTATAAAATAAAAAGCCAATTATAAATTTTAAAATCTTTATAATTGGCTTTTTTACTATTAAAAAAATACTGATCTTATATACATAATAGCAATTATTAATGTTGTTATAATCAACATAAGTGGCATAACAAATTTTAACCATTTATTATAAGGAATTCCTACTATTTGTAATACAACAAATATTAAACCTGTTGGTGTTATAAATAATATAACACCTTGTCCCCAAGTGAAAGCATCAACAACAACTGCTCTTGATAATCCTACTGTATCAGCAAGTGGAGCTAGTATTGGCATAGACAGTACTGCTAAACCAGATGTTGATGGAATGAAAATTCCTAAAAATCCAAAAATTAATAACATTACTATTGAGAATAAACCTTTACCCATTTCAGCAACTACATTAGACGAATAAAAAAGTAAAGTATCTGAAATCATACCATTTTCCATTATAATATTTATAGCTCTTGCTAAACCAATAATCAAAGTAACTCCAACAACTTCTGAAGCTCCTGAAATAAAACCATTTACTGCTTCTTTTTCACTAAGTCCTGATAAGAACATAATGATTATTGCAACTCCAAAGAACATTGCAGCTGCTTCTTGAAACCACCAACCTAGTGAAGATACTCCCCATATCATAACTATAAATTGAAAAATAAATAAAAATAATATTATTTTTTTTCTCCAGTCAAATTTAATATTAGTTTCTTGACTATAATCTTTTAAAAATTTTTCTCTTATTTCTTCTTGTTCTTCTATAACAAGAGAATTATTTGAATTTTTTTTAAATCTTTTTATATATCTATGAATGTATAACAATGATATTATTGAAAATACTATTAAAGCTACAAATCTGAATTTTAATCCCTCATTAAAAGATATTCCTGCTGCATTTGATGCAATTATAGTTGAAAATGGGTTTACTGTTGAAAACATACACCCTACTGCTGAACCTATGAATATAGTTGCCATTGGAACCAATGGGTCAAAATTATTTATTAAAAACAATGGCATTAAGATTGAATAAAAGGGTATTGTTTCTTCCCAAAATCCAAATATTGTTCCTCCAGCTGCAAAGAAAATAAAACTTATTATAACAAGTGAAAACTCTTTTCCCTTTGTTTTTTGTGAAATAGCTTTCATTGCTATATTAAATGTACCTGTCTTATTTACTATACCTACTATTCCCCCTAAAATAAGAACAAATATTATTATGTCTATTGATTCAGCTATTCCTGAAATTGGTGCAATAATTAATTCTTTAAAACCTTGTGCTTTTCCATCTAATTTAACATAAGTATTTGGGATAGCCATTGGTTTTTTTATTGTACCATCTATGAATTTATTTACATCTATTTTAATCTCTAATTTATCTAAATTTTTTTGTGTTGCTTCTAAATTTATATTTCCATTTCCATATGTCTCTACCACAAACTCGTTTGTGCTCTCTTGATAGGACAGCCTATTATACTTTCCTGCTGGTATAACATGTGTTAACACTGTCACCAAAATTAAAATTAAAAATAATACTGTATAAGCTGTTGGAAATTCAAAATTTTTCCTTTTCACCTATCATTCCTCCCTTAACATTTATATTTAAATACAGGAAATTTTATAATATTGGAAGGCTTTTGTCAATTATTTTTTTATTAAAAAATAATAAAAAAATTCTCTCTTGATATTTCTATCAAGAGAGAATTTTTTATTTGAGAGATATTAAAATTTTAGAATATAACTCTTAGTCCTACTCCACCTCTTAGATTTTCACCTTTTGTATCATAACCGATATTTCCAGTTACTCCATATCTTTGATTGTCAAGTCCTAAGTTTAAATCAAATTTAACATTTCCTCTTCTATCTTCTTTTTCACCTCTGATGTTGAACCAGTCAGCAGTTGTATCAGTTACTCTTGCTTTATTCTTTCCATTTGCTACTTTTCCTAGTTCATTTTCATAAGCTACTCCTAAACCAACTTTAAATGTTTTAGCTCCAAAGTAATGTTTGAATCCTAATTCTGCTCCTACTTCTGGTTTTACAGAGATATAATCGTTTTGTTTTACTTCTAATTTTACTTCTCCATTTTTTTCTTTTATTTTAGAGATTCTTCCATATTCTAAATCTAATGCTGCATAAGGTCTTAATGTGAATGATTCACTTAATCTAAATTCTTTTCCTATTTCATTCTTTAATGATACTCCATAGTTATAGTATTTAGCTTTTGCATTGAATATTTCATCTACTACTAAGAATTTTCTCTTCATCTTGTTATATCCAGCAAAGATATCTCCAGATATTGTCCAATTTAGACTATTGTTATCATCAAATGGTACTGATTTAAATATTCCAACTTTACCTTGTAATTGTTCTTCTTTTGATTTTCCAATATCTTTAAACTTAATTGTATTTTGAACTATACCTGTGTACCATCCAATACCTCTTCCTAACTTAATATCTTCATTTTCATGAATATAAGCTACTCCATAAGCATTGTATTTGTAATCAATCACACCAGCTGTATCTGTCTTATATTCCCCTTTAGTTCCAAATGTCTTTATCTTATTTGAATCTTTAGAAGGATTTCTCCATTCACTTCTTAGATAAGCAAATTCATTATTTAGAATATTTCCTGTTGCATTAATTCTTTGTTGAACATTTGCATATTGGTGTCCCATCATTTCATCAAAAGCTTGTGATAATAGAACCCCTTCATTTTTTTGAATACTATTTATTTTATTAAATAGAGCCTTCTCTCTTGAATCAAGAGCATTCATTCCATATCTTTGTTCTAATCCATCTAAGAAATTATATTCATTTTGATTTTTATTAGCATAGTTCTTATAATCAATCTTCGCCATTATTGCTTCTCCTCTACCTGGATCATAACTTGCTGACCAAGTTAATGAACCTGAATAGATATCTAAAGAAGTTGATGGATTTGCTGCAGACCAATTTATAAATCTTTGCATAATATTTTTTCCAATTCTTACATTTTTACTATTTGTTACATCTGCTGCTTCAGCTCCAATGATTAAATCATTTATTCCTGCTGCATTAAATCCTGTTCCTTGGATTGGATTTGTTCTTCCTAATGTATCAATATATATTCCAACATTAGAGAACCATAAGTTATTTTTTGTTCCTAACTTATTTACTAAAGCATCTGCAACTACTTGACCATCTCTTTTTACTACTAACTTACCATTTTCTAACTTAATTTCTGTCTTATCATTAGTTGGTATAGTTTTATCTGGATTATAACTTGTTTTATAGTTACTTGCTCCAGGACCTGTAGCTGTTATACTTCCTCCACCTGTATTATAATCAGATGTTTGATTCTTTCCAGTAGCTCCTTTTGTTGCAGCATCATACATTGTTCCAATAGAATCTTTACCATTTACTCTAATTGTTCCATAGTTTTTAATAACAGCATTATTAACTATCATACCAAAACTTCCATTTGCATCTATAGTAATGTTTCCATGGTTTTCTAAAGTACCTTTTACTACTGCTATTCCAACTATTCCTTTTACATTATTATTTCCTGTATAGTTAGATGATGTATAAATATTTCCATAGTTTACTGCTGTAGCTCCATCATTTACAAACATTCCTATCATTCTATCCACTTTTCCATTTGGAGCAAATATAATATCTTTACGATTTTCCACAGTTGTTCCTGCTCCTGTTGCATAGATTCCTATACCATTATTTCCTTTTAATGTTATTGGTGCTCCATTAGAACTTATTCTAACTCCTTTATTTCCTGCTATTCCTATAGAATAGAATGATTTTGCATCATCATCTGAATCTATTATGCTTTCTCCTACTGTTATTCTTCCAGTTGAAGTTATTGTTTTTCCAGCCCCTTCTCCATAGATTCCTATGTTTCCTTTTCCAGAAGCTAAATTAATATCATGAGTACTTGTTATATTTGAACCTACTCCATATACTCCTACTCCTTTATTTCCTGTTCCTGTTATTGTTCCAACATCACTTACTGTTGAATTTTTAGCATAAAGGAATATTGAATTATCTTTATTTAAAGAAGCAGTTTCTGTTCCACCATTGTATGTTGAATTTTCTGTTACAAATCCAAATGATGAATTTCCTATAACAAAGTTTGTTGATGCATTGTTTACTGTACTTCCTTTTACAGCATACACTCCTATTGCTTTATTATTTCCTATATTAAACTTAGTTCCTGAATTTGTTGTTATATTTGCTTTTTCTGCATATACTCCAACCCCTCCATCTTTTACATTTACTTCTGATGTTCCAGCTAATTGGATATTATTTACTGCTGTTCCTTGTTTCTTATATATTCCTATAGATGATTTTCCAACAGTTACTTTAGATTGTACATCTACTCCTTTTTCTGCAAAAACTCCTAGACTCTTATCATTGTTTCCACCAGTAGAATCTTGTACTGTTACATTTGCACCAGCTTGTAAAGTTAAGTTTTCTTTTGAATAGTATCCAGCAGCTTTCTTACCTTTTACATCTACTGCTTTAGCTGTTGTCAATGTTTTATTTGTATAAACACCTATTGCATTATCTCCATGTGCATCTACTCTTCCACCATTAAGTGCTAATGAGAAAGCATTTGCTGCATTTGTTGATTTATCTTCTATAAAGATTCCTCTTCCTTGTTTTCCTACTTTAATAATAGAACCATTATCCACAAAGTTTATCTTTGTTCCTCTTAATAGAACTCCTATTCCTCCAACTGCATTTGAAAAATCTATTTGAGAATTTGATCCCAATGTTACATTTGAAGTATATGTAGTTGTTGTTCCATCATTATTTAATGCTACTATACCAAATGCTGACTTTGCATTTCCACCATATTTTATTGATGAATTTGCTGCTTGAGTTATTTTATATCCATCTGCACTAGATGTAGCTGTTAATTTATTTAACCCTAATATACCTATTCCACTATTACCTATAATAATATTTTTATTATTTGTTATTTCTGTTTTATGAGCTCCTAATAATCCTATTCCATTATCTCCAGTAACAGTTATTGTGTTATTATTTATTATTTTTCCTGCATCTACTGCAACACCTGCTAGTCCTTTTACTGATGTTAAAGTAATTGGAGCTTTTACTGTTACAGTTACTTTATTTATATTAGTTGGATCATTATTCTTTTGAGCTATAGCATATTTTGTTCCATCAGCTATTGCTTTTCCATTATTTGTCATAGGTTTATTTACTATTACACTTGCTGACATAATATCATTTTTAAAGTAATTATCTGTTGCTTTACTTAAATCTACATTAGTATCTATATTTAATGTTCCACCATTTGCTGTATAGTATTTATATTTTGCTCCTGGAGCTATTGTTATTTGAACATGACCATTTCCTGCAGCATTATGTATAGTACTTGTTCCAGCTCCACTTGGTAAAGATGATAAATTAAATGTAGAAGTTGGATCATCTAATACAAATACTCTACCTCCATTTTTAACTGTTAATTTTAATGTCTTTCCACCTTTTAACATGTTTAAATAACTTGGAATAGTTGCTATTGTTCCTTTATTATAAAAAGCAACTCCTCCATCTGCTACACTAGCTGTTATATCTGTTTTTAAATCAAAATCTCCAACTTGAGTTGCATTAGTTCCAGTATAATTATAAAGCATTAAAGCATTCTTTCCTACTTCAATATTTACATTCCTTAGTTCTATAGTAGATTTATTTCCTACTGCTGCTTCTGGATATAGACCCACAGCTCCATCTTTAACTGTAAGATTTACAGAGTTTAATTTTAAAGGATCAGTTGTATTATTTGTATAGACAGCTATAGCATTTTCTCCTGTAGCCTGAATTTTAGTTCTTACCCCTGTAGCTTTTTCTTTTTGTTCAAATTTTCCATAGTTAGCTATACCTATAGATTTTTTACCTTCAACTATAATATCATTATAGTTTTCTACATCTGGAGTAATACCTCCTTTAGTCACTATGATACCTTTAGATTCCGGAGAATTTGTTATACTAATTTTAGCCTTATTTACTAATTTAGTTGCCCCATTAACAAAGATTCCTGTAACTGATTTACTATTCTTTGCTGATAGTTCTGTATCATGAGAAATACTTAATTTACTTACTCCTGGATCCATATATACTAGGATATTTCCAGTTGTTGTAACTTCAGTTTTACTATTTACATAATTTCCTGTATGTTTAATAAAATTCTTTATAGTAGCATTATGAGCTGCTGTTGAATTTCCTATTGTTAAGTCACTTCCATTTACACGAAGACCTACTGAATCTTTTGCATATTTTCCTAAATTAACTTGGAAAGTTTTTAATCCATAGGCTCCTGCATAAGTTGTATAATATCCAGTTGAATTATTTGTTAATAATTTATTTTGTCCTCTTACTTTGGCACTAAGACTTGTATCATCAATATTACCTGAATTTTCTAATCCATTTACTCCTGTAGCACTAGTCACTGTTTGTCTTGGATCTTCAGTTCCTACATCAAATTTTATTACAAAATGATCAAAGAACATTTGTTTATCAACAACAGCACCTATATTTTGGTCTCCCAATAAAGTGATAGGTTTATCTAATCTTAATATTGCTCTAGTTGGTGTAGAAGCAGATTTTCCTGTATATCCTGCACTTTTTTGTCCATATAATTTAGCTACTCCACTATTAATCATTAAATCTAAACCTGTTGGTCCACTAGCCCCTGTATAATCATGATGGTGAAAAATTACACTTAAAGGAGCTCTCATTTCAATTTTACCTAAGTTATCAAAACCTCTATGTTCTTGAGAAGCTATACCTTCAGTAAACATAAATGCAACATGTTCTCCAATATAACCAGCTGCACTAGCTTCATTTAAACCAGTAATAGAACCTACATTTCTAAAAATTGAATTTTTTTGACCACCTCCACTATGGGCTTGAAGGTTGACAGCCATTATTTTATGCCCTCTTAAATACCAATCTCCAGCATTTTCAACCATTTGCATTGGTCTTGATGAAACTGTATGAGTTGGAAATTCTCCACTCATATTTAAATATTTTTTCCAAGCCTCTTTATCAGCTGCTGTAATTATATTAGCAGCTACTAATTGATCTAAAGTATATTGAGTTCCCAAATAGTGTTCATCATAGTGTAAAATTTGTTTTCCATAGTTAGGAGTAGCAATATTATTAGTAGCAACTATTTTTGTTCCTGCTTTATATCTTCCAACTGCTGTATCAACATGTTTTATTATAGCTTGGTCTGCTCTACCATTTACAGAAGTTGCTGGATTAAAAGGAGCTGTATATGGTGCTCCTGTTAAAGGCATCCCTCCAAAACTTGTTGTTGATTGTCCATTATCACCCTTTTGTATTTTAAAATTACTTACCTTAAAATCCACTGAGGTATTATTATTAAAAGTAGCATCTATATTCCCCTGTAAGATATCAATTTCAGACATCACAGCATGCCCACTTCCTTCACCAGTACCATTAGCATACCAAAATCCTACTTCTCCACTATTTCCTCCTCCTGCTCCTGGAGTTTGAATATTAGGAACTGCTGCCAATGTTGGAATAACAATAGTTGGTGCTACTGGTGAAAATACAGGTATATCTATTTTAGGTATATTTAAACTTGCTCCAAGGTTCGCACTTGGTGCATCAATAGTAAGTGGTGTAAAGCTAACTGTTCTAGGTCTTACACCTGCTTGCAATTTCATTTCTACTGGTTTTTCTTGAATTTTATTTCTTCTTATAAACCCATAATCTCCTTCTCCTAAAGCTCCTCTTTGTGTTGTTGTTGCTGAATAAGCATTATTAGATTTTGCTAAAGTTTTATAATTTTTAGAATTTTCACTAAGTGAAGCTGTCCACCATTCTGCTCTTTGAAATTTTCCTTCATAAGGGTACAACTTATCTTTATCTCCTCTACCCTTATATGAAGATTGCCAATCATTGTACATATAGTTTGCTCCAAATTGCCATGAAGCCCAAGGTGATTTTACTACTTGATTTCCTTGTTCCATCAATTGAATTAACTCTAATCTTAATCCTGCTAAACCTTTTTCATTTTCTGCTCTTGCAGCATCTATCTTTGATTGTAAACTTCCTACTGAATTTCTTAAGTTTTCTTTTGATGAAGCTATTTGTTCAGTTGTCATTACTTCTTGTTGTGCCACTGCTTCTTGTGCTACAACTTCTTCTGAAAATGCACTAACCCCCATCATTAAGAATAATATTGCTAAACCTAGTGAGTACTTTACACTCTTATATCTCTTTGCTATTGAACGCAAAGTATTTTCTACTTTGTATAGATTATTGTTTACCATCTCAACCCCCTATTTACTTTCACTTGTTTCTGGAGTAGCTGTTGTTCCTTGAACAGTTTCTCTTTGAACTAATTTAAACTCAACTCTTCTATTTTGAGCTCTTCCTTCTTTTGTTTCATTAGTTGCTATTGGTTGTTCTTCTCCCATTGCTTCTATTCCTACTATTCTATC
>ERZ773083.1779-NODE-1779-length-14166-cov-5.419956_pt1 | contig 14166 bp, 17 predicted proteins | sample MGYA00511465_ERZ773083 | MGnify/ENA primary metagenome ERZ773083 (study PRJEB29015, sample SAMEA2738001) | human oral metagenome | biome: human oral; feature: human-associated habitat; material: dental | place: China | collected 2060 ... | reverse complement strand
GGAGCTTCTTGGGAAGTATGTGCTTTTACTAGCCACATATATTTACCAAGCTCTTCGGGTAGTTCCTACCCTGATATATTTTGTTTATTATAATTATTTGATATATAACAATATATCTAAGACAGTGAATATTTTACAAGGCTACTGTTTTCTAGCCTTAACCTCATATATTCAGTTTCTAATGTTCCGAATATATGATACCATAAAACTTGTAGAATTACAATTTTTACTTTTAACAATTCATCTCCTACTTATAGAAATAGGAGACTTCTTATTAAATTTTGTTAAAAAATGAAAGGGGAGAATTAAAACAATGGAAAAGGGAAAAATACTAAGAAATTTAGAAAAGCTTTTAAACAGGGACTTTGAGTATATAAATGCAGGAAGAATTTTAGTGGTTGCAGACAACCAAAAAATTACATCAGATTTAATAAATTCTATGTGCTTCAAACTGGATATAGACCCAAATAAAATATATAAGGCAGATTTAATAAAAATTATAGATTATATAAAAGGCTTGGAAACTATAGAATAATTTAACTTATGTTTTAAATTAGTATATAAATAAAAGGGATATATAATTTACTAAAAATTATATAATTATAGATATTGAAGAAATGGCACTTTTCAAGTGTTAAAAAATTATATTAGATGAAAGGGGGTTTTTTTAACAAATTGGAATATGGATATATAAGAGTATCAACAGAGATACAAGACCATACAAGGCAAGAAAAAGCATTACTAGAATATGGAATATTAGCAGAGAATATTTATAGTGATATAGGAAGTGGTAAAGATTTTAATAGACCCCAGTACCAAAAGCTAATAAACAAGGTTATAAAAGCAGGAGATACATTGGTTATAACAAGTTTAGATAGATTAGGTAGAGATATGAAGCTAATCCTAGAAAATTATAATCTAATAGTAGATACAAGAGGAGTTACATTAATTAGCTTGGAGCAACCCGAGTTAAATTCTACCAATCCTATTTTAAAAACTGTAATGCTTAGTATTTATACTATGTTAGCAGATATAGAGAGAAAAACAATGTTAGAGCGACAAAGACAAGCATATAACAGTATGAAGAAAACAGATACTGGAAAGCTAATAAGTAATAAAACTGGCGAAGTAGTAGGTAGAAAGAAAGCTAGTCATAGCTTCAGAAAAGAAGATATAGAGCTTTTAAAGAAGTGGATAGATAAGACCACAGAGCTAACAACCAATCAAGTTTTAAAAGCCCTAGATATATCACGACCTACTTTATACAAATTGAAAAAAGAGTACCTAAATGGAGAATTAAAAATATAAAGGGGTAAAATATGGATAAAAGAAAATTAGAAGAATTAGAGGAATTAAAAGAAGATATCCAAAATAAATATGAGGAAAACTTTAAACTTGATAATAATTCAGTTATTATAATCCTTGATGAAGATGAAGATACCGAAAGTACAGTAGAATTTGTTACTATAATCAATTTAATCATTAATTTAGGAGAAAAATACAATTATACTTTTATAGGCATTTCAGAAATTGCAACAACAGTAGCAGAAAATCTAACACTATTAAAATTCACAAGAGCAAGAACTTTATAAAACAAAAAAGGCTTCTCAATCAAATGGTATTTGAGGGGAGAGAAAAGCCTTTTCTGTATAAAGTATTAATCTTATCAGTTGTATTATACCATAAAATTGAGAAAATGTAAGGAGTGATTATTATGAAAAAATTTTTTAAATTAATGCTTATATCTTTCTTATCAGTTGTAATTTCTATCTCTATATTTAAGGTAATGTTGTTTATAACACATTTTATAAAATTTTAATAAAAAATTATAATAAATGGGGTTGACAAATTTCATTTATTGAGATAGGAGGAATAATAAATGCTAACAACAAATGAATTTTTAGATAAATTTGACAAGGAACTTCTAACATTTCAAGAATGTAAAAAAATATCAGAGTTTTTACATTTTCAAAATACGGAAAACTCAAGTTTTGAAGATGTAGAAAATTGTTGTGGCTACCAAATTTTTAAAATAATTAATTTCAAACCTGAAAAAGAGAGGTATTTTCTTCAGTTTCAAAGTGAAGTGCAAGAGTATAGAATTTTAGAGCTAAAATATAAATATTCAATGTTTTTATAAAATGAGTTAGAACACTTGTGACTTTAGTCGTGAGATGAATAACACCAACATTGAAAATGTTGCACTAAAATTTGTAATTTTAATAATTTTAGTGTATAATATACTTAGAACATTAGCAACTGAATATATGGAGTTAAGGCGAGTTATCAGTAGCCTTGTAAAATATTCACTGTTCTGTATAGTTGTTCTTTTTAAATATAATATACAGATAAAAGTAGCGGTGTAGACGCAAGTCTTATCCAGTAGTGGCTATTGTGGACTAGCCAAAAAGAATAAGGGTTTTAAAACCAAACTTCTTAGAAGATAACTTACTTTTTCAGTTATCTTATGAAGCTCTCGACTTTAGTTGTGAGTAGTTCACAATTTAAAAATCTAATAATACCAATAAAAAAAAGTAGCCAAAAAAGACTGGGCACTTTTTTTTATTTTATAATCTATATGTGAATGTTAAAACTATTATATCACTTTTCTTTTATTTCAAAAGAAAATAAAAACACTACCTATTCCAGTAAGTAGTGTTTTGTACCTTTCATCTTGAACAGACTATATAATTAATTATAACATATCCAACTAGAAAATAAAAACACCACTTGTTCCAGCAAGTAGTGTTTTAGTTCCTATTTATTCAATATTCCAAGCAATTATATTTGTAATAATCCTATTTTTATAAAAATAGCACCTATTGGAGTAAGTGCTATTTTAGTTCCGTTTTGCATTAATAATCGTTTTCAATATAATTATAAACTTTTATTTTTTAAATGTCAATGTTATAATTAATCGTTCCATTTTTTTTCTTTTCTCTCCTCGAGAGGAGGTGTAAAGTGAAAAAAGCATTTATAATCGGTTTCACAATAGCATTTTTATTGCTATTGTTCTTTTCAAAAAATGTCTATATAACTATTAATCTTTAAAGGTTATTAGTTACAATTTTTTGAGGGTATATAAGCCATTGGAGTGTCTTATATACTCTTTTTTTATTTTAAGCCATTAGAAGCATTTTAAATTATCAAGGTATATAATTATACCACCTTAGTTATTAAAACTTTAAATTCGGCTATGCTATCAATTATTTTAGCCAACCATCAAAAGTATTTTTATTATTCTTTTCATCTAGCTTCATTGCTTTTATTTTTTCATCAACCAATATTTTTAAATTCTTTTTTAAATTAGAAGTACCTTTATTTTTCATTTCATAAAATATAAGATTTTTAATTTCATTTTCTCTTGCAATAGCAACAACATTTTCAAAGCCCTTAGGTACTCCAAAAGTATCAATATATAATTTTAACAGTTCATCTCTATTTATAGTCTTATCTTCCACAAGTCCAACAATAATACCATAGAAAATGTAATTATATACAGTTTTTTTCTTTAACTCATTTCTATAAAGTAATAAGTTCAATTCCATTTTTTTACTCCTTTTTTTATTCATTATAACATTTTAGATCTTCAGTGTGGAGCTGGAAGTCTTTTTTTTATTTCCACTTTCTCACTTCCACAAGTCCATTAGAGTAGTCCGTGGAGAAAGAAAAAGATAGGAAGCCTTGGCTTCTTACGGACTTTTTATTTAATTTCTCTATTAAACTATTTTTCTATTTTTAAACATTTATCTTTTATTTTTTAAATTTATGTTTTAATTTAAAATATTTTCTTTCTAAAAAAATACACTCCATATTTTTAACTTTTAAAATCAATACTTTTAAAAATTTATGGAGTGTTCATTTTTTTCACTCCATATTCTTTACTCCATATATTTTACTTTTAATATCAATACAAAAATATAAATATGGAGTGCATGGAGTGAAAAACTACCTTAAATTTCTTATATATATTTTAAAAATTTTTTTTCTTTTATTTTCAATACTTTTATTTTTTAATTTTTTTTCTTATACGAAAAACTTAATTTTATACTCCATATACTCCATAAATTAAAAAATATATTGATATTAAAGTAAAAAAGTATGGAGTAAGGTATGGAGTGTTCAATTTTAAAAATTATAAAATTATAGCTTTTAAAATTAGAAAAATAGATATTTTAAGATATGGAGTACAATATGGAGTACAATATGGAGTGTAAGAAAATTAAAAAAAATAAATTATTATAAAACAAAAAATTTTTTTAAAATTAAAAATAAAAAGTCCGTCAAAAGTTATTTGAATAAACTCATCTTTCTCCACGGACTGTTTGTAAAGGAAACCAAAAAAGTATAAATTAAAATAAGTTGCAATAATTCCTTTTGTGGCTATATTGTAAAATTAAATGGATTGCTTTTTGTTTTTTTATATGTTAAAATTATTAAAAGAATGAAAGGGGGTAAAAAATGCTAGAAGTTAAAAACTTTGTTAATATTGGTGCAGGTAGAAAAAGCAACTATGAATTTGCAAAAGATGTTTTATTAAAAAAATATGTCAATGAAGAAAAAGTTGAAGTTTCTAAACTAGCAAAAGAATTACGAGTAACTTACTCCAGTGCTAGAAATTACCTTTTGAGATTTCTTGAGGAAGAATTGGGAGTAACAACCAATTTGAAATATTATAATTATAAAAAATAGGACATTAAAAAATATATATGAATAAAAGAAAAAATCACTACTGGCAATAGTGATTTTGATGATAAAAAGAAATTGTTAATAACTAACTTCTTCCCAACTAATTTTTAAAAATTTCTTTTTCTATTTTGATTTGCTATATTATACCATAAAGCTAAATATATGTCAAAATCAAAAAGCAATCAATTCCTTTATAAATAACATTTTACTTTACACTTTCTTTAATTTTGTAAAAGTTATTTCAATTAATATTTTATCTCATTTTTCTTTAAAAAAAATATATTTTTTTATTTCCTTATCAACTTTTAAAGGAGAATAAGAAAATGAAAGAATTAAAACCTTATGAAGAAGTGAAAATTGGAGATTATCCATTTTTTACAACAGATGCAGAAACCGGAAAAATAACTTTTAAGAAGTTACCAGTAGCTATTTTAACTAAATATTTACTAAACCAAAAATTAAAAGGTAAATACATTTATAAAGATTATGCAGAAAAAACAGAAGATGCATTTGATAATACAAAAGGAATGCTAAGAATTTACAATGAAGCATTAGGAATATTTGAACTTGCAGATAATTTTTTAAATAAGATTATAAAACAATTTTTCTTTGAAGATTTAGATACATTAAATTTCTTAAAATGTTGTAGTTTTGCAAGTAATAAAAATAATAGAGAATTAGTAAGTAAAATAATGCTTCCAAGTTGCATTGAAGAAATAAATAGACAATTAGAAAGGTTAGGTAACCACTGGAATACAAGTTTTTTTAAAGGTTATTTAGCAATTAGTTTTAAAAATGGTACTCTAATTTTAAATACTATAAGTAAAAAAGTAGAATTTAAAGAAGAACATAGTCCAAACTATTTAGCTTCTATACATCTTCCAATAAAGTATACGGAAGATATTTTACAAAGAAAAAATAACAGACTTTTGAGTTATATAGACTTTAAAATGGAATTAGAAAGTATAGAAAGAAAAGATTTTTTTAAGGCAATGTTGTTTGATTATATTTACACAGAAAATAAAAGTCATCACATTATTTGCTTTAACGGGGAACACGGAAGTGGGAAAAGCACATTTAAAGAACATTTGATGGGATTTAATAAGAGAAATGCTTGGTGCAGTGAATTAAATTTAAAATCGCTAGTAGGTAGCAAGTTTGGAGTTCCACAATGGTTTTATAGTAATTGTATTTTTTGCAACGAAACCTCTGAAAAATATTTTGAAGATAATGCAACTTTTAAACAACTAATAGCGAAAGAAATGATAGCTGTTGAACAAAAAGGATTAGATGTTGTATATTTAAAAACATTTAGCAAAGTTTGGTGTATTGGAGAAGAGCCTATTCGTGTAAAAATGGATGGGGGAGCAGATGATAGAATGTTAAATTTTAATTGGAAGAAAGAACATTATAATTTTATAGATGAAGAAAGATATAGTTATAAAGAATATTATAAGCAAATAAATGAACTTGATGAAACTGGAAACGATGCATTGCTTCAGTACCTTGCATTTGAGAAATATGAAGATTTTACACAAGCCATTGTACAAGGTTTTGAAGTTTTTTGTAGAGATAATTATTCAGATAATAGAAGAAGTTTTAGAAGAAGTTATGAAAAATTATTTGATGAAGAAATGGAAAAATTTGCAAGGGAACAAATGTCATATTTAACTAGATATGAAAGTTTTTTTGAAGATGATAAATATTGTTTTATTGCAACTACTACTTTAAAAGATCTTGTAAACGATTTGGATGTTGATGATGTAGGAAAAAATGAAAGTTTAAAAAAACATTTAAGGATGTTAAGTACAAAATTAAAAGGTTATAGTAATATTAAATATTTTATCAACGACACCAATGAGAAAAACATAAAACTAAAAAATGGTAAGGACTTTATAATGACAAGAAGAAAGGACTATACATTCGGACTTAATTTTAGAGAATTACAGGCAGTGAAAGAACTTATTGCAAATAATAAAAGATTAATAGGAGATAATACACAAAATAAATTTAATAACATAAAAAGTTATTTTAATATTATTAGTGAAGAAGATTATAATATACTGTTCGGAAAGGAAGAAACCTCTAAAATTATTCCCCACGGACAAGGAAAAAAGGTTGAAAAAATTGAAAAAACAGTAGATAAAATCGCAGAAGAATTAAACCAATTATTTAAGGCAGAGTGATAAATAATGTCTATAAAATCACTGTCCTTTAAAGAAAAACTAGAAAAAATACATAATTTAGAAGATAAAATTTTCAATTATTATGGTGTGGATATAAATAATTTCTATTGTCCAAACTGTAACGATAAGAGATTAAAACCTTTTAAAAGTAAAATAGATAGTCATATCAAAATGAAATGCTATGGGTGCAGTAGCACCCTTGACATTATAGACCTTGTAAAAATAATAGATAATAATTTAAAAAATCTTGCACCGGGTAAAATTGTAGACCACTTATTAAGTTTAAATTATAGTAATATAGAAAGTGCTTCCCAAGTGGAACAAATAAAAAAATCAAAATTAGATTTAATAGATTATGATGAGTTTATAGCAGATAGTTTAAATAAATTTAATCGTGCAATAAATACTAATAATGCAGATGAATTAGAGTACCTTTATAGTAGGGGATATACTTATGAAGATTTAATCTATTTAAAAAATTACTTAGGAATAGATGAACATAATAATATTGTTTTTGCTTGTAGCAGAGAAAGTTTTATACTAAGATTATTAAAACCTTGGCACGATAAAAATGGTAAGGAAATTAGATATAAGAACTCTCCTAGATTAGAAAAAACAAGACATTATTGTTACTTGTTAGATACTGTAAATCAAGATAATATTATAAAAAATAACTTTAATATCTTTCTATTTGAGGGAGTATTTGATACCATAACATTTAGAATTTTATGTAGAAATAAATGCCTAGCATTTGCAACTGGGGGAGCAGATAGCAACCATGATTTAATAGCAAATAAGATTAATAATATAGCAAGTCAATTAAACTATAAAATTAACATCTTCATCTTATTTGACAATGATGAAGCAGGAGAACATAATACATCTTTACTTGCAGAATTATTTAATAAAAACTATATAAATGTATATAAGAATATGTCAAAGTTTTTATTTAAAAATTCAAAAGACATCTCTGATGAATTTAAAAATAATCGTGCAGAGTTAGAAACAAGAATAAAATATTTATTAAATAAAATAAATTAAAAAAAGGGGTATATAATAATACCTCTTTTATTTTTTAAGCACCTTAAAAGCGATTTTAGAGCCTCATTTTTTTTATAAATTTTGATTATTTTCATTTTCATTGTTATTTTCTACATTTTCAACTTTTTTTTCTTCTTTTTGTGCAGTAGAATTAGATTTTCTAGCCTTTCTTTTTGGTAAATTATCTTTTAAAATTGCAGTTATATTATCCAATATTTCATTTACTTTAGTTGCAGATATTTTTTTATTATTTACCATTTTTTCAAATTTATCTAACATTTCTACTATCTTTTCATTTTTCTTTTTAATTTCTTCTAATTCGCTAACTTTTTCTAAATCTTTTAAATTAATTTTATTTTCATCTAACAATTTTTTTATATCTTCTAATTTTACTAATGCCATTATTTTTCGCCTACCTTTCATATTGATTACTGATATTCTATCATTAATCAAATGAAATGTAAAGGCTTCAAAATAAATGAAATTTATGTATTTTAAAATCGCAACAATAAACTTGCTTCACAAGTTTTTTTTTGCTAAAATATAAGTATAAAATTTGTCAATTTTATATTATATTTTTTTAAAATTAATAAATTTGCCAGTGCCTTGTATTGTATTTCGCTATGGCGATATACATACAGCACTGTCAAAGGGGAAGTCCCCTTTTGATACCCCTTTTAACTTGTCAAAAACTCACTTTAAAAATACATCTAGCGAGTGTATTTTTAAGAGTTCATTTTTTTACAAGTTATTGAGAGTGTATCGCCACTCTCAAACTCTTACTCTTGTAGTATCTATTTAAAATTTTATTTATGAGGTGTTTATATGTACGATAAAAAATTAATTTTTAGGCTTAACGAAGAACTTGAAGCAAGATTAAAATTAAGAAGTAAAGAGCTAGGAATAAGTTATGCAGAATATATAAGAGAATTAATTAATAAGGAACTTTTATCAAATAATTTAGATACTATATATAGCTTTATGATTAAGTTAGATAAAATCTATAATGAGTTAAATAGAATAGGAATAAACTTAAATCAGTCTGTTAGAAAAATTAATACTAAAAGTACAAAGGATATAGTATTAAAATCTGAAGATGAAGTTATAAATTATTGTGAAGAAATTGCAGAAGTCTTAGAAGATTTAGGGGGAATTAATAATGCAATTAATTATGAAAATAGCAGAGGAAAAAAGAATGAATAGTGCAGGAATGAAAGCATTATTTAATTATATAGCGAGAGAAAGTGGAGTATATAAAACAATAGGAATAGGAATGTCTGATGATAGCGAAAAAGCATTTAAGCAGGTAATGAATAATAAGAGAAGATTTAACAAAGCGAAAGAGAATGAAAATAGATTTTGCTATCACGAGATAATATCCCTTGAATACGGAACTGACCCCGAACTTGCTTTAAAAATTGCTACTGATTATTGTACTAATTTACATCAAAAAAAAGGTTTTAATTGTTACATGGGAGTACACATAGATAAACAAAATACACATATACATATACTGGTAGACAGTGTAAATTTTAAGACTGGTAAAATGTTACAATCTTTAACGGAGAAGCAATTAGAAAAAGTACCAGAGAGAAAAGAACTAGAAGAAGTTTATATTTATGAGGAGCAGAGAAAAATTGCAGAAGATATGGCTATTAAGAATGGCTATGAAATAGAAGATAGTAAGAGATATGAAGCAATGCACGAAGCAAAAAAGAGTGATAAAAATGCTAGAAAATGGCTAACTAAAAATCAATATAAAGTATTCAAGCAAGATGAAGAAAAGAGCTGGAGAAATGTTATAAAAGATAAGCTAGAACAAATATACAAAAGAATAGATGTAACTGAAGAAAATATTGATGAAATTGCTAGGGAATATGGTTTAGGAATTAGCAGACATAATAAAGAGAAAGGTACTATAACTTTTGGATTACTGGATAGCAACGGAGAGATAGAAAGTAAGAAGAAAATTAAATTGGATAGACTTATGGAGCAGGAGCAAGGAAGCTTCACAGACCCAAGCGAGAACATTTTTATATATAGTAACTTTTTTAGAGATAGAACAAGGGAAAAGGAAAATGTAAGACAGTTTGAAGAATTGCTTGAAAATGAAAGAGAAAAGCAAATTGAAAAGGAGCTAGTAAAAGTTATGGAAGAAAAAGAAAAGAGTATAAAAGAAGTTGCAAATAGTTTAATAAAATCAAAAGAAAATCAATACAATAGAGAACTTGAAAGAGAAAAAGAAGTTGAGAAGTTGCTTGAAAGCAATCACAAAGATTACAAGCAAGATATTAATAAAATTATTAATTTAGAACAAAATTTTAAAGATAGACAAACCGAGATACCAAATTTAGAAATTAATATTAAAGAATATAATAAAAATAAATCTCTTATAGAAGAAGATTTACCAAATAAAGAAAAAATTACAGATGAAAAAACTAACATAGCAGATGAAAAGGCTAAGGAAGTTGAGAGAATAAAAGCATTACTAGAACAAGCAGAGAAAGACTTTTACATTGCTAATAGCGAAAAATTACAAGCTATTTCAGAAGTAAATAAATCAAAAAATGAAATAAATAAACTTGATAATTTAATTAAGAGTACCACAGAAAAGATAGCAGATAATAAAGAGAAAATTATATCTATACCAAAGCAAGTTGCAGAATTAAAAGAGGGATTAAAAGAAAAGAAAAATGTTATAGCTTCCACTGAAAAGGAACTTGAAAAGGTATCTGATAATGTAAAGATTAGGGAACAAGAATATAAAGAAATTAAAGATACTGGAATGGAGAAAGTATTGGAATATGAAAATATTATGAGAGATTTATTTAATAAACAATTAGAGGCAGAGGAACAACACAAGCAAGAAGTTGCAGATAGATACCAAAAAGAGATTGAAGAATATCAAAATAATCTTAAAAGACAGAATGCAGAATGGGATAAAATAAACGAATTGAACAGAAATATTAGAGAGCAAATAAGGTTAGAAAGAGAGAAAAAAGCACTTGCTAGAAAAAAAGAATTGCAAGAGCAAAGAGCAAGAGAAGAAGAAAATAAAAAATTACAAACTGATCTTCAGAACTTTATTAAGCTATTAGATAAAGAAGATATAGACTTAATCAAATTGGTAGAAGATATAGAGGAATGGCAACAATTACAACCTAGTCATTATGAAGTTACTGACCAAGAATTATTTAATAATATTTATAATGAAAATATAAAAAGTCTTTTAATATCAACAAATAATGATTTAATTGAAGCAAGTTTTATTCAAAGTGAATATGATTTAGAAAATTATAATGCAATAATAACTGGACATAAAGAAATATTAACAAAAATTTCTCAATATATGGATAATAGACCAAAAGAAATAGAAAAAGAAGTTGAAGAAATTAAAAAGACTGATACTATTAAAAAATCAATGAATAATGATAATGATTTTGAAGATAATTTTGTTGATAAGAAGAAGGGAGATTTTGAATATGGCAGATAAACTTGATATAACAATGATGATAGAGCGAAATTATAACATACTATCTTCATTTGAAAACAAGATACAAGCATTTTTTGAAAGTTATAAGAATGTGGATACCAAGATAGTTGAGAAAGAAACAGCTTTTATAAATGCTAAACAAGAATTAAAACTATTTATGCAGGAATACAAACAGATACTAGAAACCACCAGAGAAGAATTTAAAACAGAACTTGCTAAGGAACAAAAACAATTTATAGAATTAGCAAATTCTAACACTAAAGAAGTTTTAAATGCTAGAAAAGAAGAATTAACAGAGATTATGGAGCAGGAAGAACAAAAGGTACTCCTAAAAACAGAAAAGGTTATAACTATTTTAGAGAGCTTTCAAAATAACATAAATTCTAAAATAGCAGATATTTTAAAAGATTTACCTAATGCTTCAGAAAATTATATTAATAATGCCATTTTAAATATAGGAAGTACCTTAAAAACTAATGTAGAAGAATATAAAGCAACCTTAGTTCAGGAGTTAAAAAAATATAAAGCAGATGTAATCCAAGATGTAGAAAATAGTAATATAGAACTAAAAAAGAGTACCAAGGAGATTAAAGCAGTTGCAGAGAATATAAAAAAAGATAGCGATAATATAAATAGATATTCAAATTATATAAATGATGATTGTCATAGATTAAACAACAATTTAGGACGAATTAATAAAGGCACTGTAAAACTTAATTATATTTTAAGTGGGATCAATAATTCTTCAGTTTTAAAAAAGATATATATTCTTTTATTTTCAATTATAAATGTATTCTTTATCCTTAGAATAATAGTACCAACCACTTATAAAATTAATTTCAAAAGTCAACTCACAATGAATATTATAATTATTGCTGGAGCAATATTAATTATATTAACAATATTAGATTTAGCATATTCAATATTTCTTTATTTTTTTGGAGAAGAAATAAAAGAAGATGAAGACTGAATTTTATTAAATAGACACAATTTACCACAAGTGTCTATTTTTTATTTAAAAATAATAACGGGGTAAACCCCTATTATACCGAGAATGTCCCCAGTCCCCCCGACAAGCAGGGGAACTCTTGGGGACTACTCGGCGTTGTTAGTTCTTATAAACCACTACTTATGAGCCACCTTTGTTACTTTTCTTATTTTCTTATAGTCCGTGGAGAAAAATTGAGTATAGTTGCTTGTAATCATTTTGTAAACTTTCAAGCATTTTATATAACTTTTTATTAAATTATTGAAAGCAATCATCAAGATTACAAGCATTTTTTATTGACATATATTTAGTTTTATGGTATCATAAGTTAGTACAAAAAATCGTACAAATTAAAGTACAAAAGGGGGTAAATATGATTACAGTAGGGACAAGCAATTTTAGAAGCAACATCAAGGAATACCTAGAAAAAGCAACAGAAGAAAATACAGATATTATAATTACGAGAAAGAATAATCAAGCTAGTGCAGTATTAATCAGTTTAGAAAAATATAATCAATTAACAAAAGGGGTTGATAATAAAGAAAAATAATTAAAAATGATTGAAATAAATTAGAAAGATTACAAGCATATTTTAAAGGGAGTGATTAAATGTTACAAACAACTTTTGGATTAAGTAAGGAATATCTACAATTTTTAGACAAAGAAAATTCTACACAAAATGAGGGAGAAGATACTTATACTCTTATTTTCATCAGTGGAGAAAAGGAAATATTTAAAAAAGTAGGTATAAAAAAAGCAGTTATGAATTTCATAGAATTACATAAAGAAAGCCTAGAAAATGCTTTAAATCAAGCCGAAAGATTACAAGCTAACACAAGCGAAGTAGAAGAAAAAGAAAGTAAGCAAGATGAAAGCAATCAAGCAAGTAGTACAGAAAGTACAGAAATAGCAGTATTTAATAATATTCCAGTTGCTAGACTTCAAAAATTTTTCACTCTTGAGAATATAGGAATACTTGAAAAGTTGATAGAGAACGAGAAAAGTGGAGTATTATTAGACCATAGTACAATCCCAGACCATTACAGAAAACTAAGCAATAATAAAAGTGTATCAATTAGAATGAATGAAGAAATCTACAATAAGATGAAGCTTCATAGTATTGAAATAGGAGAAAGTATCGCAACAATAACAAACTTTATATTTGATATGTATTTAAAAGAAATGAAAAAATAACAAGTTGATTGAAAGCAATCATAAAGATTACAAACAATATATAAAAAAGGAGTGATAAAATGGCAACATTAACTTATAACGAAAATGATATTGTTATATTAACAAAGAAAGAATATAACAAAATGATGAAAGAAATAAGAAATTATAGATACTTAAAAAAAATAGAAAGTAGAATGGAAGATATTAAAAATGGTAAAGGAATATTAAAACCAGTACCAACAGAGGTTGAAGATGAATAAAAAACAGGTACTATGGCATATAGAAGCATTAGAAGAATATTCAGAGTGGCAGAATGAAGATTTAAAGAAAGCTAATAAAATAACTAAACTAATTAAGGAAATACTAAGAGAGGGAGTTTTAAAAGGTACTGGAAAACCCGAAAGACTAAAATATAGTGGTGGATATAGCCGAAGAATAGACCAAGAACATAGACTTGTTTATGAAATTGAAAATGATATATTAGTAATTATTTCTTGTAAAGGACATTATGAAGAGTGAACTACTCTCACTTGTAGAAGTGGGAGCTTCTTGGGAAGTATGTGCTTTTACTAGCCACATATATTTACCAAGCTCTT
>ERZ773083.1776-NODE-1776-length-14194-cov-3.278803_pt1 | contig 14194 bp, 13 predicted proteins | sample MGYA00511465_ERZ773083 | MGnify/ENA primary metagenome ERZ773083 (study PRJEB29015, sample SAMEA2738001) | human oral metagenome | biome: human oral; feature: human-associated habitat; material: dental | place: China | collected 2060 ... | reverse complement strand
TAATAACCTTGTTTCCCATAGTTCCTCCTGTTTTTTTACTTTTAGGAAGGCTTGACTACAAAGTCAAGCCTTGTTATATGTAGTATAACAAGCGTTTTTGTCAAGTATTTAGCACTTGTTTAGAACTATTTTAACACAAAATTAGTCTACAGACAATATATTAGATATTTTTAGCTTGTATACTGGTTATTTTGTACTTGTAAACTCTGTATCATATTTTATATACGAGGTTATCATTATGACAAAATTTTATTTACGGCAGTACATAGGAAAAAGAGTACGAACTTTACGAAAAATCAAATCAATGAGTCAGCAAGCTTTAAGTGAAAAAGCAGATGTTGGAACGGATTATATTTCAAATTTAGAAACGAAAGGCTCTAACATCAAAATAGATACGCTTGAGAAAATTTTGACTGCATTAGATTCTAATACCGTAGAATTTTTCGAAAGTCAGGTTAATACAGAAAATAAGGAACTGCAAAAATTAGTTGATGATTTGCTTGAATTACCCTCATCTGAACAAAAACAACTATTAACTGCTTTTCAAATTCTTATAGAAACTGTAAAAGACAAAGGAAAATCTTAATTTTTTATTTATTCCTTACTTTTATAATGACCTAATTAATAAAGATGAATTAAAATCCGATAAGTTTTTATGTGAACTTATCGGATTTTTTATATTGAATATATTTTTATGTTCGTTGTCTCTAAATTATCTTTTTGAATAAAGTAATTCATATTACTATCTTTTGAGTATGATTAGATAGAGATACTTTTTACTTCTCTAATATATATAATATGAGTAATCATTTAGCTGTTCATTAAGCTCATTTAACTTATCACCAGTGATATCATCAGATATAAGACTTAATCGTTTTTTTAAATCTTTTTCCAACTCATCTTCATAAAACTTTTTCTTAGTTGATTTTGTATAGTTAGCAAATAAACATTTAACTTGCAACTCTAGCTTCTTAGCTTCAAGTTCTTTTTTAAAATAAATTTCTTTTGGAGTTTTATCAAAATATACTTCAGGATGATGAAACAAATTGTTTTTAATATCACTAATCTCTTTCTCGTAGTCTTTCTTACCAGTTTCAAAATTGTTATCACATAACTCGATTAATCTTTGTGAAACCCTATTTTCCGTATTGCTTACACAATATTCATAAACATCAGATTCTAATTTTTTTCGATTCTCGCTTAATAGTTCAAAGGAATCTATTTGTTGCATAAATGCTATTTTCATTTGAAATAAAAGTTCATCAAAATTCTGTCTAACATAATTATTAAACTGTTCTTCCACATCATTTAGGACCGAATCATTCAACTTCAAGTAACGCTTTTCACTATTAGATAAAGGATTATTTTTCCATCCCAAAAAATTCTTAATATCTTCTTCATATAATTGATCATAGTGCTTTATATTACTATCTTTTGCCTTCTGTATCTCTGGTGGAATATAATTTTCATCTTTCTTCAACTCATTTATAGAATCAATGTCTAATATTATGTTTGTTTTCCTTTCAATATTCTTGATAAGAACTTGATAAAATAGATCTTCGTTAATATATTGTTTTCGTCCTCTTGTTTCAACTTTATTCTTAGATATGTTTTTTATCCACCTATTTACAGTTGATTTATGGACCGTAATACCAGTTAATCTCTTAAATATTTTTATTAAATCATCATTTGTATATTTTTTTATCATATTCCCTCCTTGAAAAACGCATTTTATTTTTTAAAAAACAAAAGAAAAACGCAACACAAATCATAGATAAATCTTTATTATATAGACGCTTTATCCTTTTTAATATTATATCAATTAAACTGCAAAAACGCAATTCGTGTTATATAATTAAAACATATTAAACGAGAAAATCGTCTAATAAATAAAAAAGAAAGGCATTCCATACTAAAGTTATGAATAATAAAGTTACAAAATTTGTAATATGGATTCAAACTAAATCTAATTACAATGAATTTCAATATTTCGAAAAATTGTATCGATTGCATCAGGCTATATTAGTAGATTATAACAATTATGTCAAATGTCAGTATCTAACTGATAATCTGCCTTCCAAGTGGCATTTCTTGGTTAATTATTTACAAAATTATGATACATATTTGTTTTATTCTTTAATAGCAGTTTTAGAACAAGCACAAATGAAAGGGGGTGAGGAAAATGGCTAAAACAAATTGGATTAAAAATTTAGAAGAAGTTCTCAAGCAAAAAACGCAACCCAAGGTAATGGTCAGTGAAAAGACTGGTAACGAATACACAACCGATGTTGTCCCTGTTCTCAATGTTCTTTCTACTGGTTCTATTGAAGAAGTAGGTAATAAATTTAAGTATTCAGTAGTTGATACTAACAATGATTTAGAATACACAATTAAAGCACCGAATCAAGTGGAAGTAAAATTTGGTACTGTTCTTCAATTCCGCAATGTCCGCGGTGGTGCAACCAATAACGGCATTGGTTGGTATGCGGCTGATTCTGTTAGCGTGGTTCAACGTAATGCGTAACCGTAGATACCGTAGAATCAAACCAACTTCTAATTGTAAGCCACAAGGCTATCAACTCTCTATGATAGCCCTTGGTGTTACTATTAGTATAACCGGCTTGCTATTCTACATAGATTTTTCCAATTCTATATTGACACCATATCTTGCAAAACCGCTACTATTCTTCTTCTCACTGGATGTTATATTTTTAGCATTATTAGTCCTCCTATTGGCAAAACGAGAAGAAGTATCAACCATTTCAATACCAATCATGTCTAGTGAAGCCAAAAGACTAGCTAAAAGACTAAGACGGCTATTTAACGACAAGCAGATTACCGATGTACTCAAGCTTTCAAATACCACACGATATGGCAACGAAATGCCCGAAATCCATGTCTGGATTGATGACAGTTTATCAGAAGGTTATATTGCCATTGAAAACATTGCAAATTGGGAACGTGCCGACCGTGAAAAGTTTGAACAACGTGTATCTGGAATCTTAGCAGGTAAATATCAGAGATTTGCAGTTGTGAGTTCGGAATTATCTATCGGAGATAGTTTCATCATCTTTTATTTTGAAGATGTATTAACTTCTCAACGATTATCTATCAAAGGTAAAGAGTCCTTTAATAGCATGATATGTAACAATAAACACTCCATACGCTTATCTGAAGACCTTATTTGGCATTCTGATATTACACCTATGATGAGTATAATTGCTCGTACTAGGGCGGGAAAATCCGTACTAGCTGGTCAATACATGGCGCATTTGATGTTACTACAAGACTGGATAGTGGAATATAATTCAGCTAAGTATGACCGATACGTTAAAAAATTTAACGGAGAATCAGACCCTATAAAAATAGTTGAAAAAGCCGAGTATTGGTGCTCTATTATGGATAAACGACTAACCGAAATCAATGAAGCAGGTAAGGAAAAATATTTTGAAATGGATAACATGCCAGATATTGGCCTATTCTTTGATGAGCTGGGAAATCTTAACGCTTCTCTTGAATCATTAGATAAGGTTGATAAAAAGCTCAAAATCACTTCACGGTGGACTACTGCCATTAACCGTTTATCAGCCACTGGTGGAGCTGCTGGTATTCATATCATTGCTGTTAGCCAGTTTGCTACCAAAGAGGGATTTTTACCTAGCTTAGCTCGTGTAAACTGTTCTGATGCTGTTATTATGCTTGGTGGAGCTGCCGACAGTGCTTCAGAACGTCAATATTTAATGAGTGGATTTGCTGATATGCCTAAACGCTCATATGGTAAGGGGCAAGGTCTAGCAAGAATTGTTGGAAGTGGACGAAAATGGGAAAATGAACCTCATTTTTTTGAGACACCTTGGTTTGAAGACTGAGATATTTAAATCTATATTTGAAAAAAATTAGCGAAGTCTATCTTGTTTAAATATAGATTCCTGACGCAGCCGACGGGTCACGAGGTCGGTCAGCTTGAAAAGCTGAAACAAATTTTAATTTTAACTATTCTTACGCCTGCACGGCACCGGGCTTGTCAAGTGCCGTGCATATCAAAAAAACTAGCTAAATCAAGATTTTTAGAGAGTGTTTCAAAATCAAAAACCTTGATTTAGCAGTAGAATAGTTAGAAGAATAATTAGAAAGGAAAAATCCTTATTATAGTGAAAAAAGAAGCTAATCTCACAGCTATTATGCTTGTACAACAATTAGAAGATACTTACTGGGAACAGTGGGAAGATAAGACTTTCATTAAGCTAGCACGAGATGGGGACTGTAAGCCTCTACTACAAGCTGTTGTTGATAAATTAAATGACGACAATATAAGCGTCAAAGAAGCATATGGTATCAAGCATGATAAAGATGAGATAACTATATGGAATCAAGAAGAAATGAAAAATGTAACAGAGAAAAAAGCTGAACATGTTCATTTCTTATTCAAATTCGACAAAGGAGCTTCTATCAGCAAAATCGCTCTTGCTGTTGGTGTAGAGCCACAATACTTGGAAAAATTGAAATCTGGGCGATATGGTTATGATAACTGTTTGGCCTATCTTGTCCACGCTAAAGATGAAACTAAATTCCAATATTCCCCCGAAAAAGTCGTAACATTATTAGGTGAGGATTATGTCAGCATCTATAACCGAAGCATGGAGACTTGGATGAAAGGGAGAGCTACTAAAAAAGCTAGGGAAACCTCTCTTAGTCTTGATTGGCTAATTGAAAAAATCCTTTCTGGCGAAATCACCAAAAGCAATATCATGCTAACAGATGAATATTACGCAATTTATGGACAGCATAAGCGAAAAATAAATGAAGCTATAGAAACCTCTGGTGAACGAAAGAGCTACAAAACAATTTCAGAACTAGAAAACAGTGAGTTTAAAAAAACAGTTATTTTTATTACTGCCGAAAGTGGCATTGGAAAAACTGCACTAAGCAAACAGTTAATTCGAATTTTACAGACAGTCGCTATAAAATTCAACCAAAACTGGGATTTTTGCGTAACAGCTTCTACAAATGCCTTTGATGAATATAACGCACAAGATATTCTCTTTCTAGATGACATACGAGGAGATAGTCTAACAGTATCAGATTGGTTGAAGTTATTAGATCCTTACATGATTAGCCCTATCTCTGCAAGATACCATAATAAGATGGGGGCAGCAAAGGTAATCATCATTACAAGCACCAAGAAACCAATTAGTTTTTTTGAATCTGCTAAAGGCAATATTGGAGAAGATTTAGGGCAATTTATAAGGCGTATTAATTACCTATTGACGATTGATAAGTTTTTTAGTTTATCAATACCCATGAAATCCAAAGTAATGGATATATCTTCTAGTTATCCTTGGTACGAACCTAGACACCATTCATATTGTTTCTCAGAATCAGAGCAATATACAAAAAATAATGCTCTCAACCATTTAGTCAAAACAGTAATCCGCAATATGCAATGGAACAAAAAAGAACGTATCACTCACACCGACCAAAGTACGAAAGATACGCTCACTCAACCGAAATAGCAACAAATCTACTATCTCTGTTGCTATTATCTCAAAATACTAAATAATATACAAGAGGTGACAGCATGCAGGTCATTTTACCAAATGAACAGATACATCAAATCCAGCTTTTAATATCCGATTTAATCAAACAAGAAATCAACAACAGACTAAACAGTAGCAATCTTGAAAGTCCGTTTTTGAATAAACAACAAGCCTGCAATTATCTAGGAATTTCCAATAATACGTTGGATAGTTGGATTAAAAAAGGTTTACCAGTTATTCGAATAGGAAAAACAGTTCGATTTGATAAAAGCGAAATCAATCGCTGGATGCAAAAACAGTAGAAATTTTGCAGTGGTTTGTTTATAATAAAATCACGGTATTTTTCTAGCTCAATTCACAAGGAGAATACTATGTCAATTAAAAAAACTCAAAACAATACTTATCGTCTTCGACTGTATATCCCTGATGAAATCAAGCCTATGCTCGGTATCTCTAGTAAAATGTATGAGAAGACTTTTAAAACAAGAAGGGAGGCTAAACAAGTAGAATTGGAAATGCTGTCAAAAATTGATAGCATCTTAAAAGAAGAAGTTACAAGTCCATTTGAAATCAATGGTGATATTCTTTTCTCTGATTTTTATAAGAATGTTTGGTGGGAATCCTATAAAGCTGGTCAAACAACCTCTACTACTAGACCACCAACACAAGCTACTATTGATGGTACTGAAATTGTTTTTAGAAAACATATTTTACCAATGTTAGGTAACTACTCAATTGAATTTCTAAACCAAAATAAACAGGTCGTTTTAAATCTACTGACAGCTAAAGCAGCGGAATACGCAAACTTTAAAGTGATTAGAAGCTACGTTAATTCTATCTTTGATTGGGCTGAAGAATTGGAATATATCGAAACCAACCGTATTTCTAAAACTATTAAACGTATCAAAGCTACTAAAAAAATTAAGTTACAAGAAGCCAAGAACGAGGAAGAATTATATCTTTCACAATCTGAACTCCAGGCTTGGTTTACTGCTTTTGAAGAAGATCTTAAGACAGATAAATATCATTTAAAGATTATGTATTATTTTATACCACTTTCTTTCTAGGTGATAGAAAATCCGAAAGCTATGCCTTGCAGTGGAAACATATCAACACCAAGCAACAAGAAATTAAATTAGTTCAAGCTTTGGATAAGTACAAAAATGCAAAATCAACTAAAGGAAATAAAAAGACGACTTTCCACATTCCTAATGAATTATCAGAATTACTTAAAGTATGGAAAAAACAACAAAAAATTGAACTAGCAAAATTTGGTATTATCCAATCTGATGAACAATATGTCTTTACTTATATAGATATGAAAGGCAATGTAAATAGCCCCTTACACGCTGATTATCTCAATAATAAAATGAAATCAGTCAAACGCCGTCACAAGGAGCTGACACACGCTACACCTCACAAATTACGCCACACTGGAGCAACACTAGCTAAACAAGCAGGAACATCACTTGAAGCTATTTCAGAAGCTCTAACACATAGCGACACCATAACAACCAAGACCTATGTCAATACTTCAAATGTTGTTCCGATGGCTGTTGGGGAGATTGCTTATCGTAACCTAAAAAAATAATGGTGGCAATTTTGGTGGCAATTCTTCAAAAAATGCATCAAAAAACACCCCATGGTGGCAACCATGAAGTGTTGTAAATGCTGTATTGTAGCTGGTTCTTAACGTTTTGAGAACAAAACTTTAATTTTTTACGGAGAGCAGCACCAAACAAATCCCTTTATATCAACATTTAATAGGAAGAATGCTTCTCCCAAACCCTTTAAAATCCATAAAAATGGATAGCATTAACACCAATTAACACCATAAAATAGACTAGTCACTTCATCAAATTTTATTCCTCTAAACTGTCGGAAAAGCGTAGTCTTTCCGATTGAGCAGAGGAATCCAAAAGGCAGGTTCGCACCTGCCTTTATCTATTTTTTACCTTATGAGCTAATTCTTCTTGTAGAAATGGTTTTATTGATGTCAGAATAATAGCCACGGCTTTTTTATTTTGATTCTCAGTTCGATTACGTTTATTGAACATATCAATCATGAATTCATAATCTTTTTCTGGTTCAAAGTTATTCCATTTCGTTGCTTTAAATGCTCCAACTTCAAATAAATAACGCAATAATTTACGACTGAAAAATTCTGATGATAATTGAAGAAATTCATTATCTTCTACTGCGTGTAACAACTTAAATAATTGTTCTTTGACATCCACTTCATATTTCAAATCATCACGCTCAAACTTCTTAATGCAAGAACTACCAATAGGATAAAGTACATTACCATTCAATTGATTTTCAATTGTAAAAAGATAACGAAGATGTTCTTTACCACATATACATGATTCTTCTAATAGTTCATCCTCTTCTACATCTGAAATCTCCCACTCTTTGACTGCTAAGTCCCAGTCATTGGAATCAGAGTTATCCATAACATCTTTGATAAGAGTCTGCAAATATTTACTTTGTGCTACCATAATGTAAGGCCTCTCTAATTTATTTTATAAGCCACTTCTATCAGGAACAAGCTCTTTGAAGCCTTTATTGACCAATAGTGTATTACACATATTCACATCCCAGCTTGCTGTGCAATTAAGAATGAACTCATACAACATTTCTTGCTGATTTCCTACACGAAGTGTTCTTCCTGATAGTTCAACTAGCATTTTACTGATACTTGGTGGTAATTTCATACCAATACAAATGGCAATCACCGTTTCAAGTTTGGGTTCAGTCTTTCCATTCCTCAAGTTGGAAATAGCCTTCAATCCGAGATTGGTTTCATCAGCCAGTTCCTGATTTCGAACATCTCGCCATTTCATCACTTCTACTAATGCAGGAGCAAAACTATTCATCCCACTAAGCTTTAACATAATTTCCAGTGTATCATCAATGTGAACATCAACTTGTTCGAGCCAATTATTCTTATCCTTCGGATAACTAATCGTAAATTGAATATCAGAATCTGCATCACGATTGAGTAACAAGGTTAAAGAAGTAGAGCGACCTGTTCGAGTGCTTGACGAAATTTCAAAGACAATACAACATTCCTCCATATGATGCCTTGCATAAGGCGTTAGGAATGGAGTTCCTGCAATATCATATGAAAGATACTTGGCATCATTGATACAGAGGTGGGATTCTACATAGAGTAATTCACCTTTCTCAACACGCTCTTTCAAGACTGGCTGAGATAATAATTGAAGACCAAGCTGAATCAGATTTACTGAAAAAGTTTGATTATCCTCTAAATTTCCCTGCTTCCATGTATGAGTTGGAACATAGGCGTCATCTATATAAATAAATGCACCTTTCACCTCTTCAAAACCACATTCTGCCAAGCGAACTTTAGCAGATAGACGAGAAACTCCGAAAAACTGAGCTAATTCATCAATCCATTTTTCAAGAATATCAAGAATATCTTGGGTTTGACTCAACTCTAGTAACCGTTGCTGTCTACTCCTTGCTTCTTGAATAAACATCTCTTTAGGCATCAAGATTTTGGGTGCAATTGATTCAGCGTGCCATTCCATCCAACCAATCATATCAGAAGCTTCTTCGTCCTTAATGTCATTTGTTGTAGATAGAACAGAAAGTTCCTCCTCCTCAGCTCTTGCCAATTCTAAAGCATAACGATGCAATTCCCAGTGAACACATTCATGAAGAATCGTATTTCTCACAACTCCAAGATTTCGTATCTGAGGAAGCTTTTCATCAATAACTACTGTTCCCGCAGAGATACCCTTTTCAGGATTATCTTGAAAATAGATTTGACCAAAAATTGAAGTATCCTCCGTAATGGAAGCATACTTTAACTGAAGCCCCATTTGTTGAACAATATAATCAGGTTCAACTCTTGTCGGTGTCAGCAAGGCATTTCGGTCATATTTATTCAAAATTGCTTCTGCCACCTTATCCAAATCATCCTTCCAAATAAATGGAACAAGTTTATCAGAGAGAGGATATTTAAAGGTACTATACGTCCCCCTCTCATAGGTATCAACTTTTACAATTTTAAAATTTTTGATTCCTGCATCAGGCTTTCCAATAGCAGATACACGAAGCCAACGATTCTTTTCGATGGTATTCTCATAATGATTCGTACGTTCAGTTACTACTGCATAGACATCCGTCAAAATATCTATATCAATTTCGCCATCTCCACGATGTCCAGCATAAACATACTTGAAGTCTACATCTGTAACTTCTACTTCATCGTCATAATCATAGGTAATACCTAGCTCTTCAAGATTGCCTAGGAAATATTTCTCACTTGCGTCATAAATTTCATTATAGAATGTTTTTTCTATATATTTGCTAAAAGAAATCAAGTTTCCTCCTAAAATCCAAATAGCTCATCAATGGAATGCCAATCTGTCATATCATCTTTCCATGCTCCTTCATTCAAATAGCGAAGAGTGCCTGAAATATCACGGATAAATGCCCCTTTTAAATTATATTTCTCAAGATAAGCTTTCAAGGCTTCGTATTTCAACGGTGCATACTCGTCAATATTCTTATCTTCACCTTTAGCACTTTCTCCACCCTTGGTTTCTACAATATAGACATCGCCATTCTTCATTTTGACAATATAGTCAGGATAGAAATGATGGGAAGAGCTGGCTGTATAATATACAATTGAAAAATATTGACTTCCTTTATCACCGTTCTTATAGACAAACTCAACAGCATCTTCGTGTGATTCAATATAATCTTCAAAAAGTCGCTCAACTTCACTTCCCTTGATAACGCTATTGGCATAACCTGCATAGACATTGGTTTTTGTATCTACATGTTCCAACTTTGGATTATAAGAATAACGTTCTGTCATCGGAATGTAGAAATCATTCTCCTGAGGTACTACAAGTCCCATACTGATGGTTGGCTGAATATCAGCTTGTCTAAAGACTTCACGCAGAGCACGCCAATTATTCAAGATAAAGGCTGTCCATTCACTAGCTTCCAACTTCAAAAGTTTTTGCTTATTTGGTCGTTTATCATCCATGAAGAAGCGTTTCAGAAGAGCTTCAACCTGACTTACTTTCAAGTGAGTAACTCGGTCAAGTTCATGGTAAGCATGAAGCAAGTCAAGGCGATTAGCACGATAGTCTGCTTCTACACGTCTTTCTCTATCTTGAAGGCGGTCAGAGTGTTCCAACGTATCAAAACGACCTTGTTTATAAGTGTTGATAATGGAACTTCCAAATTGAAGTCCTTGATTTTCTAATTTTTGCTTATTCGATTCAACATCTTCTGTTAGATTCCATTCACGAACCAGACCTTGATAGAGATTTTCACGGATAGCTTTTTCATTTTGTCCTTCATGCAAATCAAGCACTCGCTCGCTGATTAAATGGAAATCTTTGGCTATATCTTTTCGATTCAGAAGTGGCGTAGGTGCTCCAACTCCTTTTTGAGTAAATGCACCATTCAAGAAATCCCCATCAAAGGTAAAAAGATAAGCATTATCCAATACATCGACATCATAATGACCTTTGAAAGGTTCAGGCATCCTACGTATACGACCAATAGTTTGAATAGTAAAAGCTTCACCCATATTTTCACGAATCTTAATCAGAATCTTAGCTCGCGGTGCATCCCAACCCGTTGCAATCGCCTGCTTTATTATGAGGTACTCCACTTCATTATCAAGTTCTTGCACATTGAGATAGTTTCGTTTCTGGTCTGCCAACCAAATACCAAGTTTTCCATCTTCATAAGTTTTATGAAGTTTTTCTTGGATATAGGTTTCAATACGACTTACTAACTCGGGCTCTGAATCTGATTTATCAGGTAACTGAACCAACACCAATGGATTGATTCCTGTTACATCATGCTCAGCATAACTCTGAACAATCTCTTTACGTTTCTGTTCGGCACTTTCAAAGAGAAATTCAAATTCTTTACTAATTTCCCGACTCTCATCAAGATAGTTTTCAATCCCTTCATTGACTACTACCGATTTTGTAATCAAACCTGATGCAATAACCTCTTCCTCACTGACCTCATAAAATTCTACCTTATCGGGTATATTGGGGTCTTCGATAGTAGCAGAAACCTTTACGGTTTTATCTGCCTTAAAGAGCGTGATAATCTCTCTAGCATTATCCGTATCATTGCTATGGGCCTCATCAATGATAAGGATAAAATGTCGGTTTGCTTCAAACGCCTTTTCTATCTTATCTTGTAGGTTATCCCGTTCAGTATCTGTCATCATAGCCTTTTTATTTTTACCTACTACCGATTCATAGTTGATAAAGGTTGCTGTGCCTTGTTCAAATCCTTGATTTAATGCATCAGAAAGTGACTGGGCTTTGATTGACGAAAAATTCTTTGCTTTGTCCTGACTCTGCTCCTCTAATTCCCCCGATCCAGGTGTAAACCAAACAAAAGCAACATTATCATATGTACTCTCAATATAAGTATTTACCCAATCCAGAAGGGTAATGGTCTTACCTGACCCCGTTGGCGATTTAATCACCATTTCATCAACAGCATATTCAGGAGCTGTAAATTTCAAGAGTTTATCAACCAGCTTTTGCTGGAATCGTTTTAATTCAATCATGACCAAATATCCTTTCCAAAGTAATAATGTGGAATTTCTTGTTTCGTAATTTTTTTCTCACGAAGAATTCTTTCCTGTTTCACGTCAAAGAAAATTTCAGGATGGAAGAAAATAGTAGAATTTTCAACAAAATCAGACTCATCCATCTCGTCTAATTGGTCTTCCGATAATATTACCTGTACTTTTGGATTTGAAATATCAACTCCAAACTCCAACTCAACAAGAGGTGTTATATAGTTAAGCAACTCATACTCAAGAGTAACATCAGGAAACTCTTCTTTATCCACAAAACTGGTCTTAAAATATTTAATATTGTGAGGAATCCCTTCAATTGGTTTTCCTTTTTTGTTAATACCTATTACTTTGATACTTGCATCTTCAAAAACAGTTTTTACAGAATCGTATTTTCCCTCCATTGTCTCGACAATCGTATCAACCTCTGCTTTGAGCAAATCAAACTTTTTAAATAGACTTTGTGTTAGCTTTTTCTCAAATAAAATTTCTTTAAAATCTTTTTTATGTATATATCCATCTGAAACTGCTTTTAGTCTAGGGTATGTTATAGAAGAGCAAATTCCAAATTCTTCCTCGTATTTTGAGTATTCATGTTTATTCTCTTCTGGAGATCCAAATTTCTTTTTAAATTCCCGTTCCTTCTTTTCTCCAATAGCATTATTAGTAGCCAGAATATATCTTCTATTACCACCACATAATTTATTGAGCATTTCAACTGCATGACCAGTTGTTCCAGAGCCAGCAAAGAAATCTAATATTACAGCATTTTCTTTTTCCTTTGTAGTTGCATACAAACATTCATATACATTCCATAATGACTTTGGAAAATCAAAATCATTATGTGGAACCATGCTATTAATTATTTGAGTACCATACTCATTTGCATCATATTTTTTATCAAACCATACAGTTTTATAGGGTGCATATGGTTTACCAATTTCTATATCCCAAACATTTTTCTTACATGTTGCACGTAAAATATCCCAAATACTTTCAACAGTCTGCCTTGCATACCTCCATTTTCTTTCTATTCCAGAGTTGTCAATAGGATATACAATAATAGTCCCATCCTCAAGATACTTATTTTTTGTAGGATGCTCATCATCATCTAATACATCTTCAAAACCTATAATTTTTTCATCTTTTATCTTAATTCCGTAAAAACAGTTTTTTGCATCAGTTCTTAGTGACTCACTTCCCCAGTTTCTTAACGGAGACCAATCTATATCATTTTCGTCTACTTCTCTTTCAAAAATGACTTTATAATTTTTTTTATAAACAAATAAGGCAAATTCATTAGTATATGAAAAATTATTTCCTTGAATTCCTCTTGGATTTTGAATAATTGTTACAATATCAACAATAAATTCATTCCCAAAAACTTCTTCAAGTAACAGTTTTAATGTTGCAACTTCATTTTCATCAATTGCACAAACTAAAACGCCATCATCTTTTAGTAAATGTCTTGCACAGTCCAACCTACTCTTCATCATTGAAATCCATTTACTGTGTTTATATGAGTCCTTAGAATCAATGTAATTGTTATTATATTTCCAATTTTTTGCTCCTGTATTGTAAGGTGGATCAATATAGATAACGTCAATTTTTCCTGTATGAGTTTTCTTCAAAAGCTGTAGACTATGAAGATTATCTCCTTCCAAAAGGAAGTTAAAATCCTCTGATTCAGGATTACCCACAATTTTCTTTGTCCCGTTCTCAACAAAGACAGGAATTTTTGTCTTCATTTCCTCCTCAACCAATTCAGTATGCTCCTCCCAAACGAGACCATACTTCTTAGTATTGAGCAAATGAACTAGATTTTCCAGCTTGTCAACATCTTCATTTCGTCTATCCTCACGGGCTTGTTTTAGAAGATTCTGCACATAAGCAATTGCTCCATCTTTCTCGTTTTGATGTGGGCGTTCAATAAAATCCTTAGACATTACAAAACACCCCCTTTCTCAAAAGAGGGTGTTTTTGGTACGCCGAAAAGAGGTAGAAAACTACCTTGTTGCTTGTTGCTTGTTGCTTGTTGCTTGTTGCTTGTTGCTTGTTG
>ERZ773083.1772-NODE-1772-length-14212-cov-3.996539_pt1 | contig 14212 bp, 16 predicted proteins | sample MGYA00511465_ERZ773083 | MGnify/ENA primary metagenome ERZ773083 (study PRJEB29015, sample SAMEA2738001) | human oral metagenome | biome: human oral; feature: human-associated habitat; material: dental | place: China | collected 2060 ... | reverse complement strand
ATTAAATAAATTATATCATTTTAGTCGTTTTTTTTCATCAAAATTTTAAAAGTTTTATTATAAATTTGATTATATTTTCTTTGACAATATATTTTTTTTGTAGTAAAATTTATATATTGAAAAAAATTTTATTATTTTTAGATATAATTTTAATTTGAGAGTTTAGGAGGGAAAATGAAAAAAAGGACATTAGTTTTAGTGTCGCTCGTATTGACAATTTTAATATTTTTTACATTTTGCGGGAAAAAAGAAGTGAAAAATCCAAATGCAAAGACAGGTAAAAAATATATTATTGCAGTAGATCTGATTTATCCGCCGTTTTCTTTTAAGGAGAATAATGTGGATAAGGGAATTGATGTGGATTTGATGAAGGCGGTGGCGAAAACTCAAGGATTTGAAGTGGAAATTCAGCCGATGGATTTTGGAGGAATTATTCCTGCGATGGAATCTGGGCAAATTGATGGTGCGATTGCGGGAGCGAATATTACTGAGGAGAGAAAAAAGGTTGTTGATTTTTCTGATCCATATTACGATACAGGAATTGTTGCGATAATTCATAGAGATAATAATACGATAAAAACTGGAAAAGATTTGGTTGGAAAAAGACTTGCGGTTAAAAGTGGAACTGCAGGGGAAAGATATGTTCAAGAAAATTTGAAGGGAAAATCTGAAGTAAGAATTTATGATGACACAGTTTCAATGTTAAAGGCGGTTGAAAATAAACAGGCTGATGCGGGATTTGAAGATTTACCGGTAGTTTTGTACACTTTGAATCAAGATCCAGATACACAGTTAAAAGTTGGGACTGGGAAGTTGACAAATGTTGGAAATGGATTTATGGTAAAAAAGGGGACTCACAAAGAGTTGCTGGAAGAGTTTAATAAAGGTTTGAAGACTTTAAGGCAAAATGGTGAATATCAAAAAATTGTTGACAGATATACTAAAGGCGGTAAAACTGCGGAAAAAGGCGGAATTGCTGGAGTTATTGATTCTTACAGGGGAATTTTGACTGGTTACGGACTGAAATTTTTAAGAGGGCTTGCAATTACCATCTATATCACAGTTGTTTCGTTATTTTTTGCAACATTAATTGGTTTAGGAATAGGATATTTAAATTTTGTGCCGACGGATAAAAAAGGTTTTCACTCGAAAATGATAAAAGTTTCGCAATTTTTAGGAAAAGAATATATTGATTTAATAAGAGGAACGCCACTTATGGTTCAGACAATATTCTTTTATTTCGGAGTTGTGCCGCTGCTTCCAAAACTTTTAAAATTGACATTTCATTTGAGCAGTGAGCCAGGAATGCTTTCTCCTGAAATTTCAGGGATAATTATAATCGCACTAAATGCTGGAGCATTTTTAGCTGAAATTTTTAGAGGCGGAATACAGGCGATAGACAAAGGACAAATGGAGGCGGCTAGAAGTTTGGGGCTTTCTTTTAACAAGTCTATGACTAAAGTAATTTTGCCACAGGCTATTAAAAATATGATTCCTGCCATTTTAAATCAGTTTATAAGTTCACTAAAAGACACTTCCTTATTAGTTGTAATTGGAGTGGCAGATTTGATGAAAGAAGGGCAAGTTGCTTATAAAACTAATTTTAAAACATTTGAAACGATGCTTATAGTTGCGGCAATTTACTATATAGTAATTAAATTATTGTCTAAATTGTTCAAGAAAGTGGAGGATAAGTTAAAAGTATGATTAAAGTAGAAAATTTGAAAAAACAGTATGGAGATAATGTTGTTTTAAAAGATATAAGTCTTAATGTGAAAAAAGGGGAAGCGATAAGTGTGATTGGACCGTCAGGTTCGGGGAAAAGTACATTTTTGAGATGTATAAATGGGCTTGAAGAACTATCTGACGGACATATTTGCGTGGATGAATTTGACCTTGCGGATAAAAATTTGAACATTGACAAATTTCGTGAAAAAGTTGGAATGGTTTTTCAAAATTTTAATTTATTTCCACATTTAACAGTTTTGAAAAATATAACTTTAGCTCCAGTAACGCTAAAAAAAGAGACAAAGTCAGAAGCTATAAAATTGGGAAAAGAACTGCTTGAAAAAGTTGGACTTTTAGATAAAGCCGATGTTTATCCATCAAGTTTGTCTGGTGGGCAAAAACAAAGAGTGGCAATTGCAAGAGCTCTCGCTATGAAACCGGAAGCATTACTGTTTGATGAGCCAACAAGTGCATTAGATCCTGAAATGGTTGGAGAAGTTTTGAAAGTTATGAAGGATTTGGCTAAAGAAGGAATGACAATGATTGTCGTGACACATGAAATGGGATTTGCAAGGGAAGTTTGTGACAGAGTCATTTTTATGGCTGACGGGGAAATCGTGGAGCAGGGAAAACCTGAAGAAGTATTTTTGAATCCGCAAAATGAGAGAACTCAGAATTTTTTGAAAGTTTTATAAAAAATTTATTTTTAAAAGTTAAAAAAAATAATTATAAATTTTATTTATATAAAAATAAATATGATTATTGTAAAAAATAGTAAGATTTTATTCTTACTATTTTTATTTTTTATTAATTTTAAATTAAAAATATATTGACAAAATTCAAAAAATATTGTATAAATAATTAATAAAATATTAAATAAAAAAAGGAGGACAAAAAATGAATGGGAGAATTGTAAAGTTTAAAAGTGAAAAAACCTTTGGAAAAAAAGCAAAAAAAGGTTTTACGCTTATTGAAGTGATATTGGTTGTGGCAATTATTACGATAATTTCTGCGATTGCAATACCGCAAGTTGGAAAATATTTGAATAAAGCTAATAGGAGTAAAGTTATTGGGGCAATTTCCGAGTTAAATAACACGACAACATCTTGGAGTATTGACCACAGCGGAGATGCACCGAAAAATTTGCAGGATATTTTGACGGAGCAAGGAAATTTGAATAAACTTGGAATTGGGCTGGATAGCAGCGGAAAATTTAAAATTGGGAATATTCAAGGTCAAATAATCTATCAGAATGGAGAAATTTATGCTAAGATCGCTGCAAATAGCAAGGCTTTTCCTGGAGAAGAGATAAAAAGATGATGACAATCATTTTGTTGGTTTTAAAATATTTTACATTTTTTAGTATTTTTATAAATGATATGAAAAAAAAGCTGATATATGACAGGGATATTTTATTTTTAGTTCTAATAGGATTATTTTCTGCTGTTAAATTTAATGATCTGGGAAATTATTATTTGGGAGCGAGTGGCTATTTAATGCCGTTGTTGGCACTTTATATTTTGGAAGATTATTTTAAAAAAAGTTTGATTGGCTTTGGAGATGTGAAGCTTATGATGGGAATAGGCGGGTTGTTTCGATACAGCGGAGTCGAAAATATTTTTAAGTTCTATACAATGTTGTATATATTTTCAGGAATTGTCGTATTATTTTTACTTTTTTTTAAAAAACTTCAAAAATGTGAATATATTCCGTTTGCACCATTTATTATTGCAAGTTACATCTTTTTTAATCATTTTAAAATATTTTTTGGTTAAAAGAGAAAAGAGAAAAATAGAAAATAGAAAAAGAGAAAAAGGGGAAAAATAAAAAGATGAAAAAAGATAAGGGGGAAACTTTAGTTGAAAGTTTAATTTCAATGTTTTTTGTAACACTCGCGATTGTTCCGCTGTCAAATTTGTTTTTAAAAACTTTAAAGACGAATACGAAAATAGATAATGTGAATCTTCAGAATATAGAAAGTTCAAATATGATTGAGCTCATAAAATCTAAAAAATATGAGGAAGTAAATAAATTTTCTGGAAAATATGAAATTGCAAGTACAGATGATTTTTATAATAAATTTTTGATTGAGAAAAAATATCAGATTTTAAAAAATATTGATTTTACAAAAAATAAAATTCAAATAAAAATTGAAAAAACAGATGGATTTTATTTGAATGAAAAAGGCGAAAAAGAATATATTTTTAAAATAATTGCAAATAAAATGAATGATTATTATTTTCCAAATTTTTTATAGTGTAAATTTAAAATAAATTTAAATAAATTTGAAAAGAGGAAAAATTGTGAAAAATAAAAAAAGAGGTTATTTGCTTTTAGAAATTATGATAAGTATGTTTTTATTTTCAGTCATAGTTTTTGTAGTTTCGATTTTTTTGAAAAGAGTTGTCATAATTGAGAAAATGAAAAAAAATAATCAGAAAAGTTATGAAAATTTGTATTTTTCGTTGGATAAAATTGTGGAAAATTTGAAAAATAGAGATAAAGAAGAATTTTTTTATGAAAATGAAAAGAAAAATATTCATATTTTTAAAGATAAAATTGTTTATAAAACAGATGGAATCTTATATAAAATTGAATTTGAAAATAAAAAAATGTATATTTCGGATACGGAAAATAAAAGTAGTTTTGGAAGTAGAACAGTGATTTCAAATTTAGAAAATTTAGAATTTGAAAAAATTGGCGAAATTCTTGTCATAAAAATAAAAAATTTTGGAAAAGATGAAATTAGAGTTGTGAAAATATGATAAAAGGGGATTTTTTAAAATGAAAAAAAAAATTTAGGTGCAAGTCTTATTTATGTGTTAATTGCACTCTCGATGATAACTGTGTTTTCGACAAATTTTATATTTTTTGTAAAACAGAAATCGGATATAATTTTTTTGAAAAATACAGAAAAAAAGTTAAATAAAAAAATTTTTGTTGAAAAAGAGTTGGAAAATGCTAAAAGAATTGAAAGAAATGGCGTGATTTTTGAAAATAATCAAGTCGAAATAGAAAAAGAAGAATTTTATTTCGATACGAATTTACAAAAAATAAAAAATGATTTGAGAGCAGAAAAATTGATATTCTTGCCAAAAAATGTACAAAGTATTGGTGGCTTTGTGGTAAAAAGTATTAAAGACAGTAGTGAAAATGAATATTTTTTGCCACTTGATAAAAATACAGTTTATGGTGATTTGGAAGTTATTTTTGAAAGAAAAATTTTGAATACGGAAATTTTTTATAAAGAGAAAATTTCTTTTAAGCGAAAAAATGCAACACTTGTGGAAATGAGTGTTTTGAGCGGTGAAATTTTAAAATAGAGGAGGAATTTTTTGGAAAGTTTGAAGATATATTTAAGAAGCGAAAATAAAATTTATCTTTTTTATGAAAATGAAATATATTTTTATGAAAATCAGGAATTATCAAATGTTTTGGAAAATTTTTTGGAAGAAAATAGTTTTGACAAAACGGAATTTAAAAAAAATGTGGAAGTCAGTTTTATTTTACATTTTTCATATTTTGATTTTGAAAATTTTCAAAATTTTGAAAATTATAAAGAAGAAAAAAATAAAAACAAAAAGAAAAATAATTATGAAGAAGACAAAAACGAAAATAAAGAAGAAAATGAAAAAGAAAATAAAAATAAAAATTATGAAATGAAAAAAATTTTTAAAAATAATAAATTTGTTTGTAAAAAATTTATTCTAGATTATGTAAATGGTGAATATTTGAATCTTTATTTGGAAAAAAATAAAATTTCAAGTTTAAAAAAAATAGTAAAAAATTATTTTTTGAAAATTTCGGAAATAAAAATTGATTTTCAAGCGATTTATAATTTTTACAAAAATAAAAATCTAGAATTTGAAAGTGAGAATCAAAATCAAAATCAGAAAGAAAACAAAAATAATTATGAAAAAGAAAAAAGTAAAGAAGAAAATTTATTTTTTGAAAATCAAAAAGAAAATAAAAATAAAAAAGAAGATGAAGAAATTAAAATTGTTCAAATAGAAGATATTGGTGTTGAACAAACTATAGACAAAGAAAGTTTGGAAAATGAAAATTTGAAAAGTGAAAAAATTGAAATTTTTCAAATTGGAGAAGAAAATAGTTTACGCATGGTAATTTTTGACGAGAAGATAACGGAATTGGAAAAAGTTGAGTTAAGACTTTCCGATATTGGAGAAATTAGTGAATTTGACTTTGGGGATATGATTGTTTTTACTGATACGGAAGAAGAAATTAAAATGATTTTTTCAGGTAGTGAACTTTTTGAAAATCCAAATTTTGCGGAAAATGAAAGTTTTTTTGATGCAAAAAGTTTGAAAGAGATAAAAATTTTAGATGTGGCGACAGTTTTATTTTTGTTTCTTGGATATTTTCTTTTGAGTAATTTTATGAATAATGAAAAATTAAAAAAAGAAAACGAAAATATAAAAATTCAGACGAAAATTTTGGAAAAAAATTATTTGAAAAAGAAAGATGAAGAAGTTCCGAATTATACGAAAGAATTAAAAATATTAAAAGATATTGATAATTCGATTGAGCGAGATGAGTTTTATTCATATATAAAATTTTTAGTTGAAAACAGTAAAAAAGGGGTAGATTATACAAAAATTAATTATGAAAATTCAAAGTGGACAGTTTCTGGCGAGTTAAAAAATTTTGAGAATTTTGAAAAATTTGAAAATAGTATTTTGAAAAAATATCCCAATTCTGAACTTGGGTATTTAAAAGATAACGATGAAGCGACAATGTTTGAATATGTCATTAAATAATTTTAAGAAAAGTGGGAAAAGTATAAAATGAGAAAAATAAATTTAAAAATGATGATAATTGCTTTAATTGTAGTTTTTTTGGCGATAAACTTAAATTCAAAGTATAGTGAGCACAAAGAACTTTTGGAAAATAAAAAATTACTTTTGGAGAATAAAAAAAATTTTGAGAAAAAAATTATTGAAATAGAAACTGAAAAATCACTTGAAAAAGAAAAGAATATAGCTGATTACGATAAAATTATGATGTTGACAAGAAGACTTTCTTTTTTTTCAATAAAAAATGAATCAGAGTTTAAAAAGATGATTTATATTTTTGCACATGAAAGTGATTTAAAAGTGAAAGAAATTTCAAAATCAGAAAATATCTGGGAGAAAAATGGATATAAATTAAAATATATTCATTTTACAACTTTTGGAAGTTTAAATGATTTTGGGAAGTTTTTGTATTTAATTAATAAAAGTAAAAGATATATTGATACTTCAAGATTGTTTATTGAGCTCACAAGTGATGAATTTAAAATTTCAATAGGTTTTATTGAGAAAAAATTGTAAAAGTAAAAGGGGGAAAAATGAGGAAATTAAATTTTATTTTATATGCCATTATTTTTTTTAGTAATACTTTTTCAGCGAAAGTTACGGATTATGTAAACAAAAACGATGCACAAAATATGAAAAAAATATTTATTTATAAAGTGCCGAAGGAAAATAAAAAGATTGAAAATAATAGTATAAATAACAACACACAACAAAAGCAAGTAAAAACTCCTGAAAATAATACATCTAAACAGACAAAACAAACTCCAAAAATGGAAAATAATAAAAAAGAAGTTACAAAAATAGAAAGTTCAAAGATTGAAAATCAGAAAAAAGATGAGATAAAAAATAAGACGGGAGAAATTGAGTTTGAATATAGAGATGTAAAAGAAATTTCTGAAGCATTAAATGGATTTGAAAAATTTGAAGTTATTGGCGTGGGGAATAAAATTATTTTTAGTGGAGATGAAAAGAAATTTGAAGAGATGAAAAAAATAATAAAGTCTTTTGACAGTCCAAAAGAGCAGGTTATAATAAAGGGAACAATAATTGATACAAGTTCAAATTTATTTGAGCGGCTTGGAATTGACTGGTCAATAAATTCAGATTCTGGAAATACTGGAAAAAATAATTTGGTTGCAAAATTTTTAAATGGAGAAATTTCGATTAGTTCGATATTTTCTGCTGGAGGAAAATTTTTGGGAGTTGACTTTAATATGCTAAAAGAAAATGGAGATATAAAAATAGAAGCTATGCCAACACTTATGATTATGGAAAAGGAAGAAGGGGAATTAAAAGTTACGGAAGAAGTGATTATAGGTGAAAAAAAAGTAACTAAAAATAATGAAGATTATATTGAGCCAATATTTTCAGAAGCGGGAATTGTTTTTAAAATAACTCCAGAAATAAAAAAGATAAATGGAATAAAAAAAATATTGTTAAAACTTGATACGGAAATAAGTAATTTTAAATTGACATCAACTTATAGTGCATCTTCTGGTGCAAAACAAAAAAATCAGACACGAACTACGATAACATTGAATGATGGTGGCTCGACATTTATAGGAGGATTAAAACAAAATGTGAGTAAAGAAACACAAAGAAGGGTGCCAATACTCTCAAAAATTCCAATAATTGGACCGCTATTTAAATATAGAAGGACAAATAAAGAAATGAGAGATATTTATATTGAAATTGAAGCTGTTATACAAAATGATAAATCGCTTTTAGTAAATTAGAAATAAAAAATTTTTTTCTAAATTTTTGATGAAAAATATTAAAATATGTTGTATAATAAAAATATATTCAAAAAAAATAAATTTAAAAATAAAAAATAAAAAACAAAAAATAAAAGAAAGGAAAAAAATGATTTCAATTCGAAGGCTTAAAGAGATACTTGAGCAGTTTAAAAGTGTAAGAATTGCTGTTATTGGGGATATGATGCTAGATGAATATCTTATTGGAAAAGTTGGCAGAATTTCTCCTGAAGCACCAGTTCCTGTAGTGAATATTGAGAAAGAACGATTTGTATTGGGTGGAGCTTCAAATGTGGCAAATAACTTAATTTCATTATCAGCTAATGTATCGGTGTATGGAGTCGTGGGAAACGATGCAAATGGTGAAAAGTTTATAAAGGAATTGGAAGTTAAAAAAATTAACTCAGCTGGAATTGTGAAAGACAGTTCCCGTCCAACTATAATTAAAAGTAGAGTTTTAGCACAAGGACAACAATTACTTCGGCTAGATTGGGAAAAAGATATTGATATTTCATCTGAAAACCAAGATAAAATTTTAGAATTATTAAAAGAAGATTTGAAAAATATAGATGCGATTTTGTTATCCGATTATAATAAAGGACTTTTAACAGAAAGACTTTCCAAAAAAATTATAAAACTTTCTAAAGAAAATGGAAAAGTTGTAGTAGTAGATCCAAAACCTCAAAATTTTAAAAATTATGTTGGAGCAACTTCTATAACACCTAATAAAAAAGAGATTTTGGACTATTTTGGAATGAAAAAATTTTCTAGTGAAGAAGAAATTGTAGAAAAATTAGAGCAGTTAAAAAAAGAATTGGAGCTTGAAAATGTTGTGCTTACGAGAAGTGAAGAGGGAGTTTCACTTTTTGAAACGGAACATAAAAGAATACCGACGGTGGCAAGAGAAGTTTACGATGTGACGGGCGCAGGAGATACATTTATTTCAACTTTTCTTTTGGCAAGATGTGCAGGAGCTGATTTATATGAAGCTGGAGAAATTGCGAATATGGCTTCAGGAATAGTTGTGGCTAAAATTGGAACGGCAACTGCAACAAAAGAAGAAATTTTAGATTTCTATGAAACCGTACAAGAACATTTGTAAAATAAAAGGGAGTTTTATTGTGGGAAATTTAAGTGAGATTAAAATTAAAAATTTAATTTATAAAGAAAAGAAAAGGAAGTGAAAGTTATGGCAATTATTGCAGCAATAGAAGCTGGAGGAACAAAATTTATCTGTGGAATTGGAACAGAAGATGGGAAAGTGATTGAAAGAGTTAGTATTCCTACAACAACGCCTGAAGAAACAATGGGAAAAGTTATAGAATATTTTTCAGATAAAGAATTTGATGTGATGGGAGTTGGAAGTTTTGGTCCAATTGATCCTGTAAAAGGTTCTGAAACTTACGGGTATATAACAAAAACTCCAAAACCTTATTGGAGTGATTTTAATATGATTGGAGAACTAAAAAAACATTTTGATGTGCCAATGGAATTTGATACAGATGTAAATGGAGCGGCGCTCGCTGAATCTTGGTGGGGAGCAGGAGAAGGACTAAAAAACGTGCTGTATATAACAGTTGGAACAGGAATTGGAGCAGGAGCCGTTGTTGATGGTAAAATGGTTCAAGGGTTGACTCATCCTGAAATGGGACATATTTTGCTAAAAAGACATAAAGATGATAAATTTGAAGGAAGATGTCCATTTCATAAAGACTGTTTGGAAGGAATTGCAGCAGGACCAGCAATTGAAGCTAGATGGGGGAAAAAAGGATTTGAATTGGCTGAAGTTGACGAAGTTTGGGATATGGAAGCGTATTATTTGGCACAAGCGTTAGTAAATTATATTTTGATTTTATCGCCACAAAAAATTATTATGGGCGGTGGAGTTATGAAACAGAAACAACTGTTTCCAAAAATCAGAAAATATGTTCAGGAATCTTTAAACGGATATGTACAAAAGAAAGAAATTTTGGAAGATATTGATAATTATATTGTCTATCCTGGATTAGGTGATGAAGCTGGGTTTGTCGGATCAATTGCATTAGGAAAAATTGCTTTAGAACAAAAATAAAAAAATATAAATAAAAAATAAAAAAGTTTTTTAAAAGGGGGGAGTTATTGTGGGGAAAATAACTGAAAAGGAACTTTTGACATTTACAAAAAGTGTATATTATTTGTTAAATGGGAAGATTAGCTTGATTGATACACTTACGATTGTTTCTCAAAATTATAAAAGCGAAATGAAAAATAAAATTTTAAAAACTAAAGCACAAATAGAACAGGGAGTCCCTTTAACTAAAGCATTTTATAAAATTGTTAAAGAAAGAGAATTTTTGGAAATGATAAAAATTGGAGAGCAGACTGGAAATTTGGAATTAGTTTTTAAAAATTTGTATCAAAAATATGAGTTTAACCAAAAAATAAAAAAAGATATTATAGGACTTAGTATTTATCCAGTTACGGTTATTGTTACAGCAGTTATAATAGTTGCAATCTTATTAAAATTTGTTGTTCCAAAATTTGTTTCAATTTATTCGGACATTGGACAAGATTTGCCCAAAATTACAAAAACTGTTATAAATATGAGTAAAATTTTTGATAAATATTGGATTGCTTTTTTTGGTGTGATGGTTTTTATATATTTTTTATTTGTTTATTTTAAAAATAAAAATGAAGAAGATTTTGAAAAATTTTTTTTAAAATTAAGAATAATTGGGAAGATGTATAAAGATATTTGTGTGTTAAATTTCACAAGAAATATGTATTCTTTAACTAATACAAATATATCGTTTGTGAAATCTTTAGAAATGTGTTCAAATTCTAAAAGTAATGTTTTAAATAAAGAATTGAAAAAAATTATTTCAAAAATTGAAAAGGGGGAAAGTATACAAAAATCATTTAAAAATACAACTTTTTTTGATGCGGAATACAGAAGTTTTTTAACGATAGGCGAGAGAACTGGAAAAATGGAAATTTCATTTTTTAATTTGAACGAAATATATTATGAAAGAGTAAATGAAAAAATTAAATGGTTTTTAAAAATGTTTGAGCCATTTTCGATAATTTTTATAGGAATATTAATCGGTGGAATAATATTTTCGGTTATGCTTCCAATTTTTAAAATGGGAGAAATGCTATAAAAATAAAAAAGGAAAAATATGATAGAAAATTTTAATGAATTATCAAAATATGCGCAAGATTTGTTTTACTATAAAAATAAAAAATCAAAAAAATATGAGATTATAAAAGAAATAAAAGAAGAAAGTTTGGAGAAAAAAGTACCTATAATTACAGATGATGTACTTAATTTTATGATATTTGCTGCAAAAAATAAAAAGTCAAAAAAAATTTTAGAAATTGGAACTGCGACTGGATATTCGGGAATTTTTTTGGCGCAAATTGCAAATGAAAATGGTGGATTTTTGACTACGATAGAAATTGATGAAATTCGTTATAAAAAAGCGATTGAAAATTTCAAAAAAATGGGGATATTTGAAAAAAATAATTTAATTATGGGAGATGCGCTGGAAGAAATACCCAAATTAGATAAAAATGTAAAGTATGATTTTATATTCATAGATGCGGCAAAGGGTCAGTATTCAAAATTTTTTGAAATGTGTTATGAGCTGCTTTGTGAAAATGGAATAATTTTTATTGACAACATTGTATTTCGTGGATTTGTGGCAAAATCTAAGGAAGAAGTTCCAAAAAGATATAAAACGATTGTAAAAAGATTGAATGAATTTATTAAAAAATTAAATGACGAGTATAATTTTGTTTTGCTGCCGTTTGGCGATGGAGTAGGAATAGTCAAAAAATAAAGGTTAGCGGAAAGAAGTGATAAAAATGAAATTTCTCTTGTATAATATACGCTATGGGACAGGAAAATATCTAAATCAGCCATTTAAGCATATCAGAGGATACTTAGGCCGCTCAAACTGGCATATTCACAAAATTGGAAGTCTCATAAATAAATATAAACCTGATATAGTGGGACTTGTAGAAGTTGATTTAGGTTCTTTTAGAATGAAAAGTAAAAATCAGGCTGCCGTCCTTGCGAGAATTACGAGAAATAACAATGTTTTTCAGTATAAATACGAAGAAAATTCAAAATATATGAAATTTCCGATGGTTCGTAAACAGGGGAATGCTTTGCTTTCAAAAAGTGAAATAGTGAAGAAAAAATTTCATTATTTAGACAGTGGAATGAAAAAATTGATAATCGAAGTTGAAACTGAAAAAGTGATAGTATTTTTAGTACATTTGGCATTGGGAGGAAAAACTCGCCAAAAACAAATAGTTCAGCTCTATGATTTGGTAAAGAGTGCGAAAAAGCCTGTGATTGTTGCTGGAGATTTTAATGCTTTTTGGGGATATGATGAACTTGCGATGTTTTTAAAAGCGTCAGGATTAAAAAATTCAAATGTTAATTCTCGGCCAACTTTTCCGAGCTGGAAACCTAAAAAAGAACTCGATTTTATACTTTGTTCACAAGAAATAAAAATAAATAATTTTAAAGTTATTCAAACAAAACTTTCTGATCACTTGCCAGTATTAATTGATTTTAATATATTATAATCTTGTAAAAAATCTGAAAAAAAGTTGCAAAAATTCAATAAATGTATTAAAATTATAGTGAAGAACATATTCAGAAAGGAGTTTTTTAGTGAAATCAATAGTAAAAAAATTATCATTATTAGTAATTTCAATTTTGACAGTAACGTCGCTAAATGCCGCTAATTTAGTAGTTAGTGGAAATAAGAATGCAACAAAAATAGATAATGCAAAAATAGCAAAACCTAAAGAGTTGAGAGGTGTGTGGGTTGCAAGTGTAAGTAATATAGATTGGCCGTCAAAACCAGGTCTTAGTGTAGAAAAACAAAAAGCGGAGTTTATTTCAATTCTTAACAATGTAAAAAGTTGGAATATGAATGCCGTATTTGTGCAAATTAAACCAGAATCTGATGCCTTTTATCCATCGAAATACGCACCTTGGTCTCGTTATTTAACTGGAACTCAAGGAGTAAATCCTGGATATGATCCATTAAAATTTATGGTGGAAGAAGCTCATAAAAGAGGAATAGAGTTTCACGCTTGGTTTAATCCTTACAGACTTACTGCGACTGGTGGAAGAGAAAAGCTGTCAAGTGAAAGTATTGGTAAGAAAAAACCTGAATGGACCGTGACATATGGTGGAAAAGTTTACTTAAACCCTGGAATTCCAGAAGTTAATAATTATGTTGTAAATAGTATTGTTGAAGTTGTAAAAAATTATGATGTTGATGGAGTTCATATGGATGATTATTTTTATCCATATAAAGTGAAAAATGAAGAATATCCAGATTCTGCACAATATCAAAAATATGGGAAAAAATTCTCGAATGTTGGAGATTGGAGAAGAAATAATATAAATACACTGATTGAAAAATTGCACAAAGAAATAAAAAAAGAAAATCCTAATGTGGAATTTGGAATAAGTCCTTTTGGTGTTTGGAGAAATGATTCAACAGATCCCGCAAGAGGTTCTGCAACGAAAGCTGGAGTTCAAAATTATGATGATTTATATGCAGATATTTTACTTTGGATGAATAATCACTGGATTGACTATGTTGCACCGCAAATTTACTGGAATCAAGGATTTAAAGTTGCTGAATACAACACTTTAGTAAAATGGTGGAGTAAATATGCAGCTGAAACAAATACTGATTTATACATAGGACAAGCTGCCTATAAAGTAAATGAATGGAAAAATGCAAAAGAATTGGTAAATCAAATTAATTTTAATAGAAATTATCCAGAAGTCAAAGGAAGTATATTTTTTAGCTATAAATCTTTATTGACAAATCCAAAAAATGCGACAAATAGTTTAAAACAAGGACCATATAGCTTGAATAATTAATAAATTGAGACTTAGTT
>ERZ773083.1764-NODE-1764-length-14243-cov-2.819495_pt1 | contig 14243 bp, 12 predicted proteins | sample MGYA00511465_ERZ773083 | MGnify/ENA primary metagenome ERZ773083 (study PRJEB29015, sample SAMEA2738001) | human oral metagenome | biome: human oral; feature: human-associated habitat; material: dental | place: China | collected 2060 ... | reverse complement strand
GCCGTAACGTATCGCAAGTGTGTGCCATCCTTAAAGGCCTTAACGTACTCGGCATTCTTGCTGTCTATTTGGCTACTTTCAAGAATTTGCAAGCTAACCGTTCCGTCTTCGTTATAAGTAAGGAACGGTCCGCCGCCAGGTTCGCCCACATTCTTAACCATACCACAAACACGCATGGGCCTGTTAAGTTTCTTGTGGAGGTACTCGGCCAATGCCTTATCGTCGAGTTCGCTTACACCCTCGCGCTTACAACACAGCTCCTCTTCAAGGAAGTGCACCATTTCATCAAGCTGTTTGCGCGTACATCCGCCTTCATCAAGCATCGACAAGTAGGCAAACGCCCGCTTTTGCAAATGTACAAGAATGCCGCCAAGCAACTTTTTATAAGTAACGGTGTCGTCTTTAAGTCTATCGGGCACCACGTTATCAATGTTCTTAATAAACACCACGTCGCCTTCTACATCGTTCAAGTTCTGAATTAGCGCGCCATGACCGCCTGGACGGAAGAGCAACGAGCCGTCTTCGTTTCTGAAAGGCGTGTTGTCGGGGTTCACTGCAAGCGTGTCTGTAGAGGGTTTCTGCTCAGAAAACGAGATGTTCAGGCGCGTATTGTAAGCATTTTCGTACTTCTCAGCCTTCTCGGCCACCTTGTCTTTAAAGAGTTGCAGATGGTCGTGCGACACGGTGAAGTGAACATTTGCCTCGCCATTAGATGCCGCATAGAGAGCCGCCTCAACAAGATGTTCTTCCAAAGGCGTGCGCGGTTCGTCGTCGTAGTTGTGGAAAAGCAACAGTCCTTTGGGCAAATTGCCATAGTTCAGCCCTTCTTCGCCCAACAAATGCGCCACAATCTCCTTATACCGACCAGCCTCTTTCAAGTCGCAAACACTGCTTTGCGTGTCGGCCTTGCAGCTTTTGCAAAGCTGTTTCCTAAATGCAAACAACTTCGTATTGTCAAAAAACTCTTTTTCAAACGCGTTTGTAGGCTCGTTGTAGGGCGCATCGAGAAACGCGAAGAGGTCTTTGAACATCCTACTAGCCGCTCCCGATGCAGGAACAAACTTCACAACCTTGCGGCCTTCGGCCTGATAACGCTCCCATTCGGCCAAAAACGCGTCGCGTTCTGTTGCCGTTGGAGCCATAATTCCATTGCCTATTGAGGCCGCAGCTTGCAGTTTAAGATAAGGAAAACCCTTACGGTGCTGTTCCATTTGGTGCTCAACCATCGCCTCGCTGATGCCTAGGCCCTCAATCTGTTGTAGGTCTTGTTTTGTTAACATAATATCTAGGTTTTATATTATATGTGTAAAGTGCTGAACAAATGTAACAACTTTTCTGCTAAACAAGAAATTATTGGGCTATTTTTTGTATCTTTGCAATAATCGGAGTAGCCAATCTACTCCTTATTTATTATATATATAGGCAAATATGGAGCAAGTAAACGGATGCCCATTGCTAACGTTCAGGGTAACCCATCAGCATGGTGAATGGGATATTGTGTCACAACATATATCGCCCAACGCTAAGAAATGCGCCCCATTCTTTAACAAGGCCTATGAGGTTGACTAAGAAAAAAGACAGCGTATGGAAGAAAAACTCGTTTTCAGTACAGAGGAACAAGACACTGCTAACGGCCTCTTGTCTAAGCTGTTGGCCAACGATGCCAACGGCTTTCAACCTAACGATGCAGAAAAACTACGCCAACGCATTGACCAATACGTTCATTCGGGAACACTACAACGCAACATCTTCGGGCTCAATCCCATTGTCTACGCCCTAGAAACGGCCGAAATAGCCTTCGACGAAATAGGATTGAAACGCGATGCGATAATAGCCATCGTGCTATACACGGGCGTTGTGGCTGGACTTAGCGACACAACACAGATAGAAAAAGACTTTGGCCGAGGCGTAGCGCAAATAATTCACGGGCTTGTTAAGGTGCAAGAGCTGTACAAAAGAACGCCCGTGGTGGAGAGCGAGAACTTTAGAAACCTGCTTATCTCGTTCGCCGAAGACATGCGCGTGATACTCATCATGATTGCCGACCGCGTTAATCTGATGCGACAAGTGCGCGATACCGACAACGAAGAGGCGCGATTGGAGGTGGCACAAGAGGCTAGTTACCTGTATGCACCCCTCGCTCACAAGCTGGGACTGTACAAGTTGAAGAGCGAACTGGAAGACTTGAGCCTGAAATACTTGGAACACGACGCCTATTACATGATTAAAGATAAGCTCAACGCCACCAAAAAGTCGCGCGACAGCTATATCGAACGTTTCATAACGCCCATACAACAACGACTGGAAGAGGCCGGATTGCACTTTCACATGAAAGGCCGAACGAAGAGCATACACTCTATTTGGCAGAAAATGAAGAAACAAAAGTGCAACTTCGAGGGCATTTACGACCTCTTTGCCATACGTATCATCATCGATTCGCCCGTAGATAAGGAGAAGATGCAATGCTGGCAGGCCTACTCTATCGTAACAGACATGTACATGCCCAACCCAAAACGCCTGCGCGATTGGCTCAGTGTGCCCAAAAGCAACGGCTACGAAAGTCTGCACATCACGGTGTTGGGCCCCGAAAACAAATGGGTTGAAGTGCAGATACGCACCGAACGGATGGACGAAATAGCCGAAAAAGGACTGGCTGCACACTGGCGTTACAAAGGAATTAAGGGAGAAAGCAGCATAGACGAATGGCTTTCGAACATCAGGGCAGCCTTGGAGAACAACGACGACTTGCAGTTGATGGACCAATTCAAGATGGGACTGTACGAAGACGAAGTGTTCGTGTTCACACCCAAAGGCGAATTGCTCAAATTTCCCAAGGGAGCCAACATCCTCGACTTTGCCTACCGCATCCATTCGGGCGTAGGAAACAAGTGTGTGGGCGGCAAAATCAACGGCAAGAACGTTTCGTTCAGAGCCGAATTGAAGTCGGGCGACGAGGTGGAAGTGGTTACTCAGAGCAACCAAACGCCCAAGCAAGAATGGATAAACATCGTTAAAACCCCACGGGCGAAGGCTAAAATAAAGCTGGCACTCAAAGATACCATCGCCAAAGACACCGTCTACGCCAAGGAACTGCTGGAAAGAAGGCTCAAAAACAGAAAGATTGAGTTCGACGAAAGCACCATGATGCACCTCATCAAGCGCATGGGCTTTAAGGTTGCAACCGACTTTTACAAGCAAATAGCCGACGAAAAGCTCGACGTTAACGAGGTTATCGAGAAGTATGTAGCGGTGCGCGACTACGACCAAAACCTTAATGCGCCCCAAATTACTAGGAGTGCAACCGAGTTTAGCTATGACAATCCCGACGAAGAGATTGCCAGAAACAACGACGACGTTTTGGTTATCGACCGCAATTTAAAAGGAGTAGACTACTCGTTGGCCAAATGTTGCCAGCCCATATATGGCGATCCGGTTTTCGGTTTCGTTACGGTGAGTGGCGGAATTAAGATACATCGCGCCAATTGCCCTAACGCTCCCGAACTGCGCAAACGCTTTGGCTACCGCATTGTGAAAGCCCGATGGAGCGGAAAGAGTGCAGGACAATATAGCATCACCATCAAAGTGGTGGGCAACGACGACCTCGGCATTGTCAACAACATTACGAGCATCATCTCCAAAGAAGAGAAAATCGTGATGCGTTCCATCAATATCGACTCGCACGACAGCCTGTTCGACGGCACTATCGTTGTACAGTTAGAAGACGTTACCAAGTTGGAGGCGCTGATGAAAAAGCTACGAACCGTTAAAGGCGTTAAGCACGTGTCGCGCCTGTAAGGCAAATCCCTGCAACAACACCAAGGGGAACGAACAACAAGAAACGGGATAACGCAGGCTCATCCACACCAATAAAGACCGCGTAAATGCACCTTCGCCCCTCTTAAAACAACCAAAGTATAAAGCAACAGAATGAACAAACAAGATTTAAGAATAGTTTTCATGGGCACACCCGAATTTGCAGTGCCATCGCTTAAGCTGCTTGTAGAAGGCGGTTACAACGTGGTGGCCGTGGTTACACAGCCCGATAAGCCCGTGGGCAGACACGGTTCTACCCTTCAAGCACCACCCGTTAAGCAGTATGCCCTGTCTAAATCCATACCCGTATTGCAGCCAGAGCGCATGAAAGACGAGGATTTTCTATGCCAACTCCGCGCTTTCGATGCCCATCTGCAAGTGGTTGTGGCCTTTCGTATGCTGCCCAAACAGGTATGGAACCTGCCACCCTTCGGCACTTTCAACGTACATGCAGCCCTACTTCCACAATATCGCGGGGCCGCCCCCATCAATTGGGCGGTCATCAACGGTGAAACAGAAACGGGCGTTACCACTTTCTTCCTTGACGAAGACATCGACACGGGCCGAATTATCAGTCATAAACGCCTACCCATACCCGATGATGCCAACGTGGAATGGGTGTACAACCACCTGATGAACCTTGGTGCAGAGCTGTGTATCGAAACCGTAGACCGCATTTTGCAGAGCGACGGCAAGGTAGAGAGCACCGAACAACCCCAAGACCAACCCTTAAAACATGCGCCGAAGATATTTAAGGAAACCTGCCAAATAGATTGGAACCAAGCTGCAAAGCGCATATACGACTTTATTCGCGGACTAAGCCCCTACCCTGGCGCGTGGACCGAGATACAAAAAACAGGCATCGAGGGCGAGAACAAACCCCAAGTGCTGAAAATTTTCAGTGCAACAAAAACCCAAATACCTGCAAATGCCCAGCCGGGAACATTTGTTGTAGAAGGCAATCGCCTATTGGTAAACACGGCCGACAGTCTACTTGAACTGCAAGAAATGCAACTAGCAGGCAAGAAACGCATCGCCAGCCGCGACTTTCTCAATGGCACTCGCGATGCAAACCTATATCGTGCCATCAGCAAATGAACTTTTCATACCGCATTATTGGAAACTAAATAAAACGCCATTTGCTTGGGGCTAACATATTTTTGTTTTATATTTGCAAGTCGAACAGAAGAAAAACATCATGACAAGAGAAGAAGACATCAAGAAAGCCGTTGAGGTATTAAGGAAAGGCGGCATCATACTCTACCCCACAGACACCATTTGGGGTATCGGATGCGACGCTACCAATGCCGAGGCGGTGGCCAAAGTGTACCAAATAAAACAGCGCGACGACTCCAAGGCAATGATATGCCTTGTAGATTCGGCCACGCGCATGCAACGCTATGTGCGTAACGTGCCCAACGTTGCATGGGATTTGGTGGAGCTTGCCACCAAACCCACAACGCTAATACTCGACGATGCCGTTAACCTTGCGCCCAACCTCATTGCCGAAGACGGCTCGGTGGCCTTGCGTGTAACGGACGAACCATTCTCAAAAGAACTATGTTACCGCTTTCAAAAGGCTTTGGTTAGCACCAGTGCCAACATTAGCGGACAGCCCGCAGCACAAAATTACAAGGACATTAGCGAAGAATTGCTCAACGCCGTCGACTACGTATGCTGGTCCAGACGGCAAGAACACAAGCCGCATACGCCTAGCTGCATCATCAAGTTGAACAAAGACGGAGAAGTAACCGTAATACGCAAGTAACGCCAACACGCTTAGAACAATACAGACAAGCCTAAGAAATGGATACGACAATAGAGATTGAAGACAAAACCCCGATTGGCAGGTTTACCAAATGGCGCACCCAACACCTCTCGACAAGGCAATTCACGCTCATCCTCTCGTTCTTCGTGGGGTTGTTCGCTGCCATTGCGGCCTATTCTCTGCATTGGATTATCAAGCAGATACAAATGCTACTTACCGAAGGGTTTACCATATCTTCCATCAACTGGTTGTATCTTGTTTTCCCCGTTGTAGGTATCTATCTCACGTCCCTATTCATTAGGCATGTCGTTAAAGACAACATCTCGCACGGAATCACCCGTGTGCTCTATGCCATATCCACCAAGCAAGCGCGTTTAAAGGGGCACAACTGCTGGTCGTCTGTCATCGCATCGGCCATCACCATCGGGTTCGGAGGCTCGGTAGGAGCAGAGGCACCCATCGTATTAACGGGGTCGGCCATCGGCTCTAACCTCGGACAGCTCTTTAAACTCGACAACCGCACCATGATATTGCTTGTTGGTTGCGGTGCATCTGCCGCCATTGCAGGCATTTATAAGGCTCCTATTGCAGGCCTGGTATTCACCTTAGAGGTGCTCATGGTCGACCTAACCATGGCCTCTTTGCTACCCATACTCATCGCTTGCGTAACGGCCACATGCTTTACTTACATCTTTGTGGGCACCGATTCGATGTTCACCTTTCACCTCGACGGCGAATGGATGATAGAACGCGTGCCTGCAAGCGTGTTGTTCGGCATCTTCTGCGGTATGATTAGCCTTTACTTCATGCGCACCATGACCGCTTGCGAAAACGTATTCGGCAAGATGAAGAACCGCCCATACCAACGATTAGTTTTGGGCGGTATCATTCTCAGTTCGCTTATCTTCCTTTTCCCTTCTCTCTATGGCGAGGGTTTAAGCTCGGTAAACACCCTACTCAACGGCAATACCGAAACCGATTGGAGCCAGATACTCAACAATTCGCTGTTCTATGGCCACGACAACCTGTTGGTTGTGTACGTTGGGCTGGTGCTTTTCACCAAGGTATTCGCCACATCGGCCACCAATGGCAGCGGCGGTTGTGGCGGAACGTTCGCCCCTTCGCTGTTTATCGGCGGCTTTGGCGGCTTTTTCTTCGCCCGTTTGTGGAACATGTACAACATCGGTGTGTACATTCCAGAAAAGAATTTCACGCTACTGGGCATGGCAGGCGTAATGACTGCCGTGATGCACGCGCCGCTTACGGGCATATTTCTCATTGCCGAGATAACCGGGGGCTACCAATTATTGTTGCCACTGATGATTGTTTGCATCAGTTCTTACCTCACTATCAACATCTTCGAGCCGCATAGCATTTATAGCATGCGCCTTGCACGCGAAGGAAAACTCATCACCCACCACACGGATAAGTCCATCCTTACGCTGATGAGCATGGAAAGCATCATCGACAAAAACTACATTGCCGTTAATCCCGAAATGCCTTTGGGCAAGTTGGTGTATGCAATCAGCCGCAGCCACACCAGCTTTATCCCCGTACTAGACCATGCGGGGAGGCTTATTGGCGAGATAGACGTTACCAAGATAAGGCACATCATGTTCCGAACAGAGCTATATCAAAAGTTTAGTGTGGCGCAAATAATGATTCCCACGCCTGCCGTGCTTGGACGTAACGACCCCATGGAAGAGGTTATGAATAAGTTCGACAAGACAGATGCCACCTATCTGCCCGTTGTCGATGCCAATAACGAGTTGCAAGGATTCATTTCACGCACACGCATGTACGCCATGTATCGCAAGATGGTGGCCGACTTCTCCACCGAATAAAGGGAATGGTGAAGGTGTGAGTTTATCAGTTAGTGAGATATGAGATTGCGAGTTGATAAGATTGTGAGTTGTTGACATTCATAAGTTTTAGCTTGTGCCCGAATGTAATAAAAACTCATAAACGCACGCACCCATCATACTAGTTCGCTCGTTAACTGGTCAAATCGTCAACTGGTCAACCCATTTATAGTTTCACACAACGTTAAATAGATAATTAGAGATGAAGAAAGAAAAGTTTTTTGGTTATGTAGGCTGGGTGGGCATGTGTACATCCATCCTTATGTACGTGTTTTATTTTCCTCAGATACAGGAGAATTTAAACGGCAACAAAGGTTCGTTCATTCAGCCTTTCATGGCAGGCATCAACTGCACGCTATGGGTTTGCTACGGTTTGTTTAAAGAAAAGCGCGACCTTCCTTTGGTTCTGGCCAATTCGCCAGGCGTTATTTTCGGGTTCTTCGCTGCGTTCACCGCACTATAAGCCAATCCTAGATTTGTTATGAGCTTGTAAGTTGATGAGTTTATGAGATTGAGAGGTTTTTCAAAAGCCAAAACCGCTAAACCCATTAACTTACCAGCTCATAACGCTTACCCAATTATCAATTCACCAACTTGTTAACGCAACCACTTGCCGACTTCACCCACTTGTCAACTCGTCAACTTGTTAACTCGTCAGCTCATAAACCATTTAACCCATCAACTTGTTAACCTGTCATCACATAAAGTGGCGAACCCTCCACCCTTGTCAACTCGTTTGCTGGTTAACTCATCAACTAACCAACTCAAAACCCATCAACTCACAAACTCATAGGTCTATAAACCCACAAACTTAAATTGTTGTTTTTATTTTACAAAACCATTCTTTTCTTCACTCCATTCTAGCGAAAGTATTGGCTAAAAAGTTGGCTAAAGACCACTATTTATCGCTTTTTACGCCTTGGGGTTTGTCTATTTTTAAGCACAACACCTGCATTTTGCACCATTTTGCCTTTCTAGTTTGGTTGCCAGCTCGTATTTTTTCAACCCCAATTTCCCACTTTTAACCCCTAAAACCCCACTTTTTAACTGTTGTTTTGCTCCTTTTGGCTATGTGTTTCATGAATCTAAAAGGTTTTGTTTATACATTTACTGTGGATGTTTATACTTTTCGTTTCGCATTTAGCAGCATTTAGCACTGCGTTTAGCACCATTTTACCTTGCGTTTAGCACCAAAATGCACTGCATTTAGCACCAAAACGCACTCCATTTAGCACCAAAACGCACTGCATTTAGCAACAAATAGCCCAAAAATGGGTGCAAACGACGGCTATTATAAATAAAAATTCATTTTGCTGCATTCGCAAGCTTGCCCCATTTTGCATCAAAACAACCCTGCGCGAGAATCGATTATTTGCGGCAAGATGAACTAGAATAAACAGTGTACAGAAGACCTTAAATGACCTGATGGAGCTGAAAAACACAGCTCTAACGGAAGCTATATTATCCGGAGAGAGCTTTAAAACATTATGTATCGATTTTCCTGTATTTAAACAGCTTGCGGATGATTTTATCAAATGCAACGGTTTTAAGTCTGATTACAACTGCTATTGCATCGAAGCAAAAACATTTATCGAAGATCCCGATAGGCTTGTCAATATTATACGCCCGTTATTAAACACCTCTGATACAGCCGATCAGCATTCCGATGATAATAAGAATAAAAATTATACGAATTTAATACAGCAATTAAAGCATATTTATGGAAACAAATATCCGCGTATAGAACAAGACATACAGCACTTCCGATACTTCCATGTCGTTCGAGAAGAATCGCAGTATTTATGGGAAACACTCTTTTATTATGTTAGGCAGTGTGTAAAGCGGATAAATATTCTTCTATTAAATAGCGGAGATTATAAACATGGAATTGCAAATCTCTTTCACCGTGAGTTAATGGAAGTGTTGAAAGCCGGATATATCAGTGATGTTTATAAAGAAAAGATCGCAAGGCGGAATGAAAAATTTCCACTTGCGGAAAAGGTTTGGGAAGCTTCAAAATTACTGGTGTTCAATTCAAAGGGCAATGTGCTGAAAGGGGTGAGCGGAAGCCCGGGAACTGCTGTCGGAACGGTGCGCCTTATTCGCACACCTAAAGAATTTTATAAGATGCAAAAAGGAGATGTGCTTGTCTGTCATCTCACCGATCCTGAATGGACACCGCTTTTTAAACTTGCAAGCGCTGTCGTTGCGGATACCGGCTCTGCACTCAGCCATGCTGCGATTGTTGCACGGGAGTTTAATATACCGGCAGTATTAGGCGTCGGTTTTGCCACCACCAAATTCAAGGACGGCGACCTCATCACCGTTAACGGCAATACCGGTGAAGTGCGGAGCTGTTGAGATGGATTCAAAAGAACAAAGACGGTTTAACATTTTAACAAAACCGATTTTTCCGCTATTGGTCAAAATGTCAATTCCGACAATAATCGGCATGTTGATCAGCGTTATATATAATTTAACCGATACCTTTTTTGTCGGACAATTACACAACAGCTCAATGATTGCGGCAATCGGTGTGGTATTTAGTTTTGTCAGTGTTATTCAAGCAATCGGTTTTTGGTACGGCTACGGCAGCGGTAATGTAATGTCAAAAAAAATCGGCGCAAAAGACTATGCGGAAGCGGAAATTTTTTCTTCAATAGGTATTGTCATTGCAATCGTAACCGGCATCGTAATCGCAATCGCAGCATATATTTTTGTTGTACCGCTTGCAAAACTGATCGGCGGTAGTGCATCGCAGGATGTACTCACCTTTACAGTGCAGTACTTAAAGATCATTATCATCAGCATTCCGTTCAGTTTATACGCAATAACCGTGTATAATCAGCTGCGCCTGTGCGGGAATGTACGCGATGGAATGATCGGCTTACTTTCCGGAATGTTGAGCAATATGGCGCTGGATCCGCTGCTGATGTTTCCGCTTAACATGGGGTTTATCGGTGCAGGCTATGCAACGCTCATCGGCCAGATAATCGGGTGCATTGTGTTGACGCTCTTAGCAAAACGACACGAGAGCATTTCGTTCAATCTAAAAAAAGTACAATGCAACAAGGCGCGCATGTATCATATTCTTGCGGGAGGGCTTCCTAATTTTTCGCGGCAGGCAATTACCGGTGCCGCATTGGTGCTGCTCAATGTTACGGCAGCGCACTACGGTGAAAGTATGATTGCTGCTTTGACGATAAGTTCAAAAGTTGTCGCATTGGCTTTTATGATTATGATCGGCTGGGGACAGGGGTTTCAACCGATTTGTGCAATGAATTACGGCGCAAAAAAATACTCCAGAGTAAAAAGAGCTTTTATTACTACCGTTGCCGTGGGTACCGTTTTTTTAACAATCGCCTCAATAATCTTATACATCTTTGCCGAACAATGTATGCAGATGATGTCAAACGATGATGAAGTTGTATCTACCGGAATTAAGATACTCAGGATGCAATGCTTCTCGCTGCCGTTGCTCGGCGCTTTTGCCGTCAGCAGTATGTTCATGCAGAATATCGGCAATTATTTTTCAGCGCTCCTGATATCAATTTCACGGCAAGGCTTTTTTTATGTGCCGCTCTTATATGTTTTACCTGCCCTATATGGAAGAACCGGGATCTACCTGCTGCAGCCGGTTTCCGATTTTTTATCGTTCCTGTTTGCCGTTACGGTGGTGTGTAGGTGGTATGGGAAAAAGAACCCATCCAATAGTTGTACAAATTAGTTAAAGTATTCCTATCATTTCACAATTTTAATACCTTTATTGTTTTTTATAATTATGCTAAGCTCTCACCTATGACCAGTATAAGCAATGTTATCGAAAATTTCACCGGCTTTTTTACTACCGAAACAAACGAAATACTCACTGCAAAAATATGGAGTATTACACAATTTATTGTAATTCTTTTTGTTCTCTCTCTCTTCTTTAGAGTAGTTAATTCCATCGTAAAAAAAATTACCGTAAAAAAATGTTCACTGCAAATACAGCATGTAATCAATAAGATTATCCGATACGCGGGTTTTACTGTCATGGTGTTAACAGCCTTTCATCGTTTAGGCATAGATATCAGTGCAATACTCGGAGCTGCGGGAATTGCCGGCGTTGCTATTGGCTTTGCAGCACAAACTTCAATATCAAATATTATTTCCGGACTCTTTGTTATAACCGAACGGGCATTTAAAATAAACGACACTATCGAAGTAAACGGACAATAGGCACTGTGCAAGCAATTAATTTATTGTCGGTTATTCTCAAAACATTTGACAGCCAATATGTCAGAATTCCGAATGAGACCATCATAAAAGCAAACCTGATTAATTACTCACAGTTTCCGTATCGGCGTGTAAAGACGGAATTGTCCGTCGCTTATGGTACTGATTTAAGAAGAACGGAACAAATTCTATTAGCCGTTGCAAAAAACAATGCATTCACTCTTGATGATCCGGCGCCTTCAATTCTTTGGACAAGCTTTTCAAGTTCAAGTATTGATTTTACGCTTATGACATGGACAAAAATCGAAGACTTTGGAAATTTACGTAATTCATTATTCATCGAAATAGATGAAAAGCTTAAACAGGAAAATATAATCGTACCCTTCCAGCAACTCGACATTCATATAAAGGATGACTAAACAATAACGATACCCGAACTTGACCAATCAATACCTCCAACACAGAGCTTTGCCGAGGACGACGGGTATTAAACCCTCGTACGAATAAGTACGCAAGCATCTTAAAAAACCGGAAAAAGTCTTTTAAGATGCCTCTTATACGGCAGACTTCGGTAAATATCGGAATCTACCGTATAAAAAATAAAGATTCCGATTGACATATCAGGGGTTTTCCGGTATAGTAGCTTCATATTTTTTGCGGATGTCGTATAACGGCTATTACCCCAGCCTTCCAAGCTGGAGACGAGGGTTCGACTCCCTTCATCCGCTTATAATCATACGCTTGCCTTTTAAATTGCTAAGTCAGCAGTTTGTATTCTATCCTTAATCAATTTAATTTCCCAATATCATACTCAGCGGGGAAAGCAAAAATTCTTCACTCAAGAGCTCAACAGACTGGTTCTTTTGCCGATAAGATAGAAGGAACACGCGATCGCATGGGGGATTAAAAATGAGTTATAACAGTCAAGCCTTAACGGCATATAAAGAGACACGGGTAAAGACGGCGAGTCCGGGATCTCTAATCATTATGCTGTATGATGAGGGTATTAAAAATATTACCCTTGCCATTGAAGGCATGCCTGGCGGAAAAATCGAAGCGGAGAATATTGAGCGCATCCACCAGTATATATTAAAAGCACAAGATATTATTACCGAGCTAATGGCGGCTTTAAATATGGATGAAGGAGGAGAAATTGCTGAAAATCTATTATCGCTTTACTCCTTTTTCAACCAACAGCTTTTTCAAGCGAATATACAAAAGGATCCGCAACCGCTTATAACGGTACGCGGCATGATGGAAGAACTGCGTGAGGCATGGCATCATGTTGTAAACTCAACAGCCGCCGCTGCAACAGAAATAAAACCGGTAGTTTCGGGCGTCAATATAGCAGGATAGGGTTATGCATACAGCCAAACTTAACGATTCCGAAATTGCCGAACGGGTTGCGGTTCTCAAACGATTCAGGTCGTTGTTAGAGCAACAGCGGCTTAAATTCCGCGAATATCTTACAGTATTAGAAAAACAAGAAAAAAGTATTTCCGATGAGAATACCGATGCTGTCCTACAGCACACGGAATTGGAAGAATCTATTATTGCCGAAATATTTACTATTCAAAAAGTAATCGATCCGCTGGAATATATGTATACCAATATCTGCAAAAATGAACATTCTGATATTCCACATCTTAAAACGGATTTAGATGACTTGCAAAAACGAGTTTTGGCTCAGAATAAGAGAAACCGTGAGCTCCTGCAAACGCATATTACCGGTTTACGGCAGCAAATAGCATCATTGAAACGGCCTTATGCGCATAAAGAAAGTATCTATGCCAGTACGGCACGGACTGCAGCTCTTGTCGATCTCAGTTTATAATCGATACTGGTCGAACCTTATGCTTTGCATTTTTTGTGCTGCACATACCGTATGAATATCCCATTACCGCCGCAGTATCAGGAAAAAGGAAAGAGAGAGCCTGCATATACACGAAAAATCGGCAGTTGCATGACCTACCGCTCCGATATTGTATGGATCGATATTACGGATAGAAGTCAGGATATCCTTACATTGATAAAGACACACAAAAATTTTGACTACTTTCCGGTATGTGCAGGTAAGATTGATTCAGTTATCGGCATTGTTAGTGCACGGGATTATTTACAGAGCAGGCTTGAAATACCGCCTCCGAATCTGCAAAAGATTTTAACAAAACCGCTGTTCATCCCCGAATCACAAAACGTTAAACATACACTCGAATTACTAAACGACCGTAAGGTAAATGCAGCCTGCGTTATTGACGAATACGGTGGCATTGAAGGCTTTATAACCAAAGGCGGTTTGTTAGAGGGCTTGTTTAATAGAAGCATCCAAACAGCAAGCCATATAGGCTCACAACCCATTAGGCAAGCTGACGGCAGTATTATTATCAATGCACAGGTGAGTCTTGACGAAATACAGGCACTCGGACTTTTAAATGATATTGAACGCCCCCCTACCGAAGAATACTACACCCTTGCCGGTTATTTGCTTGCGCGGCTCGGCACCATCCCTCGACTGGGCGACAGCATCGATACCGGCTCTTATATCTGTACCGTACTCGCTATGCACGGACAGCGGATCGATCAGG
>ERZ773083.1763-NODE-1763-length-14247-cov-11.400225_pt1 | contig 14247 bp, 13 predicted proteins | sample MGYA00511465_ERZ773083 | MGnify/ENA primary metagenome ERZ773083 (study PRJEB29015, sample SAMEA2738001) | human oral metagenome | biome: human oral; feature: human-associated habitat; material: dental | place: China | collected 2060 ... | reverse complement strand
CTGCTTCCATCATAGCTCACCAAATCAGAAATCTTGTCCTTGGTCGTGTTCAAGAGCTCAATCTCACTCTTTAGACTATCCCGTGAACTCTTTAAAGCACTATGAAGGTTTGTAAATACCTGACCTGGCAACTTTGTATGAAGATCACCGTCAATCTGGTAGTAACCGTCCTTGTACAGTAGGAGATTGGTTGAGTAGTCATTCATGAGATTGACCAGAGTCTGAAGGAGAGTCCCATGCACCTCTACTAGGTATCTGCGCATACTCGAGATGGCCTGACCTTGGAGGTTTTGATTGTTGATGAAGTCTGTCATGGCCTTGTTGAGGCTCGCGACCGACTCTCCCCAAGCATTTATCGTCTTTTGACTTTCCACCTGAACAGAGGTGATATCATCAAATTTTATATTGTAACTCATAGCACCTCCCTACTGCAAACCAGGAAACATGTTTTGACCCAGGACACTATCTGTCCGATGCATCTCTTTCCCTGTGGCTGCCATCAAGGCGATATCTGTCTCCAGCAAAGTCGTATAGGTCTTCACCAACTGGTGGAGTTCATTGAATTGTTCCTGATACAAGTCCAAGCCTTTCGATGTAGCTGTCGTGTTGAAGCTCGGTTTTCCAACTCCTGCCAAACTAGCCTTAGCCTTGGATAGACTACCGATGTGTGAGTTAAACAGAACCTCGGATAATTGAATCGTTCCATACATGGCCTTACCCCTCCTTCGTATGTAGTAGTTTCTCGATGAGATTTCCCAGATTGTTCATCTGACTTTGACACCAGCCAATAATACCATTTTCTTCAATCTTTTGATTTTCCAACCTAGTGATTTCATCACAGATGGCATCATAGAAGGTATTCATCTCTGTTTGGAAACTCGTGTAGTCACTGGAGAAGGTTTCCCACTGCTTGGTAAAGGCATCTTTTTGTTTGCCTTGCCAATCCGGCTGGAGATTTTTAAAAATAATCTTTCTTTTAGTATCGTGAACCTTTTTTTGAATTTCCCCTACAGACTTCTTGGCCGTACGAAGACGCTCCAATTTTTCATCGATAGTCGTAATCCGTGATTGGGCAGAGGAGATGCTGGCAGAGTGGGCATTCACCTGTCTTTGCAGAGAATCAATTTGCATATAATCAACTTCTCCCATCTCTTAACCTCCCAATCCATTTACGTCATTCAATTCGGCTACATTTCCTTTAGGGATATCTGTCTGGTCTATAACCGCAGCAATATTTTCCAACATGAGGTCATTATCCTCATCACTATAGCCCTCTTGAACAACCTTAAAAATATCTTCATCATTGAAGTAGATAAGGCTATCGCCTACTAGCCCTTCAGGATAGAGGCAAGCCCCGTAGTCAAAGCGATAGATATTCCCTTTGACAGGCGCTGCGATGACCCGTGCAATGATCATCATCTTCTTTGTATTTCCTTTTAATATAATGATACTGCCGAGTGGCAACATAGTCGTTTCTTTCATCGTATCCCTTTCTAAATTTCTAATAATTGAACAAATTCATAACGATCTGGGTAAAGAATGTATCCTTGGTTAGGCTTCAGTGCCGGTTCATTCATGATATAAGGATAGCGAGTATGATCTTGATCGCTAATGCGTACGCCAAGAAAGACTTGTTCTACTAACTGATTAACTAGTTTGACAAAATTATCGTATTGATTGGTTACTAGATCCTGATAAGCTCCAGCAAATACTAAAGTCACGCCATAGCGAGAACCTTCCGTAAGAAGTTCTTTGAAGTCTACTTCGTTCATCCCTGCTGCCATAGCTGTCGCCGCAATATCAGGGATCAGAATTAACCATTTAGGATAGTCCTGACTTGGCGTAGCCACTCGTTTCTTAAAGTCTTCTAATATCGTCTTCATCACATTATCAACTTCTAAAGAAGTATCAAACCGTTGGATGCCATCAAAAAGTTGGTTGCTGATACGCTGACTAGGATCTAGGATAAGCGTATTATACTTACCTGACATACGTTCCAAATGATACTCTAATAATTTATAGTAATTCGTTACAAAAGCAGGACTGTCTGAGGCTATAAGAATAGGTCGCTCGAAACTAAAGGATGCTGGAACAACAGCCTCTCTTTCGAGTCCCAAGATAAAGTCTTGGCTGCTTTCTAAGATTTCTGACAATCCTTCTTTGGTGACCTTTTCTGGCAACATTGGGATACCTGCAGGAAGCGGTCCATCGTATGCCACAGCCATGGCTTCTTGTTCTGCACGAACTTCTTTTATGTAGTCCGTATAGTATTCACTACTGTATGGTAACATCACTTGGAATTGGACGATATCATCAAACTTAGCTATGGCACGGCCTTTGATTTCATCGAGTGGAATGTTTGAACGTCCTACTACACCTGACAAGTCACTGTTATCAAATAAGAAGAGCGAAATCTTAGTCTTAAAGTTGGATTGCAACTGTAATCGCATCGCATTGAGACGAGAAAGTGTCACGACTAGATAGATTCCTAGAGAAGCACCATCTCGAGCGATGACATTTAAAGTATCATAAAAGGCATCTACAAATGGGGCATCCATCACACTATCAAAACCATCTATCTCGATGAAAATAGTTGGAAAACTCTCATCTGACAACTGATTGTACTGCGTTAGATTTGTCGCTCTTGCTCGCGAAAGAGCCCGTTTCCGAGTTTTAATCTCTCTATTCAAAAATCGAAGAGATTTCATAATTTTCTCAGTTTCATCCAAGGTGAAATAATCTGCAACATGAGGGAAATCAGAAATAGAGATCAAGCCACTAGTACCAAAGTCATAGAGGTAGAAATGGACCTGTTCTGGTGTCTGCTTACGGATCACGTCCATCGCAAAGTTCTGTAGAAAAGTGGACTTCCCGAATCCTGGACTAGAAACTAATAGAATATGGCCTCTTTGTTCCATATTGAAATAAAGTGGAGATTGTTCCTGTCTTTCAGGAATATCTTGATACCCAACTAAAATAGGTTGTAAGGCCTCTGAACGTCCCCAATAATCCTTAAAGTTAGTCGATTGTGTATCTTTAGCATATATCTTTTCTTCGAGTGGTGGCAACCAAGGACTGGCCACCTGATGAATATGAAGACCGTCAAAGACTTCACGAGCTTTTTCTACAATGGCGTCCAATTCTGTTGGAACAGCCTTTGCTTCTTTTCGATTGACTAAACCACTCAAATCTTTATTAATGGCATTGTATTGACCATTACTTGTAATCTCATACACAGTTGTATTTTTTTGAACATGGTTTCGTCCTTCTGGATTATAATCCGCACCCGACCACGCGCTTTGGAATAGCTCATAGATTTCATTGTTTCCGACTTGAAGATAGGCTCTACCTGTCTGGGTGATTTCTGCGGCATCAGGTGTTTTGATTACTTCTCTAGAATCCGCAACATCCTGTACTTTAAGAGCTATTTTAAACTTCGAGTTGGACCAAATTTGATCATTAACCACTCCACTAGGTTTTTGGGTGGCTAAAATTAATTTAACTCCCAATGAACGACCAATACGAGCTGTAGAGACCAATTCATCCATGAAATCAGGTTGATTCGCCTTCAACTCTGCAAACTCATCACTAATGATTAATAGATGTGGTAATGGTTCTTTGACCTTCCCTTCTTTGAAGAGTTTCATATACTGGTTGATATGATTAACGTCATTTTCTGCAAAGATACGCTGACGTTTCTTCAGTTCAGCCTTGATAGATACCAGAGCCCGATTCGCCTGGTTGCCATCCAAGTTTGTAATCGTACCAACGACGTGAGGTAGGTCTGCAAAGAGATTAGCCATCCCTCCACCTTTATAGTCAATCAAGAGGAAAGCAACCTCATACGGATGGTAGTTCACAGCTAAAGATAGAATGTAGGACTGAATAAGCTCAGACTTCCCTGATCCCGTAGTACCAGCAATCAATCCATGAGGGCCATGCGCCTTCTCATGAATGTTTAGATAAAGAATATCGTCCCTACCTCGGACTCCTAGAGGAACAGCCATTGTTTGAAAAGTTTCATTGTCCTGCCATCGTTTTAAAAGATCCAGTTCCTCTACCTTATTGACTCCATACATCTCCAGGAAGGTAATGCTATTCGGAATCGAATTACGCAAAGTCTGAACATGATGAATACCCGCAAGATTTCTCGCAAAATTTTCCTTTTCCGATAAACTTACAGGAGGAAGAGGCGTGATCTCTTTATTTGTATAATTGCCATCCTGAAGTAATACAGTACCTTTTTTATCTCCTCGATAGTCAACAACTGTCTTAACGTGTTCTGGTAAACTTTCAAGTACTTCTTCTACGAAAACGTAATGAATCCCTAAATGGGATAAATCTTCATTGATGTACTCCATAATGTTGTGATCCAACATCAAACTTAAATCTGTAATAAAGAGAATATAATGAGGGCTATATTGCTTTTCCTTTCCTTTGTCCTGCTCACTATCTAATTTTCTGTCTTTAATAATTTGATAGAGTGACGTCAATAGTTGATCTCGAGTACGTTGATTGTAAACAAAACCACGGCTATTTAGTGCTTTAATTTTCGTATGAGGTAACCAACGACTCCAATCCCACAACTCCAACTCTTCCTCTCGAAAAATTGGAATAAACTGTAAATCATGATAACTTTGGAAAGTCGCTAATTGCATCATCATCTGTTGAACTTGTTCAATCACTATTTGTCGTGTTCCGATATAACCCATAGGATTTGTTAATGTATGAGTAATTGGTACCTGTTTAGTCACACGATAGTAAGAAAGTAGTTCTTGAATTTTTTGATTAGCAGCCGCATTGTATTTTGTCAACTCAGAATCTGAATACTCAATAGAGAAACTAGAATTAACTTCCCCCAATCCTAAGCGATAAGACAAGAAATCGAAGTGATAGAGCGTTTTCTCATAAATTCGTCGATCTATTTTTTCTACCATTTCCAAAATACGAACTGTATCAGGAAAATGATAAACCAGAGCCTCAACTTGTTCGTCACGTAAGTCAGCTAACTGAGAATATTTGGTTTCCAAATATTCCATATAATCAACAATTTTCTGTTCTTGAAGTTCCTTATGTGATTTTTTATCAGAGAAATAAGTATGAATAGAAGTCCCAATAGTAATGACAGACATCCCCATCATCATAAACATCATTCCACCACTACGTGTAAAGTAAACGGTCAGTATCGTAAAGACAATCATCGCCAAAGGGGTAATAATCAATCTTAGTAACGATTGTTTGTGACCTTCATCATCTGTTGGTGCCGAAGCAATCGTTACTTTATCCTCGGGTTCTCTTAGAATAATCCGTGGAGAGCGATGAAATTCTTTTGAACGGTCTTCGACCATTACTTCAGAAAAAGGCAGTAAGCTCGTCTCAATAGAAAACAGTGAATGAATCGATAAGATTTGTTTTTGAACGGATAAACCTAGACCTTGTTCAAAAACAATTTGATCCATATCTTGAATGTTTTGCTTTCCTGTTTTTCTTTCACCGTTAATGTAAAATGGACTAACACTGTAAATCGTCTTATTTGTCCCATCAAAGGTCAAAATGATTTCTATAGGAAAATCAACTAAGCGAATAGACGCTTCTTTCTTATCTGATAAATAAAGTATTTTCTCAGGAAGAAGGTAATGCTCTGTGTTTTCAATAATCAATAAGGAAACATTTATATTTTCAGCTATAGAAACCAAATAATACCCATAAGAATAAGTCTCCCCGAGTAGTTCAACTCCATTTTCCTTGACTTCCAGCACCACATTCTCAAAAATAGGAAGATAGATATTAGAATCTACAGAAGACCCCAGTTGATAGGTTTTTCCTGCATAGAGTGGATAACCATTGCCTTCAAAAAATAAATAATTCATAGACCACTCCTATCTTGACTCTGCTGAAGTTGAAGTTGAAGCTGAAGTTGATGTCGAAGTCGTATTCGACTTGTTCGTCTCAGGTGTTAGGTAGTTTTTCTTCAACTCTTCCAATTTACTCTTATAATTATTTAGTTGCTCCGTACGTTGTTCTGATGTGAGGTTAGGATTTCTCTGAACTTCATCAACCTTTTTAGTCAGACCGTACATTAATAATTGTGGATCATCTAAGTAACTCGCAATATCTATAGCTTCATCAATTTTCGACTGGCCAATTAAGACCCAGTAACGAAGATAGTCTGTACTTGATTGAGTTGATATTTTGGATAGTTCTGTCTTTTGCGCTTCAGTTAAAGGTTCTGTTTTGATGACCGAAAAAGCTACCATATAAGCATCATCTTGACTAAGTGATTTAGAGTCTGTATTTTTAACAGTAGATACAACCGATGAATAATCTTGGTGTACAAAAGCCAAACGTAAATCCGAAATCATTTGTTGATTAGGCATAGCGAACAATGCAAAGTAAAGCACTCCAACAATTGACAGCACTCCAATAAGTGATGCAATAATAGTAGTCCACTTCAATCGCGAAACAAGTTTGTTAGGAACACGTGAAAATTTTTCTTTATTTTGTTCCTGTTCTTCTAGGTATTTTTCTAGTAGTAAGGCTAAGATTGCATCCAAATCTTCAGCCTTCATGATGGTCTCACAAAACAGTTTTCCCTTATAGAATGGCGACTGCCCCTCCACTAATTTTTCATAACTTACCTTTTTATCTAGTAGAGATACTATCATGGCTTTAAAGTTAACGGTAAACGCTTCTAGGTTTAATGCATCATAGGGAGGCACTTGCCCTTTAACACCACGAAAAATAAATAGGGGATTCCCATTTCGCGAAAATACTAGATTACTAGGTGATAACTCATAAGTATAAATTGAATCCTTCAGCAAGTTAAATAATTGACCAACATTGATCAGATGACGTAACTTTTCTTCATCAATCATCGTAGTCAGCTTATCCCAAGAATAATATTCATCTGTCAAAAGACTTTCAATCGTTAATTTACCTTCTTCCTCAATGACATTTTGATTCACAAAATAAGGTTGTGTTGCTGTTAATAGAGCATAAGCTATTTCTCGATTTCCCTTGATATCTCCAACTACTAATTCCATTTTTTGAACGTCCATACCTGACTCCCTTACTATATTCTTTCCAATTTTAATAAAACTCCGTCTTTCACTAATGCTAGACTGCTCGTACTAGCAAGAATTTCTCCAGACTGTTGATTTCTTACACTTGGATTCATTACCTTAACCCCTATACCATAAGTATCTGAGACGATTTGTAGTAATTCTTTAATCGTTAACTCAGTAGGAACTCTTAAATCTAATATTTTAGATAAAAAAGGCGAACAATCCAGACTAATATTAATGTACTCTTCCATAGAACCCTCCTAAATCTATTGTGTTATGCCTATTATATCACGCAGAACATGAATATTGAAGAACTTTTTATTTATAAAAAGGGAGATACATTTGTATCTCCCTTTATGTATTTTTCTATCGTTTTTATTGTTTAGCTGTATGTAACTTTTTATAAAAGAGCGAGTAAATTGTGACAATCATCCCTAGTATAAACAATAAAATTGCGGTCCAAGAAACAGGAGACTTTACGTTTTTAAGTGAAACAGTCTTTTTATCACTGTGATTGATTTGAATCTGACTGGTAAATAAAGCAGACTGATACTCATTAACGATATTCTCCGTTTCCACTTTAGTGATAAATAAGTTTGTTTTAACTAATTGATACTTTTCGTTATCCAATTTTTTAGTTGTATCAACTAATTTATAGGTCTCAGGATGAAATAACTTTGTCAAATTACTCTCCTGTTCAAAGTACTGAATCTCCGTTTTCTTGGTATTTTTATCTAAAGATGTATCTATTTGCAAAGATCCATCATTTGCAAAGACAACACTTCCTCTTGTAAAAATTAAAAACAATAGAAAGATAAAGACAATGATTTTTTTCATATTACTTGCTATCCTTAACTTGACGATACAAAAAAGTATTTCCAAGTCCCAAAGCAATTGTGAGAACAACAATTACCATTACTGACTGAACAACTCCATTTTGCTGATTAATGAATAATTTCACTGCCCCTTCAAGATATGTCAATGGAGAAAGAGCTGTTAAAATAGGAGCCGAATTCACATAATATTCATCAAACAATTGAGTTGCTGAAATGATATAAAGCAGTAGTAGACTTATACTTATCAAAAATCCAAGACTTTTTAGTTTATCCATAAGGATATTCAGACCATATGTCATCATTAGACTTACCAAGACAAGAAGTACTACAAACCAACTCAACTGACTTACAGAGAAAGCAAGTTTAACTCCAGAAACAATCGCAATGATAGAACCTGCTGCTACTGAAATCACGCTTAGGAAGAACATTGGTCCAGAAGAATTTCTCCATGACAAACGATCCTTCAAACTGATTAATCTTTGCAATTCTTCTTTATCTGCATGTTGGAAAAGATAAGCAACAACCAAGCTAACAAGATAGCTGACTAAGATAATAAGAAGTCCTGATCTTTCGTCTTGACGATTAGTCTGTGACGGTGAATTGGTCGCAGCTGATACGACATTCCCAATTTTCGAAGCATCAACAGGATTCGACAAATATTCATAGACAGCTTCATTTTTGGTGTTACCCGTTCTAGTATTGCTCAAAACAGTAGAAAAGTTTTTAAGGAATTCTTCGTTTGAACCATATTCATTAGACATGATATTTTTCAACTCAGAGACGCGTTCAGTTAATGATTTTCCATCTTTTTCCAATGTATTAACATCATTTGTCAACTGAGTCATAGTAGCTTCAATCGTCTCAGAAACAGCTTGGTTTGCTTGTGTATTGTTCATCAAGGTTGTACTAGCTGACATCAGTTTAATTAGGTCACTGTTCATATCCATACTAACTGTAACCATATCAGTATTGTCTACTTTTTCTGTTTCAACAAAACTAGGCTTATCTGTAATTGTTTTATCCACTAATTTGGTTTGTTCAATTAACTGACTTAACTGAGTCATTAAATCTTTGGTTGTTTCTCTCAGCTGATCAATATTAGTTGTCAATTTCTCAGCATTCGCCAATCGAGACTGAATATCCGTCAATTTTTTATCCGAAATCTTCAAATCTGATTTTAAAGCTTCTACTGTGGTCGCTTTGATTAGATTGGTCACAATAGTCTTGAGGTCATCATTATTTGCTAAGGCAGCAAGAGAACCTTCTGCCGGAACAAACGTAGTGTCTGTGTACGTATTTTTAGATAAATCTAAGCCGTAATACGCAGTAACTAGTCCTGATAACTGTAGATACGCCTCAACATCTTTATAAACCGCTTGAGTTAGCTTGGTAGGATTGTACTCCCAGTTAGAAATAATGTCTTGCATCTCATAATGACGATTCAAAACTTTCTTTTCTGTTTGATTTGTCTTTGTAATCGTGATGGTCTTCGTAATTGTGATAATTTCTGTTGGTTTCTGCCCATCAGACGTAGAGGAACTTGACGTTACAGAAGTAGCTGGACTAACAGGCGCAGAATGAACTGTCTCATTCTCTATTTTATCTTTTTCATAAGGGGCATCTTCCTTTATAACTTTTACATCTTCTGTCGTATCTAATTGATACTTAACAAAGACAGGCGACAAGACACTGAGATCATTTTCATTCTTGATCCCTAGTGTGTATGAAATAGTCATACCTGGAGATGCTTCACTAGGGATGAATACCTGATAGCTATCTCCTCCAAGATTAGAAAATCCATAGTTTGATTCTTTAAGATAATAACCATTTGGTACTGTTAAGGTTAATTTTGAAATTTTTCCTTCAAACGAAGGCAATGTTAGCTCACGTTTTGTTGTGCTCTTAGATTTAATATCATTCTTTAACTGAGAAAACTCTTCATTTTCAAGTGTTGTAGCTTGCAAAGTTGGCAAATCTTTCCCTGCCTTCTTACTATACCACCGTATAAAACTACTAATATTTTTCAAATGTTGTTTATCAGTATTTGACAAAGAAAGATTATCTATAGCTGCATCATCGTAGTATACACTTGGCCATTTACTAGTCATTTGATTTTGCATACTAGTATTTAACGACTGGATATAACTTCCAAGAGTTTTATTAGCTCCATCTACCGCTGAGGAGTTTTTAGCCAAGGAAGACTCTACTGCTTCTCTAATCTTTGAATCATAATTTGATAAGGTATCATCAATTTCCTTGTTATTCTTCTTCAAGTTTTCGAGAAGTTTTGCGATATCTTGATTATAGGAAGAAGCCGTATCAGTAGTTTCTTTCCAAATAGCTGGCTCTGATAAATTATTATTATTAAATTGAGTGTTTATAGCAGCTAATTGATCTAATTGTTCCTTAACTGATAATTTAGAAAAGTCTTTATCATAGTTGGATAAAGTCTGTTCTCTAGTATTCAAGGAATGATCCCACTTTTCTTGTTGTCCCTTTATTTTTTCTATTGTTCCCTCATATGTCTTATCAACAGAAATAATGGATTTAAAGGCATCATTTGTATTTAACAGGGTTTTGTTAAATGATGAATACGATGATAACAGATTATTCGGTGATGAGCCTAAGCCATTAAATTGTTGACTATATTGAGCAAGAGGATCTACTAACTTATTATTAAAGGACGTTAGTGACTCATGTTCGTTTGTAACCACATCAGCAACTTGGCCTTGTGCTGTTTTCAAATTCCCAATAATACTAGTGAAATAAATATTAATCAAGTCCTTATTAAAAAGCTCTTTGAAAGCTACTACTGCTTGTTCAGCCTGTTTAACAGTCAGTTGATCACTTGATTGAATTTGATATTGAAACTTCGCCTGAACAGGTGAAGTTGATTCGATCGCTAAAGCTTCTTCTGAAAATTTACTTGGCAAGATTATCATCAACTGATAAGTCTCATTTTTTAGACCGTTTTCAGCGATTGACCGAGAAACAACTTCTACTTTGTAATTATTTTTAGCTATGAACGAGTTTACTAAAGTATTCGCAATGTTAATCGGTTGTCCATTATATACCTTACCTGTATCTTCATTAACAACAGCCACTTTAATAGGGGCTTGTTGCACCGAGGAATCTGAGTTCGTTCGGCTGATAGGTGTTGGTTTTACAACTGCAAAGAAGGATACTATCATTGTAACTAATAACAGTGCTATCCCTAAGCTAAATAAAACTTTCTTGTTCACATGATCTCCTTAAATAAATGTAGTAAAAAAGTTGAGGAGAAATCCTCAACTTTATCCTTAACTATTTTGAATGCCAAAGTTCTTAGATAAAGCTTGGTCATTTTGTTTCATTGCTTCAGCAGTCTTATCAAGTTGTGTATTGATTTGTTGCATCAAATCCGCAAAATTTACAACCTTCGGTTTCAATTCAAGGAATTGTCTCTCGAAACCTTGGAAGGCAGCACCTTCCCACTCTGTACGAAGAGTGTCTTGTAGGCGTTGAAGATTGTTCAAGATAACTCTGATATCATTAGCAGCTTTTCCATATTCACGCGCACGTGATTGAAGGGTTTCTGTGGATACACGAATTTGGTCTGACATATTCTTACTCCTATGTTCTTTTTTTTATCTTATTTTAACATTATTCAAATGCTAACGCAAGTATTACATCAAATAATTTAAAAAAATAATATTTTAGCAATAATTAGTTTGATGATATAAAGTATCAAAAAATCAACATCCTACTCAATACGTATGAAACGAAAAATCATACTAATCAATGCAGAAGTCTATTCCCTCCATTTATTTTTCAGATAGTAAGCTCTGGACTTTCTCAGAAATCTTGACCAGATCCTCCACCCGTTTGGCAAACCCGGTCGAAACTGTTCCAGTACTATTGTCTCCTGCTTGAGGACCTCAGCCATGCTGTGGATGTCCGTGTAACAAAAAGAAAAGGAGGTTACATGTTCGACAAAAACTGGGTAGAAACCCAGTTTTCTTAATTTTCTTGCACTAGAAGGTCATATGGAAAGTACTCCAGGTCTTTCAAGCGCTCGTCATAGATTCCCTTGATCTTGCAGGTTGCGGCGGTGTCAAAACTCCAGTATCCTTTATAGGTATCTTTGGTATGGTTGTTATACCATGGAGCATCCGAGTGGCTATAGTACCAGAAACCCTGCGCCTTGGCTACACTCTCATAAGTATCCTCAATCATATTTTGATACTCTAAAATCGAATGAAAAGGAACTATCTTATCATGAAATAGATAAACCATGTAGTACTCAATCAAGTCATCTGTGTAATCCATCTGCTCATAAATAGCCTTTAAATCATCCAGAAACTCTTCCTTACGCTCACTATAGAGAACTCCCAAGGCAAAGACATCAACCGCACGATAAAAGGAAACTCCCTCGGAGGCGACTTCTTTTAAATTGGTGAGGATCCCTTGATAATAAGGAAAGAGCTCCTGAACATCCTTCCCAAGAGAGTAGCCAACTCTTAATAAATCTTCATAATTAATGACCATAGATCTAAAATGGTGCTCATAATACTCTGGATCTATATCAGGAAATTCAGTTATTTTTCTCTGTAATGTTTTAGAATACCATTCAAATGCTTCTTGGAAATATTCCTCTGTTTGAATTCCATCTCTTAACATGTATTCACTCCTTTTTTTATCTCACAGCTAGTCTAACATATCAGATAGTTTCTCTAGTATCTTTTCTTTGTTCTTTTCGTTGTCAACTAATAAATAGTTTTTAAAGTCATCTAGGAGTTGGATTTTACTTCCAAGAATGTTTTCCAATTGCTCACTAAAGAATTCTTCTTGTTGAGCTGAATCGATTTCTTCTAGTAATGCAGGTATATATTTTTTCCCTTCAAACTTATAAGCCAATGAAGCTATAGAAGCACCCGCTTCAAAAATACAGTTCCACCTTGATTCATATTTTGAATCATCCTCTTGCATATAAATAAAAATACCTCCAAATTCAGTTCCATCATCAAGAAGGGAATAGATGTAATCTGCAGACACTTCATGATTCTCTACCCAATTCCAGCATACTTCGAGAAGCTCTTCAATCTTGTTATAAAACTGACTTTCCTGCATTGATTTGGATAACCATGTAGCTATTCCTAACTTAAATAATGCTTTATGGCGATACATACCCACGATTTCCTTCCAATTTTCATACTTATATACTCGACAATGGTCATTCACGACTATTCACCTTAAAAAAGATTCTCAATTAGACTAGAAAAACTGAAACAAACAAATGTTGATTCTTTAAAATCATCATAGTTCTTCTCATGATCCCAAAAAACGATGTTTTTATCCGCTGAACAATCAAAACACAATAAATTCCCAAAACCATCTTCTGCAAATGGAATCAGTTGGTCGCCAAGCCGATTTTGTATATCTTCAAGAATTTCATATATATTATCACATTCATTTTCATCTAGGCTGATCAAATTGTTGAAAATTTCTACCTTTTCATCTACCTTAAAATGATTGGGATTGGGATAACCACCATCATATTTTACAACAATTTGTTTATAATCGTCGGGTAGAGTAATCTGTAATCTATGCTCCAGACTTTCTATGATATCTATGGAAATATCTTTATACTTTAACCACTTCATATTCTTACTTCATTTCTTTTTTTGAAAAAACCATATCTACCCATCCGGATAAATCATCGAAATTAGAAAAATTTATAATAAAAAGTATCATTTTCTGACAATTTTTCTAAAAATTCTGAAAGGTTTTTGGATATCTCTACATCATAATAATAAATCTTGCCACTATTATCTGAACCAAAGCCAATTGATATCAGAGCAGATTCATTTGCTTCAAAGAAGATCATTTTATCTTCTTCAAATTCATCATATATTTCAATATCCGGATAAAATTCAAAATCATTTTGTCTCAATCTAAAGTCTAAAACAGATTCTGGATCCATGATGCGATTTATGTTACCTACTTTACTTCCAATAAAACCATAGCCAATTTCTAAATAAAAGTCTCTAAGTAATTTCGGAAACATTATTCCTAACTTTGATTCACTTTTTTCGATTTTATCCCTAGTAAGTGGACAAAACTGATTTAAAGGACTTGATTTAATTTCTTCAAACATCTAGTGTTACCTCCTATGGTATGGTCGACCTTAAAGGCACTATAGGTGAGGATATCCCCTTTTTCGATTAAAACTGGGTAAGAGCCCCAACCCTCTTAGTTTTCTTGGACTAACAAGTCATATGGGAAGTACTCTAAGTCTTTCAAGCGTTCGTCATAGATTCCTTTGATCTTGCAGGTTGCGGCGGTGTCAAAACTCCAGTAGCCTACAT
>ERZ773083.1761-NODE-1761-length-14252-cov-9.657604_pt1 | contig 14252 bp, 9 predicted proteins | sample MGYA00511465_ERZ773083 | MGnify/ENA primary metagenome ERZ773083 (study PRJEB29015, sample SAMEA2738001) | human oral metagenome | biome: human oral; feature: human-associated habitat; material: dental | place: China | collected 2060 ... | reverse complement strand
TGGCTATGCGTCCGGTTTGCTGCCTCAATCGGACGAAAAAATCTACGCCAATCTGCAGGACTGTTTTATCAGCGATTCCTTTATTCAAATACATTCTACCACATAATTCTGCAAATGGAAAATGGGATGATCACAGAAAGTTTAGCAGCTTTCTGCGTTCATCCCATTTTTATACAATCATCGTTTAGAACATCCAGTTTACCGATGCGCCGCCCGTAACGCCCTGGCGCTTGCCCTGCCAGCCCGTAAGATGGAGGTCATAGTTCACGCGGCTCGCCTTCGGTGCGAAGCGGTAGCCGAGTTCGAGGAGGGCGCTTGATCCCTTGAGCGTGGGGGTCGGTGTCCCCTCGCCGTCGTAGCTTGCGCGTGCATCGCCGCCGAACTCATACTCCCATGCAAGTCCTGCATAAAGCTGTGCCGCATCCTTCAACTCCTGCGTCCAGCGTAGGCCGAGGCGTGTGCGGTGCGAATTCACCGCATCGAAATGATAACGCTCGCCCGTGGAGATCGTCTCGTCCGCAGCGCCCGTATGCGCGTGGAAATAGCGCAGGTACACATTCAGTGTGTCCTTTTCGCGCAGACGCAGTTCCTTGCCGATGCCAAGATGCCCCGCATAGTAACTACTTGCGCTGTCGTAGCTGGCGGCGGTGCCGTCCAAGACGCCCGCATAGTCGCTCTTTGTACGCCCCAGACGCATGGACGCTTCTGCCCATGTGCCATCCATCGTCTTGAGCTTTGCCATAACGCCGAGTCCGAGATAGCTTGCCGTGCCATCCGCGTGCGTGCCGTCGTCGAGGTAGGAGTCGTAGCTGCCGCGGCCGTACTCGACGAACGGACCAAAGGTGAGCGTTCCCTCCGCCACGGCGAGCGGACGCGCCCAGCCGACACCGAGACTCCAACCCTTCATATCGACATGGGAGCCGGTCTTATACTTCATTGCATTGCCGCCCATGCCTGCCCAGAGTGCATAGCTGCCACCGTCTGCCGCACCTTGTCTTGCAGCCTCCTTCTGCGCCGACGGCAGTGCCGTCTCCACGAGGAAATCTCCGCCGCTACCGAGGAACGCCGCTGCACCCGCACGTGTCTCGACGAAGGATTTCGCCTGCTCGGCAAACCCGACACTCGTCACCGTTGCGATGAGCTTGTTCCGATTCGCTGCATCTGGCGCAACCGCGAAGCGATAGAGGCGCGACACGCCGTCCATGCCCTCGCCCGTAACGCGTGCGGCATCCCCCGTGATGTTGCCCGCCGCATTCTCCATCAGCGTGAACGTATCGCCCTTTTGGAGCTTTGCGGCTGCACCGCTGCGTCCGACGCGGACCTTCAGCCCGCTTACATCCTTGTCGCCGCCCGCATTCATCAGCTTCAGCAGCGTGGGTGCGGTATTTGCCGCCGCATCCCCGAGGTAGAAATGGAGATTCTGCACGCCCGCAAAGTCTCCGATCTCCGAGGAGCGCGCCGCATTGTAGTATACAGCAAGTGTATTGTTCACGCCGCCCGCCATACCGCCGACGAGTCCGCCTGTCACGGTGCCCGTGACGTGCGTGCCGCGTAGGGCAATCACGTTGCCCACCGCCGCTGTGCCGCTGCCGCCCGTCACATTGCCCGCGAGGTCAAAGGTGCTGAGATCGAGCGTATTGTGCGAGGCTGCGCCCGTCGTCGAAACAGCACCCGTGAGGTTTCCTGTGAAATTGCCGCCCAGCGTCACGACGTTGCCCGTCGCATCCCCAGACGACTGTCCGCCGATGACTGCCGCCGCAGAGCCGCTGGTCACCGTTACGGTGTTGTTCGTCGCCGTGCTGCCACGCCCGCCGATGACATCACCAAGGGGGCTGCCGCCGTCGATGTGCACGGTATTCTTCGTTGCTGCGCCGTTTGCCGCAAATCCGCCGTAGACATTCGTTACAGTCACGCCGCTCTTGACCGTGACGGTATTGTCATGGCTGTCGTTCTTATCCGTCTGCGTCGTGCCAGCGCCGCTCGTGTGACCGCCGTAGAAGTCGGCATAGTTGCCCGAGGTCAGCTCTACCGCATTATTCCGCGTGGAGTTGCCCGCACGCGAGATGCCGCCGTAGCCGTTCGTATCGCCCGCGAGCGTCACGGGGGCTGTCACCCCTGCGAACTGATACGACTCCGCGCGGATGCTCGTCACGCCCGTATCCGAATGCGTGTCCGTGTCGATGTTGCGCTCCGTCGTATCCGTCGTCGTCGTGATTGCGCCCGTGTAGTTCGCGAGGACAAGCCCACCCGCATTGTGCAGGAGTGTGATGCCTGTCCCGGAACCCTCGACGCTGAGCTGCGCCCAATCGATGCCCGTACCACCGCCACTTGCGAGGCTGAGCATCGGCGTAGCCGCATTTGCGCCCGTGAGGTCGAAGCGATACTTCTGGAAGCCCTCAATCTGATATGCGGTGTTGTTGCCCTTGACGACGAGCGTATTGCCCGACGCGCCGTTCGCCTCGCTTGCCAGACCTCCGACGACCACACCCCCGATGGAGGCGTTCGTAAGCTGTACCGTATTGTCATTTGCGGTCGTTCCGCGCCCTCCGACGACACGTCCTGCGACATGCGCGCCGTCGATGTGCACGGTATTCTTCGTTGCTGCACCGTTTGCCGCAAATCCGCCGTAGACATTCGTTACGGTCACGCCGCTCTTTACCGTGACGGTATTGTCATGGCTGTCGTTCTTATCTTCCGCAGTCGTGCCCGTGCCTGTTGTCCAGCCGCCGTAGACATCCGTATGCGTGCCGCTCGAAAGCTCAATCGTATTCTCACGCGTGGAGTTGCCGCCGACGGAGCGTCCGCCCCAAGTGTCTGTGCCGATCTGTGACGGAGTTGTCTGCCCCTTGAATGCGTAGCTTGTGGACGTAATCTCATGTGCCGTGGACGCCTGCGTGTCCGTGTCGACGATGTGCTCGACGCTATCATCCGTCGCGACCTTTTTTCCATTATAGGTCGATCCGAACGCGATGTCCGATCCACTCTGCCGCATGAGCGTGATTGTTTGGTTCAAAAGGGATGCTGCGGGCGTTCCGGTCACAGATAGCTGCGTCCAGTCCATATCCGTCTGTACCACGCCGCCGACCGTCAGCAGCGGATTTGCCGTGCTCGCCACACCCGCAATATCAAAGGCGTATTTCTGCACCTCTTTGATGCGATCCTGTACGGTGTTCACGCCCTTCACGGTCAGCGTGTTGCCCGTACTGGTCGTGCCGTCGCCGCCGACAATCGACTGTGCGACCGTCACGCCGCCGTTTAGATAGATCTTGTTGTTGTTTGCAATCGCGGCGCTTCCGCCAAAGACCGCCGGAACCGTCACATTCGTCAGGTGCACCTCGTTCTCTGACGCCTCCGTATGCGCGTCGCCGCCGTAGATGAGATCGGTGTATGTGCCGCCTGTGAGAACCACCTTGTTTTTCGTCACCGTTGCGCCGTTGTACGACTTGCCGCCGTAGACGGGCACGCCGATCGTACCGCTCTTGATGGTCACACTGTTCTCCGAGATCGTGCTGCCGATGCCGCCGACGATGCTCTGGACAACGCCGCCCGCAATCTCCTTAGTGTGGTCACCCGAACCGGGGAACTGTGCGCCAAGGTCTTGGAACGTCGCGTTCTCGATGGTCACACTGTTCTCGCGAATCGTAGCCAGCGGCGAAGAAAAGCCACCCGATCCGCCGTAGACATTTTGCATGAAAGCGCCGCCGCTGATCTCGACCGTATTCTTCTCCGCCGTTCCATAGGTCGAGAGGCCGCCATAGCCGCTCTGCACGACGGAACTGACCACACCGAGATGATTGCCGCTCGCCGTATTCTCCTGCCCCGAGCCCTTCGCCTCACCGCCCTTTGCCGTCTGAACCTTTGAGAGGTTGTAAACGAGCGCCGTATTATCGCGCACCGCGCCGTTCAGCCCGCTACCGCCGACCGCAATCTTCACCTGCGCCCCGTCGACATGAATGCGGTTGCGCTCGACGACTGTCGCCCGCCTTTGCGGAAACGCCGCTTGCCCTGCGGTGGATGACGGGGCGGTACGAAGGTCATCCGACGATCACGCCGTTCGGGATTCCCGTGCACGAGCGAGTATCGCAGAGCGTGAAGGATTTACAGGACAACGTGCTGATTCCAAACGGTTGGAAGAGAAATCCCGGGTACTACGACTACTACAATTTCGATGGAGTTGTTCTCTTTACGCGGTGGAATGAGGCATTCAACGCGCAGGAAGAGCTGTGGATTTCCTATTGGCGCCATGCAAAGAACTGGCCGACCGGCGCAGTCTCCGGATGGACGCTGCTGTACGTGACAGAGGACGGCGAGGCTGCAACGCAGAACCTCTATCATCAGATTGCTGACGAAGTTCAGGAGATCGGGCAGGAGTATGGCTATTGGCAGTCGTTTCTTCATCAGCGGGGGCTTGGAGACGATGGCTCCTACTACACGTTTAAGCCCGCCGGTGTCGAGGGCTATGATGAGGACATGGAGCTCGGTCCCGGCGACGGCGGTGTGATTCTGACTCCGCTCCAGTGGCATGCGCACGTTGTGCAGGGGCCGGACGGACATGGTGCGATCCGCACCGCCTCCGTATACATCGGTGCCCCGTACGATTATCAGCACGGAGTTGTTTATCACGAAGAGGAGGATCCCCTCCTGCAATAGAGAAATCGCTGCGTACCTCAGCCGCCCTGCCCATTTTCGCAGGGCGGCTTTTGCTGTTGATCCGCAAGTGTATGACACAAAAAAAGACTCCCGATCTCTCGGAAGTCCTTGCTGTTCAAATGGAGCTGATTATAGGACTTGAACCTACGACCTGCTCATTACGAATGAGCTGCTCTACCAACTGAGCTAAATCAGCATACCGCCGCACAGGCGATAGTGGAATTATACCCGAGGGCGGCGCCCATGTCAACCCTGTTTTAAGAAAAATTTTCATGCGGAAAAAGCCCATGCGTGCAAGCTTCGCGGATTCCGTATTTCTCATGGGATCCGCGTGTAGAAGTCGTCATTGTAGACCGTCGTGCTGCGCTTCAGGAACGAATTGTAAAAGGGCTTGCTGCCGTAGAATTTTGTATGATAGGCAAGGTAGAATGCAATCTCGCCCGCCGGCATCGAAATGCCCGTCTCCGCCCACGATCCCTGCGGCGGCAGGAGCCGCCAGTCGTCCGCCCCCTCCTTTGCCACGTACATCTGCCGCAGATCCCAGTTGTAGAAGAAGCGCATGGTACGCACATCCGTCACGGTACCCCTGCCGCCGCTGTAGAAATCATCTTCATTGCCGATGGCGCTTCGTGCCGTGAGGACATTCACCGCGATGATATACTGCGGCGGTTCGTACTTTTGTACGACCAGCGAGGTGCGGTCAACGTACCATGCCGTCCCCATGTGCCCGTCGCAGAGAATGAGGTCGCGGTCGCCGTTCAGATACATCGGATAGTTCGCGAATCCGACCGCAGACAGGGAAAACACAAAAAGTCCGAGGAGCAGCAAACAAAATCGTTTCATTTCATAACACCTCCATAAAGATTTATATATATTTTAATAATTCTACGTTTTCTTTCAAATTCCTTCCTGCGCACAAAAACAACATCCGCTTCATTTCTCTTTCATTGCTGCTTAATCTTCCTTTGGAACAATACAGACGGGAGTGAGTATCATGCTGAAAAATATTCTGTGCGCCGCCGTCTGCGCACTTAGCCTCTGCAGCACCGCCGCCGTCTCTGCTGCGCCTGAGATCATCGAGGCGGACGGCGTCTATGTGATGGGCGACAGCGACACGCCGAAAACGGCGCGGGATGCCGCACGTACGGAGGCGATGCGCGCGGCGACCGAGCGGGCGGGCATCTACATCGAGAGCACGAGCGAAGTGCAGGGCTATACGCTGACGCGCGATGAGGTGCGTACGGTCGCTGCCGCCGTGCTGCGCGTCCTGGACGAGAAGGTGACGCCCGAGCTGGTCGGCGATGCGTGGCGCTATCGCATTCATCTCGTCTGCTCCGTGGACACGGACGGCATCGACCTCAAGGCTCTTGCGGGGGATAAGGCGGAGCTGGAGCGTCTGCGGCAGGAGCGTGATGAGCTGCGCACAGCGAACGAGGCGCTGAGAAGCCGTGCAGCGTATCAGCAGCCGGCTGCGCCGCGCGGCTTTGAGGTCTATGGGGATGCCGCACGGGAGCGGCGCACGGCGGCATATACGGGCGAGGGCGGACAGGATGCCGTCTTCGCGGATGTGACGGCGATGATCGAGCGCGGTGAGACGGAACACGCCATCGCCGATCTCTCGCTGCTCCTCCAAGACCCGAGTGTTACGGGCGATGCGCGCGCCTATGCCTACGTCCTGCGCGGACGTGCCTACTACGCGCGCAGCAGCAGCGCGCTCGCCCTTGCCGACTTTGCGGCGGCGGAGCGCACGCCGCACACAGGCAGTCCCTACCCCGTCTGGCGGCTCTATGAGTACCGCGGCAGGATCCGCTATGATGAGGGGAACTATGACGAGGCGGTGAACGATCTCATGAGCGCGTGGGACGCGTCGGACAAGACGGACGATGCGCTGTGGGCGGCGCTGCGCCGTGCGGAGCGGCGGGCGGAGCAGGCGCGCCGCCATGCCGTGCGTGGGGACGGTGGGGCACGCGACTGGGGTGTCGTCATTGTTCCATAGGCAATGCGGACAGGCATATTGATTCAGTCATTGCGGAACTATCGATCTGATTTTGAACCAAATGTTTTGTTTTTCTATACTTATGAGTGTTATGAGCGTTAGACGAGCCTCCACGCGTATCTCGTCTGTTTCATTGACACGTACGCTGCGTGTCCTGTTTTAAAGGAGGATTTTTATGTTTCATTCCATCCGTCGTACACTCTCCATCCTCGCCGTCGGCAGTCTCCTGTGCGCACCCGCTGCACTCCTCACGGGCTGTTTCGGCAGCAACAAGGGCGAAGACCCCGCCGCAGGCGTGAGCGCACTGCTCGCCGGCAACACGACCGAGGACAAGATCGATGCGATCTCGCCCTACCTCGACGCGACGAACGACTACAATCGCTTCATCGTCACGTTCGACTACGCCATCACGCCCTCTCTCGAGGATATGCGCAGCGGCAAGCGTATGACCTACGTCACCCTCCCGCACTTCACCGATCTGAAGAAGAATCTCGAAGAAGCGCGTGCGAATCCGCAGACCGCGGGCGTCTATCCGGACATCGACGCGGAGGCGGACGCCGTGCTTGCGATCCTCAAGGATCTCGCCCCGCTCGCAGACAAGATGGAGAGCTACTACTCCTCGAAGGGCTACATGGCGGACGACTATGCCGCCGCGACGCAGATGACTGCGCAGTATCTCCCGCTCTACGACGCATTCGAGCCTGCGTACGACAAATTCGACGCCGCTGTCACGACACATTTCAAGGAAGTGCAGCTTGCCCGCCTCGAAGATATGCGCAAGGAGGGACGTGTGAACGCCGCCGCCTTCCTCGAACTGAACATGAAGGTGCGCGAGCTTGCCGATATGCTTGACAACGAAAACATCGACAAGGCTGCCGCCGAGGCGAAAATCACGGAGATCAATGAACTCACGGCAAAGATCCCCGATGTACCCGCGCTCGGCTCCTACAAGTCGAACCTCAACCGTTTCATTGGCACGTTCCGCGGCTATGTCGCAGGTCAGGAAGACGGCAACGAGGTTGTGGAGGACTTCAACGACTTCGTGCGTTCCTCGCAGAACCTCGACCTCGCCGAGCTGGATCACAAGAAAAAGTAACGGCAATCCCATTGCCGAGAGTGCCGCAGTACAAGGCTGCGGCACTTTTTGTATCGCATTCGTTTTCTCTTCTATACGTTTACGCTTTTTTGTGGTATGATAAAAATGCAGAAAACACGTGCATTCCTTTGACCTTTAGAAAGGAGCATCCACACGTTATGAAGAAACTACTCATCGCGCTCGCCCTCTGTATGGCAATGGTGCAGACCGCATTCGCCCAGACTGTCACGGTCGAGGGCGTCGGTGTTGACCGCGACTCCGCGATGCGCGACGCGGCACGCATGGCGGTCGAGCAGGTTGCCGGGATGTATTTGAACTCCGACACGGTCGTCTCGAATACCTCCGTGGAGCTGGACGAGATCCTCACGCATGCGCAGGGCTATGTCCAGAACATCAATGTCCTCAGTGAGTCCATGAGCGGCGGCGAGTACCGTGTCCGCGCAAGCGTCGATGTGAACACCGACGCGAACTCGCCGTTCATGAAGCGCATGGACGCCGTCATGCGCCTCAGCGACCCGCGCATCGGTGTCGTCATCCTCACGGATGATTCGGACGTCGATCACGATTTCTATGCCCTCCCCGGCCATGATACGATCCTTGAGACTGCGCTGAATGAGCGGCTCCTCGCGATTGGCTTCAAGCACGTCGTCGATGTGAGCCTCCTCTCGCAGCTGCAGGACTCTGCGCTGCTGAATGCCGTCTATCGCGGCGACAGCCAGCTCCCGTACGGCACGAACATTGCTGACCGTCCGATCGACTATCTCGTGATCGGTCGCAGCCACGCCGAGGGCTATGACATCAAGATCCCCGACAACCACGGCGGCTACGTCACATCGCCGATGTCTTCGGCACGTACGCATCTTGACCTCAAGATCATCTCCTTCGGCACGAGCACCATCATCGGCACTTACTCCGTCGAGGGACAGGGGGTCGAGAACACCCCCGAGCTGGCGCGCCGCAAGTCGCGTCAGGCAGCGGCCGTCAAGGCGGCGGAGAAGCTTGAGCAGCAGTTCCTGAAGGCTGCGGCAAACGCATTCTCCGGCATCCAGCTCACCGTACGCGCGAACGACTTCTCCCTCGTTGAGCAGCTCGTGAAGGAGCTGAAGGGGCTGCGCGGCGTGCAGGATGTCTACGTGCGCGGCACGAATGCGGGCAAGACGACGATTGACATTGCGTCCTCGCAGAAGCCGTTCACGATCCTCCAGATGCTGCAGCGCACCACGAACCTCTCCATCTTTGTAGAAAGCACCAGCGACAGCGAGCTAAAGATCACGCTGCGCTGACTCACACCGATACCAAACTGCTGCATGAAGCGTTTCGTGCAGCAGTTTTTCTTTTTTGCAAGACGCACGGATTGGATGCAGTCCGCAATATTTGGCGAAAAATTTTTTTCGTACGACAATGCCGATCTGTATGAAAAAACCCTGAAACCCGCGTCATTCCTCTAATGTTTCAGAAAATAGGACTTTTCGACCTGTCAATTTGTACAGTATCAATTTCATTTCATTTGTGTTAGAATAGTAACGGACATCTTATATGTCAGCATTCATGCACTCACGGCAGGCAGTCTGCGTGTTTTCTGCCCATAGCCATCATTCGCCTGACCGCGTGGTGCAGCCCATGGAAGTTAGGGATCATGTTTAAGGAGGAATTCTATGTTTAAGAGAATGATGGGCGTGCTCGTCCTTCTTGGCGGACTGATGATGGGATCCGTCTGCCATGCAGGTCTGTATGACAATCCCACGGTTGCAATCATGCCCTTCCAGAACAAAGTGCCGTATCAGTGGGACGGGTTCGGTGACCGCGCAGGCGTTGCGACCGAGGAGCTTTTTGCCCTCATCAGCGACCGCCCCGATGTCTTCCAAGTGGTTGAGCGTATCGAGTTTCAGGGGCTTGTGGATGAGCAGAGCCTCGGTATGACCGGCCTCATCAGTCCCGACAGCGCCGTAGAGACTGGCGGCATGAGCGGTGCGGAGTACAAGATCTTTGGTGCCGTCACGAACCTCTCGGCAAAGAACGACACCATGGCACTCGGTGCACTGCTCGGCGGTCTCGTCGGCAGCCAGGCAAGCGTCACGGCGAACGTCACGATCCGCGTGGTCGAGGTCGCAACGGGACGCGTCGTCCTCGTCGGACAGGGCAAGGGCAGCTCCAAGCGCGTGTCGGCAGGAGCCGCGACAGACAGCGGCGTCATCATGATCGGCTCGACGGGCGTGAGCGAAGAGATGGCGTTCAACGCCATTTCCAAGGCGACCAGAGATGCCGTCAACGGCAAAGAGGGCATCTTTACGAAGATGGGCGTCAACAAAAAAGGGAAAAAGTAGGGACGAACGGGCACCGTCCCATGCGCTTTTGATCTGATATAAAGGAGCGATAACAATGAAGAACCTGAAGAAAAAAGCACTTGTCAGTGCCCTCGCAGGCGCATTCGTATTCGGCGCGGGCTTCTCGATGGCACCTGATTCCGCGCTGCCCACGCTCACCATCATGCAGGCGACCGAGGCCGCCACGCTGTGGGAGGATGGCGTCATTACGGCGGAGGGCGCCGGTACGCCGCCGATGGGTACCTACGGCTCCAAGGCGAACATCATGGCACGCCGTGCCGCAATCGTCGATGCACAGCGCAACCTCGCCGAGCAGGTGAGCGGCGTTCAGGTCGATGCCGAGACGACGGTCGAGAACTTTGTCATCAGCAGCGATATCGTCAAGACCAAGGTCAGCGCGCTCATCAAGGGCGCTATGGTCGTCGAGGAACAGGCGATGCCGGACGGCAGCTACCGCGTTGTCATGTCCATGCCACTCTACGGCACGCAGGGACTTGCCTCCGCAGTCATGCCCGCCGTTCGTCCGAACACGCCGCCCACCCCGCCTCCGCCGGTCATCTCCGCCACCATCACGGCCGAGATTACAACGCAGGTGCAGGCACGCGGCGTTGGCTATACGGGCGTCATTGTGGATGCGGGCGGCATGGGGCTCAAGCCCAGCTTCTCCCCCGTCATCTATGACACGAACGGTCGCGCCATCTACGGCGTCAGCAACATCAACTACGATCAGGCGATCTCGCAGGGCATGGTCGGCTACTCCGCCAGCGTCTCTGCGGCGCAGAGCCTCGCGCGTGTCGGCGGCAGCCCGCTCGTCGTAAAGGCGGTGCAGGTGCGCGGCGGCAACAACTCCACGAACCCGGTCAACGTCGTCGTCTCCGTTGAGGACGGCGACCGCATCCTCGCCGCGAACGCGCAGAGCCAGATGCTCATGAACGGCTCCGTCGTGTTTGTGCGCTGAGACTGACTAAGCGAACCAGTACGAAAAATGCACATACAAAACCCCAAGGGAGTGCCCCTTGGGGTTTTGTATGTGCATTTTTCGTGTATTTCCTGCCCCTCTACAGACACGCTACTTTTTGATCTGATAGTAGCGCAGCACCTCACGCACCTCCGCATTGTGCACCCGAGCGACAATGTCCTCCGAGAAATTGTTTGCCGTAATGATTGCACATGCTTCCTCCCGCAGTGCCCCTTCCAGTGCGAGAAATGCCGCACGCCACTCCTTTGTCAAACTCTCCTTATACTTCATTCGCTCGATAATGAACGTCTCCGGCATCCAGAGTATATCAAAGAATCCATCGATATCCTGTCCGAACGCCTCTGAAAAAAACGACTTGCCTCGTCCGATTTTTCCCTTCGTCGCGTTCAGAACTGCCTGCACCGCACGAACGAACTTGCGATTCCAATGTACTCCGATAAAATCCCGATTGCGGAAATACTTCGGGTCACGAATCGGGTGATACTTCATCGGAAACGAATAGATTGCTACCCCTAGCTCGTCGCAGAGATCCACGTTGATCTTCATGCGCAGATACAGTTCCTCGGGATGATCCTCGTAGTTGTAGAGCAAATAGTTCGACAGATGGTCGATTCCCGCAGCCGCCGCCATCCGAATTGCACGGACATAGACCTCCTTTGCATCGTAATGGTCGAAGGCAATGCGAAGAGGATTGATCGCCGTCTCCGCGAGTTTTTCCATTTTTTCGGGTGTCACGAGCCGCGCATCAAGCCCTTGGTTAAAATCCAGCGCGCGCTTGCGCTTTCCCTGTTTGAAATACTTTTCATAAAGCGGACGCGCAACGGCATCAAATGTGAGCGCACTCTCCCGCTCTGCCGAAGGGAGATAGAGCAGCCCCGCACGCTCACGTGCGAGGTAAAAAGCGCCTGCTTCTTCGTCTTTTAGGCGCCCAGCTATCACCTCATAGAGTGCAAGCAGCTTTTTGAGATACCCGCGTACATTGTGCCCACGCTGCAGGTTGGAAATCGCAACCTCGTACGGACTGGACGGCACATAAGTCGCCCCTTTTTGGAACCCCTTTGCCTTAATCTCCTCGATGATGTCAAAGAAGCGCGAGGATGCAAAGACATTGTTGTCCATGAGCAAGAGATCCCGCTGCGCACCGAACTGCTCTTCGATTGCTCGAAGCTGCCCGTCTATACTGAGATATTCCTTATAGTGCGGCTCAAGTGTCTTAACCGCGCAAAATGGACAGTTACGAATACAGCCGCGCGTCATGTATCCAAAGTAGGCATCATGTGCGGGGTAAGTGTAGTCAATCTCCTCTAAGATAGAGTAATCGAGCGGCATTGCATCGATGATGGCGGCATCGTCCGCATCAATCATATAGGGACGATCCAGAAGTCCTATGATCGGTTTGATCCCTGTCTCCGCTTCAATGTGCTCCGGCAGAATGGTCGCTGCAATTCCTCCGACAAGCAGTCGTCCATCGTCCGTTAGGAAGCTCTTGGCATCGTTGATGGTGTCAATCGTCTTTGCCCAGTAGAATGTAAAGAGTGTCGTCACTGCCACAAGGTCAAACTGAGGATAGTCCCGCCGCTTATGCCGCAGGTAGTAGGCATGTGCTAGTTCCTGTGCCGCGAGATCGTTCGACAGCTCCCGCACATCCTCCAAAATTGATATTGTTCCACGCCGCACATAGCGTTTGAGGGCATCAAAGTGTCGGGCGAGATCGGGATTATTCAGTTCGTGATAGAGTTCTTCGGCGAGCAACTGCGCAGCAAAATCCCGCAGATCTCCCTTGAAGAAACGCACATCATCACCGCGTCTGCGGAAATAGGTTGCGAGCTTCATGAGGGGCATCGGCGGGTATTTGTTCTTATAATCCGGCTCGAGAAGGAGTACCTTGCGGCTCACCGCAGGGCGTCCTCGATTGCCGCAATCACGCGCTCGGCGGCAGCGGGGTCGTCCACGAGCGTTGTTGTAACAATACGATATATTTTATCGACCATTTTCTTTTCCTTTTTGCTTAGTTTCGAGAGATTGTCCGTACGCCTCACATTGTCGTTTTGTGACTTCTTTGGACACTGAGCCTTCTCCTTCGGTGCAGGCGGCTTCGGCTGCTGTTTCCGCTCCTCTTTGTATGCGTTCAGCCGCGCAGTTGCGATACGTGCAATCCCTGCGTCAAAATCCGAAGTGCCTTCCTGTTTCCCCCTTTCCGCAACAGACTGCAGCTTTTGTTCCGCACTCTTCGCCGCTTGTGCAGCTTCCTTGAGACTGTCCGCTGCTTTTTGCCGCGCCGCCACATCCAAAAAAAGGTTTTCATTGGACTTTTTCTCGAACGCATCCTTTTCCTTCTCGTGCTTGCGAATATCACTCAAATAGGTGTTCATTTCAGAACCCGAGCGACAAAGCTTACCAATCTCTTTTGCAACCTCACAAAAGGCATCCTCGAGCTGTGTGAGTTGTGGGCTGGCATTAAAGTAGTCGCGGCGTGCATTGGGGCGCAGCCCCGCCGACGGCAAAACATGAAGTTCTCCCATTACATAACGGGAGAATCGTTCCTCTACATAAAAACGTTTTAGCGTTTCCTCATCGCCAATTTGAATATTTCCAACGCGCACACGGATTCCGCCGAGCGCACTATCTCTTCCCTTCATCGCGGCAAAAAAACCCGTACGTGCATACCAGAGCCATGCGAGAACAGTGCCGTCTACATCCTTCAGTTCCTTAAACGCAAGATCTTGTATGCTGTCCCGCTTTCCATCTCTATAGGAATAGTTCGTCCGATATGCCTTGAAAAGAGGTTCTTGATTCACAATAATACGGTACTCGTCGAGTGGAACTTTGTGCTGTGCCGCATAACCTGTAATCAAATTTCGTTGATAAAACGATGATTGATATGCCGCCGGCGCGACAAAAGAGAGATATGATCTGATCTTGTCCTTATCCAGCAGGGCATCCGCCTCGCGCTCCACATCGTAGAGTTCCACGCGAAAGAAATGCGCAGCAGCCTTCTTTTTCGCGTCCTCCGCAGAGAAGGAAAACGCCGCGTCAAGCACCTCGGCGGCGGTGTGTCCCTTTTCATTCACCATCGCACAGAAGCGGACGGCCTCACATTCCAGACGGGAGACAACCGATTCCCCCGCCGCCCGTGTCGTAAAGACAAGCCTCTTGCAGTAGGCAAGCCCCGCGAGGCGGCCAATGCCTCGAAAGCCCTTGTCCTTG
>ERZ773083.1758-NODE-1758-length-14260-cov-3.880887_pt1 | contig 14260 bp, 15 predicted proteins | sample MGYA00511465_ERZ773083 | MGnify/ENA primary metagenome ERZ773083 (study PRJEB29015, sample SAMEA2738001) | human oral metagenome | biome: human oral; feature: human-associated habitat; material: dental | place: China | collected 2060 ... | reverse complement strand
TTGCCTTTATTGATGCCAGCGAAGTGAGAGAAGAAGATGAAAACTTTAAAAATGCAGTAGATTATATCTTTGATGCACTGGAAAAAGAAAAGCCGAATCACTTTGCAGTCAAGCAATACCGAAAATATAAACTTGCAGCCGGCAAAACAGCGAAAAGTATATTGATTAGCTGTGGTGCAAGACTTGCGGCATTTGATATTGAAGAATTAAAAAATCTTATGGAATATGACGAAATGGAACTTGATACCATAGGAGATAAGAAAACAGCTCTTTTTATTATCATATCAGATACTGATGATACCTTTAATTTTGTGGTGGCGATGATGTATACACAACTGTTTAATCTTTTATGTGATAAGGCGGATGATGTGTATGGTGGAAGATTACCTGTACATGTAAGGTGCTTGTTGGACGAGTTTAGTAATATCGGTCAAATACCAAAATTTGAAAAGTTGATTGCAACCATTCGTTCAAGAGAAATATCTGCAAGTATTATCCTACAAGCAAAATCACAACTAAAAGCCATCTATAAAGACCATGCCGACACAATTTTGGGAAACTGCGACAGCGAGTTGTTTTTGGGTGGGAAAGAAGGTACTACAATAAAGGAGCTGTCTGAAAATTTAGGAAAGGAAACCATAGATCTTTACAACACAAGTGAAACACACTCCAATCAAAAATCTTTCGGACTGAATTATCAAAAACTTGGGAAAGAGCTTATGAGTAGAGATGAACTTAAAGTAATGGATGGAGGAAAGTGTATCTTGGAAATAAGAGGAGCAAGACCATTTTATTCTGATAAATTTGATATTACAAAACATAAGAACTACAAAATGCTTTCTGATTACAATAAGAAAAATGCCTTTGATGTTGAGAAATATTTGAAGAGAAAGGACAGGATAAACCTAAAAAAAGATATGAAAGTAAAAGTTATTGAAATTGAAATAGAAGATTAATAAATTCGTGAAAACAATAAGAAAATACTTTTGTTCACAATAAGTAGAAGGTTGCTTTGTATAAACTATCTATCAATAAATACAAAATAACCTATAAAAAACTGTATAAAAATGATATAATACCCATAGTAATATAGAAATTAAATATCAGATTCATTCTTTATTATTGTTTACTGAAAATTGGCAAAAGGAGGTAGATATGAATACCAACAAAGATATAAGTATGAATGACTGTAATAATACAATGAAAATACTGTCAATAGATGAGCTTAAATATATAGCTATTATAGCTATGCTAATAGACCATGTTGGTAATGCTTTTATTAATGACTCATCTCAACTTTATCATATAATGAGTCTTGTTGGAAGAATAACAGGTCCTATAATGTTTTTTGCAGCAGTAGAGGGCTATCATCATACAAAAAGTTTAAAAAAATATATAATTAGACTTTTAGTTTTTGCTTTGGTCAGTTACTTACCTTTCATGTATGTTTTTAGAGATAACTTCAATGCGTTAAGATTGAATGTGATTTTTACAATCTTAATTGGTGTTTTAGCTATTCATGTAAGAAGAAAGATTAAAAACATATTTTTAAAGACTTTTGTTATATTAGTATTAATAATTATGAGCTTACCGGCAGATTATGGTAGTAGTTGTATAGTAACAATGCTTGTTTTAGACTATTTCTATGGTAATCAAAAAAATCAAATAGTGGGATATACTCTTATAGCTGCTATAGAGTTTGGGGTTTTAGAGCTTATAACAAGTCCGTTTTGGAATCTCATATATACGGGGAATTTTGATTTTAGTAATATAGCAGGTAATTATGAATCATTTGGTTTTTTAATTCCTATATTTCTCTTTTATACTTACAATGGAAAACATAGGAATAATAGTAAATTTTCAAAATGGGTATTTTATATTTTTTATCCTTTGCATTTATCAATTATTGCAATTATAAGGATACTTTTGAAATAAATATGGATAATGAATTATTGTAAACTGAATTTATCAGCTATATGGAAGGTAAAATACAAGGTATATCACAGCAGACCTTTAAGAAACTGTAAGTGTAATAGAATATAGATAAAATTGCAGTTGATGATACTAAAACATTTGGCTTTATTTGCAACAGATATGTTCTTTATAATGATAGCAGTATTAGTACTTTCAAGGAATTTCAAAGGTTTACTAAAACTAAAAGTAGATGCTCATAATGTTACTGAGAACTATATAGTTATTTGTTTAAATTGAATTTAAAATTAAAGTTAAGAGAACTATTTACAGTTAGTGTAGAAGTTCTCTTTTTATATACTCATATTAATTATTGCTTATAATAAAATGTACTAAGTTGTATATATGATGTTATTGCTTTAAATATTAATTATTTATCTCGAATAATATAGCTCTTTGATTGCTTATTTAGTATTAATATCAAAATCAAAGGGTAAATGATATGCAAAATGTGTTTACAACTTTAGCTAAAGATGAAGCAAGTTAGAAAAATAAAAAAGGAAAAAACTATGGAAAACATTAAATCTGGAATAATTAAAAAGATAAAAATCAGTGGTAGAAGCCCTCCGACTTCTGCTCAAAATGAACAGAAGTTTATAGCAAAAAAACAAAAAATTAAATATGGGGAAATATAAATCAGATCATGGCAAACCATAAAAAAGTCATGGTCTTTTTTTATTAAATCAAATGAAAATGGAGAAAATTATATGCAAAAAGAGATGCTAAATATCAATGGAAACTTAATAGGAGAAATAGAAATAAAGACCATTCGTGGAAAAGACAGGGAAGTAACAGTTGCAAACTTTACACTCTTTAGAAAAATGGGAAAAGAGGGAGAAAAAAAGAAGGAATATATTAATTGTAATGCTTATGGGGAAAAGATAGAGCTTACAAAAGACTTTGAAAAAGGAGATTTTATCCATGTCTATGGATACTACAAGGAAGTACAAAAAGAAGATAAGACATATAGGAACTTTATTGTAAAGCATGTCAATAAAATTGATAAAGAAACTAAAAATTAAGAAAAAACAGCAAGAAAATAAGGAGGAATAATTTATGGAGTTTTTTATACAGGCGATAAATATCTTGAAGATACTTGTTACGGCAATTGGTGCCGGGCTTGGTGCATGGGGAATAATCAATCTTCTTGAGGGATACGGTTCTGATAACCCGGGAGCTAAGAGTCAGGGAATAAAGCAACTTATGAGCGGTGGAGGAATTGTTTTAATAGGGCTAAAACTAATTCCGCTTCTTGCCAATGTATTGAAGTAAAATGTTAGACTTATTTGGAAAAATAGAAGAGTTTTTCAAGGATATCATTATTGATGTTATTAAAGATAATCTTTCCGCAATGCTTATAGATATTAATGAGAAGGTAGGGACTGTTGCGGGAGAAGTTGGAAAGACTCCGAGTTCTTGGAACTCGGAGGTCTTTACCTTCATAAAGTCCATCAATACCAATGTCGTTTTACCCATAGCTGCAATCATCCTGACTGCAATACTTTGTATTGAACTTATTCAAGTAGTGTTACAGAAAAATACAATGCACGATACAGACACCTTTGATTTCTTTAAATATATCATTAAGATGTGGATTGCCGTATGGTTGGTATCTCATGCCTTTGAATTTTCAATGGCTGTTTTTGATGTTGCACAGGAAATGGTAGGAAAAGCGGCAGGTGTAGTAGGAAACAGTGCAAATATTACATCGGGAAATTTTGACGCTATGGTCGATGCCCTAAAGACAAAGGAACTTGGAATACTCATAGGAATAGCACTTGAAACCGGATTGGTTAAATTTTCTTTAACTGCTCTATCTGTATTAATTACAGTTATTCTATATGGAAGAATGATTGAAATATATATCTATTGTTCAATTGCAGCCATTCCATTTTCAACTATGGGGAATAAAGAGTGGGGAAGTATCGGAACAAACTACATTAAAAGTCTGTTTGCTCTTGGACTTCAAGGACTTTTTATTCTCATATTTTTTGGAATTTATGCAGTTTTAGTAAAAACTGTAAACTTTACTGATATGCATACAAGTATTTTACAGGTGCTTGCGTACGGATTGATACTTGGAATTATGATGATGAAATCCGGAAGTATTGCAAAGGCGATTTTAAACAGTCATTAAATAACTTTAGTTCAAAATGAGCAAAAGTTGATGAAATAATCAGAATATAAAATATAACTATTGGAGGTAATAATGAATAAAATAAATAAGAAAATAGGGATTTTAATAGGAGTGGGAACAGCCATCACTATTGGGACAATTATGTCGGCAGTGATAAAAAAGAAAACAAAAAATTTATCCAAATTTGAAGAAGATGAATTTGGATTGGATTTTGGTGATATAGGAGATGAGTTTTTAGATTATGAATCAAAAACGGAAGAAGAATTTAGAGATCTATTGGTAAAGAGGATGAATTCTTTTCTAAAAGAGCTAATTTCAATGAGTAAAACCCTAAATTCAGTAAAAAATGATATTGAGACAATGGGTGATACAAAAGCACTGGTTGAAGAATTGGGAAGCTGTGAAGAAGAAATTATATCACTTTGGGAGCATATAGAAAAGTTAGCGGATACGAGGATAGACATTGATAATAAAAAAGGCAGGGTATAGCTATGGCTTATGTGAAGATACCGAAGGATTTGACAAAAGTAAAAACTAAAGTAGCCCTGAATATGACAAAAAGGCAGTTGATTGGATTTAGTATGGCAGGGCTTATAGGTTTTCCTATATATATGCTTTGTAAGGATTTTCTTGGTACAGATGTTTCTATGATTGTAATGAGTATAGTAGTCCTACCTGTTCTTTTTGCAACGCTGTATGAAAAAGACAATTTGCCATTTGAAAAACATTTAGCATATATTTTAAAATTTCATAGCAGTAAAAAAATCATGTTATATAAAACTAAGAGCATTTATCATACAGATAGGGCAAGAAATCAAGTTGTGGTAGGAAAAAAAGTAAATGGAAGGAGGAAAAAAGTTGAACAAGGACAAAAGAAAAAAACAGAAACAAAGAATTAAAAAAGAAGAGTTTGAACTTAGGAAAAATAAAAAAGAGTTATCTGAGCTTAAAAAATCAGGGGAGAAAAAAGCAAAGTCTAAAACAAATGGGAAATCACCAAAGAAAAACGGGTGGTTTCCTTTTTTTATGAAAGAGGAGAAAAAGGAAACCGTACAAGATACCATTCCCTATAAGCGAATGTTAAAAGACGGGATTTGCCAGATTGAAAAGAATAAATTTAATAAAACTATTCGCTTTTTGGACATAAACTATCGCTTAATGGAAGAAGCAGATCAAGAAAGTATATTCTCGGAATTTTCTTCATTTCTAAATTTCTTTGATTCCTCTGTTGAAGTAGAGTTCAGTTATATCAACCGTATCGGTGAAAATGAAGAAATCCATAAACTGATTGATATTAAAGAAAATATGGATGACTTTAATGAAATCAGAAGTGAATATAGGCAAATGCTATTAAACCAAAGCTCTAAAGGTAATAACGGACTCTCAAAGAGTATGTATCTTACCTTTACCATAGAGGCAGAGGACTTAAAGCAGGCAAAGAGCAGGTTAGAGAGAATGGAAATGGATGTGTTAAATAACTTTAAGCAGATGGGAGTAAAAGCCTATGTACTTGACGGGGAGGAACGCTTAAAGGTGATTCACGATATTTTAAATCCAAATGATAAATTTATTTTTTCCTTTGAAGATTTAAAATACAGTGGACTTACGACTAAAGAATATATTGTTCCACCGTCTTTTAATTTTTCCAAACCGACCTATTTTAAAACGGGAGAAGTTTTTGCAGAGGTAAATTTCTTGCAACTCTTAGCATCTGATATTAAAGATGAGATGTTATCCGAGTTTTTGACATTGGAAGAAAATATGGTTGTTACCTTTCATATCAAGGCGATTGACCAAATGGAAGCGATAAAAAATGTAAAAAGGAAAATTACAGACCTTGATAAGATGAAATTAGAGGAAAACAAGAAAGCCATACGCAGCGGCTATGATATCGACATTTTACCAAGCGACCTTGTAACTTATGGGTCAGAAGCAAAAAGTCTACTTTCAGAACTTCAAAATCATGATGAAAAGATGTTTCTTATCACCATTCTTTTTATGAATATGAGTAAAAATAAGGGAAAACTCGATGATACGGTTTTTACTCTAAAGTCCATTGCGAACAGACATAATTGCAGTTTGAAAAATTTAAATTATAGGCAGGAGCAGGGGCTTGTTGCAAGCCTTCCGCTTGGGATAAATGAAGTGGAAATAGAACGTGGACTTACCACAAGTGCAGTAGCCATTTTTATTCCATTTACAACTGAAGAACTTTTTATTAAGGGAGAAAGTCTATATTATGGGTTAAATGCACTAAGCAGAAACATTATTATGGCAGACAGAAAGAAGCTTAAAAATCCGAATGGGCTTATCTTAGGAACGCCGGGTAGTGGAAAATCTTTTGCAGCTAAAAGAGAAATAACCAATGCGTTTTTGATTACCGATGATGATATTATCATCGCAGATCCGGAAGCCGAATATTCTCCACTTGTTGAGGCACTTAAAGGACAGGTTATTAAAATATCTCCAATTTCAAAAGATTATGTTAATCCACTTGATATTAACATAGACTATGCTGATGAAGACAATCCACTTTCCTTAAAATCCGATTTTATTATTTCACTTTTTGAATTGGTGGCAGGAGAAAATAAACTGAGTGCAGAAGAAATCTCTGTGATAGACCGTTGTTTACCAATTTTATATAAATCCTACTTTGAAAATCCTGTGCCAGAGAATATGCCGATTTTAGAGGATTTATATAATCTACTTCAAAAACAGGAAGAAAAAGTGGGAAAAAAACTTGCAGTAGAAATGGAAATCTATGTAAAAGGAAGTTTAAATGTATTTAATCATAGAACAAATGTAGATACAAATAACAGAGTCGTTTGTTATGACATCAAGGAACTGGGAAAACAGCTTAAAAAGATTGGAATGCTAGTGGTGCAGGACCAGGTGTGGAATAGAGTAACGATTAACAGAGCAAGTAAAAAAGCAACCAGATACTATGTAGACGAATTTCATCTTCTTTTAAAAGAACCACAAACAGCCAATTATTCGATTGAAATTTGGAAGCGTTTCAGAAAATGGGGCGGTATGCCGACTGGACTCACCCAAAACATAAAGGATCTGCTTGCAAGTCCTGAGATTGAAAATATCTTTGATAACACCGACTTTATCTTGATGCTTAATCAGGCAGGAACGGATAGAGATATTTTAGCAAAAAAACTTAATATCTCCAAGCACCAGCTTTCCTATGTAACAAACTCCGGTGAAGGAGAAGGACTTATCTTTTACGGAAATACCATTGTTCCTTTTATAGATCAGTTTCCCAAAAATACAAAACTTTATTGTCTAATAACAACCAAACCTGAAGAAGTAAAAAAGGCAGGTGAATAAGGATGAGTGCGGAAAAAAGTAAAGAGGCATTCATAAAAGAAAATACAAATAAAATTATCTGTGGAGATGCACTTAAAACACTAAAGAATTTTCCAAATGAAAGCATAAACTGTTGTATTACATCGCCCCCATATTATGGACTTAGGGACTATCATAAAAAAGAGCAAATCGGAAGAGAAAAGACGGTTGAAGAATATCTTGAAAGATTGGTAGCGGTATTTCGTGAAGTAAGGAGAATATTAAAAAAAGATGGCACTTGCTTTGTTGTGATTGGAGATTCCTATGCAGGAACAAGCAGTAAAAAAGAACAGAGAGATCCTAAATATCCAAAAGGAAGAAATGGACAAAATTCATCGATTACACAAAAGATGTTAGGATACAAGTCAAAAGATTTAATGGGAATACCTTGGAGATTGGCTTTAGCTTTAAGAGAGGACGGTTGGTATCTCCGTTCCGATATTATCTGGCACAAGGAAAATGCCATACCGGAAGCTTGCAGGGATAGACCTACCCGTTCTTATGAACATATCTTTTTACTCTCTAAATCACCAAAATATTATTACGACTATGAACAGATGGCAGAGCCGATGAAAGAAGTCAGTAAAAAAAGATATGTAAGAGGAAGAAAGCCTGATAATAAATATCTGAAAGAAAATTCCGGAGCAAAGTTACAAAAAATTAATGAAGCAAGAAAGTATGGAGAATATAAGGGAGATAATATTCCGCAGTTTCGTAATAAAAGGGATATTTGGACAATCAATACCACATCTTTTAGAGGAAATCACTATGCAGCATTTCCACCGAAGTTAGTTGAAATCTGTATGCTTGCAGGCTGTCCGAAAGGAGGAGTTATTCTTGATCCATTTATCGGAAGCGGAACTGTAGGATTTACAGCATTTCTTCATAATCGAAAGTATATCGGAATCGAATTAAATGCGGAGTATGTAAGTCTTGCAAAGAAAAGAATTGAAAGTGAGGTGAAAGAATTTAATGAAGAACAAAAACAAGAGGTACAAAAAAAGTAGAGAAAAACCGTTAAATCAAGAAATGCAGTCTTTGCAATCTCAAACTCAAGATAATTATGAAACAAAATATTTAAAAAATCAAAATGGAGCCTTACTAAAAGAGGAGATTTACAATGAGAAACTCCCATTATCTGAAAAAAGACTATCTAATTATTTTGGTAAGAGGTATATAAATAACAACTTAGATAGAAATATATCTTCATATAGTTCATCTTATATGGGAAATATAAATCAAAATCAATCTTCTTTTCAAACAGAAAAGCATAGAAAAAAGATACAAAAGCAGATAAATAAGTTTCAAAAGGAAGAACAAGAAGTCTATGATCCTTTATCAAAAGATACGGATAATGATGGAGTAATAGATAGATATGATGTTGATTTTAGGGATAGTAAAGTATCGTATAGAACCCATACGGATGGTGAAAAATATGATAGTAGAAAAAATGATAAGTATATAGAAAATCCAAAATCTAAGAATAAGAGATATAATCTTTATAGCAAAAAAAGATTTTTCAAAGAAAGTTCAAAAACAAATGATGATAGAAAATATTTTAAGAGTAATTTTGAAGATAGTGAATTTACAAGAAATAAGGACAAGAAATCCTTTAAAAATATACGAGATAATTTTGATAAAAAAAACAGGGATAAATGGAAAACGTCCGATAAAGAAATACCAAAGACGGAGAAAGATTCTAAAAAGACTTCTTTTAAATTTGAAAAACAAGAAAAGAAAATCTCCAAGTTGCAACAGAAAAAGCAAACTTTAGAGAAAAAGCTAAAAAATAAAGGAATTGACGGAAAAACTCAAAGTGCTAAAAGTGTAGTAATAGCAACGGGGATGGTAAATAGGTATTTGGAAAGTGGAAAAGAAGATAATGCAGGAGTAGAGGCTGCTTATAAGGTTAGCGATCAAGCCGAAAATATTTCAAGGAAAATCTATCATCATGGAAAAAAGAAAAATTTAAAAAGGCAAAAAAAGATAACAAAATTAGGCAAAAGCATTGAAAATCAAGAAAAGAAACTCTTTTTTAAAAAGAATATGGAAGAGATGAAAAAAAGTGCGGACTATCAAAACACCTCAAGGCTCAGACAATTTTTTAAAAGAAGGCAGTATAAAAGACAGATTCAAAAGAAGTATAAAGACAGTGTAAAAAACAGAATAAAAAAATCCTTTATAGAGTCAAGTAAACTATTTAGCGAATTTGCAAAATCCAGAGGGAAAAAGATAGTATTCCTATTATTTTTAACAGTAGGAATATTTTTTATGCTTTTTCAGGCTGGAGGTATGATGATGAATATGGGAACGGGAATGATTGGAAATACTGCGTCAACTACCTACTTATCATCGAAAGATACCCTAAAAGAGATCAATCAGGAGTTTTCATCTTTAGAACAGGCTTTGCAAGAGGAAATGGACAATGTGGAGGAAAATCATCCTGGTTATGATGAATATATTGTAAAAGGGAAGGGAAAAATAGGTCATAATGTTCATGAACTCCTGTCATATATCACATCACGATATGGTGTTGTAAAAAATGTGTCTGAGGTAGAAAGTGAACTTAAACATTTGTTTCAAAAAATGTATACCTTAACGTATAAGGAAGAGATCGAAATCAGATATAAAACCGTTACAACCAGTTATACGGATGCTGACGGCAATAAGCATACTGAAAGTCATGAAGAGCCGTATGAGTATAAGAAACTCATTGTAACTTTGGAAAAAAGAGAGATGGACTCTATTATCAGAGAGGTATTTCAGTCTTATCCTGATAATTTATCCCATTATGAAATCTTACTTGCAAGCAAAGGAAATATGGAGAGAATCTTTGGAAGTGGTAGCGGTGATTTTTCCGAGATTATAGATAATCCCGATTTTTCAAATCCGGGACTTGAATTTAATGAAGAAAGTGTAAAGAGAATTGTTCATGAGGCAGAAAAACATATTGGAAAGAGATATGTGTTCGGGGCAAACGGACCAAACAATTTTGACTGTTCTTCTTTTGTCTGCTGGACATACACTCATTCAGGGATAAAAAATATGCCGAGAACAACAGCTTGGGGGATATATAAAGATTACTGTAATCCGGTTCCACCAAATGAAGCAAAAGCAGGAGATATTATCTTTTTTAAAGGAACATACAATTCTGGATCACCAATTTCTCATGTCGGTATCTATGTAGGAAATGGATATATGATTCATGCCGGAAATCCAATCCAGTATACAAGAATAGATACACCTTATTGGAGAGAACATTTTTACGGCTTTGGCAGACCAAAATAGGAGGTGGAAATTTGAATAAGAGATACAGAAAAAATATAGAAAAGCAAAAAGATATTCAAGAAAAAATAGAAGAACTAAAGTTAAAACAAGAGATGCTAAAAGAGGAACAGGAAGAAATGGAAAATACCCATGTTTTAAAAGAGTATAGAAGTATTGATATTTCCATAGATGAGTTTTTAGAGATGATGAGAAATTATAAAAAAGAAAAATGGGATTTGAAAGAAATAACACATACAAAAAATCATAATAATATGGAGGAAAATAATGAAAATCAAATTGAAAAATAGGAGAATACAATTAAAAAGTGTATTTTTCATATGGATGATGCTACTTATCACGATCATCTATATGAATACGGCTTTTGCTCAGGTAAAAGAAAGCGAAGCGGAAAAAGAAACGGAGCAGATACAGGAGAAAATAGAAGAAGAAAAGGTGCTACGATTTCCCAATAAACTTGAAGCGAAAGAACCGCCAAAGAACGCTCAAGATAGTGCAAATAGTTCAAATAATAAGGGAATTGCCACAGAGCCAAGCACTTCTAAGGCACAGCTCATAGAAAATGTAAACAATGCTAACGGGAACTATCCTATTCATCATGGAAATGCTACAGGAGAGATAAAAGATAAATATTCTGCCGATGCCAGACAATTTATTACCTTTAAGACCAAATCCGGCAAAACATTTCATCTCATCATCAATCACGATGAAGAAGGACAAAATGTCATGCTCCTAACCGAGGTTAGTGAAGATGATCTTCTTAATATGGTAGAGAAAAAGGAAAAGCCAAAAGAAGAAGTCAAAAAAATAGAAGAAACTGTACCGGAAAGTAAAGTAAAAAAAGAAGAGCCGAAAAAGGAAGAAAGCAAAGGCGGAGGCTTTTATATTTTTTTAGGAATAATCGTTCTTGCAGTAGTTGGAGTAGGATATTACTTTAAAATTTACAAGAAAAAGCAGGAAGATGATGATTATGATGAAGACGAAGAAGAATATGACGAATTTGAAGATGAGTATGAAAGAGAGGATGATACAGAAAATTTGGAAGAAAAAGAACAGCAAACTATAGATGATAGGGCAATCGACTCTTATGATGAAGAAGATGAGGAATAAAAAATATATATATAGGTTATCAATACGTCCTGTTGCGTTTACACTTAAAAAATGATATAATGCAAGTGTAAACGCAACAAAGGAGTAGATGGTATGAATTATGAAGATAAAATTGAAAAATATCTGAAACAATCCGGTGGAATTATTACAACAGCATACTGTAAGGAAAATAATATACCGACGATATATCTTAGCCGACTATTAAAAGATGGGAGATTATTGAAAATTAAAAAAGGAATTTATATGACAAAAGATGGAGATTATGATGAGTATTATTTCTTTCAACATCAGTATAAAAAGGCGATATTTTCTTATGAAACCGCTCTTTATCTGCTTGGACAAACAGATAAAATTCCTTGGAATATCGATGTAACAGTTTACAACGGATATAAATTTAATGAAAAACCGAATGGTTTCAATGTTCATTATGTAAAAAAATCAATTTATGACTTAGGTGTAACCCAAAAATCTACAATGTTTGGAAATAAAGTTAAGGTATATTCATATGAGAGGACACTCTGTGATTTTATTGCTCACAAAGAAGGAATGGATATAGAGGTTTACGTAAAACTTATTCGTTCGTATTCCTCTTATGAAGAAAGAGATGTTCATTCCCTTTATGATATTGCAATGAAAATGGGAATTGAAAATAAAGTGAGAGAAGTTATGGAGGTAGTTTATGAATAAAGCAAAATTAACGGCTCTTTGCCATAAAGTCAGCAAAGAAGTCGGTCTTTCGTTTAATTCTGTTATGTTGTATTATTTTTTAGAAAGTATTTTAAAAAAATTAGCAAGAAGCAAATATAGTGAACAATTTATTTTTAAGGGCGGCTTTTTGTTATCAAGTGTAGTTGGAATTGATTCAAGAAGTACTGTAGATATAGACTTTCTTTTGAGAAATATGCAGTTATCAGAAGAAAATATTATTCTAATGCTGAACGAAACTTTAAAACCAGAAGAACTCGACGTTATCTTTTATGAATTGCAAAGCATTGTGCCAATCAAAGAAGAAGATCAATATGGAGGATTTCGTGCAAATATCTTATGTAAAATGGAAAATATAAGACAGATTGTACCGCTTGACATTGCAACAGGAGATGTTATTACACCTCATCCGATAGATTATAAGTATGTAAGCTCTTTTGAAGAGGAAGAAATAATAATCAAGGCTTATCCGATAGAAACTATGCTTGCAGAAAAAATACAGACCATTTATACAAGAGGATTTTTAAATAGTAGAAGTAAGGATTATTACGATCTTTATATTATTTATAAATTAAAGTACAAAGATGTAAATGCAGAGATATTAAGAGAAGCTTGTAGAAAAACTTTTCAGTATAGAAAAACAGAATTTGATATAGGAAAAATTATTGATTTGCTTGAAAGCTTGAAAACAAATGAAGCTTTTTTGAAAAGATGGCAAGCTTATTCGAGGAAAAATCTGTATGCCAAAGATATAACATTTGAAGAAGTATTGGATAATGGAATAAAAATGGTGAAAAAAATAAAGAATGAAGATTAGCATATAACCGTTTTTCAATGAAAAGAAGGCATCAAATGTTTTTTATGTAAGTTAGTTCCAAAACAGGAAAATGAATTAAAAAATAGAAAATCAAATATATAAAATTTTAAAAGGCAATTGGAGAAAATATAAACTCTGATTGTCTTTTTTTACGTAGAAAAAAGGAGGAATTTATGCGAATACTGGTAATAAGCGAAAAACCGAGTGTTGCAATAAGTATATCAAAGGTGCTTGGAGCAACAAGCAAAAAAGACGGATACTATGAAGGAAACGGATATAGAGTTTCTTGGTGTGTGGGGCACCTTGTTCAGATGGCAAATCTGGAAAGTTATGATGAAAAGTATATGAAATGGAATATAGAAGATTTGCCAATTATTCCAAAGGAATATAAGTATGAAGTAGCCAAGGCAACAAAAAAGCAGTTTGCTATACTTAAAAAACTGATGAATGATAAGGATGTGGAATTTGTAATCAATGCTTGTGATGCGGGAAGAGAAGGAGAAGCAATTTTTAGATTGGTATATAACGAGGCTCATTGTAAAAAGAAAATGAAACGTCTTTGGATTTCATCTATGGAAGACAATGCCATTAAAGAGGGCTTTGACAATCTGAAAGACGGAAGTTTTTATGATAATCTCTTTGAATCGGCACTATCAAGAGCGATAGCAGATTGGCTTATAGGTATGAATATCAGCAGGTTATATTCTTGTCTATATAATCAAAATTACAGTATAGGCAGAGTTCAGACACCGACCCTTTCAATGATTGTAGATAGAGATGACGAAATAGCAAATTTTAAGAAAGAAAAATACTATACAGTAGAGCTTTCTATGAATGGTTTTACACTATCAACGGATAGAATTGATGATGAAGTTGCTGCT
>ERZ773083.1757-NODE-1757-length-14280-cov-5.866151_pt1 | contig 14280 bp, 8 predicted proteins | sample MGYA00511465_ERZ773083 | MGnify/ENA primary metagenome ERZ773083 (study PRJEB29015, sample SAMEA2738001) | human oral metagenome | biome: human oral; feature: human-associated habitat; material: dental | place: China | collected 2060 ... | reverse complement strand
GATGCAGCAGCATTCGCTAAACTTGTTGAAGTAGCTAAAAACGCTTAATAGCATACCATAACGAATTAAGGACTCTCTTTGGAGGGTCCTTTTTTGTATGGTGAAAGCCTCCTCTAGTACGATGGTACAGAAACAATTAAAAGGAGATTTACTAGTTCATGGCGAAATACTCAGTATAGATCTTTTGTGATTAAAAGGTGGCGTTATAATGTATGTTTTCGGACTGATGATTCCCCTAGGACTGTTGTTACTCGTACTGAGTATTAAGCATACTGTGAAAGTGTATACGGTAACGGCCATACATGATATGCCTTATAGAACAGACAAAGGGATATTTACTATACAAACAGCTGGTCGCTATGATATATGGCTTAATGGTAATCGGTTTAAAAAAGCTCCGTTGGGTCTTTTTGGTCTACAGCTTATTAACTGTGAAACGGAAAAGGAAGTCCCATTAAGAGCTAACTTAATACCCATTAGCGTGGCTAAAGTAATCGACGTACGACTCGAGCTCTATACATTTTATGCTAAGCCGGGGATATATCAAATCGTATTTAACGATAACCCTAGTCCGATGGCTAAGATCTTTGGCAACATTAGTCGATTTTTGATGGGGGGTAATGATGATTATAGCTCCTATTCCATCAGAATCTATCCACATCAATCTATGCTCTATTCGATCCTTAGCATATGGGGGTTTATATTTGGAATTATGGCCGTACTGTGGGGGATAGCGGGACTAGTTATACATTAAAATACGCCTAACGTGTAAGCACTGCGAATGCTTTTATACGTTAGGTGTTTTATCTAAATAAAACATAAAAGCCTATAGCACTAAAATAGTACTATAGGCTTTTGTCATGTCTAATATTTTATCTTCTGTATCCGCCGCATCCTCTAGTATTAGAATTTGGACCGCAATAGTTTTGGCTATTATTGTTGCATGGTGCATAGTTAACATTGTTATTGCAGTTGTATTGCGTGCTAGTATTGCAATTGTATTGAGAATTATTGCATACATAATCGTAAGCAAATCCTGTGGACACTACAGCTGTCACGGCTAGGGCAGTCATGACGAGTATACGTTTTGTAAATTTCATAGTAATCATCTCCTCCTTTCTATATTTATATTGTACTACAATAAGTCAAACAAAATATGATATTCTATACATATACTATTTGAGAAAATTTATGTGAAAGGAAGAATTGTTATGATGAAACGTGTATTGATGGCTACGCTCTGTTTAAGTTGTGTTGCATTGGGTGGTCACGCAATTGATATTAATATACCTGGTGCAGATCCGATGGTATCAAAGGATGCGTATCAGAACTATCGTAAGACTGATGCAGATGCACAGCAGATGGAACGGGAGGTTGAAAAGGATATAAAAACATATATGCCAAAAGAAGTGGTAGGTAACGGTGAATTAGATTTAAATGATGTCATTTATTCTAATCGTGAGTTGAACCATGCATTGGACTTTTCTTCATCCGTATTTATATTGAAAGAGGATGGGGCCAATGTAAAATTTACTGTGCCATACTCGAGTCGTTATGGTAATACTGAAAAGATTGCAGATGGTACACCTGCTTTTAGAAATGCAATGATTATGAGTTCCGACGGTGTGATGGCCTATGAATTACGTCATCAACCAACAGGAAATAATTGGGAAGATAGTAAGATTCCTTATAGCAAATTGACTGTTGATGATATGAAAGCTATTGCAGAGAAAACAGCCGGCGTATTTCGTGGTGATGACCATTCATTATATGCTGGTAAATTTACGTATCCTACGGTTGAAAAAGCGACATGGGATGTCACGTATGCTAAGGATGCACCAATGGTAGGAAGCCTTAATTTTACGATGAAAAATACACCGACGATTTCGTATCATGTGGGTTATAATTTTATGCCTAGAAAACAGTTTAGCGTGTTAAAAGCTCAAGGTGTTGATAAGGCTAAAGACATGATAATGTCTCCGTTGGTAAACTATGTATTACCATCCATTGAACCAGCGAAGGATATACTTTCAAAAAGCAAAGCATTAACAATTAATAATTTTACATTCTTAACGCTAAAAACAAGTAAAATGATACGGGAAGATAAGAATGATTCGTACATGTATGTATACGATAGCGATCAGTATAGAGAAGGTATCATGGTGATGCCGGTTGAGGCGGAAGATATACAACATCCAGAGAAGATTTTCCCGAAAGCTGTACGCAGTATTATTCTAACTAACAAGTATTCGATGCACCAACCAATCCAATTTGCTACCGTATGGAATGATGCTATGCCATCCGTATATATGCAAATTAAGCGTCCTAAAACAACGATATATATGTTAATATCCCATGATAAACAATACGTATATAATCACTTTATTATGACCTATAATACTAGCTCTTTGATCGAAAAAGATTTGCGAGATATTGTGCAATATGTAGACACTAATAATGATAAGGACTACTATAACACATTCCAAAGTGGGCTTGGGGCTAAGATGCCAAAGGATATGGCGACGGTTGATATTAAGAATACGAAATAATAGACAATGAAAGGGCAGCTAAAAATACTTTATGAAGTAACTCGCACCATAGGTTAGCTTTTTCATGTAACTATAGGCTCTCTGTTGCAAGATATATACCTTGCGATAGAGGGCTTTTTGTGTGTGGTGAAAGTTAAAAAAAGAGCTCTATTTTTCTAGAAAATACCTTTATTTCTTATGGTAAAAGGCGTATACTATAGATAATAATATAGAACATATATTTGTATTTAAAGAGAGGAGGAAGATGTATGAGTGATGATGTAAAAATGTTTGAAGGTAGTCAAATTCGTTCTGTGTGGGATAATGAAAGGGAAGAGTGGTATTTTAGTGTAGTTGATGTGATAGGTTCTCTGACTGAAAGCAATAATCCGCGTGACTATTGGTATCGTGTGAAAAAACGTATGTCAGAAGAAGAGAAAAGTGAACTGTCGACAATTTGTCGACAGTTAAAATTGAAAGCTCCAGATGGTAAAATGCGATTAACAGATGTTGCCGATATGCAAGGTATTTTTCGTATAATCCAATCTGTGCCTTCTCCTAAAGCGGAACCGTTTAAAATGTGGTTGGCCGAAGTTGGTAAAGAACGTATTGATGAAATCATTGATCCGGAACTCACGATTGATAGAGCTTTAGAATCATATGCGCGTAAGGGCTATAGCCGAGAATGGATTAACCAACGATTACAGGCTATTCAAGTGCGTAAAGAACTTACAGATACATGGCAAGATCATGGTGTTAAAGCTGGTAATGAATATGCTATCCTAACGAATGAAATCTCTAAAGCTTGGTCTGGAATGACGACTAGAGAATATAAGGACTTTAAGGGGCTAAAAAAAGAAAATCTACGAGATAATATGTCTACTACAGAACTTATCTTAAATATGTTAGCTGAAACGGCTACAAAGGATATTGCGGAGGCAACTAATCCTCAAGGATTAGACGAGAATAAACAAGTTGCTCAAGATGGTGGTTCTATTGCTGGTGATGCACGTAAATCGATTGAAGCTAGAACTGGTAAGCCTGTTATTACCTCTAAAAATGCTATAGACTTGGGACGACTAATTAGTGATGTGGTGAAACATGATAGATGAACGACTTGAACGAATGAAATGAAAATGCAATTATAGGATATCTAAAGATAATTTAAAAATATCTATTCAAAAGGTTTTACATGCTTTAGAGCAATATGGTTTTCAGAAATTGGAGAATCCAAAAAGTAATATTACGTTTAATATGTAGTGATTAAGTGGATTGTAAAGAAAATTAATACCACATCATATCGAGGTGTTTTTGTCTCATATGATGTGGTATTTTATTTATATAATACGTATGATGTTGTATGTGATAGATTATTATTACTTATTTAGTGCATTGTAATTCTATAAAGTATAGTGTACTTTAAAATTTAGATGAATAATTATATAATGATTACAAATGTATTATTAATTCGAAATGAGGCTTATATGCAATTATTAACAGTGGATATTAGCGAAGAAGGGATTGCTAATGATTCTGGAACGCTGTTGACAATTTTACTAAAAGATCGGACTACAAATAAAAATATTGTATGGGCTTCTCCTTCTTACGAAGGTATGGGGAAGCCTTTTTGTGCTGACCAGCCTATTAAAAAAAATCTAATTATAGGTCCTTATGATTCCATTATTCAACCACGTGTTGAAAAGAATAAACGAAATCAAGAGATACGTACACGTAAACGCGGTGAAGTATTTACTCCACCTTGGCTTGTTGATAAGCAAGTATCTATTGTATTGGGTGAAATAGAGGATATTTCTTTTGAAAGTTTCATTGCTTTACGTTGGTTAGAGCTTGCTTGCGGTGAGGCCCCATATATTGTAACTCGTTATGATTCAATAACTGGAGATATTATTCCTGTTGATAAGCGTGTTGGTTTTTTAGACCGAAAATTGCAAAGAATAACGAAAGAATCAACTACGGAGAAAGAGTTTATTAAATGGTCTAAAATAGCTTATGAATCAAGTTATGGCTATGAATTACAAGGTGACTCATTACTATTAGCTAGAGAAAACTTATTACTATCATTCTGTGAATACTATAATCATAAATTTGGTAAATTACCGAGTATGAAGATAATCAAACAAATAGCAACTATTATCTCTTATAATATATTCCAAATGAATGGGTTAACTAAGCAGACCCCATATTCAGATGATTCAAAGGATAATATTCAACTCAATCTATTTGATGAAGTAAACAATCAAGAGCAGCAAGGGGATATGTTTACACTTATCAAAGATTGGAAAAATAAAATGTTAGTATCTGTAGATTCAATTTCAAAGGGAGATGAAATGATGGAATTTGATGTAGTAATTGGTAATCCTCCGTATCAGGAGGAAACTAAGGGTGATAGTTCAAGTAGTAATCCTATCTATAATTATTTTATGGATGAGGCTTTCAAACTTGCTGATAAGGTATGTTTAATTACACCAGCACGGTTTTTATTTAATGCTGGACAAACTTCTAAAGCATGGAATAAAGAACGGTTAAATGATCCTCACTTTAAAGTCAATTATTATGAACAGATTAGTTATAGAGTTTTCCCTAACACAGATATAAAGGGTGGAGTAGCAATAACCTATAGAGATTGTGAGAAAATATTAGGACCAATTGATATTTTTATTTCTATTCCAGAACTTGGAAGTATTTATAAATCTGTTGTTAAAGGAGATAGATTTAGTGAATCTATTATATCGATTATATATCCAAGAACAAGTTATAAACTAACAGAAAAATTACATAGAGATTTTCCAGATGCTCATAAATATTTAAGTAAAGGGCATGAATTTGATTTATCATCGAATATATTTGAAAGACTATCTTTTATTTTTTTTGATAAAAAGCCTAGAGATGAATTTTCATATATACAAATTTTAGGCAGATTGAAAAATGAACGTATTTTGAAATGGGTAAGAAGTGATTATATAATTAATCATCCTAATTTAAATAAATATAAAGTATTTCTACCCAAATCAAATGGTAGTGGTGCAATTGGTGAAGTGCTTTCTACACCCCTTGTCGGGGGAACTGAAACTTTTATGAGTTTTGGTGCATTTAATTGTAAATATGATGCGGAATCTTGCTTGAAATATATAAAATGTAAATTTACCAGAGCCATGTTGGGCATATTAAAAATAACACAAGATAATCCTGTTAGTGTATGGCGCTTTGTTCCGTTACAAGATTTTTCTACTAACTCAGATATTGATTGGTCTCAGCCTATTGAAAATATAGACCAACAATTGTACAAAAAATATAATCTTTCACAAGATGAAATAGATTTTATTGAATCAAAAGTGAGGGCTATGGACTAATGGGGACAGAGATTAAAACAGGGAAGGTTGTAGAACCTAAAATCTATGCATATACTACACCGCAAGTTACCACTAATGATGGGTGGATTAAGATTGGGTACACGGAGCGAGATGTGGAGACTCGTATTCGTGAGCAAACCCATACGGCAGCTATTAAAACAGAAATTTTATGGGATCATTTAGCTGAATATGTAGATGGACCAGAAAAAGGTCTAAATTTTAAAGACCATGATTTTCACGGTTTTTTAAAGTTCCACGATATAGAACGTAGACCCAAAACAGAATGGTTTTACTTTAATGGTACACCAGAGAAATCAGAAGGTTTATTTAACAAGTTTATTCGTCATGATATATCAGGTTATCAACCGGGTAAAAGTCAAGAGTATACTTTACGCCGAGAGCAAGCAGAAGCTGTAAATAAAACATTAACTTATTTTAGAAATCATGAAAATAGTGAGTTTTTGTGGAACGCTAAGCCACGATTTGGTAAGACCTTGTCTGCTTATGATTTAGTTAAGCAATTAGATGCAACCAATGTATTAGTGCTTACAAATCGTCCGGCTGTTGCCAATTCTTGGTATGATGACTTTGAACAATTTATTGCTAGTAATACGAAATATAAGTTTGTTAGTAGTACAGATTCATTAAAAGATCGTCCATCTATGAGTAGAGATGAGTTTATAACCTATCTTGGTGAAGCTGAGGATGCTAAACAGATTGCATTTATCAGTTTACAAGATTTGAAAGGATCTAAATTTTTTGGTGGTGAATATAATAAGTTAAAGTGGATTGCTGATTTACATTGGGACTTAGTAATCATAGATGAAGCTCATGAAGCTGTTGATACTCGTAAGTCAGATTTTGCTTTCACTAATATTCATAGAAAATGGACGTTACATCTATCTGGTACACCATTTAAATCAATCGCCAAAGGTCAATTTAGTGATGAACAGATCTATAATTGGTCATATGCAGATGAACAACAAGCTAAGAAAACTTGGGATAGCACGTGTGAAAGTGAGAATCCATACGAAGCATTACCTCAATTGAATATGTTTACCTATCAAATGTCTAAGATGGTTTTAAATGTCATTAATGATGGTGTAACTGTTGATGGTGAAAACTATGATTATGCATTTGATTTGAATGAGTTCTTTGCTACTAATGAGAGTGGTGAATTTATTCATAAAGAAGCAGTTGTTGCGTGGCTTGATACATTAACGCATAATGAAAAATATCCATTCTCTACAAAAGAGCTACGCAATGAATTAAAGCATACATTCTGGATTTTAGATCGTGTGAATTCAGCTAAAGCTTTAAAGAAATTATTGGAAAATCATCCTACTTTTGAAAATTATGGAATTGTATTAGCTGCAGGTTCAGGTAATGCTTATGAACATAATAGTGATGAGGGAACTGAGAATCTTCGTTCTCTAGCGGCTGTTCGTAAAGCTATAGCAGATCATGAGAAAACAATTACGCTTTCAGTAGGACAATTAACAACAGGTGTAACCGTACCTGAATGGACTGGTGTTATTATGCTATGTAATATGAAGTCACCAGCTCAGTATATGCAGGCTGCTTTTAGAGCACAAAATCCATATTCTTGGACAGAAAAAGGTAAACACTATAGAAAAGAACGGGCTTATGTATTTGATTTTGCACCAGAACGTACACTGATTATTTATGATAAGTTTGCTAATGATTTATCTATGGCGACTGCTAATGGGCATGGTACGACTGATGAAAGAAAAGAGAATATCGGTGAATTATTAAACTTCTTCCCTGTTATAGCTGAGGACTCTTCTGGTCGAATGATAGAAATTGATGCGGCTCAGGTAATGACGATTCCTAAGCAAATTAAAGCCCAAGAAGTTGTTAAACGTGGTTTTATGTCTAATCTTCTATTTGATAATATTGCTGGTATTTTTAGAGCGACTCAAACTGTTTTAGATATTCTAAGTGAGTTGCCTGAAGCATCTCAAGGTAAAGTTGTTATGGGAAACGATGACATAGATATTGTTGATGTCGATTTAGATGATGATGATAATCCAATTGTTTCAGATGAAATCGTTATTAATAAACAAGAGGCTTTATTTGGAGATAAATTACGAAGTTCAATTGCAAATATTGAAAATGCAATACGTAATGAAGATTTAAAACCGACATTCGAGGATATGTTATCTCGTGTGACTGCACCTGTTATTACACCAATTGTTCAGGAAATGCAAGAAACCTATGGCCTTAAAAATCGAGCAGCACAACGAATTGAAAAAGATATTAAAGATGCCATTAAGACGGTAGCTGAAGAAAATGATAAGGCACAAAATGTTGCTATTGCACATAAAGAAGCTGAATATAAAGAGAAAATTGAAGCTGCTAAGTCAGAAGAGGAAAAGATAGCGATTGAAAATGAACGAGAAGAAGCAATTAGTGCTGTAAAAGTAGAATATAAAGATAAATTTACGAAAGATATTAGTACAACATTACAGGAATTGCCTAAACAAATCATTAAACAACAGGAAGTAGAAGCTTTACAAAACCGAATGAATAGTGATGAAGAAAAAATTCGTGGTCATCTACGGGGCTTTGCTAGAACAATTCCAAGTTTCCTTATGGCATATGGTGATGAGCAGCTTACACTAGACAATTTTGATACCTATGTAGATGAAGATGTTTTCCATGAAGTTACTGGAATCACATTAGATCAATTTAGATACTTACGTGATGGTGGAGATGACTTTAATGGTCATTTGTTTGATGCGCCGACATTTAATGAAGCTATACTTGAATTCTTACGTAAAAAAGCAGAACTTGCTAATTACTTTGAAGATAATAAAGAAGATATCTTTGATTACATTCCGCCACAACAAACAAATCAAATCTTTACACCTAAAAAAGTAGTAAAGCGAATGGTTGATGAACTCGAAAAAGAAAATCCTAATATTTTTGATGATCCAACTAAAACCTATATTGATCTCTATATGAAATCTGGATTGTATATCGCGGAATTGGTTAAACGTTTGTATAACAATGAATCTATGAAACAACAATTCCCAGATGATGCGGCAAGATTGAAGCATATTCTTGAAAATCAAGTGTATGGATTTGCACCATCGGCTATTATCTATCGGATTGCTACAAACTTTATCTTTGGACCAATTGGGGATGATGTAAGTAGGAAGAATTTTGTGCAAAAAGATACGATACCTTATGCTAAAGAAGGAAAAATACAAGACTTAATTACAATATATTTTCATAAATAGAATTCATAAGACTGTGCTAATAAAGTGTAATATAAACTCGTTAGTGTAGTCTTTATTAGTTTCTTTTGCTCAAGATTCACTTTATTTGCGGGGATAAAATAATGAATAATAATAGAAATTATAATTTGTCGTGGGTACAGTTTGAGGTAAATAATCCCGATAAAGAAATTGCATTTGAGAATATGTGCAGATCCATATTTAAAAAGCAATTTGTTTTAAATACAGAGATAATACATTCAGATCCTAATCATCCAGGTGTTGAAATTAAGCCTGTAAAAGCTAAAACAGGAGAAAAACAGATTAGTTTTCAGGCGAAATATTTTGATTCAAGGATTAGTTATAGACAGATAAAGAACTCTTTTAAAAAGATTATTGAATTTTATTTAGGGCGCATAGATCAAGTAATACTTTTTTGTAATAAAGACATAACTGAAGAATCAGAATCATATCAGGACATAAAAAGAATGATGGATGCTGTTGGTATTGAAATTATTTTATTAACAGGTCAAAGTATTCTGGATATGGTTATGGAGGATTCTATTGTTCTTTCGGTTTATTTTGGCATTCATGCGTTAACCGTAGCTTGGTTTGGTGAAAGTGTAAAGCTAAATTTAGAGAATTTAGGAAAACGTTATAATTATAGATTTAATGTAGATACAGATGCACAAAATCAATTATCATTATTTTTAAGAAATGAAAATGCAATTATACAAATAAATAAGAAAAAAGAGAGACTTGTAAGATTTTTAAAAGATATTCCTTGTAATGAAGAATACCAATCAATTAAAAATACATTGATAAAATCGATTAAATGTATACCAGATGTAGATAAAGACTCTCTAATAAATGCGCTAAGATGGAAGGAATATTTTGAAGATAAAAATAGTGCTGTTTTAGAAGATATTATAGATAAGAAAAAATCTATTAGAGGAAAACTTGAGTGTAATACTTTGAATGAAGATGGAAAAGAAAATTTGTATAATGAATTATCTATAATACGGAAGTTCTTGCAAATCTCTGCTCAATTAGAGTTATCAAAAGAAGAAAAGAATCTTATTAAGAATCAGGTGCTAATTGTAGCGGGCGATATGGGAACAGGAAAAACTCAACTTTTAGCTAATTCTGCAAAAGAGTACATAGATAATGAAAATCTTGCTTTATTAAGTTTAGGACAAATGTATATCTCTGAAGAAAGTATTGAGAATCAGTTTGTTAAATGTATTAGTAATGGTTCATATTCGGGTTCACTAATTGATATTTTAAACTTTATGGAGTATTATGCTGATTTACACAATAAGTATAGCGTTATTTTTATTGATGCTATTAATGAGTCATTTAAGCGTGTTATTTGGAAGAACGGTATAAATTCATTAATTTCTCTTGTAAGTAAATATAAAAGAATTCGTTTAGTTATTTCCCTTAGAAATGGATTTCAAAAACTCACTTTGAGTGAAAAAGTCATAAGTGATATGAAATCCGGAAATATAGCTTTTATTGAGCATAAGGGCTTAGAATCAAATGATATTAATAGTGTATTTGATTTTTTATCAAATTATGAAATACCTGTATCCCCAGAATATTATTTGAATCGAGAGATGAAAAATCCTCTTTTTCTTACTTGGTTTTGTGAAAATTATTCAGGAAAATATCAAGATTTAATATATTTAATTAGAGAAGTATTAAGAAAAGCTGATGCAGAAGCATCAATGGCTGCAGGCTTTGAAGAACCATTAGACTTCTTAACGATATTTTTGGATCATTATATAGAATCTATGCAAGTAAATCCATGCATTAGTAAAGAGCATATATTTGGTTTTGAATGTTGGCAGTTATATGGCATAACTCATAAAAATGAATATTTAAAATCTCTAGAACGATCGGGTGTTTTGGCATGTTATATTCAGGAAGATCGAGAAGTATATTATGTTGGATATAACCTATTATATGATTATATTTTTGCAAGTTGGATTATTAGAAAGCATAATGAGGAGGAAGAGTTAAAAGAATATCTTTTTAATGAATTGATTAAAGTTGATAAAGCACAACATATTACTGAATATGGTAATAATAGTATTTTTGCAATGGCATTAGCTTTATTCTCTATTAAAAATAAAACAGAATATCTCTATTTTTTTGATGATATTTATGATGATAATGCTAGAGTTGATTTAATTAATGAGTGTTTTGAAACGTTTGTTTGGAGAAATACTTTTTTATCATTTAATGGATTCATCAGAGCAGTATATAAATATAAAGTCTATAGAAATATTGTGTGGAATGTATTTATCGAAAATGCAGTTAAAGAAACTAGTAATTTAAACGCAAATTACCTTCATATGTTGCTTAACAGTTATCCGTTATGTTATAGAGACTACAACTGGACAATATTCATTAATAATTTAGATGAACAAGATTATATTATCAGTTTTGTATATTATATTGAGAAAGGAAATAAATATTTAGAAGAATCAGATAAGAAGACAAAATTATTATTAATACTCTTTTCATGGATGTTAACATCTTCAAATCGGGTATTACGGGATAGAATTTCAAAAGCTATGATTGAAATTCTTAAAGCTAAATTATATCTTTCTAAAGAGTTACTTGAGCTATTTAAAACTGTAAATGATCCTTATGTTTTACAAAGATTATATGGAATAATCTTTGGTGCTGTAATGAAACGGCATGATGCAAGTAGCGATGATTTTGAGAAGTTAGCACTATGGATATATAAAAATATCTTTAATCAGGATATGGTATATCCTGATATTCTTTTGCGTGATTATGCACGCCTTATTATAGAGCGCTTTTTATATGAATATCCAGAAAGAATAGGAATTATAAAAAAATCCGTTATTAGGCCACCATATAATTCACAAGAAATACCAATATGCAATTCAGAAGAGTATGATACATTGAAGGATAAATCGGGTGGAATTGGTGCAATATGTTGGTCAATAAAATTTAATCTACCAGTTAACGGGTCGGGATTTTATGGTGATTTTGGTCGATATGTATTCCAATCAGCATTATCTAGTTTTGTGGGTATTAATCAAGATTGTGTTTATTATTATGCTTTGAGGCAGATTTTTAAAGAATTAGGCTATTCAGAAGAGTTATTTGGAGAGTATGATGCTAGAATATGTTCAGTAGATCGATATAATGTAAAACGCCTTGAAAGAATTGGTAAGAAGTATCAATGGATTGCATTTTATAATATTTTAGCTAGACTATCAGATAAATATAAAGTTACTGATGATGTTTGGTCTGATAAAGTAGGTGATTTATATAAAGGAGCATGGAATCCTTTTATAAGAGATTTTGATCCAACGCTAAATATTAAATTACAAAGTGATAAATCTGATTTTCCTTCCTTTAAATTATTTAATGTTAATAATTGTAATTTTTTAAACCGAGATGCAACAGAAAAAGAAATTGATAGCTGGATAAATAAGAAGGATGAGTCGTTTAAAGAGTTTTCAAATAGATTTATTCAAAAAGATATTAATGGAGTTGAATGGATATTACTTAGAGGGCACTTTAGGCATGAAGCTAGAAAAGATAATGATAGTGATAGTGGATATTATTATTCAAAGGGGGATCAGGTTATTTGGTTAGGATCCTTATTATATATAATTAGTAAACCAAGTAAGCGTATTACATTAAAGCTATTAGAAAAGTCAAATTATGTAATTGGTGATGAGTGTAGAAGTATTTATTCATTATATAATAGGGAATTTGCCTGGAGTCCAGCATATACGGATGACTTTAAATCTAATGATTATTATCGTGGTGATGAAATTATGAAGATACGTAGTGCAGTTATAAACTTTTTGTGGGAGGAAGAATATGATGCATCGCAAGACAGTGCAATATCTTTTTATATTCCATATGGTAAAATTATTAATGATATGAGCTTATATCAAAAAGAGATTGATGGGATTTTTTATTATAATGATGAAATAGTTGCATTTGATTCTCGTCGGAAAGAAAAAGATAGCCCTGGAGAATTATTATTGAGACGTGATATATTTGATGATTTTTTAGAAAAAAATAATTTTATTGCATTTAACTATATTCGGGGAGAAAAGCAATTCTTTTTAGGTGAAAATAATCAAAAATGGAGTGATTGGAGTGGGTATTATTTATATACTAATCAGAAATTTAAGGGTAGCATTAAGTTAGAGACGACATCTTTATAAAATGAGTGTGTATATAAATGTAATATTTTTAGCTCAAAAGATGAGTTTTTTTGTAGGACTATTTTATTAAAATATAGTATTTTCTGTTTTGGAATTTAGAATAGTGAGCAAGCTTATACAAGATTTTCTCTATTTTTGATATAACTAATGAGAGGTTTATATTGTATAAGACCTTTTTTTACAAATAACTATGTTACAATACGTATAATATAATTATATTATAGGAGATATCCTTTCATGAGAATAAAAGTTATTTCCCTAATGACCTTCTTAGCCCTAGCTTCCACCATAAATACTCAAGCAGTAGGTATCCAAGTCCCAGCCGGTAATCGACATTTGTCTGGTGCTGATTCAAGTATTCCTACCAATGCATATGAGACATATACTACGGGGATCCAATAACAAGAATCTACTGTAGTATTAGTCCATAATAGTAAGAATAGTTTTAAATTTACTGTCCCTAAGCATAGTTTAGGTGGTCAGTATAAGCTTGAAGAAGGTAAAAACAATAGAGGGTTTGGGATTATATCTGCTGAAAATGGTGTTCTATTGTATAAGGCTCAGCAAAGTACTCCGGACAGCATCATATCTGATGCTAAGAATGGTGAGTTTCTATATCCAAAGGTTGATAAAGGTATTTGGGGTATTACGAGTGATGAGCGGGTAGGAACAACATTCCAGAAACATTGAAATAGTAGAATGGAAAAATGATTCCTATCATGCAGTTTGTTTTTCATACAGTAATTTTAAGGAGTAAATAGTATGTCTACATGGTCCGGAATACGACATAAGTTAGAAACAGAATATTTAGCACCTAGTTTGCGAGGCCATATTCAATATTTTGCTACCTCGTATAGTAAATCGCCTGATCATGAGGGCAGGGCGGCTATTAGATATAATGGGAAGGAAATTA
>ERZ773083.1746-NODE-1746-length-14346-cov-3.639843_pt1 | contig 14346 bp, 15 predicted proteins | sample MGYA00511465_ERZ773083 | MGnify/ENA primary metagenome ERZ773083 (study PRJEB29015, sample SAMEA2738001) | human oral metagenome | biome: human oral; feature: human-associated habitat; material: dental | place: China | collected 2060 ... | reverse complement strand
ATTCAGCTATCGCTGTTGTAGCTGCTTCTGCATAAGCTTTCTCAAAGTTCTTAACTAGTTTATAGTCATCAGCTTTGATACCAGCATCTTTAAGAGCCGCTTTGAAAATGTCACCGTCTGTATAGCGGTATTTATTAACGCCTTTAGCGTCATCTTGTTTAATAAGTTCGAACTTAGCGTTCTCGAACTTAATCTCTTGTGTTTGCTTCTCCATAGGAGGCCTCCTGTAAGGTTAAATATAGTTTTGAACATTTCGATCAATAACTCATAGCATATAGACTATTTTAAAAATAATCACCACATGCAGGTCCTGAAGCATCTGTATCAGATTTTCCCTAGAAGATACGATTGCAATCACCATGTGACAGTATATACTTAGTAAGCTATATTACTAATGTTCTATATAAATAATATATAGCTCAAAATTATTCAGAATTGAATATAACAAGGTACTATAAGCATATAGCCTATAGTACCTTGTTGAAGTTAATCAATAACGGTTGTAAACATGATATTATCAACCTAGAGTCTTGAGACTCTAGGATAGCCTTTATAGATATTTTAAAATGAAATTTAAGGTAGTATATACCCGCGTAGCAGCGGGCAAACGAATAGAATTCTGCCTGCGCGGCGGCAGGCAAAATTCTTTAAAATTTTAAATTGCAAAAATTTAGAATTTTAAAATTTACGACTTAGCGGATCTCTTTTAGCTGTACGACTTCGCCGGCAAGCATCTCTTCGGCACTCTCTCCGGATTCTGCCGCCAAATCCCTTTTTTTGGCAAGATCGACGTTTTTGATCTGCAGATCGAGGTCGTTTCGCTTAGAGGCCTTATCCAGTGCCTCCTCGCGGGTAATGATGCCATCTCTGTAAAGATCGAGCAGGTGCTGATCGAAGGTCTGCATGCCGTAGGTGTTGCGACCATCGGCGATCGCGTCTGGAATTTCATCGTCGCGCGCATCAAGTATCATATCCTTAATACGGGTGTTTTTGCGTAGAATTTCGACGACGGCTACGCGCTTGCCTTCGACAGTACGGGCAAGGCGCTGAGAGATGACCGCCTCTAGGACAGATGCTAGCGTCATTCGGATACGCTCCTGCTCAGCCTGCTCAAACATCGCGATGATTCGGTTTACCGTCTCTTTTGCGTCAATAGTATGCACCGTCGAAAACACTAAGTGGCCCGTTTCTGCGGCGTGAAGCGCGGTCTCGATCGTCTCTAAATCGCGCATCTCGCCCACAAATATAACGTCCGGATCCTCTCGTAGCGCGGCGCGAAGCGAATCGGCGAAGTTATTGCAGTCCTCACCGATAGCGCGCTGATTGATGATGCATTTATCGTCTTTAAATACGAACTCTACGGGGTCTTCGATCGTAACGACGTGGCTGGTTCTTTGTCTATTTATACGATTTATCATGCTTGCGATCGTTGTCGTCTTTCCGCTTCCGGTAGGTCCAGTAAGCAGCACGACGCCGCGCATAGCCGTGTCGCAAATATCTTTGATCGAAGGCGGCAAACCTAGATCGTCGATCTCTGGAATTTTAACCGGTATCGTTCGGAAAACCGCGCTGATACCGTCGATCTGAAAGAAAATATTAACGCGGAAGCGATAATCTTCGTTTAGCTTATAGGTAAAATCCACGCTCTTTTTCTCGATAAGCTCAGGAAAGCGCGTGATGAGAAGCTCCTTAGCTAGCGTCATCGCATCCTCTTTTAAAAAAGGCGTCTTGCTGAATTTTACGAGCTCGCCGTGTATACGCCCTCTAATAACCGCGCCTGATTTTATGTGAAGGTCGCTACCGCCGTTTTGGATTAGAAATTCCAAATATTTATTTAGCCTATCTCGCTGCTTAAAATCCAGCGTAGAAGCGTCAACTTGATACTGCGAATAATCTATAGAACCCGCCATCATTTCTCCTTTTTAAGTGTTTTTATTATCTCTTTAAATGCCTCTTCAAAAGCCGCTAGCCCGTCATCCAGCAGCTTTTTATACGCCTTTTTCATATCGATCTTCGCATCCGCTACGCGCGCGAAAAATTCCTCTATCTCTTCATCGCTCGGCGGCGTTTTGGGTTTTTGATCGCCGCTTACAAAAGCCTCTATGGTCTCAAGCGGCGCGGTATTTACGCAGCCCGGATACATCAGCTCGCTTACGTAGTAATCCTTCGGTAGATCGTCTCCTTTTACCCCCGTGCTCGCAAACAGCGGCTTTACGTAGTTTAAATTTTCTTTAGCGATGATATTGTAGCACTTCGCGGCGTTCATTATGCCGATTTTACCGGTAGGAAGACCCGCCGCTGCCATTTTTTCATCCAGTAACCTATCGAAGCGGCTAACGAAGATGCTAATTACGGTTTTTGGTAAATTTGCCTTCGGGAAGTAGCGGCGAAAGCCCGCGATACCCTCTTTTATCGCCTCGATACATTTTGCGGTTTGCTCGGGCGAAAAAACCAAGGTCGCGTTTACGCTGATCCCTTTTTTTAGCAGATCACGCATCGCTTCGTAGCCCGCCTTGGTCGCGGGGATTTTTATCATTACGTTTGGCATGCCGATCGTGCTATATAAGTGCTTGCCCTCGCGGTACATCGCCTCGGCGTCGTCTGCGAAATATGGATCAACCTCGATACTTACAAAGCCGTCATCGCCGTTAATAAAATTTTTAAGAAGGCTCTCCGCCGCACTTCTGATGTCCGCAGTGGCTAAAATTTCATACAGCTTTTTAGGCTCTTTTTTTCTAAATTCCTCTTTAGCCGCATCGTATGCGGGGGAGCTTAGGATCGCGTTTTTAAAGATCGCAGGATTGGAAGTAGCGCCGTTAATTATCCCTTTTTTGATCAGCTCGTCGAAATCTTTATCGATAAAATCGCGCTCCAAAAAGTCGCACCAAAGGCTGAAATTTAGGGCTTTATCATACATATTTCATAATCTCCTTCAAATCCTTTTTTTCAATGCAGACGCTCGCATGCTCTTTTAAAATCTCATTCGCGCAAAAGGCGATTTTAAATCCCGCCTCGCGAAACATCGAAACGTCGTTCGCGCCGTCTCCCACGCACATTACTTCGCTCGTCTTTAGACCCATCAGCGATTTAAGCTGCGCAAGCAGCGCGCCTTTTGAGTATCCAAACATCATCTCGCCGCCGAAAAGCCCGGTTAAAATTCCGTCCTTTTCATGCAGATAGTTCGCAAAGCTTGCGTCAAAACCCAGTTTTTTCTGCGCGGCATCGGTAGCAAGATGAAATCCGCCGCTAAAGACGATCACCTTTATGCCTTTATTTTTCAGATACGCGACGATCTCGTTAGCACCGCAAACAAAAGGCAGGCTTTCTGCGATAGCTTTAGCATCGCTAAGCTTCATCCCCTTTATCAGCGCCACGCGCTCGCTAAGGCTCTCGAAAAAATCAAGCTCGCCCGCCATCGCGCGCTTCGTAATTTCGCTAACTTGTCGCTGCGTGCCCATTTTAGCGGCGAAAAAACCTATCGTCTCGCCGTCCATCAGCGTAGAATCAAAGTCGAAAACACAAAGCTTTATCATAAATATCCTCGCAAAAATTTAGGAATTATAGCTAATTTAAGTTTAAGTTTTTTGGAATTAGCATAAATTTTTCGCTTTTTGCGACCTCGTAAATTTTGCTCCTAACCCCGAAAGAGCACAAATTTATATATTTTTTCTCGCCGAAATATAAAATTTCATCTTGATGATAATGTCCCTCGATGATTAAATTTGCCGCGTAAAAATCGATCTTCGGCGCGATTATATCCTTAAAATTTGGCATTTTTTTGTATAGGTTTTTTCCATCCTGCGATTTTAAGATCATCTTTGAAATTTTAAATTTTAAAGCGCGATCGAGCAGATCCATAAATTTCAGAAAAGCTCTGTTTCGCAGCGAAAGCAGCGCAAACTGCGTCAGGCGCGGCAAAAACAGATCGCCGTGCGCTATCTGCACCGCCTCACCGCTCTCGCAGATAAATTTCACGGGCTGCGCGGCGTTTGGATAAACTTTTGCGCGGGGGAAAATTTCGCGCAGATTAAAATCGTGGTTGCCCTCGAAGTAAAAAATTTCGCATTTTCGCGACAGCTCGTTTATTAGCGCGATCTCCTCTTCGTAGAAGCGCTGCACGTAGGTCGTGTTTGCTAAAAAATCAAACATGTCGCCCATCATAAAAATTTGAGGCGGCAGGCTTTGTGCAGAATGCAGCGCGCGCAAGAATTTCAAAAATTGCGGCCTACTCGCGCCCGCGTGCGCATCGCCGATAAAGATCGCGCCGGGTTTTATCGTCTGAATTTGATCATTTCGCATTTAGGCTCCGGCGCGTGACGGCTTTTGCGAAAAAGCTCATCGCTTAAATTCCGTGCGCGATGCGCGGTAGAGCCGTAGCTTCGGCGAATCCGCACATTAAATTTGCGTTTGCGACTGCCTGCGACGATGCTCCGCGCAAAAGATTATCGATCGCCGAGTTGATCCAAATTTTATCGCCCGCAGTTTTTACAAAAATATCGCAAAAGTGCGTCCCTACGACGTTTTTTATGCTCACGGGCTCGCTTCGGACGCGCACGAAAGGCTCGTTTGCGTAAAATTCCCGTAGCACCGCCTCTGCATCCACACTCTTTTGCAGTACGCCAAACGCGCTAACCAGCATTCCGCGCGTAATCGGCAGCAAATTCGGCACGAAAAGCGTGCTAAATTCGCCGCCTCTTAAAATTTGCAGCTGCTCTTTGATCTCGTCTGCGTGGCGATGCGAGATCGGCGAGTAGGCACCCGCGTTTTCGTTCACGCTTACGAAATGGCTGCTTGCTTTGAGGGCCTTGCCCGCGCCGCTTACTCCGCTTTTTGCGTCGATAAATACGCCGAGGGCGGGATCGAGTAGCCGCACGAACGGCGCGAGCGCCAAAATAGAGCAGGTAGGATAGCAGCCAGGATTTGCCGTAAGGCGCGCGGCGCAGATCTTTTCGCGATTTAGCTCGGGCAGTCCGTAAACGGCGTGGGCTAAATTACGAGGGTCTAAATGCGCGGTGTAATTTTTCTCGTAAAGCTCGCGGCTTAGGCGGTAATCGGCGGATAGATCGACTACCTTGACGCTTTTAAATTTTAAAATTTCGCGGGCAAATTCCATCGCTTTTCCATGCGGCAGCGCCAAGAAAATAAGATCGCATCTTTGTGCCGCAACGCGAGCGTCCGCAGCTTCTACGCGCATCTCAAACACGCCGCGAAGCTGCGGGAAAATTTCGCTTATCTCGCCCTGCGTAGAGGCGCCCAAATACGAAATTTCAAAGCCCGGGTGGGACAGTAGAGCCTTAATCAGCTCAAGCCCAGTATAGCCGCTAACGCCGATGATGCCTACTTTTTTCACGCTAATTCTCAAATTTAATCGGCTTGTATTCGACGCTTAGAATTTCCACATCGCGTGTGCCTGATGGTAGTTGAAGCACCACCTCATCGCCCTCGGCTTTGCCTAAAAGCTGGCGCGCAAGCGGCGTATTGATATTGATAAGTTTGCGCGAGATGTCCGCCTCGCTAAGGCCTACGATAGTGTAAACCTCCTCCCGCTCGGTCTCTACGTCCATAAAGGTAACGGTGGAGCCGAATTTTACGCGGTCGTGCTCGTAGGTCGAGGGGTCGATGATCTTTGAGCGAGAGACGATATCGCTAAGCTCGGCGATGCGCGAGAGCAAAAACGCCTGCTCTTCGCGCGCTGCGTGGTACTCGGCGTTTTCTTTCAGATCGCCGTGTCCGCGCGCGATGTCGATCTGCTGCACGATGTGAGGCAGCTTCACGCTCTGAAGCTCTTTGAGCTCGGAGGTGATCTTTTCATATCCGTAAAGCGTCATTGGTTCGGTCGTCATAATCTTCCTTTCTTTTTATCAAATTATATAAGCTTTAGCCTTAAAATTTTAGCTCGCAGGCTGCGTTAAAATTTTTGCCACGTTTTCGCTGGAGCCGAATTTCAGATAATCTCGCAGCTTCTCGCTCGCAAGTTTAAATTTCGCGGCGTCGCAGCGCTCGTATGCGGCGAGTAGGTTTTGCGCGCTTACTTCGCCTTGCAAAAGCTCCTCATGTAGCGGCTCCTCGCCCAAAAAATCAAAAATAATATTCGCAAGCCCCACGTGCTTTAGCTTTACGAGCTTTCGCGCGAGCCAAACGTCAAACGCGCGAGCCTTGTAGCACAGCACGAACGGAGTGCCGATGAGCGCCGCCTCAAGCGTCGCCGTACCCGAGCAGATGAAGGCGAAATCGCAATCCTTAAGCGTGGCGGGAGTATCGTTTGCGATGCTAAAGCCGTCCAGAGGCCCGTAAATTTCATCTCTTTGATCCATCAGATGCGGCGGGATTATTAAGACTCGCTCGCTATTTTCAAATTTAGGCACAAGGGCTCTAAAAATCGGCATCAGTCTTGAAATTTCAGCCCTGCGCGAGCCCGGCATAAAGGCGATCTTGCCCTGCTTTTCGTAGCTTGTTTTTTGGAATTTTATCTCGTCAAGCAGCGGATGTCCTACGAAAAAATAGCGAGCACGGCTCTGAGCCGCTAAATTTAAAGACGCAGAATTCTGTGCGGAGCACGGCTCGTCAGAGCTTTGCGACGCGAAATTCTGCGAGATGCCTTGCCTGGTGAGATTTGGCTCATTAGAATTCTCGGTCTCGGAATTCTGTTCGCAAAAATTACCGGAATTCTGTGCCTTAGAATTTTGATCCGCGAAATTAGGCGCAGAATTTGGCGAAATAAAATTTTGCTCGCTCGGGCGCGCGGTATTCTCTTTCGGCGCCGCGTCTTTATCTTTTGCTTCTTGTGCTGCAGCGTCTTTGTTCTTCGCTTCTTGCGGCACAGCGCCTTTATCTCCCTTGCAATCCGCGCCGAAAAATTTTGCCTCAAAAGGCCAGATGGAGAGCAGATTGTCGCAAAACGCCTTCAGCTTCTCCGCTCTGTGCGGCTTCCATGCCCAAACCTGCGGCAGGATATAATATGAAATTTCCGCGCGCGCGCCGCTTTCTTTGATCGCGCGAGCTAGCGGTAGATTAAACGCGGGCGAGTCGATTAAAAGCACGCGATCGCACTCCGCCGCAAGCCGCGTCATCTGCGTTATCACGCGCTTGGCTTTTAAAATTAGCGGTAGAATTTCTATAAAACCCATCGCAGAAAATTCGCTGCTTTTATAGATCGGCGAGCCCAGCTTTTCATCAAAAATTCCGCAAATCTCGCAAGCGGGATTGAGCCTTTTAAGATGCGCTAGAACCTCTTTGAAATGCAGGTTCGCCGAGGGTTCTAGGCAAGAGATTAAATATTTCAAATTTAGCCTTTTAAATTTTTGTTAATTATAGCAAAATGTGCTAAAATTAAGCCGACAAAGGATTTAAGATGAGAAATTTTAAAATTTTAGCGCTATGCGGCGCGTTCGTGATGTTGCTGGGCGGTTGCGGCGGCTCGCCGGGGTATCAAAAGCGGCAGATCTCCGAAGATCCCGCTAAAACCGCGCGATTTGAGGCGCTTAGCAAGCTAGGCTCGCCCGCACTCGTCGCTAAAGCCGCAGCTAGCGAGATCGCAGCGGACACGGGCGGTGCAAAACCCCATGTTAAGGTTGCGCGGTTTGCCTTCCTCGGAGAAATTAGCGCACAAGGAAGCGATCTGATCTACGCCTACTCGCTAAGCCCAGGCTGGGCGAGCCTGAAAAGCTCCGATCGGCAAAAATATCTCAAATTGCTAACCAAGGATATTACCGAAAATGACTGCAACGCACCTAGTACGCGAGCTTTATTGCGAAGCGGAGTGCGTGAAGTGCACCGGTTTTTCTACGATTATCCGAGCTCGCACCTACTTGATTTGCAGGTGAGCGAGGAGATATGCCGCAAAGCAGGGTTATAGATAATCTCGCGTAATTTTATGTCGCAGATTTACATCGGCGCGAAAGCGAAATTTTATGGTGCAAAATCTGCGATAATTTAAAAGATAAATTTTGCGGCGAGTTGCGGAGTGCGGTCGCAAAATTTAATTTAAGAAATTTCGAAAGTGAAATTTAGGCGATGAAATTGCGTGTCAGGCTATAAAAAGCTATAAAAATTTGTAGCGAAAAAAGATAAAATTTCGTAGCAAAAAAGCGGAATTTTTCTATGAATTTTGTGATCTAAGTTTCGTGATGGAATTTTTGCGAAAAAATTTGACACGATGAAATTTTACGCCACGCAAACTAAGTAGCAATTTTTGCATAGTAAAGAATTGAGTGCTAGAATTTTGCAGATAGAATTCCGCCCCGATAGGTCTGTCGCGAAATTTTAGTTAAAGAGAGAATATGAAAGAAATTTTAATCACCAACGACGATGGATTCGAAGCGCGCGGTCTTTTGGAGCTCGCAAGTGCGCTAAGATCGGTCGCAAACGTAACCATCGTAGCGCCAAGCTCGGAGAAATCGGCATGCTCGCACTCGCTCACGCTCACACGCCCGCTTAGATTTGTAAAGCTCGACGACGGATTTTTCAAACTCGACGACGCTACGCCCGCAGACTGCGTGTATTTGGCGCTCCGCGCGCTGTATAACCATAAGCCCGATCTTGTGATAAGCGGCATAAACCACGGCGCCAACGTCGCGGAGGACGTGACCTATTCGGGCACGTGCGGAGGCGCGATGGAGGGGGTTTTGCAAGGCATTCCCGCGCTTGCGGTGAGCCAGTTTTACGTCGCGGACTCGCTGCAGCGATACGGATTTGATCTCGCGTGCGAGCTCGCGGTGGAATTGGTTGAAAAAATCTTTAAAAAAGGCTTTCCTCTGCCGCCGAAGCAGTTTTTAAATTTAAACGTTCCTGCCGTTTCAAAGCAAGATTTCAAGGGGCTAACGGTTGCGCCATGCGGCGAGAAGCTCTACGATACCGACGCGCAGCTAAACCGCAATCCGCGCGGAATAGAGTATTATTGGCTCGGCAAATCTACGTTCGACTTTGATGCGAGCAGGAATGAAAACAGCGATATTTCGGTGCTTTTTGAGGGGCGGGCGACGCTAAGTCCGATTAAGCTAAATTTGACCGCGCACGAGCAGATGAGCGCGCTAGAAGGGTGGATGAAAAACGATGAGTGAGGTCGTAGTAGACCGCTTTTCGCGCTCGCGCCTACTTTTCGGCGAGGATTTCGCAAGGCTGCAAAGCGCTAAAATTTTAATCTGCGGCTGCGGCGGCGTGGGCGGAGCGGCGATAGAGGCGCTGTATCGCAGCGGTGCGGTAAGCTTAAGCGTAATCGATTGCGATCGCTTCGAGATAACCAACCAAAATCGCCAGCTTGGAAGCGAGCATGTAGGCGAGCTAAAATGCGAGGTTTTCGCGCGCAAATTTAAAGGCGTGACGCCGATCGTCGCTAGGATTGGCGAGGAATTTTTATCGGAATTTGATCTAGCAAAATTTGATTTCGTCATCGATGCGATCGACGACGTGGGCGCCAAGATCGCGCTTGCGCTGCGCTGCAGCGAGGCGGGCGTAGGATTCGTAAGCTCGATGGGCGGCGCAAAGAGGCTCGATCCCGCTAAAATCGAAATCCGCTCAATCTGGCGGACGCAAGGCGATCCGCTCGCGCGCAAGATCAGATATGAGCTGCGAAAGCACGGCTTTGCGGGCGATTTTGACGTCGTTTGTTCAAGCGAGCCGCCGCGCGTCAAATCGATGGGCAGCTTCATGGGCGTGACCGCGAGCTTCGGGCTTTTCATCGCAAGCTACGTCGTGCGCAAGCTGATAGGCGAGCGATAAATTTAAACGCTTAAAATTTTATAGCGTTTCGGAGTGTGGATCTGCCTGATCGTGTTTAGCGGTTAAATTTTAGATATTTTGAGCTTTTGATCTGAGCGCGCTTTGCATGCGGTACGGCGCGGCAAGTGCTTTGCGGACGCGTGCGGTTAAAATACAAAGCGGCGAAAGCGGAATTTTACCGAGCGACGAAGATAAAATTTGCTCGGCGCGAAGGTGAAATTTCATTGCTGCGAAGGATAAAATTTTATCCGCAAAGATCGACGCAAGTTTGCGTGCGAGATGAAATTTAAGGACCACGCGAGCTACACGCACATATTGATGCATACGGCGTGTCATTTTAGCAGGTGCCAAATAGCGGCCTAGGATTAAAATTTAAATACGCGGATCGCAAGCTTGCTTGTGAGCGAAATTTTGATTGAATTAAGTTCGCGCAGCTATCCTATGCGGCGTGTTTCATAGTAATGAGGCTTGAAATTCTATCGCGACTTTACGCTTTCCGATGCAAAAAGAGGCGCGCTCAGGCAAGTAAAACCAAATTAGCGCGCATCGGCCGCCACGTAGCGCCTAAATAGCGCAACGTGTAAGCAAGGCTCAAGCAAACGCAGCGGCAAGCTTACTTCTAAATTCCATTTTTTACCGCTCGCAAAAAGCGGAATTTAGAAATTTAATTTAAAGGAGCAGCGATGAATGAAATTTTTACACGCACGAGCGTGCGGAATTTTACCGAAAAAATGCCGAGCGACGATCAGATCGAGCTCGTGCTAAAAGCCGCGATGCAAGCCCCTAGCGCAGGCAACCAGCGCTCATGGGAATTTTACGTAGTGCGCGATCGCACCGCGCTTACGCTACTTAGCAGCGTCGGCACCTACGGCGGCTGCACGAAGGATGCGCCGCTTGCGATCGTGGTCTGCACGCGCAAAAGCGGCTTAAAATTCCAGCCCTACGCTCGCTACGACTGCGCTTGTGCGGCAGAAAATCTCTGGCTGGCGGCGCACCATTTGGGGCTTGGCACCACGTGGCTGGGCGTAGCGCCCGATATTTACGCAATGGAGCGCGTAAGAGAAATTTTGGATCTGCCTGGGCATTTAGAGGCGTTTTGCATTATGCCTTTGGGCTTTCCGTCTCGCGTCACAAAGGCGCATTCACGCTTTGAGCCCGCTAAAATTCACTTCGTAGGCTAGATATGTTTATTTCGCAGAGTAAAATCGACGATCTTATCGCAAGCGACGGCGCGTTTTTGGACCTTACGACCGAGCTTTTGCAGGACTTCGTGGATCTAAACGCGCCCGCGCGACTTTCTATCGTAACGAGGCAGGATCTGATCTTTAGCGGCGGGGGGATTGCGCGCGAAGTGGCGGCGCGCTTTAGTTGCGAGACGCAGCGACTAGCGCGCGAGGGAAGCGCATTTTGCGCAGGGGATGAAATTTTTAGCGCGCAGGGGAGCTTCGAGAGCCTGCATAAAGCTTGGAAGATCGTTCAGATCGTGTTTGAGTACTCCTGCAAAATTTCTACCTACGCGCACGAGATGGTTGCGCTGATGCGAGAGGCTAATCCGCGCTGCGTGCTGGGTGCGACACGCAAGAGCTTTCCTTTTGCGAAGGAGCTTTGCGTAAATGCGCTGATCGCGGGCGGCGGAACGATGCACCGCCTGGGGCTGCACGACAGCGTCCTATTTTTTTCAAACCACATCCGCGCGTTTGCGAGCTTTAGCGAGTTTTGCGCGCAGATCGCTAAATTTAAAGAGCGCGCGCCCGAGCGAAAGATCATGATCGAAGTGGCGAGCGAGCGCGAATTTAGCGAGCTTTTAAGTTACGCGCCGGATGCAATAATGTGCGATAAGATGAGCCCTAGCGAGCTTAGAGCCTGCGTTTTGAGGCGAGATGAGACGGCGCCGCAGATTAAAATTTGCGCTGCGGGCTGTATAAATAAAAATAACTGCGCCGAGTTTGCAGCTACCGGCGCGGACGTGCTCGTAAGCTCGGCGGTTTGGAATCAGGGCGTGTGCGATCTAGGCGGAAAGATAGAATTTATCTAAATATTAAATTTTAAATTTAAGGCGCGGAAGTCTAAAACAAGGCATAAAAACGCGATTTATTAATAAATAAGAGTATATTTTGTAAAATTCTTAAAATTTCAAAAAAAAGGATTTTCATGAAAAAAATTGCTTTTATTTTAGCACTTACGGCAAGCGTTTCATTCTGCGCGGATCAGCTGATAATCGCAGCCGGCGGCGGATATAAAAAGCCCGTCTCAGCCGTGATCGAAAATTTGAAAAAAGAGGGCATGGATGTGGCGGGATCGTTTGCCAACCTTGGCCAGCTCGTCATTCAATCGCGCGAGAATAAAATTTCATTCATCGTGGGCGACGAGGCGTTTTTGAAAAAAAGCGATCTAAATATCACTAAATTTGAGCGCATCGGGCGCGGCACGCTTGTTTTGGTGACGCCGAAAAATATCAAAATACAGGGCGTATCGGAGATCGCAAAGTTCGATAAAATCGCGATGCCAGATCCCAAAAAGGCGATTTACGGTATCAGGACGAACGAGTTTTTACAAAATACCAAGATGGACGGAGTAAAAGATAAAATTTTAGCCGTCGCGGGCGTGCCGCAGGTAGTCGCTTACGTCATCAACGGCGAGGTGCAGGCGGGCTTTATCAATAGCACCGAAGCGGTCGCCAAAAAAGATGAGTTCGGCTCGATCATCTACATCGACGAGAGCCTCTACAGCCCCGCATACATCGGCATCGCAAGGCTTAGCGCGTGCAGCGATGAAGCGCTTTGCGAAAAGGTGATGAAGGAGTTTAAGTCGGATCGCTCAAAAGAGATTTTTTCAAAATTCGGCCTTAAATGAGCGACATAGCTTGGATCGCGCATCCTTTGCTTTTAAGCGTCAAAGCCCTGTTTTGTAGCTTTTTGCTGTTGATTACGGTAGGGCTTGCGATTGCGTATTTTTTAGCCTTTAGTAGATCGAAGCTTAAAAAAATCGTCGAAATTTTAGTGATTTTTCCGCTCATCTTCCCGCCGATCGCGACGGGATTTTTGCTTCTTTACATCTTCGGAAAGAGCGGATTTATCGGCTCTGCGTTAAATTTAGACATCGTTTTTAACTTTTCTTCATTGGTAATCGCCGCATTTTTGGTGGGGCTGCCGCTGTTTGTAAAGCCCGTGTGTGCGAGCTTTGAGCTCTTTCCGAAGAGCCTAATCGAAGCCGCGCAAATTTTAGGCAAAAACAGAGCTCAAATTTTCCTCTTCGTCATCCTTCCAAGCTCGCTTAAAACGCTCGGCTCCGCGCTCATTCTAGCGCTCTCGCGCGGACTTGGCGAAGTGGGTATTACGCTGATGCTGGGCGGAAATATCGTGGGCAAAACCGACACGTTAGGCCTTGCGATCTACAATGCCGTGTATGACGGAGAGAACGAGCGGGCGCTGATTTTAAGCGTTTTGCTCGTAATTTTCAGCTTGATCTTATTCTTCGCGATAAGCCTTTTAGATAAAAAGCAAAATTTATCTAAATAAGAAAAATTATTTTTTAAGTATTTTTTGGATAAAATTACACTCGCATTTTATTTTAAAGGATTTTTCATGAAGAAATTTTTAATTTCATCAATTTTAGTCGCAAGCGCCTTGATCGCTCACGAGCACGGCGATATGCAAAATTTCGACCCTAAGACCGGCAAGCACCTTGTCATCGCGATGGAGCAGCTGGGCGAGAAGGGCAACGTAACCGTCGGCGAGGTCGTAGCGGTCGAGACGAACTACGGCGTGGCGTTTTTCCCGAATTTAAAAGGTCTTACTAGCGGCGTGCACGGCTTTCACGTGCATCAAAATGCCGACTGCGGCGCGACCGAGAAGGGCTTAGGCATGAAAGCGGGCGGTCACTGGGATCCGAGCGATACCAAAAAGCACTCGTTTGCTTGGGACGATAGCGGCCACAAGGGCGATCTGCCTGCACTTTTCGTCGATGCTGAGGGCAATGCGGTCTATCCGGTGCTAGCTCCGAAGATCAAGAGCCTAGATGAGCTAAAGGGCCACTCGCTGATGGTTCACGTAGGCGGCGATAACCACAGCGACCATCCGAAGCCGCTCGGCGGCGGCGGCGCTAGAATGGTCTGCGGCGTTATAAAATAAGCGCTCGACAAAATACTTTGCGGAGCTTTCGCGCTCCGCAAATCTTTTCGATAAAATCAACCTCGCAAATTCAAGACGAAAGATGATCCTCGCGCTCAATCAGCATAAGGGCGTAAATTCCTGCCGTTACCGCCAAAATCACCGCCGCAATTAAAATCGTATATAAACCCAAGATCTTTTGTAAAAGCGCCGAAGCGATGCCGCCCGCAACGAAACTGATTACGAGGGCTGCGTATATAAAAACCGAGCGCTTATCTTCGCTTTTACGGTGCATTACGTATTCGCCCAAAGAGATCATCGTCTTTTTGAGATTGCCCGTAGTAAAGGCATTGTTATAGCCTCTGCCGGCGACCTCGCTAAACGCCGTCGTTTGCATAGCCATCCCCAGTGCAAGCGGCGGCACAATATAGATATCTGGCATATCCGCAGGCAAAAATCCCACGATGGCGCAAAACGTAATCAGCGGCACTATCGTAGCAAGCCGCCAAAACGCGCTATG
>ERZ773083.1745-NODE-1745-length-14346-cov-13.628507_pt1 | contig 14346 bp, 19 predicted proteins | sample MGYA00511465_ERZ773083 | MGnify/ENA primary metagenome ERZ773083 (study PRJEB29015, sample SAMEA2738001) | human oral metagenome | biome: human oral; feature: human-associated habitat; material: dental | place: China | collected 2060 ... | reverse complement strand
ATACATCGAAGTCCATGCCCTGCAAGGCTTCCATCTCGACGCGCAGCATTTCCTCATCCCATCCTGCATCGAGTGCGAAGCGATTGTCCGCGAGGATGTAGGCTTTCTTCTGCGCTTCCGTGAGGTAATCCACGAATACACACGGAACTTGCTCGATGTTCTCCTCCTTCGCGGCGAGGATTCTGCCATGTCCCGCTATGACGTTGAACTCCCGGTCGATGATGACGGGATTCACGAAGCCGAACTCACGGAGCGAAGAACGCAGCTTGGTGATCTGCTCCTTCGAGTGGGTGCGGGCGTTATTCACATAAGGGATGAGCTTTCCGATGGGGACAAGCTGCATTTCGGATGTAGTTTTTCCCAAGATTTACACCTCCTGCAATAAAAAAAGCGACCTACGTCGCCAACTGTAGATTTTCGAGCCGCGCCACGGCTAACCGCTCATCCTCTCCTTGAACGAAGAAGCCGCTCCATCAAGTCGTCTTGCGGCGAAACGCCTTTGTATTCCGTTGAACAGTTATCACGGACGATGGCGAATATCTCGCTCCACAGTCGATTGGTCTGCTTCATGTAGTTTTGGCTCATGGCGACATAAGGCGATTGTATGGGCTGCGAGCTGATTGGATGCTTGCCCAGATAGCCATATTTGCTGACAGCTTCCTCGCAGTGAATCCAACGAGCCGCGCTCACGGCATATCGCTCCAATAGAGCAGGAGAGACCAATTCCGCGCATCCGCGCCGCTCCAGCCATTTCCACGCTTCTTTGTAAAGTTCACTCGCCGAGAGTGTTGAGCCGTCACGCTGAGCAGCCGACAGGAATTCCTTGGGAGGCGGCATTTCCACGCCCTCCGGCTCCGTGGCGATTTTCTCAAAATCCAACACCTTCAGCTTGCGCTTGCCGGGATTGCCCTCGGTCACTTTTTCTGCCAAGGATTTTCTCGGTCTTCCTCCCGTGCCGGGCTGTGGTCCTCTAAGCCCCATACGATTTCCCCCCTTAAAAACTTTTCAAAACTTTTGAGCATAAGTTTCAGCGTCTGCATCGTTTTTATCCAGTGTCTCCAATGCCCGGCATCCCTGCTATGCTTAGCTTCCCGCCAAAAATTACGCGGGCAAAACTTATCTCCCTAACTGGTCGAAAAGTTATGCGAATTTTTCTGTAAAGCCCATCGCCGGTCCAGCAATGGCGCGGTTTTGGAGATTTTACCTCCCCCCACCCCAGTCATTAGTAAGAATTTTGCTTTACATCGTAAACCAAACAAGCTATACTATTTCTAAAAGGAAGGAGTGTGACCATCATGTCAACTGTCCCTACTCAAATAAGAATTGACCGAGATATAAAAGAACAGGCTGGCATTTTGTTTTCCGGGCTGGGCTTGGATATGTCCGGTGCCGTTAATATGTTTCTGCATCAGTGCGTTCTTCGTGGAGGCATCCCTTTTTCTATCGAAATGCCGCGTTATAAGCAAAGCACTTTGGCCGCTATGGAAGAAGCAAGAAGAATCTCCCGCGACCCGAATGTTCCCAGCTACGACAATATGGACGAACTAAAGAGGGCGTTAGAAGAATGACCTATCACATCAAATTCACCAGCGCCTATAAGAAAAGTTACAAGCGTGCCAAAAAACGCGGCTTGAACCTCAAATTATTGGATGATGTTGTCGATGTATTGAGACAGGGGCAAAAGCTAGATGCCAAATACCGTGACCACGAACTCCGTGGAAATTGGGCGGGGTTTCGCGAGTGTCATGTTCAACCCGATTGGTTGTTGGTGTACCTCGTTGAAAATGACATCCTAACCTTGACCCTTGTCGAAACTGGAACTCATGCAGATATATTCGATGAATAAGCGGTTCATTTAGGACGGCTTTTTTCTTTGGTGAATTTTCTCGTGACAGCTGATGCAGAGCGACATGAGATTGCTCTCGTCATGCGTGCCGCCATCGCCGAGCGGCTTGATGTGATGCACGAGCGTCGCCGCCACGAGGCATCCATGCGCTCTGCACATCTCACACAGCGGTTCTCGTGCCAGATGCCTGTCGCGAATCTTTCGCCACACACTACCGTACCGCTCGTGCTGTTTGTAGCCGCGAGCAAAACGTTCGTAGTGCCTCTGCATCGGCTTCTCATGCTTCTCGCAGTAGCCGCTCTTGCTGTCCGTCAAGTTGGGACAGCCGCCGTAGCGACACGGACGTTTCGGTTTCCTCGGCATCGCTTCACCTCTCTTGGGGCATGAAAAAACCTCCGCAGGGATTGCTCCCCTTGGAGGTGGTACAAGTATACTTTTCATAACACCATTTTACCACGTCAACATTTGAACGCAAGAGAATTATAGTGAAGTCTTTTTGCGTGATTTCAAAACAGAGCAAAGTTCATCTCCCTGCGAGAATCTCATCCACGGCAACGAGGGCTTTGGAATGGAGAATATGAACCCAGCGGGAAGTGTAGTGCATCTCGCTCGCTATCTCGTCCCATGACATAAAGCTGAGATACCGAAGCTCCAACAGCATGAGCGCGTTGGTGTTCTGCACCTTGCTGATAGTTGCCATAACCTCACGCTTCAAGTCTACCAAATGGTCGATGTCATCGTTGATCTCATTTTCCAAGTCGATAATCTTGTCGATGGTGTCTGCCAAGCGGTGGACATTCCTCGTGCCGCTGACAGGCTCCGCTCCCAATGTAGACGTGGCTCTGGTGGCAAGATCGCGCAGGGATTGTACCTGACGCAGCTTGCTGTTAACCCGCTGGTCAATACGGTATGCTTGGCTCAGATACTCTTTCGCTGTCATGCAAATTCCCCCTCCAAATTTCGAAGCAGCCATTCCCCATCAATCTGCGTCAGCTGTCCAAACCATGCAGAACGAAAGAACCGCTCCGTTTCCCTGCGCATCTTGAGCGCCATGACATCTTCGGCATCCTTCGCGAGTTTCGCCCTCGCCCTCCGATAGTCCGTCACCGCCTGCTCAATGATGGCATTTGCCAGATTCTCGTATGCCCGTATCATCTGCTCTTCACCTCCGCTTTGACCGCTTCAATCAGAGCCGTCTGCATCTTATCCTTCTTCTTCAAGGCACGAAGGATTCTTTCGTCAATCGTGCCTTCGGCAATGATGTGCTGCACCACTACCGTCTTGGCGGTCTGTCCCTGCCGATAGAGCCTTGCCACGGTCTGCTGGTAAAGCTCCAGACTCCATGTGATGCCAAACCACACCAAGGTCGAACCGCCGCTTTGAAGATTCAGCCCGTGCCCTGCACTGGCAGGATGGATAAGGGCAACAGGAATCTCTCCGCGATTCCAGCGGGCGATTTCCTCGTCCGTATCCAGTCGGACACAAGGCACACGCGTTTCGATGCGCTCTGCATCATGCTTGAACCAATACGCCACAAGAAGCGGCTTGCCGTTCATGCTCTCGACGATGTCCTCCAAGGCGTCGAGCTTGCGGTCGTGAATATGCAGAACAGCCCCATCGTCCGTGTAGACCGCGCCGTTCGCCATCTGGGAGAGCTTGCCCAACAGGACTCCAGCGTTTGCCGCCGTCACCTCATCGCCCTTCATCTGCAAGACCAACTGCTCGCACATCTCGGTGTATATCTTTCTCTCAGCATCACTCATCTTCACCGTGTATTCGCGCTCAATCAGCTCCGGCATCCTCAGATGGTCAGAGGCTTTCATGGAGATGGTGATGTCGGAGATTTTCTCGTAAATTCTTTTCTCGGCACCAGGCAGGGGAACGTAGGAGAACACGACCTGTCCGTTTCGCTTGTCCGGCACGAAGTAATCTTGCCGATACTTCGTAATGAACCGCCCCAGACGCTGTCCCATGTCGAGTACCTTGAACTCTGCGAACAGATCCATCAAGCCGTTGCCGGACGGCGTGCCTGTCAGCCCGATGACACGGCTGGCAAAAGGGCGAACCTTCATGAGCGCCTTGAATCGCTTGCTACTCCAATTCTTGAAAGACGATAACTCGTCAATCACGATGGCATCGTAGGCGAAATCCGTTTTCTCCACAAGCCACGGCACGCTCTCGCGGTTGATGATGTAAAGCGAGGCTGGCTGTCGAAGAGCTGCCAGTCGTTCTTTCTCTGTACCGACTGCCACGGAGTAGTGGAGATGATTCAGATGTTCCCACTTGCCGATTTCCTGCGGCCATGTGTTTCTTGCCACACGGAGCGGCGCGATGACGAGAACACGCCCAATCTCGAAATAATCAAAGAGCAGGTCATTGAGTGCCGTCAGCGTAATCACCGTTTTGCCTAAGCCGCAATCCAAAAACACAGCAGCGATTTTGTGGTGCTCGATAAAGTTTATAGAATATCGCTGGTACTCGTGTGGCTCAAACTTCTGCATCTTCTTCCTCCAGTTTCTCAAGTTCCCTCAGAAACCATCTGTATTCGCCGTGGAATCTTGTATGGTCACTATTGCTGGCAAATACCTGTAGATTTTCTGAGGTATTATTGTAGGGGTTGCCGTCTCTATGATGGACGACTTCGGTGGGAAGCAATTTTCTGCCAAGCTTTTTTTCGGCTATCACACGATGGGCGGGTCTGCCGTATATTTTTGAATACCCTTTGCACTTTCCTTTGCCCAATCGAGATTTTCGCATCTTCGCTCTCGTTTCAGGAGTCATTCTCATAGGATTTAATTGCCGGTTAAGCTCAGTCATATGTTTGCTGATGTTTTCATAGGGCTTAAAATCTCTATAGTGATGCGGATTTCGGTCTTTGCTACTGAAATCCGCCATGCATTGACGGCTGCAGAAATTATGTTTATGTATATGCGAGGGGCAACGTATCATTTCTTTGCCACAAAAATCACATTTGATTACAGGCATGTCAATCACCTCCAATCTCATCTGAATTCATTACCGAAACACTTCCTGCAAAACATCCACATGGTAGGTGTTCACCATGCCGTATTTGGCATCGTATTCTTTGCCGATGTGGTAGCCCTGCTTTCTGGACATCGCCGCTGCCTTGCGGCCAAGCCTGGCGGCTACATCCCGACTTACCCCTCGGGTTCCTGTGAGATTGGCATATCCGATGATGGTGTAGTGGTGTTGGTCGATGGTCATCTGCTTGGATTCCACCTCAAGAAGCCGCTCATCCACCTTGTCGATCCGGGCATTTGCCGCCTTGATCGCCCTTGCCTGCTCCACCATCCGCTGTGCGCTGCAGAGGAGGAATTCCTCGGGCGTCATGTTCTTCATGGGGTTGAAGTAGCTTTCTTCCAATTCGTCGAAAACATCCCATGCCCGCTCCGTTCCCAGCATCTTGCTGTGGCGAGCCGCCCCTCTCTTTGTCCAAAGATAAATCGCGGATGCAAACTTGCTCACAGGCAGGTCGAAATTTTCGACTTGCTTCTTGAAGCTCTTGAGTTCAGCACCTTCGAGCCGAAAATAATGCTTGCCCTCCGTAAATCGCTCTTTATTGTTGTTGAAATTCTGTTTGATGTGCTGGGCATCGCAGCCATACGCCCCAGCAAGCTGCTCCGTGGTCATTACCCGGATATTGTTATGTTCCAAAATCGTAAGTTCATTCATGGTCGATTTCCTCCAATATGCTGTCAATCTGATTTATCTCGTCAATCACATACACCTTGAATCCCAGACGTCGAAGTAGCCTGTGCCTCGCCAGCTGCAAAGCTCTCGGCTTTTTCCCCGGTGCTTTTAGTTCCACAAAGCCCATCCTGCCGCCGGGCAGAAGCACCAGTCGGTCGGGCATTCCATCAAATCCCGGCGAGGTGAACTTGGGCGCGATGCCTCCCATCGCTTTGACTCTTGCTACAAGCGCCTGCTCAATATCTTTTTCCCGCATCTTGTTCTCCTGTTCCACGCTCCGTTCCATGCGCCTGTTCCACCCCTCCATCCAGTCATATCAAGACTTCTGATGCTTTACGGAACAACGATGCACAGGATTTTTCTCCTTACGCGCGTATGCGTATGCTCGCGTGCGCACTATTATTTTTTATATATTTTATTTAATATAATAAATATTGTTCCCATGTACCGAAGCCTTATACAGCAAGGCTTCGGACATGGAACAACTTCGGAACAAGTCACAAGCGGCAATAAAGCCTCTGCTTCCCATAGATTGGAATGCGCCTCGGTTCGGGCAGTTTCTGCCATTCCGGGATCTTTGCCATGATGGCAGCGATGGCATAGCTGTCGATGGGACGCAGATCCTCTTTCCGTCTGCCGAAGCACTCGCACCAAATCTCCATATTGCTGACGGTCTGCCGCTTTTCTGTCCCCCGAGCGGAAAGCTCGTCGCCGCTCAGGAAATCCCGCCGCTCATAAAGACTCATCTGATTCCAGTTAGCTGGCAGAAGTTCATCCAGATAGAGCCGTACCAATCCTTCACGCTCATCCTGCTCCGTGACAGCGTCCTGTTCAGTTCTCGCCACGGATTCCAATTCTGCGTCAAGGTAGAGAGATTCCCCTGCATCATATCTTGCGATCGCCTCTGCCCAAATCTGCTTGATCTCCTCCAGGGATAAATCCCACGGCTTCTTTTTCCCTCCCGGAGTCTTGACCGTCCAAAAGCGGCGATTTCCCGTACCGTCACGGAGATATGTCCCTTCACAGTTGGTCGTGCCAAAGAAGATGCACTGCCTCGGATGCGGTGTAACACGCCGTCCGAAACTGGCTCTGTATTTATCATCCTGTCGGGAAATGAATGCCTTGACCTTGTCGATGTCGGCTTTCCGCATCCCCGCAAGCTCCCCGATTTCCATGATCCAGTAGCCTTGAAGTTTTTCGGCTGCGGTCTTGTCGTTCATGTCGGTCAGTGACAGGCTGTCGGAATACCACTCGCCGCCCAAGAGCGCCACAATTGTAGACTTGCCGATTCCCTGCGGTCCGTTCAACACGAGAATGTTGTCAAACTTGATGCCGGGTTTTCGCACTCTTGCCACAGCTGCACACAGGGTCTTTCTGGTGACCGCCCGTACATAGGCATTGTCCGGCGCTCCGAGATAATCCATGAGCAGCGTGTCCAGACGCGGCACTTTGTCCCATGGATGCAGACCGTCCAAGAACTCACGAATAGGGTGATAGGAGCGGTCATCGGCTACCTTGGTCACGCCGATCTCATAGTTCCGTGCCGAAAACGTGCCATAGTGGTCGTCCACATAGCAGATGAGCTGGGCGTCGTCCGCATCCCGCCAAAACCTGCCTGGATGCTTCCACGGAACCTCTCCCCGTATTTCCATGCCGTCTGCCAGTTGGTTGAATACGATTCCCTTCAAGACTGCATCATGCTCCATGATGAGTTTCAGATTGTGCAGGGAGTTGACCAGTACGCCATTCTTGTCACGAACCAGCGCCGTCTCCCAGTCGCTGCCCTCAAACTCCTGTGCCGCTGTCTCCCTTCGCTCAGCGAGGAGCAAGGAAGAAACGAGTTCATCGCGGCTGGCAAGTTCTGCCATCGCCGCAAAGGACTTCTTGGAGTCGTCGTCACCGAACTTATGGACGCGAACGAGGTCAAACGCATTCAGGAGTTTTTCTGATGCAGGATCGGTTGCATGATGGGAATACGCGAATTTGCCGTTATAGACGACCACGCCCGCCGTCCCTTCTCCGGGGACGTAGTCATAACGCCCGTCAACCGCCGATGGTGCATAGACATCGGCAAGATGCTTCTCAATGACTTCCTCGATGGTGTAGGCACGGCAGAACGCTCCGACGATGCCGCTTTTTTGAAGCGGATCGGCCTGTGTTTTCACGCTGTGCTTTACGGCTTCGGATTGGCGAGAAGATACCGGCCATTGCGTCACATCCCGCCAGTCATCATATTGGGCGAGATAGACATCCACGTCCAGCGGATTGCCTGCCTGCTCCTTAAACACAAACTCACCGTTGGACGGGCAGGAAGCCCAATACATCATACGGTTTGCCTGATAGGTGGAGTCGTCGAAATACTCCATGCCGATCTGCTTTGCGACCATGCGCATGAACGGCGCATACTCTTCCTCGCTGACTTCGCGGGAGAACGGCATCACTAGACGATACCGCTGATGCTGTGGCGTATGACTGTGGGTGGAATAGAGGAAGAAGCGAACGCCTGCAAGCACAGACACTGCTTTGCCGATGAAATCCTCCCCTTCGGGAATGTGATCGGCATCAAGCGCACCGCACTCCCTGCTGATGACGTGGCCTTTTTTGCGGATGCCGCCTCTCAGCCAGCCGCCGACAAAACCTCCCTGATCTTTGGCGATGTTTCGCTGCGCCTTTGGGAGTTTCGGATATTCCTCCATGGTTTCCGATGTGCGGATGGGATGACGGTTGCGTTCCTTGATGTCATCCCAGCTCATCTCCTTGTTCTTGTACCGCTTCTCGGTGTTGCGATTGCAAACAGCGATTTTCACGGGGCAAGCACCTCCTCGCATTTTGTTGTGAAATAACGGGTGTTCTTCCGCATCCTCCCGGCATGAGCAATCTCTGCTTCCATGCCCTCGGTGATCTTGTCGCCGAACACCCAGACCTCGCCGCACAGCTTCAGAAGCTCGAAATTCATATCCATCGCCTTCTCTCGCTCCCTTTCCTCGGACATGAACTGCGGGAAGTACAAGTGCGGCGCAATAGGAATGCGCCCCTTGCTCACGGCGAATTTGCAGTATTGCCTTGCCCGCATGACATTGACGCGCGGGTTATCCCGATACGGCGAGCAGATGTAGGCAAACCGATTTTTTCGGATTGCCCTGTTGAGAGCGGCATACGCCGTTGGGTCGGCGTAGCCTTCGTGGTTTTTTCTCTCAATCATTTCTCGCACCGCATCTTCCGGCTGCATTCCGTGCAGCAGATCGCCGTGCCGAAGAGGTCGAACTCCGCATCGCCGAAGAATTCATTGAGGTCGATCGGCACTTCCGCTCCGCAGCGCGGGCAGCGGCAGAAGACATTCTCGTCGTTGATCTCCACCGTGACCTCCATCGCGTCGTTGAGCTTTTCCTTGACATAGAACATAAAGGCTTTCCTCCTTCAGAAAACACCGGGCGTCATTGCCCTTCACTATTGAAAGGACAGAAGATCGGATTCTTAGCGGATAAATCCGCAAAATTTTTCCTTTCCTTATAAATGCCAGAGCCAAAAGTGGCTCTATTTTTTCGCTAAAAATAGCCGTTGCTGTCCTTTCAATAGCGAGAGGCAGAAACGGCAAAAAACATTTAATTTTATCCGCTGAAAACTCAGGTTTCTGTCCTTTCAATAGTGAAGGGGCAGGAAAGCCCCTCGGAAAGAGAGGTACATCCACATGGAAACTCAGAAAGACAAGGAACTGGCAGAAGTGCTGATCGCCATCAGCATCATTGCCAAGCGACTTGCGGACAAGCTGTCGGAAGGAGGGAGCGAGGATGGAAAACCTTGCAGCGAAGATTGAAGCCCTGCGGCTCTCGGCGAAATCCATCATGGAAGTCGCCGACGAACTGGCAAAAAGCTTGCAGGCAGAAGAGCCGAAACCGCCGTCCCTTGAGGATGTTCGGCACAAACTGATTCTTGCGGCACAGGCGGGATTCAGTGCAGAGGTCAAGGCGCTCATCAAGAAATACGGAGCCGACCGCCTGTCGGCAGTTGCCCCGTCCCACTATGCGGCGCTTCTTGCAGAAGCCGATACCATCGGAGGAGTGAAGGCCAATGGGTAAGCATTCCCTGCTCTCAGCATCGGCAAGCCAACGCTGGATTGCCTGCCCGCCATCGGCAAGGCTTTCGGAAGGATACGCCGACAAGCCCAGCGAATACGCGCAAGCCGGAACCGACTGCCACGAACTTTGCGCCTACAAGGTGGAAAAGGCTCTGGGCAGGAAGATTCGAAATCCCGTCAAGCACCTCTCCTTCTACGACGAGGAGATGGATGAATGCTCCGACGGCTACCGGGATTTCGTCTTGGAGTGCGTAGCACAGGCCAAGACATCCTGCAACGATCCGCTCGTCCTCGTGGAGCAAAGACTGGATTACTCCCGCTATGTGGGCGTGGAGGGAAGTTTCGGCACGGGCGACTGCGTGATTGTCGCCGACGGTATGCTGTATGTCATTGACTACAAGCATGGACTCGGTGTACTGGTGTCGGCTGAGAAGAACAGCCAGCTTTCCTGCTACGCCCTTGGCGCATTGGACTTGTTCGATGGCATCTATGACATTGAGCGCATCACCCTCGTCATTTATCAGCCTCGCCGGGCAAACATCAGCCTGTACGAGATGGGAAAAGATGAATTGCTCACTTGGGCGAGTGACATCCTCGCCCCCGCTGCCAAACTGGCGCAGGAAGGCAACGGCGAGTTCAAAGCGGGAGACCACTGCCTGTTCTGCAAGGCCAAGGCGAACTGCCGGAAACGTGCCGAATACAACCTGGAACTCGCCAAGTACGATTTCGAGGTTCCTGCCACCTTGGAGGACAGCGAAGTTGCCGCCATTTTGCCGAGGATTGACGATCTGGTTTCCTGGGCGGGCGACGTCAAGGATTATGCCCTGCAAAAAGCTCTCTCCGGCACCCGGTTTGATGGCTTCAAGGTAGTCGAAGGCCGCTCTAACAGAAAGTACACCGATGAGGATGCCGTAGCCAAGGCAGTCAAGGCGGCAGGCTTTGAGCCGTATGAGCAAAAGCTCCTAGGCATCACCGCCATGAGCCAGGTACTTGGCAAGAAGAAGTTTGAGGAACTCTTAGGCGAGCTGGTCTATAAACCAGCCGGAAAGCCGGTGCTTGTCCCCGACAGCGACAAGCGTCCGGCAATGAACACTGCAGCAGATGATTTTGGAGCGGCATCGACACTTTAGTGGCGCGAATGCCGCCCATGCGAAAGCGTCCCAAGAAGCCAAGCCCCAAGGCGCAGGCTGATTGGTTGACGCTGACCGACAAGGAAATTTGAGGAGGAACACCACTATGGCAAAATTTCACAATCCAACCAAGGTTATCACGGGCGTAAAGACGCGCTGGAGCTACGCCAATGTCTGGGAGCCGAAGAGCATCAACGGCGGCGCTCCCAAGTACAGCGTGTCGCTCATCATCCCGAAGAGCGACACCAAGACAGTCGAAGCCTTGGAAAAGGCCATTCAGGCGGCATTCGATGAAGGACAGAGCAAGCTCAAAGGGAGCAGCAAGTCTGTGCCCGCACTCTCGGCAATCAAGACGCCGCTCCGTGACGGTGACCTTGAGCGTCCCGACGACGAGGCATACAAGGACAGCTACTTCATCAATGCGAACAGCGCGACGGCTCCCGGTATCGTAGATGCCGCCCGCCAGCCGATTCTCGAACGCTCCGAAGTGTATTCCGGCGTTTACGGACGTGCGAGCATCAACTTCTACGCCTTCAACTCGAACGGCAATCGCGGGATTGCCTGCGGACTGAACAACCTGCAGAAGATTGCCGATGGCGAGCCGCTGGGCGGCAAGACTCGCGCCGAGGACGACTTCGCCGACGAGGACGAGGACTTCCTCAGCTGAATAACGGACAGGCGGCATGGCAGCGGGGATGTTCCCTCGCTGCCTTTGTCGCAGAAAGGAGATAATTATGGAAGAAGAAATCTGGAAAGATATACCTGGTTATGAAGGAAAATATCAAGCGAGTACCCTTGGGAAAATTAAAAGTTTAGATCGCATGGTTAAATATGAAAATCATCGTACGGGAAGTGCTTATTGCAGACCAATGAAGGGGCGGATATTGAAACAGGGAACCTTTTGTAAGAGCGGTCATGTTTCGGTTGTATTGGGGCATGGCAAAAACGGAAGTCCTGTACATCAACTTGTGATGAAAACCTTTGTTGGAAATCCTCCAAAGGGGATGGAGGTTTTACATATCAACGGAAACCCAAAGGATAACAGACTCTCCAATTTGCGTTATGGCACTCGAACTGAAAACATTTTGGATGTTTATTGGCAGGGAAAGAAATGGAGAAAATTAGGCATTGATGATGTGGAGGAAATTAGATTTGCAATGTATTGTGGTTGGTCGGGGAAAGAAATTGCTGGAAAATTCCATGTTTCGGAGACGACAATAAGCCGCATAAAATGTGGGAGGGCTTATAAATGGTTATGACACATTTATCTCTGGATTTAGAAACAAAAAGCAGTGTGGATATCATGAAGAGTGGTGTTTATCGTTACGCTGAAGCGGAGGATTTTGCGATCCTGCTCTTCGGATACGCCGTGGACAGCGGTGCGGTGCAGGTCATTGACGTTGCCAATGGGGAGAGGATTCCGCAGGAGATTCTGGATGCGCTGACCGATGACAAAATAACGAAGTGGGCGTTCAACGCCAACTTTGAGCGTGTATGCCTGTCGCGGTACTTGTCGGATCTCGGCAAACGCCTCGATCCATCCCATGAAAATCACCCGCTTTCCAGAGACCGTATTCGCTTTTTGAGTCCCTGCAGCTGGCGATGCACGATGGTCTGGACTGCTTACATGGGCTTGCCGCTCTCACTTGCCGCCGTCGGCAGTGTATTGGGTTTGGAAGGACAGAAAATGACCGAGGGCAAGGCGCTCATTCGCCGTTTCTCCGTACCGCCCTTTCATGAGCCTGCGGGCGATAAGTGGGAACTTTTCAAATCCTACAATCGGCGCGACGTGGAAGTGGAAATGGCGATTCAGAAGCGACTGTCCAAATACCCTGTGCCGCAGTCGGTGTGGGATGAGTATGTGCTCGACCAGGAAATCAATGACCGAGGAATACGGCTCGATATGCCCCTGGTGGAGAATGCCGTCAAGATGGATGCCACCACAAAGGAGAAGCTGACGGGCAGACTGAAGGCTTTGACTGGGCTTGAAAATCCGAACAGCGTAGTGCAGATGAAGGAATGGCTCAAAGCACACGGTGTAGAAACGGAGTCGCTCGACAAGAAGTCCGTGACCGCTTTGCTCAAGATTGCCCATGCCCCCATTTCCAATGTGTTGGCACTGCGGCAGCAACTTGCGAAATCCTCTGTGAAAAAATATCAGGCAATGCAGAATACCGTTTGCTCGGATGGTCGTGCACGTGGGATGTTCCAGTTCTATGGTGCGAACCGTACCGGGCGGTTTTCGGGACGCCACATTCAATTACAAAATCTTCCAAGAAATTATCTCATCGACCTTGAGTGTGCCCGTGACCTCGTGCGCCAAGGGAATTATGCGGCACTCGAAATGCTCTATGAATCCGTTCCGGACGTGCTGTCTCAGCTCACTCGCACTGCCTTCATCCCCAAGGAAGGCAGGAAATTCATCGTCGCGGACTTCTCTGCCATTGAGGCACGGGTGCTGTCCTGGCTGGCGAAGGAAAAATGGCGCATGGACACTTTTGCCAAGAACGGCGACATCTACTGCGCCACGGCAAGCCGGATGTTTCACTGCAATGTGGTCAAGCACGGCGAGAACGGGCATCTGAGACAGTACGGGAAGGTAGCGGAGTTGTCGAGTGGCTACGGCGGATCCGTGGGTGCGCTGAAAGCGTTCGGCGCATTGGAATCCGGGATGAAGGAAGAGGAACTAAAGCCGCTCGTGGATGCTTGGCGTTCGGCAAATCCGAACATTGTAGATTTCTGGTGGGCGGTGGATCGTGCAGCAAAAGACTGCATCAAGGAACGCACGAAGAAAAGCACACATGGCATCCGGTTCATCTATCGGGGCGGCATGATGTTCATCGAACTTCCGAGCGGCAGACGGCTTTCCTACGTAAAACCGCGCATCGGAGAGAATCAGTTCGGTGGTGAATCCATCACCTACATGGGACTGGATCTCTCAAAAAAGTGGGCGCGGATCGAATCCTACGGTCCGAAGCTCGTGGAGAACATCACGCAGGCCATCAGCCGCGACATCCTATGCTATGCCATGCAGACGCTGCGAACGATGGATATTGTCGCACACGTCCATGACGAACTCATTATCGAATGCGATGAGCGGATCTCCCTTCCTGTCATTTGTGAGCAGATGGCACGAACCCCGCCTTGGGCGGAAGGGCTTCTGCTCCGTGCCGATGGTTTTGAATGTAATTTCTATCAGAAAGAGTAAAAACGTCCCTTTTCACCTCCTGCCAAGGCTACCTTGCAGGAGGTGTTTTCTATGACGAAAGAACAGAAACAGCAAATCCATACACTCCGCAGAGGTGGACTGGGATACAAAAAGATAGCCTCGTCGATCGGCATATCCGTCAATACCGTGAAGTCCTTTTGCCGCAACAACGAACTGACAGGGAGTCCTACATCTGCTGTGTGTCTCTTTTGCGGCAAGCCTCTGGTGCAGATACCAAAGAGAAAGCAGCGGAAGTTCTGTTCGATTCAGTGTCGGGAGACATGGTGGAGCAGGAATCGTGATAAAGGGAATAAGCCGACAGGCGAAACCTGTCGCTGCGCTCATTGCGGCAGGATATTTTCTGCCTATCGGCGTG
>ERZ773083.1740-NODE-1740-length-14371-cov-5.599329_pt1 | contig 14371 bp, 11 predicted proteins | sample MGYA00511465_ERZ773083 | MGnify/ENA primary metagenome ERZ773083 (study PRJEB29015, sample SAMEA2738001) | human oral metagenome | biome: human oral; feature: human-associated habitat; material: dental | place: China | collected 2060 ... | reverse complement strand
CTTTATGGGTGTTGTAGACGGATATATAAATGGTCTCTTTTACAGGATTGAAAGTGAAAAGGATAGTTATAAACGACAAAGTATGGGAGAACTTGGCATAAGGGTACAAAATAGTGGAATACACAGTGACCCAACGGCAAAAAAGGTAAATGATGCCTTAGAGCTAAAAAATGCCATTATCCAATGTGACTTTTCCGGAGGAATAATGGAAGGTGTTGAAGAAGCTGATAAATATATGAGAAGTGCAAAACTTCTTAAAGATATGAGAAGAGACTATGAGCATTTTCAAAACCAACTGTGCTGTCTTGGAAAAGATAAAGAGATTTTCGAGAAATATCTCTGTGGACAAAAGACGTTGACGGATATTGCCGAAGAGCAAAGCATTACTTATGAATCAGCACAGCAGAAAGTCCACAAGATTAGAAGAAGGCTAAAAGAACAGGTAATCAAATTTATGGATGGGAAACTGGAGGATATTGCATAATGGAAAATATTAATGAAAAACGCTGTTATACGGTAAAGGAGTTACAGGAAATACTAGGTGTAAGCAGGCCTACGGTATATGACCTGTTAAAGAAAAATGAGTTTAGATGGCTTCAGATTGGAACGAGTTACCGCATTTCAAAGAAAAGCTTTGATGAATGGCTCGATAATAAAATATGCACCGAATAAGTTTAGAAGATAAATTAGGGTTCTAAAGCTTTATGAAATACTGTGTTATATTATAAAAAAATGGAGGAATTAGATGCATATGCCAGATATAAGCAATGTCAATAATATAAGAATAAATCCTAGTGTAGATGAAAATATTGGGAAACAACGAGCAAAAAGAACAATGTCTGTACCTGAAATGAGAGAAATGCTTGGACTTAAAAAGACAGAAAGCTACTGGCTTGTGCATAGGAAATTTTTTAAGACGGAGATTATTTGTGGCAAGATGCGGGTGGATTTGGATAGCTTTGAAAAGTGGTATGCGAAACAGGTAAAATATAAAAAGGTAAATGGTGAGAAACCAGGTGAGGAACTGCTAAAAACATCCTATTCATTCATGGATGCAGCAAATCTTCTTGGAATATATAATGCGGATCTATATTATATATGGCGGAAAGAAAAACTTGAGACAATTACTGTAGATTCTGTGAAGAGAATTCCTATAGATGTATTTGAAAATTGGTATGAAAACCAGATTATGTATCGTAAAGTTTTAGAAAGATTTTCTCTCGCAGAGCTTGAACTGGATTATATCTCATTATGTGATGGTGCCACTCTTTTAGGAATTACGAAAGAAAAGCTGTCAGTTATTACTAGGGCAAGCAGGTTCAAGGATATGTTTGAAATAAGAGTTTTTTATAATAAGAAATGGATATCTAAAAAGAGTTTTCAAAAGTTTCTTAATGCACAGACTGTATATAAGATTGTAAATTCAGAAAAAAAGGAAGTACAGGTTGGAAAGAAAGAAGTTAGGACAAAGGACTTTATTGCAAGAGCTGAAGCTGCCACACTTGCAGGAGTTACAACAAGTACCGTTACTAAATGGCTAAAGCTAGAAAGATTTCCATACAGGGGAGAAGGAAGGTCGCTCCGCATATATAGGAATGAATTTTTGAAATGGTTAAGTGAGTACAAGGGAGTATAAGGAAAGGCTGGTGCAGGATGGCATTTATAAGGAAGCGTAACAAGAAATTTAGTGTTGTATATAGGGTAAAGGGCGATAATGGAACTGAGAGACAGAAATCAGAAGGTTTTAATACCTTAAAAGAAGCAGAAGCAAGAAAAAAGGAAATTGAATATAAAAAGTCAGTGGGACGGTTTATAATCCCTAAATGTACAAAGCTGAAAGAGCTGATTAATGAGTATGTGAAGATTTACGGACATAGTAAATGGGGAGTATCAACCTATGACGGAAATACAAGCCTTATAAACAATTATATCGTCCCTACAATAGGTGATACACCATTAAGTGAGATAAATATTCATTTTATGGAGAAATATTACAAAGAACTTCTTAAAATGCCTGCAGTCATAAGCACAAGAAATATTAAAGGAGATAAAAATATTACAGCTGCAACAATAAACCAAATTCATAAGATATTAAAGAGCTGTTTTAGGCAGGCGGTAAAATGGGAAATGATGGAAAAGAACCCTGCCACGGACGCAACCGTGCCAAAGCATAAGAGGGAAGAAAGGGAAATCTGGACAGCAGAAATGCTTATGCAGGCTATTGAAGCCTGTGACAATAAATGGCTGAAGGTAGCCTTCCATCTTGCTTTTTCAGCAACATTAAGGATTGGGGAGCTGTTAGGCATCACCTGGGACTGCGTGGACATATCAGAAGAGGCAATCAGGGAAAACAGAGCCTATGTCCTTATAAACAAAGAAGTGGAAAGGGTATCAAAAACGGCTGTTGATGAGCTTGCGTCAAAGGACATCATACTTACCTTCCCATCACAGAGGAGTAATAACACCACGGTAAGGGTGCTTAAGATTCCGAAGACAGAGTCAAGCGTAAGGAAGATATTCATTCCAAAGTATGTTGCGCAGTCCTGTCAGAGATAAAGGCAGAGCAGGATGACATCATTGAAGCACTCGGCAATGAATACCAGAATTACAACCTTATTATGGCAACCACATATGGTCTGCCCATAGGTGACAGTTATTTAAGGGGTAAGATGCAGAAAGTAATAGATGAGCAAGGGCTTCCTGATGTAGTCTTCCACAGCCTCAGGCACACAAGCATAACATATAAGCTGAAGCTTAGTGGCGGTGACATCAAGTCCGTACAGGGAGACTCAGGACACGCACAGGCTGATATGGTGACAGAAGTATACAGCCATATACTTGATGAGGACAGAAGAAAGAATGCACAGCTTATAGAGGATGCCTTTTATAATAAGAAAAACATCAATCCGGACATGAAGGGACAGATGGGAGAAAGCAAAGATAATGAAAATAAGGTAACAATACCTGAAGGAGTGGATGCGAATCTTCTGATGAAGGTTCTTGGCAACCCGGAAATGGCTGCCCTGATTACAAGCCTTGCTAAGACTATGAAGGAGTAGGAATAGGAAAAAGAGCGATACTTTATGGATAGAAATATCCGTGGAGTATCGTTTTTTCTATTTTTATGCAGGTGATACATCTGTTATATTTAAGAATTGTGTGATAAAATAACTAGAAACAGATAAATTGGTATTATGTTTGAATATGTATGAGGTAATGACATTATGGAGTTATTAGTTAGAAGGAAAACCTAATAATTCTGAACTTTGTTCAATTCTCAATAAGTTAATATTAAGTTGGGAATCTGAAGTTGTAGAATTTAAAGAGGCAGGAAAAGACTATGACAAAAATAAGATAGGCCAATATTTTTCTGCAATCAGCAATGAAGCTAATCTTAAAGGACTTCAGCATGGCTGGCTGGTGTTTGGTGTTAGAAATAAGGATAGAATGATTGTTGGTTCAGACTACCGTAACAGTAAAGGACTGGATGTTCTTAAGCAGGAAATTTCGGTGGGAACAACAGGTGGGATATCTTTTATAGAAATATATGAAGTTTATCCGCTTATAGATGGTGAAAAAAAGAGAGTAATTCTATTTCAAATTCCTGCTGCAACAACTGCAACACCTACCGGATGGAATGATCATTTTTATGGCAGGAATGGTGAATCATTAGGGGCATTATCAGTTGAAGAAATTGACAGAATCAGGGGACAAGAAAAAAAGGATTGGTCTAAACAAATAGTTCTAGGTGCAACAATTAAGCACCTAGATAAAAATGCTATTAAGCTTGCACGAGAAAATTATAAGAAAAAGATGAATAAGCAGTATATTAGTGAAGAAGTAGATCAGATGTCTGATGAACAGTTTTTAAAAAAATTGAAGTTAATGATAGATGGAAGGCTTACTAATGCAGCTATGCTGTTATTAGGCAACGAAGATTATGATTACCTGTTTCAATCGGTACCAGAGGCATCATGGAGGACATATGATTCAAAGAATGATGTAAATGATTATGAAATATTTAAGATTCCATATATTACCCTGAGCGAAAGGCTATTCGGAAAAATAAGGAATCTCACTTACCGGTACATGCCTAATCAGCTTACTCTCTTTCTAACTGAAACAAAGCAGTATGATATGTAGCTATTGAGGGAGCTGTTGAACAATTGCATCGCACATTCAGAGTATACTTATGGCGGAAGGATATACTTAAATGAGTTTGAAGACAGAATTATTTTAACAAATCCCGGTTCTTTTTTACCGGGAAGAATAGAGCCAATATTAAATCCGGGATATAATCCTCCATTTTACCGCAACCAATTGTTGGCAGAGACAATGGTTAAATTAAATATGATTGATTCACAGTCTACGGGAATACGGAGGGTGTTTAGAATACAAAAAGAGAGATACTTTCCGCTTCCGGATTATGACTTTTCTAACCGCCAGCAAGTTAAGGTATGCATATACGGAAGAATTCTTGATGAAAATTATTCGCAGATATTGTTCAAGAATCCTGATTTTGAATTAGAAACAGTATTTTTAATTGACTGCGTACAAAAGGGAATTAAGATTGATAAAGATGCAGTGAAGTACTTAAGAAAGCTAAAGATAATAGAGGGAAAGATACCTAATCTATTCTTATCTGCCACTATATCGGAAACTATTGGAGAAAAAGACCGGTATGTAAAAAATAAAGCTTTTGATGATCAATACTATAAAGATTTGATTGTAAAATATTTAGCGCGATATGGAAGCGCAAGGAGAAAAGATATTCAAGCTCTTTTATGGGATAAGCTTCCAAGCATTATGGCAGATAAACAAAAAGAGGATAAGATTAGAAACTTACTTACTTCTTTGCGAAAACAAGGTATCATAAGGACTGATTCAGGTAATCAACAAAAATCATCTTGGATTTTGACAGATAAAATTAAACAAGGTAAGTGAAATTTAAACGAGGTTTAAACAAGGTTTAAACGAGAAAAGAAAACTAAAAATCATATAAAGCCCGAAAGAATGGGATTTTTTTTCTTGTTTAACTACAGCAAAACAAAGAAATTTAAACGGGAATTTAAACGAGAAGGTTAAACCGAAAGTTGAGGAGCGGTGAAATTATATAATAAAAATAATGGTCAAACCCCTATCGACATCCGACCTAATTAACGCTATAATGTATTTAATCTAATAAGAAAACAGAGCAATCATTGTTGCAAGCTTTTTGACAATGGTAGCCATAGGTATGAACTCTATGGAACTGAATGGTTATATCCTTTCGGTGCTTCGGGCACCGGACAAGCACCGTCAGGTACTTTTACAAGGGATAAAACAGGTTTTCTTATTTTGACACAGATTTACAGGAAAGTTAGAAAACAAGCTACTTTCATTGACTTATGTTGACAAATAATATTAGTAAATTACAGTACGAACCTTGACTCATAAGTGGTCTTTCCAATCTTCTTTATCGTCTTTGTTCCTGTAGTTTGTTCATTTCTTTTTTCTTGCATATTTTCTCCTTTCTTTGCAACAAAAAATGACGATTAGTGATTTTTTCCAATCGTCATTAGCCAATATTTATTCATTTCTTTGATGTTTTTAATTATCCGTATCTATTTCTTTGATCTTTTTCTCTATTTCTTCAATACTCGGCAAACTGCTCTTATATTCTGCTTCAAGTAATTTAGTAATCTCATATTTGCTTATACTTATAGGTTGCGATATTTGTTCTAATGAATATTCACAAACGACATCGTTTTTATCCTTGCAAATAAGAAGCCCAATCGTAGCATTATCTCTATCAGTTTTTAGCTCTCTATTCACTGCTGTTACATAGAAATTAAGCTGTCCTAAATGTTCCGGCTTAAACTTCTCCGCTTTCAGTTCTATAACAATGTAAGAATGGAGTTTCAAATTGTAAAACAGTAAATCAATATAAAAATCATCCCCATTTATATTTATGTGATATTCTTTGCCTATGTAGGCAAATCCCTCGCCAAGTTCAAGTAAAAAATCAGAAATCTTGTCAACCAGTTCTTTTTGAAGTTCCCTTTCATCATATCCTTCACGAATGGTAAGAAAATCAAAATTATATGGATCTTTTAATGTCTGTCTTGCAAGATCTGATTGCAAAGCGGGTAACCTTTTTTCAAAGTTTGTTATAGATTTTCCTTCCCTGCCATATAATCCACTTTCAATTTGATGTACAAGTACATTCCTACTCCATCCGTTCTCAATAGTTTTATCAACATAATATATGGCTTCATCAATGGTCTTGCACTTATTTATTATCCTTTGATTATGTCCCCAAGGTATCTGTTTAATATGGTTGATAACTCTTTCATCAAATTGGGCTACAGGCTGTAGTCCTTTTGAATTTCTGTCGTTATTTTCTATTTCGGCTACACCTTGTAGCCCTTTTATATAAAATGAATACCATCTTCTGATATACTTAATATTTGTTTCAGAAAAACCTTTCATATCAGGAAATTCTTTTTGTAAATCTTTAGCTAACGATTTTATGAAGGCATCTCCCCATGAATGTTGTTCTTGATTTTTTACAATGTATTCTCCCAAATTCCAATATAAATCTAACAACTCATAATTTACCTTTATTGCAGCTTTAAGTTGGCTACTTCTTACTTTCTCTTTTAACTCTGACAATAGCTTTTTATACTCACTATCACTTGTGATAGACAGCTCTTTATTATCCAAAGGTCATACCTCCTCACTCATAATAATACTTAATTATACCAAACCTATCAATATTTTTCATCTGCTAATTTCCTTCAAGTTGAGTTTTAAAGCTTAATTTTTATCTTAGGTATACTTTGATACCTCTTTTAGTCTTAATGCTCTAAAAATGCCTTTACACCGCCTTGTATGATAGCTATAAATGTTCCCCCTTGTCATAATCTTCAAAAGTTGGAATCTTGCCGGTCTTTTTCTGTGATAGTTTATCCTTGTCTTGCTCATACCAGTTAAGGATAGTTACATAGTGGTCTTGATAGGTCTTTCCGGTACTCTTGATATATCTTGAAAGCTTTCAAATCATCATATCGGTATGACCTTGCAGCCTATCTTTCAGCTTTCGGTATTCTTCATCGGTTAATCGAATATTTTTATATTCTCCGTAAAAAGAAAAGGGGGTATCCTGTTCTACTCTCCCCTTATCTATACTAACCTTATCTAATCTACCCTTATCTATACTGGGTTGACCACTTGTCAACCTTCGGTCAAGCAAATGACAACCAACCTCTTTGATATACATTCCGTTTTTAGTTTGGGATAGGCTCTGCACCTCGTTTTCATATAAGGTCGGTTTATATCTGTCTTTACGGATAAAGTTGTTGATTTTCCAATGCGTAATGACGATAATTCCTTGTTCAAAGACAATCACAAAGCCTTTGGCAATAAGTATTTTCAGGTCATCTTCATTCGCTCCGATAATCTTGATGATTTTCTTAGGATTATTTACAAAGCCGTCATCATCTGCCCTCATTGATAGATGAAAATATAGGCATTGACTACTTAAAGGCATGTCTAAAAATAAGTCGCTATCCACTATCTTGAGTGAAAACATTCTTTTATCTGCCATTTTTCTCTCCTCTCTTAGTTTTTTAAGGATGTCGTGATTTACGACACCCTTCGTTTTTGATGTTATCCCATTTCAGGACTTCATCTTTCCTCTTTCCTGTAATAGTTCTTTGTCTTTTCCTTTCGTTTTTCGTAGGCTTCTTGTTGCTCTTGATACTTCTTAATCTGTGCAATGACACTTGGTTTTTCTCCTCTCTTAATTGCCTTGTCAATCTCAATGGATAGGTCTAAGCCATAATCCTCATTAACGGTTTTGACTGCATATTTGATATGGTTGATACTTTCGTATTCTTCTTTGATTGATTGAGATTGTCTGTTGAGTTTCGATATTTCACTTTCAAGACTTTGGATTTCTTTCTTCCAATCTTTAGACTTAATCGCCGATGAGCCTGTTATCTTTTCAAGGATTGCTCTTGCTCTTTTATATTTATCTATCTCATCTTTATGGGAATTGTAAAAGCTGTCTTTGAATAGGGATTTACTATTCCATTCCTCAAAGACTTGTTTGTTATCCTTGATGATGTCTGCATAGGCAAAGCACTTATTTAAGCTTTCTATTCTTGTGGTTTTCGCCTTGATGTCTTGACTAATCTTCTTATTTTGGGATTGTAATGTACTTATCTTTTCTTGTAGGTCGGCTATGGTTTTAAGGTTATTGTGCTTTAGATATATCCTTGCTTTGGAAAATCGTCTGAGGTCTGCACCTATCTTTTTGTTACTTGCATAGGGGTTTAACTTTCTTGCTTTTTCTCCCTGTAAGTCATAGTAAATACTGATGTACTCATAGAGATTAAAAAGTTCCGCTTTGTTCTCATATTCTTCTTTCTTCTCCTGTTTGTATTCATCATATTTTACTTTCAGACTCCCAAGTAACGAGCCTATCCAAGCTGTAAGTTTGGATAGCTCCTCTTTTAATTTTCTAAATTCTAAATTCAAGGCGATGATTTTTCTGTTTTGGTTTCCTCTCTCTGTCTGTATGCCTTTTTTCTCCATCTGATAACTGCTTGTGCCTAAATGAATTTGCGGAAGTTCTTCTCTGCCTTGTTCTTCAAAGGTGCGTGGATCTATCCTTTTATCTATGTTGTTCCTTGCCAAGTATTCGTTTGCTTTTTTTGAAAAGTTTTCTCTCCACTCTTTTGCTTTGTCCGGTTCGTTCCAATCATTTAAGTTTACTTTTCTTGATTTATAGTTTCCGCTTTTTAATTTTATCTTTTCTCCATTTTCATCAAGGATATATTCTTTTCTGCATTTCGGTTTCCATTTTCCCTCACTATCAATTTCTCTTAGGGTAAGTAGGATATGGGCGTGTGGTTGTTCTTCATGATCGCTTGCCGGCGGATTATGAATATTACAGTCTGCTATCATACCTTTAGAAGTAAAGTTTTCTTCTATAAATTCGCTGATTAACTTTATTCTCTCCTGTTCATTTAATTCTCTTGGCAATTCAAAGAGTAGATTTCTTGCAAGTTGTGAGTTTTTACTTTTTTCGATTTTTTCAACACTATTCCATAGGTATTCTCTGTTTGAAAACTCTTTTGGGATATGTTCCGGCAGAAAGATTTTTGAAAATACAAGGTCTTCTTTTTTAGAATAGTCATGTGTTTTTCCATAGTATTCATCTTGTAATTTATCTCTTGCATTATATGCAGCTTTTGCAATTACGCTATGTCCCTTTGACCTTGTAACAATATCTACATGGGTATGCAAACTTTTGATTTCCATTGTCTTTTTCTCCTTTATCTATTTTCAATTTTGGGATTTTACTATCCTAATGTTCAGGTAGTATCTTCGCTCCCTTTTTCAAAGGGCGCAAAGATACACCGACTACATTCGGTGCTTTGCGTTCCTGCGGAAAGCTTATAGCTCCGCTAAGGAAATAAAAACGCTAAAGCATTTTTATTTGTTCAAGGGGGCTACTCCCCCTTAGACCCCTGTGAACTTTGCTTTTTGTAGATTTTTCAAAACCACAAAAAAGCAAAGTGTTAAAATGTTTCCCACTTTGCTCCATCTCAATCCCTAATACATTTTTGTCTTTTCTTATTCTTCATCAGTCGGTTCTTCAAAATCATCATTTCCGTTTTCTTCTTCAAGATTTGAATTTTCTTCTAAGGAGATTTCTTTTTCTCTTAAATGAATTTCTGTAAGTTCTTTTAGCTTTTCTCTATTTCGATTATCGGAAAGTACATAATCTAAAAAGGCATAGATTAAATCATTATTTGTTTCTTCCTGCATACCTGTAATTTCTCTTTCAAAGGCTTCAAATACTCCACCTTTTTCTACTTTTCGTTTCGTGTCCGCCTTTCTTTTTAGCTGTGATTTCTTTTGTCTTAGTTGCTTGATTTTGTTTTCCGCCTGTTCTTTTTTCTTAGTTTCTTTTTCCAACTGGCTCATTACATTTTCTAACTCTTTCATTTTTCATTCCTCCATTTCAATATTGTTGCGTTCCAAATAAAGAAAGGCTAAGCACCTTTCTTTGATACTTAACCTTTCCCATCTCTTTAGAATTTATCTTCTAAAAGTTTTCTTAGTTTTTCTAAAATTTTATCCCTCCTTTTTCCGATTGCTTGATAGCTTACTTTTTCTTTTTTGCTGATCGACCTTAAACTTTCTTCTTTGTAGAAGATGGCTTCTATCAGCTCTCTTTCTTTTTTTGTGAGTGTAGCTAATGCCTTGTTTAATTCTTCAATTTGCATTTTGACTTCTACAATTTTTTCAATATCAATGCTTTCATCTACGATGTTATCTATAAAATGTCCATCATGGTTCAATGATGAAAAAAGAGCAAGTAGGTTTTCTTGTTCACCTGCTATAAATACTTTTCGTGTTATTTCTCTCTCCAGTAGACTTTATATATACAATGAATGAGTCTGTAATTTATATCAGAGAACATGACATTAAATTCATTAAGCAGCTTGATGAGTGTATCCAAAAAGTAGCCGACGAAAGAAAAAATTTACAGGATAAAAACAAATCCATTGATAAGGAAATGCAAGAATCTTTCTGCCACTATGGAACGAGTTCATATAGTTAAAAAACAGGACGTGCTACAAGGAATATAAGGCTAATCCACCTGACAAAGCATTTTTTGAAGAGTACAAAGCTCTAATTATCCTATATGAAAATGCCCTTTCAGATCTTAAAATATCATATTCCAGGCTCCCAAATTCAAAGGATATTTTAGATAAACTTGATAAACTGCAAGAAAAAAAGAATACCCTTATAAAAGAGTATTCTTCCTCAAAATCCACTATGGACGAACTTTATCAAAAACTAAAGAACTATGGAATTTATATGAGTATAGAGATGAAGAGATAGACTCACTTCATCTCTATTAACTATTTTTTATGATAGATCGTAAATATAATTTTATAAAAAACCCTCAGTATTTAATTTATGCATATTCAAATACCATTGGATTCTTTGTAAAATAATTGTTCTTATTCGTATTTTCCAATTTATTTTACAAACTTTTTAAGATTATCCTTAAGACTTTTTAAACCATTTATTCATATATCATAAAATCCATATCCTGATTATGTTTTTGGACCCTAGTCCATTCAACTTTAGTAAGAAGCTATAAGTAGTAATAAATTTATTCTAGATTGTATCATTATTTATGCTTATTTTCTCTTTGGTTTCATTTGCAGCCTTTCGTATCAAATAATGATTATCTGCTGATCCCTTCTTTATAATGTGGTTCTTTTTTGTATTATCTTTAAAATCTAATTCATATACACCATAGATTATTTCAATTTTAATCTGATATATCTCATTATCCATCATTTTAGATAATTGACTTAATGCTAATTCTTTATATTTAGATTTACATAACAATATTATTGTTCTTGTAGCTTGTACTCGTATATCTTTTTCATTATGAGAACTCAAGCCTATTGAATACTGAATAATTATAGATAAAACACTATCATCTAATTTGTCAAAGTCTACATTATACAAAAATGATTTTAAAGTTTCAAATGACTTTATAATTTCTGTTTCTGATTTTTGAGAAAATATTGCCATTTTAGAAAGAACATCCGAAAAATCATATTTATTAAAGCATAATTGTAACATCATAAAGCTAAATTCTAAAGTACTTAGAGATGCCTTTTCAAAAAACATGTCTTCGCGTCCGCACAATACTAATTCTTTATCTTCTATTATTGAGTAAAATGTTAAATCCAATTCTTTTTCATAAGGATATTTGTTCTTCAGGTAAATGAATAGTTCAATTGCTCTAATCTTGTCTCCAATAGTCTGTTTTTCTTCTCGCAATGTTCTAACAATAGAAGATAATATTGATTTTATATGTTTTGTATCTAGCTTTAGTTTATCGAACTCTATAATATTTCTAATTATTTTATAGGGGTCATCAGCATATCCAATTATAGTTCCATTCTTTCCTTGCTCTTTATTACGTTGATTAATTCTTTCAACATACCTATTAATATGCTCGTATGTTTTATCTCCACTATCATGCTCTACCTCTAGTAAATATTCAGATAAGTAAAAGCTGTTCATACATTCTTCAATAGTAGCATCTAATAATTCAACATCTATCGTTATATTTTTCCTTAATACTATCAAGTAACTTGAAAGTGCATTGCAACCTTTTCTTATTTTTTCATTCCTTATCATGTCAATTGTCAATTTAAGCACTTTATCTTGATTTATAGTAGATATTTTTGAATAATTAATTCTACTTAACACTTTTAATATATTATCAAAATATCTACTGAAATTTTTTTCTATAAGAGTTATGCATACCTCTATAATTTTATTATTATCTATTCTAGCTATATCATGTATTAAAAATTCAAAGATATAGCTTGCTATACTTAGAATTCTATTTTCATCTGCAACCCATATATCAACCTCTTCAAATACTTCATATACATATGAAGTGAATAAATCATCACCGAAGTAGTAACCATAATGCTTTAAGAGCAATAATTTTGAAATAAGCCTCTTATGTGGAATTGGGATTAAATTTATTCCTGAAATCATATTCTCAATATCTGTTGCATTTATCATATCTGTACTTTGATTATAAGCTCTTATAATTTTTTCTAATTCTTTATCTTTTTGTTCCATTAATAATAATTTAATAAGAAAAATGTACATATTATGATCATAATACAAAAAATTTAAGCTTGAAAGTATACTAATCATTCTATCTCTAATTAACAACAGATGTGTTAGAGAACCATAAGTCATTGATAATATAAATGAATTAGACACATCATCAAGAATATCATCCACTCCTTCAAAATGTGTTGTATATGGAGAATCTACCTTCTGAGCCATTAACCTTTTAAGCAGTTTTTGTGATAAACTACCTGTACATCTATCAAGTAATGGATAATATACATTTTCCTGATTTTCTTCCAATAAAGTTTGTGGTTTCATTTCTAACGAATATTGATTATTTATCTCATCTTGCAAGATAATAATATTTCTCCAATCAATTAAAACATCATTGGAAAGCCAGTTTGGTATTTTATCATTATTAATCGATTCATTGTATGCATTTTCTAATTCATTGGCACATTCATCTAATTCATTTGAAAAATATGCTTCTATAGCTCTAACTCTATATGTAATAAAAGACTTCAAGTAAGATTCATGTCTATTACATAACTCATTTGCTAAACTAGAATAATTAATCGGTATATTTGTATTGTGACCTAATAGATTTGAAAACATTATACTAAGCGATTTATCTAATTTAAAATTTAATCTTGAACTTTCTTCTTTTTTTGTATTAAATATTATCTCTTTAGCTACATTTCTCGTCATAGTAAATCCTTGAAAAAGTTCTTTATCAATAATATAGTTATTACTTATAACGTTTATCTCTTCTGTATCTTCATTAATAGCAAAATCAACGAATTGTTCTCTACAATAGTTTCTATAAATATCAACAACATCTCTCATTATTCCAGTATATACTTTTTCAATAAAGTCAGAAAACTCGTGAACTACGTCATATTTTTCTCTAAAACTATCTCGTATTTCTAATTGTAATTGCGTAGGTTCCTTTTTATCTTCATCACAGAAAATATATAATGCTCTCTTTTTTAATTCTCTAGCCCGTTTCTGTTCTTTCAAGACAGCCTTCGACACATCATCCTTATTATCTATCAAGAACACACATAAATCCGAGTCATCTAGTTTTGTGATATAACTATCTATTACATGTTGGCTTGATGAACCTAGCTCTTCAAATACAAATACTTGTACTATATTTGTTTCTGATAACAAAGATTTTAACGCCTTCCTTACCAAAGTATATCTTCCACCACATCTTGAGCTAATAAATACTTTTACTTTATATTCAATGGTACCATCTCTCATCTTTCAATACCCCCTTTAATCTTGTGTAAATAATATACTAAATAAGTATATTATCAATTTATCATTGTCCCCTTTATTTATGAACTCATTCAAAGATTTTCCTTATGATAAATTACATATGAGCATAGTGGAATCCCCACACTATGTAAAGTGGGGTCATCGAAGTCAGGTTTAACGCATTGACTGCTACTCAACACATTGCCCCCCTATTTAACAAATCATATATAACTCATTTATTCATTTAACCATTCAAGATATTAATTTTCTTTCTTAATACACTCTACTATTTCTTCAATATTACAGTCTAAAGTATTACAAATTCTAAGCAAGACATCCGTAGTTACATTTTGCCCATTCTTCATTTTGTAAAATGTACTTTTACCCACTTTTGCCTTTTCCATCAATTCATTATTTGTCATATCTAAAT